>Ga0209542_10004600_pt1 | contig 28187 bp, 23 predicted proteins | sample RifCSPhighO2_01_FD_184028 | JGI IMG/M metagenome (GOLD analysis project Ga0209542, IMG submission 184028) | Soil microbial communities from Rifle, Colorado - Rifle CSP2_plank highO2_0.1 (SPAdes) (version 2) | ecosystem: Environmental > Terrestrial > Deep subsurface > Rock core/Sediment ...
GTATGAAACGCAGAAAATCACCACCTTGAGAATCACCGCAACCAGCACTGGCGGAAATAATTTGGCAACCACCACTTTGAGCAATATTAGCTTGTACGAAGGCACTACATTGAGAGCGACTAAAGCTCAAGCTGACAGTTGCAATGCTGACGGTTGCATAGCGACCTTTACGGCAACTGACAATATTTTGTCAGCTCCAGTGCCGACCACTGGCGTTACGCTTTATGTTAAAGCTGATGTTAATGCCGGCGGTAGCTCGGTTTTGGGCAACAACTTTAAGTTTATGATTGCCTCTTCAACCGGCGATGTGGCGGTTAAAGGCGCGAGCACTGGTTCAACCTCTGGAACGAGAACCGGCACTCCGACTGCTAATGGCGTAACTTATGTTGTGCCGCAGAACGTTAAGATAGAGGCGGTTTCGCCGACTACAGCCACTCAAATTGGCTTGACCTCTGGCAATACCGTGGCAGTGTTTAAGGTTACCAACAACGGAACCGGCGCGGTTTATATCGCGTCCAGCACCGGCTTTACCTTTACCAACGGCGGTTCGGCGACTACTAACGTACAGTTTGGCCTTTACAGTTCGGCAATGGGAGGAACCAACAGCGACAGTTCGGTTACTTACATTTCAACTTCCACCGGAACCGGCGCTTCGTCTTCAATCTTATTCAATTTGACCTATGTTAGCGCGACTAACAGGAAGATTGACGGCGGTTCTTGGAGGTACTTCACTATTAAGACCAACGGAGCGGCAGCCAACAATGATACTTTCCAGTTCTCGGTCAGCGCTCTCGGCAACTTGAAATTCAATGTTGACGAAATTGACCTTGGCTATTCTGGAAATCCGCAAACTGACAATGATATGTCGGATACTGTTACGGATTTGTACATCGACGGCACGCCATCTGTGGCCACTGTCACTGCTAAGAGTTAATCGGCAATTCTGAATGGAGTTTCCCGATAGCTTATAATCGGATAATCAAAAACCGCCCCTTACAGGGCGGTTTTTTAGTTGCGTTTTTATTATAAATTATCTAAACTTAATTTTATGGTTAATTATTTCAAGCTTTCAAAATTTTTTCTTTATCTGGTGCCGCTTTCATTTACCATTGTCAGTAATTCCACCTTATTTCCTTTTATTGTCGGCAAATACGCGTTTTTCAGAACAACCGTCGGTTTGGCGCTGATATTTTATTTAATCGGTTTGTTATTTGACAAACAACGATTGTCGTTTGTCAATGGTCAATTGTCAAATGTTTTTAAGCGGCCTCTGATTATCGCTGTTTCTCTTTTTGTTTTTATTTTTCTTCTTGCCGGTTTTTTTGGCATTGACCCGGCAATGTCATTTTGGTCAAATTTTGAAAGAGGCGAGGGTGGATTGCAACTTTTTTCTCTCTGGCTCTTCTTTATTTTATTGATTTTACTTTTTAGAGAAGAAAAAGATTGGCAGAAATTATTTATTTTGGCGATTATCGGCGGCATTGGAATGGCGCTTTACGGATTTTTGGCCGCTTTAGGAGCGGAAAAATTTATCGGTTCGAAATTTAGCGATTCGGGATTCCGTTTTAGCGGTTCAATCGGCAATCCGGCTTACACCGCGGCTTTTTCAATCTTTATGATGTTTTACGCGGCTTATCTTATCGTTTCTAAATATCGCCAGCGCCTTTTTTCAGCGGGCTCATTGGCGCTTTTCGGGACAATAATTTTCTTTTCAGCGGTGTTTCTTTTAGCGGCAACAAGAGGCGCTTTTATGGGATTAGTGGCGGCTGTAATTTCTTTTTTGGGATATTTTATTTTTTCTAAAAAAGAATTGAGAAAATGGATGTTCCCGGCAATCGGAATTATTTTAATAGCCGTCAGTTTGATGATTTACTTTAAAGATACGGCGTTAATCAAATCAATTCCCGGTTCCAGGATTTTTGATATTTCCCTTTCCGCGAATACATGGCAACATCGGACTTATATGTGGAAAATCGCCATTGACGGTTGGAAAGAACGGCCTATTTTAGGTTGGGGACCAGAAAATTACATTTATGTTTTCAGCCGGCATTTTAACGTTAATTATTACAATCCCAACGAAGGTTTTGGCGCTTGGTTTGACCGGGCGCATAGCGTTTATTTTGATTACTTGGTGGAAACAGGAATTTTGGGATTATTGAGTTTTTTGGGAATTTGGATTGTATTTTATTGGCAACATATAATAAATTCCAAATCACAAATTACAAATTTCAAACAAATTCAAAATTCAATCCGCCAGTCGGCGAACAAAATTCAAAATTCATTAAGCTCTATTGAACCAGCTCTGCTTTTTGCCCTGCCGATTGCTTATCTCGTTCAAGGCATCGTTCTTTTTGATGTTTTGCCGATATATTTTAATTTGTTTTTATTTCTATCATTCGCGGCGTATAAATTTAGTAAACAGGAATTATGAATTTTTTAATTAAAAAAATTGTCATAGTTATTATTATCATCATTGTTTTGTCAGGCATATTTTTCGGTTCTCTCTTGCCTATTGCCAAATCACGGCGATACATTAATTTTCTTCAAACTGTGCCGAATGCCCCATTGTCTTTGAATGATTTGAAAAAAGAATTGGATAAGGTTACAAGATTTTATTCGCCGATCGGACAGGAAGAAGTCGTCAGATATATCGGCAATGATATTTTGAACGTGGTTGTTTCCGGCAATCAGCAGGAAATCGTTAACCGTGAACTGGCTCAATATATTGAGTTGCATCTTTTCAAAAATGACATTCGCCATTTGATAATTATAGGAGAGCTTCATCGGGCGCTTTGGATGAAATACGGCAAAGAAGAAGATTATAAAAAATCAGAGGAAGTTTATCTCGGGGCTTTGGAAATGGCGCCGAAATTCCCGCTGGTTCTCAACAATCTTTTTGATTTATACGGCAAAAAAGGCGACAAGGAAAAAATGAAAAAAATCGGCGCAATTATCTTGAATCATTGGCCTAACGATGAAAAAGTAAAATCCGCGATGAATTTTATTTCCGATTAAATTTTATTTATGGAAAAGACTCCCAAGGGATTTGAAAATTCAACTTCTTTGCCGGATTCAGAAGAAGAAGCAAAATTGTGGCAAAATAAAAATTTTGAATGGTGGGAAAAAAATCCCATGCGTTACGATTGGGGAAAAGCCATTTTAGTCGAAGAATTTTCGGCCGATTTTTTTAACGAGATAGACAGGCGTTTTTTCGACAATGCCGGAGAATATTTAGACAATTCTTTTAAAATTCCATTTGACGAATTCGTCAATTTCAAATCTTTAAAAGATAAAGATGTTTTGGAAATCGGAGTTGGAAATGGCAGCCACGCAAAGCTTTTGGCAAAATACGCTAAATTTTTTACAGGAATAGATATTACCGATTACGCGGTAAAAAGCACTTTAAAAAGAATGGAGGTTTTTGGATTGAAAGCGAATATTGTTAAAATGGATGCCGAGAATATGGCTTTCAAAGATGGAAGTTTTGATTTTATTTGGAGCTGGGGCGTTATTCATCACTCTTCCGATACGGAAAAAATTATAAAAGAAATTTACAGGGTTTTGCGGCTTAGCGGTAAGGCGGTTATCATGGTTTATCATCGGGGCTGGTGGAATTATTACGTTTTGGGATTTTTAAGGGGTTTTATATTCGGTGATTTTTTTAGGGGATTGAATTTATCTCGCAGCGTTCAAAAATACACTGACGGCGCTATTGCCAGGTATTATTGCCAGCACGATTATGAGAAGATGGCGGGAAATTTGTTTAAAATAAACAGGGTTGGAACGATTGGTCCCAAAAGCGACATTATTCCTTTGCCTGGAGGGAAATTTAAAGAATGGTTTAAAAAAATTTTATCGCGCGGATTAAATAAATTTTTAACCAAAAATTTAAAAATGGGAAGTTTTTTAATTTTTGAGTTAATTAAAAGATAAAACCGCGACTGTTCTATATGAAAATAATATTTATCGCTTCCAATTTAAAAAATATAGGAGGAATTCAAAATTACAACAAAAATCTTTTGAAAGTTATGAGAAATTTTGGGCAGGAGGTGAAAATTATAGAGTTAAAAAGTTCTGGTTTTTTTTCAAAAATTATTTTTGTCGCCGAATTTTTTATAAAAATCATGATTTTTAAGCCAAATTTTATTTTTTGTTCTCATATAAATTTTTCCCCGATATGCTATTGGGTAAAAATGATTTTTAATATAGATTATTCGATTACGATTTATGGAATAGAAGTTGTTAAAATAAAAAAATCTTTTATTAAACCCTTAAAAAAATCAAAATTTATAGTAAAACTTTTTGACAATACGGTTAATAATTTAATTAAACAACTGCCGGAGTTAAAAGAAAAATTAACGGCAATCCCCAATTCTATCAATGAAGAAGAATTTTTTATAAAAAAGAAATCAGATTCAATAATAAGAAAATATAATCTTGAAGATAAAAAAACAATTTTAACAATATCGCGGCTTTCCATTTCGGATTCAAATGGCAAAGGATACAAAAGAGTGATTAGAGCGATGCCGCAAGTGTTAAAAGCAATACCAGAGGCGGTATATATTTTGGTTGGCGGCGGAGACGATGTTCCGACCGTAGAAAAATTAATTTTAGAATTGGGACTTGAAAATAAAATTATTTTGACTGGATCGGTAAAAAACGAAGAATTAATTGATTATTACAATACGGCCGATATTTTTGTTTTGCCTTCAAAAAATGAAGGTTTTCCGGCTATAGTAGTAATGGAAGCTCTTGCTTGCGGGAAGGTGGTTGTTGTAGGAAGGCAATCGGGAACTGAAGCGGCTTTTGGCGGAGGAAAATTAGGAATTATAATTGACCCTGATAATATAGAAGAAATAGCCAAAGCCATTATTGCGGCTCTAAAAAGAAATTTGCCGGATTATCTTTTGAGCCCGGCGACTATAAGAGAAAATGCGCTTAATATTTACGGTAAGAAAAAATATGAAGATTACGTTAGGTCTTTTTTAAGCATTATTAATTCGTAAAAAAGTTAAAAATGAAATTCGCAATTCTAACCTCTCATCCAATTCAATATCAAATTCCGTTATTTCAAGAATTAGCCAAAAATTCAAAAATAGATTTAACGGTTTATTTTTGTTGGAAAGCGGGCAGTCAAAAAGAATATTACGATAAACAATTTGGCAGGAAAATTGTATGGGATTTGTCGTTATTGGACGGTTATAATTACAAATTTTTAAACAATTTTTCATTGCGTTCATCAAGCGATTTTTGGGGGCAAATTAATCCCGGGATAATTGTTGAATTGATAAAAAATCATCCTGACGCTCTATTGGTTTACGGCTGGAATTCATTTACTAATTGGTTAGTTTTTACTGCGTCTTTTATTAGAAAAATTCCGGTTTTTTTACACAGTGAAAATCCTTTAAATCAAGAATTGTTAAAATCAAAATGGAAAATAAAAATAAAAAAAATAATTTTAGGCGCGCTTTTTAAGTTTATTAGCGCATTTTTATATATTGGTGAGGAAAATAAAAAATTTTATCAATATTATGGCGTGCCGGAAGAAAAATTATTTTTTGTCCCATATGCGGTTGATAACAGCCGTTTTATAGCGGTGAATAAAGAATTGAGAATTAAGAATTATGAATTAAGGAAAAAAGCGGGAATCGGAAAAAGCGATGTCGTAATTCTTTTTGTCGGAAAATTAATAGAAAAAAAGCGGCCAATGGATTTATTAAAAGCGTATCATCAGCTCATAATTCATAATTCTAAATTCATAATTCATTTGCTGTTTGTCGGCGATGGCGCTTTGCGCTCGGAACTTGAAAACTACATCAAAGAACATAATCTTAAAAATGTTCATTTTACCGGTTTTAAAAATCAGACGGAATTGCCGAAGTATTACGCTATGGCTGATATTTTTGTTTTACCATCAGGCGTTGGCGAGACATGGGGTTTAGTTGTTAATGAAGCAATGTGTTTTAGTTTGCCGGTAATTATTTCGGATATTGTCGGTTGTGGGAAAGATTTGGTAAAAAATGAAAAAAATGGCTATATTTTTCCAGTTGGTGATGTTAAAAAAATAGCCGAACATTTAGCGGATTTAATAAAAAATCCAAAAAGAAGAAAGTTATTTGGAGAAAAATCATTGAATATTATTAAAAATTATAACCACGATAGAGACATAGATGGAATATTAAAAACATTGGATTATTTAAACAAATGATTAATTTTTCTGCTATATCCAATAAATCTATTTTTGGAAAATTTTTAAGAGCGTTTCTTAATTTTATTCCTAAAAATACCGTTTTATCAATTTTACAAGGCAAATTGAAGGGCAAGAAATGGATTAAGGGATCAGGAGATAATGGTTATTGGCTTGGGACTTATGAATTGGAGAAGCAAAAGCTTTTTGAAAAAGTAATTAAAAAAGGCGACATAGTTTATGATATTGGCGCCAATGTGGGATTTTATACACTTTTAGCATCAGAATTAGTTGGCAAAAAAGGAAGAGTTTTTGCTTTTGAGCCGCTGCCGAGGAACATTCTTAATTTTAAAAAACATATTGCCATGAATGATTGTGGCAATGTTGATATTATAGAGGCGGCGGTTTCAAATAAAGAAGAATTCGTTTTTTTTGAAACCGGCAAAAATGATTCATCCGGGAAAATTTCCGATGTTGGCGAATTAAAAATTAGGACTGTTGCAATTGACAATTGGCTTCAAAAAGAAGGCGCTTTGGCGCCTACTGTTTTAAAAATTGACACCGAAGGAGCGGAATTTAAAGTTTTAGAAGGCGCGAAGAATATTTTAAATAAATATCATCCAACTGTTTTGTTGGCTCTTGATAGCCCTAAAACTCGCGAAGATTGCTTAAATTTACTTTTAAGTTTTGGTTACGAAATTTTGCCGATTGGCAGCAAAGATTTGCGGACGGCTCAAGAAATTATTGCTAAAAAGAATTTTGATAAAAATCTGGACATAACATAAATTAGCTGATATTATTTTTAAATTATGAGCGCTATTTCAAGAATTATAAATAGTTGCCGCGTTTGCGGTTTTAAAAAATTAACGCCAATTTTATCCATTGGCGATTTGTATATTTCTGATTTTTTGGAAGAAAGTGAAAAAAGCGAGGCGGAAAAAGCTCCTTTGGAATTAATTCTTTGCAATGAGAGCGATGGCGGCTGCGGCTTGCTTCAGTTGAAGCATACGGTTTCAAACGAAGTAATGTACAGAAGATATTGGTATCTTTCTGGCACGAATAAAACCATGACGGACGAATTAAATGGAATCGCGGCAAAAGTTGAGTCGCTAATTAATTTTAAAACGGAAGATTTTGTCATAGATATTGGAGCCAATGACGGTACCTTGCTGCGCGGATATAAATTTTCTGGATTAAATCTAATAGGATTTGAGCCTGCAAAAAATTTGGGAAAATATAATAGCGTTGGAACAACAAAAATAATAAACGATTTTTTCAATTATGAAGCGTGGCAAAAAGAATTTGATGGCGTTAAGGCGAAAGTGATTACAGCAATTGCCATGTTTTATGATTTAGACGAGCCGAATAAATTTGTCAGTGATGTCGCGAAATGCCTTGATAAAGATGGCGTTTTTATAATTCAAATGGCATATCTGCCGTCTATGCTATTCAAAAATATGTTTGATAATATTTGCCATGAACATTTGGAGTATTATTCTCTGCTTTCATTGGAAAATCTTTTAAAAAGACATAATTTAGAGGTTTTCGATGTTGAATTAAACGATATAAACGGCGGCAGTTTTAGAATTTATATTAAACATAAAGATGGAGGTCAATCAATTAAAATTTCCGAAGGAGCGCAGCAAAGAATTGATAATTTAAAAAGAAATGAAGAAAAATTAGAATTAAATGATAAAAAAATATATGAAGATTTTGCAGAGCGAGTGGAAAAAATTAAAAAAGAAGTTTTTGATTTTATAAAAGGCGAAGTTGAAAAAGGGAAAAAAGTTTATGTTTATGGCGCTTCCACAAAAGGCAACACTCTTTTGCAATATTTTAATTTAGACAATTCTTTAATTAAGGCGGCAGCGGAACGCAATTCAGTTAAGTGGGGAAAAAAAACTGTTGGAACAAATATTCCTATTATTTCTGAAGAACAGGCGCGCGCTGAAAAACCGGATTATTTTTTAATCTTGCCATGGCATTTTCTTAAAGAATTTAAAGAGCGCGAAGCTGAATATTTAAAAAGCGGCGGGAAATTTATTATTCCCTTGCCGGAGTTTAAAGTAATTGGCGATAATTAAGAATTATGAATAGAAAAGCATTAATCACCGGCATAACAGGGCAAGACGGCTCTTATTTAGCTGAATTTTTGCTTGAAAAAGGGTATGAAGTACACGGATTAGTGAGAAGAATAAGTACTTTTAACAGGCAAAGGATTGAGCATTTAATTCCTGATATTCATCGCGCAAAGCATAAAATTTTTTTACATTATGGCGATTTAACTGATGCTGGTTCGCTTCATAAATTATTATCTCAAATTAAACCCGATGAATTGTATAATTTAGGAGCGCAGAGTCATGTAAGAATAAGTTTTGACATTCCGGAATTTACCGGCAATACAACTGCTCTTGGAGCGACTAGATTATTGGAGGCTATTCGTCATGGCAGTCCAAACACGCGTTTTTATCAGGCATCAAGTTCGGAAATGTTTGGGAAAGTAAGAGAAATTCCTCAAAAAGAAACAACGCCGTTTTATCCAAGAAGTCCTTATGGAGTTGCAAAAGCATACGCTTATTGGATGACGGTAAATTATAGAGAAAGTTATAATATGCACGCGTCTAATGGAATTTTATTTAATCATGAAAGCCCTCGTCGCGGAGAAAATTTTGTAACAAGAAAAATAATCAATAGTTTGGTTAAAATTAAACGCGGAGAAATGGAGAAATTATATTTAGGCAATCTTAACGCTAAAAGAGATTGGGGATATGCAAAAGATTATGTTGAGGGGATGTGGCTGATGCTTCAGCAGGATAAGCCGGATGATTATATATTGGCAACCAATGAAACTCATTCTGTAAGAGAATTTGTGGAAGAAGCGTGCAAATTGCTTGATTTTGATTTAGTTTGGGAAGGAGAAGGGCTGGAAGAAAAAGGAATTGATAAAAAAAGCGGCAAAATAATTATTGAAATTGATCCAATGTATATGAGGCCGGCAGAAGTAGATTTATTAATGGGCGACTATTCAAAAGCGAAAAATAAACTTGGCTGGGAGCCGAAAGTGAAATTTAAAGAGCTTGTGAAAATTATGGTTGAAGCGGAATTAAATGGAGAAGTGACGCGGTAATTTAATTTATTATGAAAAAAGCGTTAATCACTGGAATAGCTGGTCAAGACGGCTCTTATTTAGCTGAATTTTTGCTTGAAAAAGGGTATGAAGTGCATGGTACGACGCGAGAGAAATATGATGATGTTTGGAGAATAGAAAATATTAAAGAAAAAATAAAAATTTATGAATGCGACATAACTGACGAAGAAAGAATTATTGAATTGGTTAAATTAATTGTTCCCGATGAAATTTATCATTTGGCTTCAATTGTTGATACGCGTGTTATTTTTGAGGAAGAAAAAAATATTTTTAAAATAAATTTTGAAAGCGTTCATTTTCTCCTTAGGGCAATTAAATCATATTCAGAAAAATCTAAATTTTTTTTAGCGGGTTCAAGTTTGATGTTTGGAAATGTTAAAAAGTCGCCTCAAAATGAAAATGCCCATTTTCGCCCCAATAATCCGTATGGAATAGCTAAAACAGCCGGATTCTATCTTGTAAAAATGTATAGAGATAATTATGGCATTTTTGCGTGTTCTGGGATTTTATATAATCATGAATCTCCGCGCAGAGATTTAAATTTTCTTCCAAGAAAAATTACGCAAGCGGCGGCGAAAATAAAGCTGGGCAAAGAAAAAAAACTTGTTCTTGGAAATTTGGAAGCAAAACGTGATTGGGGATTTGCCGGCGATTATGTTGAAGCAATGTGGTTAATGCTTCAAGCCGATAAGCCGGATGATTATGTTATTGGCACAGGCGAAATCCATTCCGTAAAAGATATTTTAAACATAGCATTTAAAGAAGTTGAGCTTGATTGGCGCGATTATGTTGTTATTAGCAATGATTTAATAAGAAAAGAAAGCGAGCTTCCGCTGATTGCTGATATTTCAAAAATAAAAAAAGAATTAAAATGGCAGCCAAAAACGTCATTTGAGGAATTGATAAAAATTATGGTTGAATCGGACTTAAAATTAATTCAATTAAATTTAATAGAAAATAAAAATTATGTTAAAAAATAGTCATATTAAATTTACTCTTCTTACTGCTTGCAAGAATGAAGAAAAAGATATTAATCTTGCCATTGAGTCGGCGCTCGCTCAAACTTATCAAAATAAAGAGATCATTTTTATTGACGATTCCACTGATCGTACGAAAGAAATAATCCGTGGATACAAAAATCAAGGCATAATTTTGATTGATGGCTTTGGAAAAGGATGTTGTCAGGCGCGTAATTTAGGTATTCAGCGCGCTACGGGCGATGTGATTGTTTTTCTTACCGCAGATACAAAACTTGAGCCCGACTATTTAGAAAAAATATTGCCGTATTATGAAAAAGGATATGATTGGGTGGCCGTAGAGTCATTTTCTTTTAATCTTGAGACTATATATTCTCGTTTTGTTCAATTTGAACATTTAAGAGGCGCATATAAATCGAATTACAATCCGTTAACCACTCAGGGATATTCTGTTCGTCGAGATGCTGCGCTTGCAGTTGGAATGATTTCCGGCGGCGATTATCCGGTCAATTTTTGTCGTGATTGGTCGCTAGGGAAGAAATTATTAGAAAAAGGATATAAAAGAATAATTAATCGTTCCATTATTGTTCCTCATAAATCGCCAGATAATTTTCAAGAATATTGGCGAGTGCAGAAAACTCGAGGGCTTATGTCGGCATATCAACCGTTTTTTTTATTTAATCGATCCGTTTCTTATTTATTTTTTAAATTTATCGTTAAATCTATTCTAGAGTTTTTTCGTTTTGTGTTTATTTTTCCGGCGATATGGCATACCGGGAATCTTGCAAGATATTCTAAACGCCCAATACTTGATTTTTTTCCTCTTTATTACGCGTATTTTATGCATATTCTTGCGCGATGCGTTGGAGAATGGCAAGGATGGTTATTTATAATAAATAAATTAAAACAAGAGAAAAAAATTATTTAGTTTTAATAAATTAAATCAACGATTAATTTTATGAAAAATATTTCTTATTTTGCCGATTTCGGTTCTTCTGCTAAAACTAGAACTGGCGGCGGTCAAACTTTTGCGCGAACACTTTTTAAAATTTTAGACAAATTACCGGCAAATTTGACTGTATTTGCCGCTTTTCAGCCGGAGTTGGACAAAGAATTTCCTATTAGTTCTCCCAGCGTGAAAAAAATTAATTTACCGGCGAATGGAACTTTAGGCATGCCTGGCGTCGGTATTCTTTGGTCATTAAAATTAAGACGATTGTTAAAAAAAATGCCCAGGCAAGATCTTTATATATTTGATCAACCGGCAACGTTGTTCTCTTTTTTTCCAAAAGCGCCGGCGCTTGTTATGTTTCACGGCACTGATTTTGTTAAAATTAAAATTTCCTCGTTTTTACATCCACGTTCTTTCATTCGCGCGCTTTTCTGGCAAAAATTTATATTAAATAGAATTCAGAAAAAATTTCTTAAAAGAAAAATAGGAATCCCGCTTTTTAATAGCCATTACACTCTTAATATTTTAAGCAAAGATTTTAATTTACCGGCGAAATCGCTTGAAAAATATGTTACTTATCTACCGGTGGAAATTGATAAATACAGGAAGAATAAAGAAATTGGAATGAACATAAGAAAAAAATTGAATATTCCGCAAGATGCTGTCTGTGTTGCTTATATTTCTAATTTTGCGCCAAAAAAAAGATTAGATCGGATGCCACCGATTATTTCTAAAATAATAAATGGACCATTTGCTAAAAATATTCATTTTCTTTTTGTTGGTAGAAGCATTGCCATTTCGCCGCTTGATGAAATGTTTAAAAACTCATTTTTTAAAAAAAAATGCACTTGGATAGGAGAAGTTACGCCGGAAGAAATCCCTAATTATTATTCAGCGGCCGATATTGCTATTTCCACTTCAGAGTCTGAAACTTTTGGTTATTTTATTGTTGAAGGCATGTCAGCGAGTCTTCCTTTTGTTGCTTATGCTGAAGGAGCAGTGCCGGAATTAATTGAGCATAACAAGACCGGTTTTCTTGTTAATTCAGAGGATGAATTTGTGGACGCGCTTTTAAGATTGATTAAAGATAAAGATTTACGCGATCAGTTTGGCAAAAATAGTTTTTTGAAAGCAAAAAATAATTTTTCAAAAGAAGCGTTTAAAAACAAATTTTTAAATATTTTAAGAGATGATTTAAAAATATTTTTTTAACAATTTAACGATATTGATTGAAAAATTTGTTATTTGCGTTTATTCTTGAAATATATAATAATGATTTTATTAAAATTATATATATTCTGTAAAATAATTAATGAGAAAAGATTTTTTTAAAAACAAAAGAATATTGGTTACTGGAGGAACAGGAAGTTTTGGCCATCATATTGTATCTCGACTTATTTCTTTTGAGCCGTCGGAGATCATAATTTTTAGCCGAGACGAAAAAAAACAAGACGACATGAAAAAAGAATTTGAAGAATTTAAGGATATTTTAAGATTTGTTTTGGGAGATATTCGGGATTACGAGAGGATAAAAGAAGCATCGAAAAAAATTGATTTTTTATATCAAGCGGCAGCTTTTAAACAGATACCGGCTTGCGAAGATAATCCGATGGAGGCCGTAAAAACTAATATAATCGGAGCTGAAAATGTTAGGCGAGCAGCGATAGAAAATGAAGTAAAAATCGTAGTTGCCATAAGCACGGATAAGGCAGTAAAGCCTGTTAATGTGATGGGCATGTCAAAGGCCATACAAGAAAGGATTTATTTAAGCTCGGAAAATATTTCAACAAATGGAACAAAATTTATATGTGTAAGATATGGCAATGTTATTGGAAGCAGGGGCAGCGTAATTCCTTATTTTAGAGAAAGAATAAATCAAAACAAGCCATTGCCTTTAACTTCTAAAGAAATGACAAGGTTTTTATTGTCTCTCTCTGAAGCGATAGATTTAGTTTTTTACGCAACGCAAAACGGCGAATCGGGAGATTTGTTTGTTAAAAAAATGCCGGCTTGTTATATTAAAGATTTAGCTCGAGTGATGAGTAAAATTATCGTTGGTAAGGAAGATTATCCAATTGAAGAAATTGGAGTAAGGCCAGGTGAAAAAATTCATGAAATTTTAATATCTGAAGAAGAAATGCGGCGAGCAGTTGAAAAAGATATTTATTATATTATTTATCCACACATTAAAAAAGACGTTGTTTTTAATGAGAATGGCAAAGAGTATGCTTCCAATAATACTAAAATATTGAACGAAGAAGAAATAATTGCTTTGCTCAAAAAAGAAAATTGGATTTAATTTATTTATTATGATTTTAATTACTGGAGCCACAGGTAGATTGGGCAGAGAATTAATCAAAATTATTCCCGGCGCTTTTACCGTTAGTCATTCGGAATTAGATGTTAAAAACAAAAAAGCGGTATTTGATTTGATTAAAGAAAAAAAACCATCTTCAATTATTCATCTTGCGGCGATGACCAATGTGAGAGATTGTGAAGAAAAAAGAGAATTAGCTTATGCAACTAATGTTGGAGGAACTGAAAATTTAGTGGAGGCCTGTCTAAAATATAATCCTGATTGTTATTTTGTTTACATGTCAACGGCATGCGTTTTTTACGGCGACAAAGGCGATTATACCGAAGAAGATATCCCTTATCCTAAAAATTTTTATGCTATAACTAAATTATTGGCGGAATTTGTTGTAAAAAGACTCAAGAATTATCTTATTATAAGAGGAAATTTCGTGCCAAGAGAAAAATGGCCGTATGAAAAGGCTTTTATAGATCGTTATGGCACCTATCTTTTTGCTGACGATTTGGCAAAGGCCATATATGAAGTGTTTAAAAATAAAATGAACGGTATAATTCATATAGTCGGAGAGGAAAAAATTTCTATGTTTGAACTCGCCGTTATTACTACTCCAAATATAAAACCAATGACCACAAAGGAAACTGATATTCCTCTTACAAAAGATATGAGCCTTAGAAGCGTGAAGATAAAATCATATAAACTTACTAAATAATTGTAATAAAATTAATTAAACAGATGTTAAAAATTTATGGTGTGCCGTCTCGCGATTTTGTTAGATGGATTTCGGAAATTATTATTGGAAAAAATTTGGATAAGTGGGTTGATTTGGGTTGCGGCAACGGAAATTATCTTCAATCTCTTAAAATTACTTTCAAGCAAGGGATAGCGGTTGATACTGCCGAGAAAATTCCTAATCTGCCCAATAATTTTATTTATGAGAATTGTTTCGTTGATGAATGGCTTAAAAAAAATAAGATTGCAAATTTTGATCTTATAAGTATGTTTGATTTGGTAGAACATTTTCCAAAAGAAGAGGCGTTGGTTTTAATAAATAAAGCAAAAAATTTAACGAATAATCTTCTTATTACTACGCCTTTGGGATTTTTGAAGCAAGATGCGGCTACTCATCCGGAATTCGCTAATAATCCTTATCTTTGGCATCGTTCGGGATTTAGTCCGGAAGATTTTGAAAGAAATGGATTTTTAGTTTTTGCTTTAAGAAATTATCATTATAAACCTATTGGCAATAATAAATCTTTTGATAAATTAGTATGTTTTTGGACAAAAAATCAATCGCAGTACCTTTCGCTTAATTTTTTAATCAGGATAAAAAATGCCATATATCTTTTATGGCCGATTCATTTTTACAGAATGATTAGAGACACTATTATAAAACCGTTTTTTTAGCATGAAGGATTCTTTAGTATCAATTTGTATACCAGTTTATAATCGTCAAGAGCTTGTTAAAAAAGCTTTGGATTCTTGTATCAATCAGACTTATAAAAATATCGAAATCGTGGTAGTGGATGATGCTTCAAAAGATGCTACGCCGGAAGTTATAAAAGCATACGCCGCAAAAGATGCGAGAATTAAATATTATCGGAATAAAAATAATTTGGGAATGGTGCCGAATTGGCTCCGGACATTTGAATTAGCAACAGGCGATTATGTCCAGCATTTAGGGAGCGATGATCGGCTTAGCGAGAATTTTGTGGAGGAAAAAATGAAAATTTTTAAGCAATATCCGAATGTTGCTTTTGTGAGTTGCGGCATAAAGACTCATATTGAAAATCCTGTTGGAAAATTTAAAGTGCTTAATACAATAAGATATCCAATGGGCCGTTATGAAACACAATATGTTTTTAAAAATTTTTACAAGAAACCAGCTTTAATTAGCACGGCTTGTACTGTTAGACGAAACGATATGCTTAAAAATTTTATAATTAATATTCCTAATAAATGGAATTATGACGATGCTTATACAAAGGGCGGGAAAATAATGGATAATTTCGTCTTTTTAAAAATTTTAAGAAATTACAAATTCATGTATTTTTTGGATAATATTTTTTATGAGAGTTTAGAACATTCTGGAAATTCCACTAAATTATTTTTTGGTTTAACAAAAGGGAACATTGCCGATCATATTAAATTTAATCATATGGATCAAGTTGGATTTAGTTATTTTTATAAAATTTATGCTCCTCAATATCTTTCTCGATTTAGAATTTTTATTGGTTCCAATACTCTCGCCGGAACATTTTTTGATATATTGCTTCGAAGAGTTTATGGTTCACCCTACTCGGCGCTTAAAGATTTTTTTAGCGAATATTCTATAAAGGAAAAAATTCTTTCTTTTATTATTTTTCCCATTCGCATTATTCAAAGAATTATAGAGTGGATTTTGAGAAAAATAATAACGAAATCATAGCGTTTAATGATATAAAATATAAAAAATGAAAATTATAATTTCTGTTGGCGGTAGATTTCATGCTTTTAATTTAGCGCAACAATTATTAAGGCGAAACTATTTGAAGCATTTAATTACTTCTTATCCGAAATTTGAAGCGAAGAAATGGGGGGTGCCGGCGGAAAAAATCAAATCAGTTTTTATAAAAGAGATTTTGCAAAGATTTTGGCAAAGACTGCCGGCTTTTTTGAAAAATATTTATAACCCTCAATTTTTAATTCATGAAATTTTTGATAAATTAGCTTCAAGAAAGATAGAAAAATCCGATATTTTTGTCGGTTTTTCAAGTTTTTCTTTTCATTCTTTAAAAAAAGCTAAAAGGATGGGGATAATAACAATTTTAGAGCGCGGCAGTTCGCATATTTTATATCAAAATAAAATTTTAAAAGAAGAATATGAAAAATTTGGAATAAAAATAAAACAATTTCAATTGCCACATCAAAAAATCATTGAAAAAGAATTGAAAGAATATGAGGAAGCGGACTATATTTCCATTCCTTCGCTTTTTGTAAAGAGGACTTTTTTAGGGGAAGGGATAAAGGAAAAAAAATTAATTCATATTCCTTACGGCGTCGACCTTTTTGAGTTCCGTCAGATTCCTAAAGAAGATAATATTTTTCGCGTTATTTATGCCGGTGGAATGTCTTTGCAAAAAGGAGTCCATTATCTGCTTCAGGCGTTTTCAGAATTAAATTTGTCGAATAGCGAGTTGCTTTTAATCGGCTCGGCAAATGATGAGATAAAACCATTTTTTAAAAAATATGAAGATAAATTTAAATGGATTGGCCATATTCCGCAACGGGATTTATATAAATATTATTCACAAGGCTCGGTTTTCATATTGAATTCAATTCAAGACGGATTTGGTATGGTAATGATCCAGGCAATGGCTTGCGGTTTACCGGTTATTTGTACTACAAACACCGGCGGCGAAGATATCGTTCGCGATGGCAAAGACGGATTTATAATTCCCATCAGAAATGTTGAAGTATTGAAAGAAAAATTGTTATATTTGCATAAGAACCCGGAAATTTGCCGGCAGATGGGGCAGTCGGCTAAAGAAAGAATATCAGAAGGATTCACTTGGGATGATTATGGCAATAAAATGATAAAAGCTTACGAAAACATCTTAAAAACATGAAAGATTCTAAAATTGGCAAAAAACGTTTATTTGGAGTAATTTTAGCCGGCGGTTCAGGAACGCGGCTTTGGCCGATAAGCCGCGAATTTTATCCGAAGCAGTTGTTGAAATTAATCGGCAATAAAACGCTGATTCAACAGACGTTTTCCCGATTAAAAAAAATAATGGAGCCGTCGAAAATCTATGTTGTTACCGGAGCGACTTTAGCGGACGATATTTATATTCAGTTGAAAGAATTCGGTTTTAAAAGAGAAAATTTCATAATAGAACCGGCGCAGAAAAGCACGGCGCCGGCCATTGCTTTGGCGGCCAGACGGGTTTTCAAGGAAAATCAAAAAGCGATTATGGTAGTATGTCCGGCCGACCACTTAATAAAACCGGATAATAAATTCATTAAAGCGATTAAAAAATCATTGAGGCCGGCAATGGACGGCTTTCTGGTGGTATTTGGAATAAAACCTGCCAGCCCCAGCGCGGAATATGGTTATCTTAAAATAGGAAGGAAACTTAAAAATCAAGCAGTTGAAGAGTTTGTTGAAAAGCCCGACAGAAAAATAGCCGAACGGATGATAAAAGAAGGCTATCTTTGGAACAGCGGCATATTTGTTTGGAAGGCAGATGTTTTTCTCGGGGAAGTTAAAAAATGTCTCCCGAAAATTTACCGGTCATTAGAATCTTCTCTGATTTATAAATCAATTAAACCGATTTCGGTTGATAACGGGGTTTTAGAGAAATCAAAAAAGATAGTGGCCATTCCGGCTGATTTCAAATGGCAAGACGTTGGCTCTTGGAAATCTCTTTATCATTTACTTCCAAAGGATTCAGAACAGAACGTTATAGGTGAAAATGTTTTTGGCGCGGATTGTCGGAAATGTTTAATTTACGGAACGCGAAAAAGGATTGTGGCGGCCGTCGGGTTGGAAGATTTGATAGTGGTTGACACTGAAGACGCGGTTTTGGTCGCCCATAGAGAAAAAAGCGGCGAAATAAAAAATATTTTGGAGCGGATAAAAGCCAATAATTTGTCCCAGTATTTCGGACATCCGACCGTTCACCGACCGTGGGGGTCGTTCACAGTCATAGAAGAAGGAGAAAAGTTCAAAGTTAAAAAAATTGTTGTCAAATCCAAAGAAAAATTGAGTTTACAGTATCATAACAAAAGATCGGAACATTGGGTCGTGTTGCGGGGAATTGCCAAGATATTATTAGACGGAAAGGTGTTTTATCTAAAAAGCCATCAAAGTTTTGACATTCCGGTCGTTGGAAAGCATCAATTGGAAAATCCCGGCGCAAAAAATTTGGAATTGATTGAAATTCAAAGCGGCAATTATTTAGGGGAGGATGACATCGTGAGATTTAACGATAAATACGGAAGAATAGATAATAAAAATTAAGTATGAAAATTCTTCATATTGTTTCGTCTTATTGGCCGGCATTTGAATTCGGCGGGCCGATTGAAAGCGTTCATCAATTGAATAAATGGTTGATTAAAAAAGGAGCCGATATAACGGTTTATACAACAAACGCTGGTTTAAAAAAAAATAAAAATATTATTTTGAAAAAAGAAACAGTCGTTAACGGCGTTAAGGTTTTTTATTTTCCTTATTATGGCTATGTTCATTTTACTTTTTCGCCGGTTTTATGTTGGACAATTAGAAAGAATATCAAAAATTTTGATTTGATTCATATTACCGGCGTTTGGAATTTTCCGGTTTTAGCCGCGGCTTTTTGGGCGAGATTTTACAAAAAGCCGTATATTATTTCTTCGCGCGGTTCTTTAATGAAGGAGCCAATGGAAAAGAAAAGCTTATTAATAAAAAAAATTTTTCTTTTTCTGTTTGTCCGGCGAGATTTGAAAAACGCTTCAGCTGTTCATTTTACCGTTGAAGCGGAAAAAGAAGAGTATATGAAGGCCAGTTTGCCGTTGAAAAAAGCGATAATTATTCCCAATGGTTTTGACATAATAGAATTTAAGAAGCAACTTTCTCAAAATTTTTTTAGGAATAAATTCAACATTGGCGCTGATAAAAAGGTAATTTTATTTTTAAGCCGCTTAAATTGGAAAAAAGGTTTGGATACTTTAATTCCGGCTTTTGCCGAAGTTTTAAAAAAAGAATCCAGGGCTGTTTTAGTTTTAGCCGGTCCGGATGAAAAAAATTATAAAAAAGAAATTGAATTGAAAATTGTAAATTGTAAATTGAAAATTGGCAAAGATGTTATTTTTACCGATATGCTTATTGGCGAAGATAAGATTTCTGCTTATCGAGAAAGCGATGTTTTCGTTTTGCCTTCTTATTCGGAGAATTTCGGGATGGCGGTTGTAGAGGCGATGACTTGCGAGTTGCCGGTAATAATCACAAAAGGTGTTGGTATCTCAAAAGAAGTTGAAAAAGCTGGCGCCGGCATTGTGATTGAAAAAGACAAAAAACAATTAACTGAAGCGATTTTGAAAATTTTAGAAAATCCGCAATTAGGAAAAAAAATGGGAGAAAATGGCAGAAAATTGGTTGAAACCGAATTTTCCAGCGAAAAAGTTGCAGAAAAATGGATTGAAGAATATAGTAATTTAATATGAAAATTCCTGTTAGTGTCATAATTTTAACTTATAATGAAGAAATTCATATTGAGCGTTTATTGAAAAACATCGCTGGTTGGGTGGATGAGATTTTTATTGTAGATTCTTATTCCAGTGACAAAACTTTGGAAATCGCCAAAAAATATGGCGTTAAAATTGTTCAGCATAAATTTGAAAATCAAGCCCAGCAGTTTAATTGGGCTTTGGATAATTTGGAAATAAAAAATGAGTGGATTTTACGGCTGGACGCGGATGAGTATCTTACAAGCGAACTTAAGGACGAAATAACAGAAAAACTTAAAAACATTCCAAAAAATATTAATGGATTTTACATTAAACGCCGGGTTTATTTTATGAGTCGTTGGATAAAGCACGGCGGTTATTATCCGACTTGGCTTTTACGATTATTTAAAAAAGGCAAAGCTCGCTCGGAACAAAGGACAATGGATGAACATATTATTTTATTGGAAGGAAAATCCGGAAAATTGAAAAATGATTTTATTGATGACAATAAGAAAAATTTGGAATGGTGGGTTGCCAAACATAATAATTATTCCACAAGAGAAGTCATTAGTCGAATGTCAGGTGTTAGGCGTCAAGTGTCAAGTGTCAAGTTAGGCGGCCAAGCAGGCCGCAAGCGCTGGCTTAAACAAAATTTATATTTGCGACTCCCTCTATTTTTTAGGGCTTTACTTTATTTTATTTATCGGTATTTTATAAGATTAGGTTTTTTAGACGGCAAAGAAGGATTGATATTTCATTTTTTGCAGGGGTTCTGGCATCAATTTTTGATAGATGCTAAAATTTATGAACAAAAAAAGATAAAAAAATCATGAAACAAATATTTCAAAATCCAAAATCCGGAAAAACAAAAATTGAAGAAATTACTTCGCCGGCCGTCAAAAGCGGCGGAGTTTTGGTAAAAACTAATTTTTCTTTAATCAGTCCGGGCACAGAACGGGGAATTATTGAGTTGTCAAAAAAGGGATTGCTTCAAAAAGCCAAAGAGCGGCCGGATTATGTCCAGAAATTTTTTATGCTGGCGAAGACAAAGGGAATTATGGCCGCCTGGCAAGTGGCGAAATCAAAATTGGAAAGCGACATTGCTTTGGGATACAGCGCGAGTGGAAAGGCGATTGAAATCGGGAAGGGCGTGGAAGAGTTTAAAACCGGAGACCGCGTTGCCGTGGCAGGACAAAATTACGCTTCGCACGCGGAAATTATTTTCGCGCCGAAAAATTTATGCGTTAAAATTCCGAAAAATGTTTCTGATGAAGAAGCGGCTTTTGTGACATTGGGAGCTATTGCTATACAGGGCGTCAGGCGCGCCAAACTTTCTTCCGGCGAAAAAGTGGCGGTGATTGGCATGGGGCTTTTGGGCCAATTGGCAGGACGAATACTCAAAGCGTACGGCCATCCAGTGATTGTTTTTGACATTGATTCCCAAAAAATTGATTTTGCCGAAAAAAATGGCGCTGATTACGGAGTAATTTTAGGCAAAGGCGATTATAAAAACGCAATTGAAAAATTCACCGATGGCAAGGGTATTGACGCGGTTTTGATTTATGCCGCAAGCAAAGATGACTCACCCTTGAAATTAGCAGTTGATATTTGCCGCGAAAAAGGCCGGATTGTCCAAATCGGCAATATTTTGACCAATATCCCTTGGCGGGATTTTTATAAAAAAGAATTGGATTATCGCGCTTCCTGCTCTTATGGGCCTGGCAGATACGACCATAATTACGAGGAAAAAGGCGAAGATTATCCTTTTGGCTATGTGCGCTGGACGGAAAAACGCAATATGGAGGAATTTTTAAGATTAATCAGTGACAAACGGCTTAGCGTCAATAATTTAATCAGCGGAACTTTTCCGATTGAAAAAGCCGAAAAAGCTTATGAGATGGTTTTTAAGCCGAAAAATCAGATATACGGCATTCTTCTTTCTTATCCAAAAGAAATAAAAAGAACCGATTTTATCAAAATTGAACAATTAACAAGATTAAAAACGGAAATTTTGAAGAAAACTATTAATATCGGCATTATTGGGCTCGGCTCTTTCGCTCTTTCAACGATTCTTCCGCATCTTAAAGAAATAAAAAACAAAGATTTTCGGCTTTACGCTGTTTGCAATTCAACCGGCCAGAAAGCCAAAGAAATAGGAGAAAAATGGAATGTTGAATATATTACCAACGATTACCGCAAGTTAATTGACGATAAAAATATCGATTTGATTATTTGTTCAACGCGGCACAGTTCGCACGCGAAAATAGCCAAAGAAGCGCTTTTAGCGAATAAAAACATTTATGTGGAAAAGCCGGTGGCTCTTAACGAAACGGAACTAAAAGAAGTTATGGAAGCGGCGAAAAAATCAAAAGGCCGGCTTTTCGTCGGTTTCAACCGCAGATTTTCCAGCCATTTTATAAAAGCCAAAGAAGAATTTAGTTCAGCCAACCCGATGATGATAATGTACCGCGTCAGTTATCCTTTTTCTGAAAAAGATCATTGGAGTTATGAATTGAAAGAAGGCGGCCGGATTATCGGCGAGGATTGCCATTTTATAGATGCTTTTCAGTATTTAGTCGGTTCAAGGCCGAAAAGAATTTATACGAGTGTTATTCCGGTTGGCGGCCAAGTGAGCCACGACGAAAATATCGCGGTTAACATTGAATACGAAAATAATTCTTTGGCAACGCTTTTTTACAGCGCTTTAGGCAGTTTCCGTTTGCCGAAAGAATACATTGAAATCTACGGCGATGGGAAAGCGATGGTGATTGATAATTTTAAAAAAGCGAAATTATTTGAATCAACTAAAGTCAAAAATCTGTCTTTGTGGCATCAGGACAAAGGATACACGCGCCAATTGGAAATATTTATCGACGCTATCAAAAACAATAAGTCGTCGCCGTTTACTCTTCAGGAAATAAACGACGTTCATTTGACCATTTTTAAAGTTGCCGAATCTCTAAGAAACAAAAAAATAGTTGAATTTTAAAATTAATGAAAGACAGAATTAATTATTGGCGGAGGATTTTTAAAGTTTATTTTTCCAAAACTCCGAGTTATTTGATTTTTTGGCACGAAAAATCAGCTGTCAGCAAAGGCATTATTCCCGATAAACTCGGCGTTTACTATATGACTTTTTCCGATAAAGCCGATTACGCCGGACCAAAGGACGAAAACGGCGTAATTTTATTTGATTATTTTTTTGACATCGGCCGGCAATATAATCCTTTGGCCGTAGCCCAGTATGGTTTGGGTCATTATAATAAGTATTTAGAATTTAGAATTAAGAATTTAGAAACAGAAGCGTTGAGGCATTTGGGAATTGCCAAAATTCAAGCTGATTGGCTGGTTAAAAATTTGGAAAATAACGATTTTGGCATTCCGGTTTGGAAGCATAAATTCCGCTGGCATTACAAAAAATATCTTGAGTCAGGCTGGTATTCGGCGCATTCGCAAGGAACGGGCATTTCGCTGCTGGCGAGGATTTATCAGGAAACCAAAGATAAAAAATATTTTGAAGCCGCCCAAAAAGCTTTTTTATCGCTGAATTTAAACATCAAAGACGGTGGCGTAAAATTTGTTGACGAACATAATAATGTCTGGCTGGAAGAATATCTTGTTGAGCCGGCGACGCATATTTTAAACGGATTCTTATGGGCGTTGTGGGGCGTTTGGGATTATTATTTGTTAACAGGCGATAAGGACGCGTTAGTTCTTTGGAACGCCTGCGTTGAAACTTTGAAAGAAAATTTGTCGAAATACGACGCCGGTTTCTGGTCTCTTTACGATTTGTCGCAACAAGCGATGAAAATGATTGCCAGCCATTTTTATCATTCTTTGCATATTGTTCAGTTAAAAGTGACTTATATTTTAACCAATGAAGAAATTTTTGAAACGTATTGTAAAAAATTTGAAAATTATCAAAAAAATAAAATTTATAAATTTATCGCCTTTATTTATAAAGCGATTTTCAAATTGCTGTATTTTTAACAGATAAAATGAATATACTTATTTTTCATCAATTTTACACCCGCTTGAACGAGCCGGGCATTTTGCGATTCAATCTTTTTGCGGAGCATTGGCGAAAAGAAGGCGTTAAAATAAAAGTAATCGCTGGAATGATAAATTATCAGACCGGGAAAAAGAGAGAAGAATATAAAAGAAAATTATTTGTTAAAGAAAAAGACGGAAATGTTTCGGTATTGAGAGTTTTTGATTCGTCTTTGGGATACCGAACTTTTATCGGACGGATTTTTTCTTATCTTTCCTTTCTGTTTTTTTCTTTTTGGGCCGGAGTTTTTTCTCCAAAACCGGATATGATTATTGTTTCTTCGCCGCCGATTTTTTTGGCTTTTGTCGGTTATATCGTCAGCATTTTCAAGGCTACGCCTTTTGTTTTGGAGCTTCGCGATTTATGGCCGGATGAAGTCATAGAGCTCGGTTATGTCAAAAATAAACTAATTATCAAAATCAGTTATTTGATAGAAAAATTTTTTTACCGGAAAGCGAAATTTATTGTCGTTAATTCCCCAGGTTTTAAAGAATTTTTAATGAAAGAGAAAAATATTGCCGAAGAAAAAATCGGCGTTGTTCCGAATCCGGCCAATTTTGATTTGAAACAGCGGAACGCCACCCAATTAAAGGGGTTAAAAAAAGAATTTAGCTGGGAAGGCAAATTTGTCGTTTTATACGCCGGCAGCCACAGTTTTGTTTATAATTTTAATCCATTGATTGAAGCCGCCAAGAATTTACAAAATAAAAAAGATATTTTATTTGTTTTAATCGGCGATGGCCGTCAAAAACCAGTTTTAATGGAAAGAGTTAAAAAAGAAAATATAAAAAATGTTCAATTTTTAGCGCCGGTGGCGAAAGATAAAGTTTTTGATTATATCGCGGCTGCCGATGTTGGCATCGCGCCTTTAAGCTCAATGAAACTTTTAAAATACGTTTATGTCACTAAGATTTTTGATTATATGGCGGCCAAAAAGCCGGTAATTTTGGCAATGGAAGGAGTAAGCGCGGATTTGGTTTGCCGCGAAGCGAAATGCGGTTTATGCGTTAAGTCGGGAGACGCGGAAGCGCTGGAAAACGCGCTGCTGGAATTTTATTCCAAATGCGAGGAAATAAAAGGAATGGGTGGAAATGGGTATCAATTTGTTAAAAATAATTTTTCCGCTGATATTTTGGCAAAGCGATATTTGGAATTATTGAAACCAATAATCGTGCCAAAGCGATAAAGTGATTAAATTCCAAATGCGGAAATTGTGTTCCATATTTTGATATTGATGAGCGTAAATTATTTTTTTAATATAATCGTAATTCAACAGATTTCTTTCTTTTAGTTTTGATTTGAATATTATGTCCGTTAATTGTTTTGATGTTGCTGAATTCGGCTTCAGCCATTCGCTCATGGAAGTGGCGAATCCCTGCTTTTTTCTCCAGATGATTTCAGAAGGAATTATCCCTTCAACTGATTTTTTAAGGATGTATTTCGGTTCATTATTTTTCGTTTTTATATTGGTCGGAATCTGGAAAGCCAATTCCACTAATCTTTTATCAAGAAAAGGGACTCGGGCTTCAATGGAATGCGCCATTGTCATTTTGTCGGCTCGCATCAGCAATAATTCCGGCAAACGGTGCTTTATTTCCAGATAAGTAAGGCGTTTCAGAAAATCGGCCTCATCGTCAAATTCTTTTATTTCGTTGTAATAATTTTCAATTATTGAATAGCTTGATTCGGATAATTTATTTTTAAATTGCGCGGTCAGCAGTTTTTCTTTTTGAAAATCGCCGAAAGCAATGGCATTGCCCCAAAACGGTTCTTGGTTGTTTTTAAGGCGCAAAAGATATTCTTTATAAAAATCAAAACGCGGATGTTTTAAAAAGCGAGAAGAGTCAAACAATATTTTTTTTGAAAAATCAGGCAGTTTCTCCAGCCATTGCCAAGTGTATTGATGAAGATTGGCGGCTTTAAGATAAGTGTTGTAGCCGCTAAAAATTTCATCCGAACCTTCACCGATTTGAATGACAATCACTCCGTTTTTCCTTGTAAATTTTGAAAGCCAAAAAAGCGGAACGCAGACCTGGTCGCCGTTCGGGTCGTCGGCAAAATGGGCGTATTGTTTTAAAAATTCTTGAAGATGGCTGTCATCGGTCAAAAGCTCATGCGGTTTAGTTTTCAAGAATTTAGCCATTTGCCTCGAATATTGAAATTCGTTGTATTTTTGAAAATCTTTTGAACCAACGGAAAATGTTTCTACCGGTCGGCCCATGGCCTCAGACATTAAAGCGGCATTAGTGGAAGAATCGATGCCGCCGGATAAAAAACAGCCGAAAGGCACGTCAGAAACCATTTGCGACTTGATGGAATCTCTTAAAATTTTTCTAATTTTATCAATATAAAATTCTTCCGATTCATTTTTATTTTGACTATTGATGACGGGATTCCAATATTCTTTTTCATTTATTTTGTCATTGGTGATTGTTAAGTAATGGGCGGGTGAAAGTTTTTTAATGTTTTGAAAAAGAGTATGAGGAGAAGGAAGGCAAGAAAAAGTTAGATAATGAGAAATATTTTCTTCTTCCAGTTCTTTTTTAAAATCCGGATGAGCTAAAATCGCTTTTATTTCTGAACCAAAATAAAATGCGCCGTTTTGGATTGCGTAATAAAACGGCTTGATGCCCAAGTGGTCTCTGGCGGCGAATAAAATTTTTTTCTTTTCGTCCCAAAGCGCGAAAGCGAACATCCCATTGAATTTTTTTACGCAGTCAAAACCGTATTCTTCGTAAGCGTGGATAATGACTTCAGTATCGCTTTTGGAAAGGAATCTATGTTTCTTTTTTATGAGCTCCGATTTTAATTCTTGGAAGTTGTAAATTTCGCCGTTAAAAACAATCCAGACGGTTTTGTCTTCGTTTGTCATCGGCTGATGGCCAGCCGGTGAAAGATCTATAATGGCGAGCCGGCGGTGTCCCAGACCGACTTTTTCGTCTTTTGAAATATAAAAACCGGCGCTATCCGGTCCGCGATGGATTAAAGTGTCGCGCATTTTAACAACGATTTTTTCATTCGTTGTTTTTGAATTTTGAAAGTGATAAACACCGGCAATGCCGCACATAATTTATATTTTTTTAATTAAAGATTTAATTTCCAGAATAATGTCTTCTTTTAATAAATACAGAGCGCCGAAATAAATACCAGATGAAATAATTATATTTATTATTACATTCAATTCGAGTTTGTTTAACGTAGAACTGAATATGCCCATGATAACCGCGGCGGCGATTATTTTTTTTAAATGCTTTAACGTGGAAAAATCGTCTATTTTTTTAATATGGCGCCAAATTAATCCGTAAAAAATGCTTTGGCTTGCAATGGTGGCGATGGCGGCGCCGCTGATGCCGTATAAAGGTATAAGAATGGCGTTAAAAACAACATTTCCCAAAGCTCCTAGAACCACATAGTGAAAAATCTTTTTTTGTTGATTATAAGCTGTCGTAAGATTAGAGATTATAGAACCGGGGAAAGTCAGAAGTACGGTAAAAATTAAAATTTTAAAAGAGGCGATTGCCGGAATATATTCTTGCCCAAAAAATAATTCTATTAGCGGTTGGGCCAGAATAATGCCGCCGATTACCAATGGAATGGCGATGGAAAAAATGGCGGAAATTGATTTTTCATTCAGCATTCTTATTTTTTCTTTGTCGTTTTGCTTAATTAATCTTGAAATTGTCGGGAAGACGCTGCTGGCGATAAGGGCCGGCAGAGTGTAAAGAAGACCGACAATCCGCTGGCCAGCCGAATAATATCCGATTTCTTCGGCAGTCCGCCACCAGCCGAGCATGATAATATCGGTATTAAGCATAAAAGTTCCTATCATTCCCAAAAGAGCAATCGGCCAGCAATTATTGAGTATTTCGCGAATCAAATTTTTATCAAAATAGAAAAATATTTTTGAAAATCGTTTCCAAAGAAGAAAAATTGACAGAAAAGCGGCGATTCCGACGCTGGCGATGTATGAAAAAAGCAGAGCGCCTGATGTCGGAAAAATATTTAATGCCGCAAAGCCGGCCACCATAATCGTTATGTTCATTATCATTACCGTAATAGTTTCAAATTCCATTTTTTCTCTGCCGCGCCAATAAGCAACGGCAAAATCCCTGATGCCGTCAAAAATAACTAAAAAAGCCACAAATGGAATTAAATATTTCGCTTTTTCGATTTTAGCGAAATAAGGGGCGATAAAGATTATCAATAAAATAGTGATTAAAAGCAGGAAAATTTTTATCAGAAAACTGGAAGAAAAATATTCGTTTCTTTTTTCCGGATGAGCCGCAACATCTCTTGTCATCAAAGGACTAACGCCGATGTCGGCGAAAATCGTGAAAAAAGCCGCGAGTCCTAAGACATAGGAAAGAATGCCGTA
>Ga0209542_10004601_pt1 | contig 28187 bp, 29 predicted proteins | sample RifCSPhighO2_01_FD_184028 | JGI IMG/M metagenome (GOLD analysis project Ga0209542, IMG submission 184028) | Soil microbial communities from Rifle, Colorado - Rifle CSP2_plank highO2_0.1 (SPAdes) (version 2) | ecosystem: Environmental > Terrestrial > Deep subsurface > Rock core/Sediment ...
ACAAAATAAGCTGTAAAAATACACCAAAAAAGTTTTGAAGGCTTACAAAGTTAAATAACACCAGCCATTGTCTAATTAAAATAGTTACAATAACCATTATAATACTAGCAATTACAATTTTGTAAATTGATTTTAATAAATCATATACGCTAAATAATTTAAATTTTTTATAAAGTAAAAATAAAAGGAAAAATACTTGAACAATTACCGTTATTGAATAAGCCAAAGCTAAACCAACAACAGCAATATTTTCTACTCCTTGTAATTTTAAAGACCAAACTAAAAAGTTATAAAAAATTCCATTAAACTTTAGCATCCAGACAAACCATAGACTTATTAAAACATTAAAAACTACTGTAGCTATGCTTGCTATAGCTGGAATTTTTGTATTATGGGCAGCATAAAAAGTTTTAGACAAAATAAAAATAAGACCTTGAAAACATAAACTTAAACTAAAAATACCAAGACAAGCTGCTGTGAGTCGCGTATCTATCCAACCAAATTTACCCGTACCCAAAACAACTCTAACTATTTGCGCTCGTAATATAAAAATTAAAACACTAATGGGAATTATTAAAAAAATTATTTGCAATAAAGCATTAGAAAACTTTTTTTCAAAATCACGCTTATCATCTTTTAAATAATCTTTTGATAATGATGGAAAAATTGCTGTTGAAATAGAAACTGCTATAGCACTCACAAATATTGAAGATAAATTATTGGCTAAATTAAAAACAGCTACACTGCCAGAGACTAAAGTAGAAGCAATAATATTAATAACAACTGTATTAAATTGTCCTGCCCCCAACCCTATTGACCGAGGGACCATCAGTTTAAAGGTTTTTAAAATTCCTGGATGTTTCAAGTTAAAATTTAGTTTATAGGTAAAACCTGAATGGAAAAATGACGGAACTTGGATTAAAAGATGTAGTATTCCTCCAAACACAACTCCCCAAGCCAGTCCAGCAATGCCTATTTGAGGCACAAGAAACAAAATACCTAAAATGATGCCTAAGTTATACATCAGTGGAGCTAGGGCCGTTACTAAAAATCTATTAAAATTCTGTAAAATACCACTTATAATATTACTTAATCCCAAAATAATTGGACTTAAAAACATTATCCGCATCAATAAAATTGTTTCTATTCTTTTTTCTAGAGAAAAACCGGGGGCAATTAAGGATACAAAAAATGGGGTAAAAATTATAAAAATTACACAAACAATTATTATAATGGCCAAAAAAACATTTAGAAGATTGGAAACATATTGCCAAGCATCTTCTTCTGATTTTGTATAATAAGAATTAAAAATTGGGATGATAGCTGCCGAGATAGCTCCAAAAACTAAAATTAATGCGATAAAATCCGGTATAGTAAAAGCAGCATAATAAACATCTAATTCGTTACCAGCTCCAAACCTACTAGCCAAAAGACGATCTCTTATAAGTCCTAATCCGGCTGAAACAAAATAAGACCCAGCTAAAATGAGCGAGGCAAAAGACATTGATTGGGTTTGAGTATTGAGAAATTTTTTAATCATAAAAAATTTAAATCCTAAACACTAAACTCTAAACTCTAAATAAACTAAAAACTAAAAATCCAAAAACTACTTTGATTTTTCAACTATAGAACCAAAAATTTTCGTTAGTTCCATTGCTTCTTGAGTAAGTTCAATTTTTTCTTTCTGTTGTTCCGATTTAGGCTCACTAAGAATTAGCCAATATCTACTCTCCTTAGATTCTTTTCTTGATATTTTTATCCTCATTAAAAAATCTTTCCTGCTTAAAGATTCTTCAGCCTCTATATAATTAGCACCAACTGATCCCGCCGAACGCATCAATTGTTTTCCTATTTCAATATTAGAAATAGTTTTTGGCATTTGTTCTACATAGAACATAACCCTTTTAGCAAATTTCAATGTCCGTTCTCCTAGGTTATAATGTTTTGGATTTTGATCTTCCATTGTTTTAATTTGTTTAGAGTTTAGAGTTTAGGATTTAGAGTTTAGAGTTTGCGGAATTATTCGGGTAATACCCTAATAATTCCGACTGGTGTTTGTTCATCTGATTGCCCCAACGGATTATCTTTAATAATTTTAGCAATTAATTTTTTATCAATGCCTGACGTTCTACCCAAAATATTAACACCAAAATCATTAGCATCAACAATGGTTACACCTCCAACTCCGCTTAAGGCAAGTTTTTCCAAAACTTTCTTTGTAACATCATCTGCATTTAATGGTCCTTTAGAAATATGTGTATTGTATGGCGGTATAGCATAAGGCACTGCTCCATCAATTGACCTCGCCTTATGTCCAGCTACTATATAAAATAAACCTTTCACGCCAAATAGTTTGCCGATAGCACCTATTAAAGAAGCTAATAAAATTCTAAACACTCCCACTTCCTCAATCGCAAGTTGCATAGTTTCTCCAGAACCAAGTCCAATGCCAATAGGTGTCTTCATAACAAATTTAGATAAAAACCTTGCCAAAAATGAAGTTTTAACCTTATTTATTGGGTAAGACCTCCCTTGAGTTATAGCGACTGCCTTCTCACTTATAAAAACAATATCCCCTGACTGGATATATTTAAGAGTATACTCTTCAACAATTTTTGATATGTCATAATCCTCTGGAGTAATTAGTTTGGTTTTTATAGGATAACGAGCATATTTTATGCCGTTTACTTCAATAATTAAATTTTTACCATTATTAGGCTGTAAATCCATAGGGCTATTTTAATCTTTTTTACTCTCTGTTACAACGCTTGACATAAACTTGTAATTAATATACCATAATAACGGACAAGCAAGGCGAGTGATTGCTATTTATGTAATGTAAATAGAGGAAAGTCCGAACTCCCTCCAGTTAAAACTGGATAAAAAAAGTAGTGGCTAACAGCCACCTATCGTAAGATACGAGGTGCGAACAGAAACGCCGAAGTCGAAAGGCTTAGGCATCCCTATGGGATGAATTTTACAGCAATGTAAAAATGAAACGGCTAAATCCTTATTGGGTGCAAGAACAAAGCTGAAAAGAATTTCATGATTCTAAATCAGTTAAAAGTAGTTCGCTTGATTCCGATGGCAACATCGAGAACAGATAGATAATCACTAAATCCGCCATCGCTAAAGCTATGGCGGACGAGACAGAATTCGGCTTATAACCTTGCTTGTCCAACAAAAAAACCGCATATTGCGGTTTTTTGTTGTTTTATTAAAATACTACGAATTGCAAACGTTTGTAATTTATTCTACTTTTTCTAGAATATTAAAACAACTTTTGACTTCTCATTTGGTCGTCCAGTGCTTCATTAACCAATTTATCGGCAACTTTATTATTTTCTCGCCTAACAAGCTTGAATTTTAAAGACTTAAAATCAATTTTTAAATTCCAAATTTCCATAAAAAACTTTTGCATTTTTTCATCTTCAATCTTATATTTTCCGTTTACTTGATTCACTAAAAGCTCTGAATCACTTTTTATTTCCACTTCACTAACTTCAGCCATTTTTTTACCAAAGACCGCTTTAAATTTTTTTAAAGCAAAAATTACAGCTCTATATTCCGCCTCATTATTAGTTAAATTATCACCTAAATATTCTCCAAATTTTTTAATTTCCTGTTCTTTTTCATTACAAAAAACCACTCCAACTGCTGAATGACCAGGATTTCCCCTCGACCCACCATCTGTATAAATTATTATCTTTTTCATGAGTTTTCTTAGTCTATTTCCTTTTTGATTTCTTCAAACTCATTCTCTATTTCTTTTAATCTTTCTTTACTCTCCTTTATTATACCTGACGCCTCTTTAACTTTTTTTAGTCCCTCCTCCACATCAATTTCACTTTGTTTATCAAACCATTCTGTAATTTCCGATAAACGCTTAAGATTATTATTTAAATTTTTATTTTCCATATTTATGAGTAAGGGAGGAGAAGAAAGCACGAGGAAGGTAAAATAAATTAAATTTATTTTACCGACGAGTGATTTATTATCCGACCGCACGATTAAATATATAAATGGCGAAGCCGTTTCTATAATTTTATGTATTTTTAATATTTTTTACTTCTGAACCTATTATACCGTCTGATATCTTAATATTCAAATCTTGCCCTATTTTTACATCACCAATTTTTCTTATTAATTTTCCATTTGAAGTCGCTATACTATAACCCATTTTTAATTGACGATCGGGATTATTTAAATAAATAATCTTTTCTGCTTGTTCTAATTTTTCATTGATTCTTTGTAAAATTGTTTTAATACCTATTAAATATTTTTCACCTAAATTATTTATATTGTTTTTAACATTTTTTATTGCGTTATCTAATTTTTGAATAGATATTTTAATTTTACTCTCTATTTGAATATATTTATTGGAAATTAAAATCCAAACTTGTTTTATATTTTGAGTAGATTCTGATATTAGTAATTTAACATCATTTAAGGTTTCTTTAAATGTAGTCAATATTATTTTTTCTTGCCTTTCTAAAAATAACAAAGCCTGTTCCCATGAATCATTTAGTAAATTAGCCACAGCAGTAGGAGTTGATTCGCTTTTATCGGCTGCTAAACAAACAAGTGGAATATCTCTATCATGACCTATGCCCACTATAACTGGCACAGGGAAGCCAACAACTTCTCTAACAATCATTTCATTATTAAAAGCCATTAAAGATTCCATTGAACCTCCACCCCTTATAATCACTAAAACATCAATATCTTTTTTTCTAAAAGTTTTAATTGAAAGCAAAATGTCCTCCACCGCTCCCGAACCTTCAACCCTTGAATCAATAAAGCTGGTTTTAAAACCAAACTTTCCAATATTTTGCAAAAAATCATGGATAACTGCTCCTTGCTTTGCGGTTATTAACCCAACTTTTTGAATATATTTAGGGATTACTCTTTTGTTTTCTTTTAAAAATAATCCCTCATTTTCTAATTTTCTTTTTAATTCATCATACTGCTTTTTTAATTCACCCTCTCCAGCCAATTCAATTGTGTCAGTAATTAAAGAAAGTCTTCCTGATGGCGCATAAACTTCTGGATTTCCAGAAATTAAAATTTTCATTCCAGTTTCTAATTTTATTCCAAATAATTCATATCTTCTAGCCCAAATTATACAATTTAACATTGCTCCATTTTTTTCATCTTTCAAATTAAAATACATATGACCAGTTGGTCCGGCTTTGGCTTCACCAACCTCTCCAATAATTTTTACTTTAGTGGATTTTAAATTTACATTTAAAACTTCTATAAACTCCGCCACTGTAAAAATTTTATCTTCTGTTTTGTTCACATCATGTTCCATGTTTTGATTTTTCTAATATATTCTAAATTATTCTTTGATTTCTAATCTTTCATATCCATATTCTTCAAATTCTCTTGTGTGAAAAAACTTTTTTAATTCTTCATTATATTCCACAAAATTAGCTAATCTAAAATCTTTGGCGAATGATAAAATATATTGTTCTATATCGTCATATTTTTCAATCCTTTCATCGCCCTTATTGCCGGAACGGATTGCATTTATCATCCAATTTCCTAAATAAACAACTTCTAATAAATTTTCGTACTGCTCTTTTGTTAATTCAATTTTCATACTCTTTTATTTATAAATTAGTTTTTCTTTCTCCTTTTTTCCGCTCTCATACTATAAGCAACATCTTCGACCGCCACTAACTTACTTCTACTTAAAACTATTTTAATTGCACGAGGAATATCTTCAAAATAATTAAACATCTCATCTTGTGTTTTTATACCTTTTGTTGTATTAGCTTCTAAATGGACATTTCCACATGTCCAAAATGGGATTTGATTATTCTTGCCACCAATTTTCTCTGGTAAATCATTGGTAAAAAATCTAATTGTAATACCTATTGTTTTATTATCTTTTTTCATGATTATTTATTTAATAATTTTAAAGCTATTCGTCTTTTTAATCTATCTATAACTTCTGGTCTTTTATAGTATTTTTTAGCATATTCTTTTGTATAATACTTTCTCTTCCCTATATTTCTTAAACGTGATTCTCGTTGCATTTTTTTGAAAATATCAGATTTAGGGTAACACCACTTACAATAACCATTAGATGTGTGCTTGATTTTTTCTGTTCCACACTTTCTGCAATGTTCATAATATTTACTCCATTTATTTTCTTTGTCTACTTTTACAAAAACTTTTCTGACAAGCCCGTGTTTACTTTTCACATTTTCCCAATGTTCACTTTTCTTATTATTTATAAATTTATTAATTTCTAAATTATCTCCATTTTTGAAAATTATAGAAGCTTCATGCAAAAGTCCCTTCAGGGCTATTTGTCTTATTCTTTCTCTTGTCAAATTATATATTTTCCCAATCTCCATAAAAGTAAAACCTGATTGGTATTTTTTTAATATATCCGTTTGACGAGTTAAATCTTGAATAACCGATTGACCACTTAGTATTTTTTGAAACATGCTTTCTAATTGATTTTTTTCTTCTTTCTTGTCTTTTTTTTCTTCTTCTTGATTATTATTATCTATTATTTTTATTGGTATTATCCCTTTTGTCTGGGGTGAATTATTCTTGAGATATAATCTCATCTGAATAATTTGATTTTTAAATATCTCATTATCTTCAATTTTTTTAGATATTTTTTTATAGGAATATATTATTGTAGTATGGTCACGATTTCCTAATTTTTTAGCTATACTCGGATAACTTTCTTTAAATTCTTGTCGGGCTAAAAAACAAACTACTTGCCTTGCTTCTGCCAAGTCTTTTGTTCTTTTTTGGCTTATTATTTCCCCTGGTTTTATACCATAAAATCCAGCCACGATATCTATTATTCTTTCAGTTGTCATTTAAAAACTATGTAAATTTATTTAAAATACTTAGTATTTCTTTATCACTTAATACTAAAGTATCAATTTTTCTAAGTCTATCAGCGACCGTTTTAAGAAAATAGCGAGCATCTTTCCTTGTCCTTGATAATTTTATAAATCTATCCATAACAAATTTTAATATTCTCTCGTCATCCACTATTACCCTATACCCTAAAATTTCACGCCATAAAGACCATGCCCCAACATTTTTTATAGTTTTGAATGGATATTTTGCTAACAAAAAAGCAGATTTAAAATCATTTCTCCTTTTACTCACCGAATTTATAGGAATCGTTTTATTAATGAAAATAGAACGACCGTATAAAGAATCCCAAAACCTATCTTTATCCTCACTTTCAATTTGATTATTTTTAATAAAAGTATTTATATGCTGACCAACAATATACCATGCTTTCAGTGAATTTATTTTTATCCCTTTTTCAGAAACAACTTTTTCTTTCTTTAGTTCTTTTTCAATTTTTTGAATTTCTTTACTCAAAAATAGATCAAACTTGTCTGCTTTTTTTATATCTTGAGGAGTGAGAACTTTTTTATCAGTTTTATACCATATGTAATTACCCCCTTTATTTTTATCTTTTTTTGTTATTTTTAGTACCATTTTTGTTTTTATTTATATTCCAAATAAATTCACTATATTTTCCAAGAAACATCGGCCAAACCTTGCTGACATCTTCTGATTTTATTAAAGATTTAAAATCATCATCTATTTTTTCTGTTTCTTCAGCCATTAATTCCTCTAATTTTATTTGAAGGGCAATAAGTGCTCCTTGTTCAGTTAAATAATCACCCAGTTTTTCTGCATCGTCTAATATCATCTCAATGCGCGGATGTATTTCATTATAAAAAATTATATAACCATCATCTCCTTGTGGCTCCCAGTGAAACATTTGGTCTTCTTTTTCCTTTTTCTCTGGCTGAAAAAGGAATGGACCATGCTCTGGTGGTTCTGTTTCAACATAAAATTTTACATTAATTCTATCATATAAAATGGTTGCTTTTTCTATAGGTGTGCCATCAGATAATTTCCAATTTTTTTTCTCCATTGAAATCATCCTTCCCCTTAAAGAGTATGAGCCCTTATTAAAATTATTATTAATAACAATTTTGTTAGTTCCTATTTGAGGACCCCTGCCAGTATTGAGGTTTATTTCTTTTTCTTCTATTATTTGAATTTTCCCGTCATCTGAAGCAATAAAAAATCTAACAAGAACTAAAATGCTATCAGGCATTTCATTAATCGGGATAACATAGGCATTGTTTATCTCTTCACCATAATTAACCCTTTTATTATTATTTGGAAATTTAATATCTGAAATAGATAATCTTAATAATTCATCATTTTTTCTTTGGTATGATTTTTTTTGATGTTTTCCTAAATGTTTCCCTACAAGCCCTATTTTTTGGAAAAAAGGTCCCAACATTTTTGAGGCATTTTCCTCGGCTGTTTTTTGTATTTTATTCTTTTTTGACTCTTCGGATGATATTATTTTTAAATCCTTCGCGAATTCTCTTGTTTTTATTCCGATATAATCTTTTAGATATTTACCAGGATTTTTTATCCATTTAAAGTCAAAGTGCTCTGGACCTTCAATTTCTTTCATATCTTTTTCTAAAAGTTCGTCCATTTCTACCCATCCGTAAATATCATTCATCCCCTCCTCACGGGCCAGTTCACTAGCATTAATATGTTGAATACTCATCCCTCCTCTTTGGATACTAATTCCCTTTATGGTTTCTGGAACATCAGAATTGGGTGCGTATCTTAATACCAACTTTTTTATCCTATAAGATGTGTCTTCTTTTATTTTTTCTGTGTCAATTACTTTGGATTGAAACTCTGTATTATCTTCATACCACTTAGGAAGTTCTGCATATTTTTTTTCTCCTTTATGAGAAATAAAAATTTTGGCATTATATTTTTTAATTGTTTCCCATCTTGAGTGACTAATAAAAGAAAGTATTTCTCCACTTTTTACAGCCTCATTAATTAGTGATTCTGGGTGAATAACAAATATTCTAGTCCCATAATTTTTTAACGGTAAAATTTTACCATTAGTAATTTTAGAAAAAAGTTTTTTTGCTTCTTCATTATAAGATAATTCAAATTTAATTTGTTTATCTTTATCTAAATAAAGCTTACCACAAATATAATTGTTATCTTCAGACCTTAAAGAATCAAAAAATATCGCTTTTTTCCTTGACGATATTAAAAATAGTGTTTTACCCCTGCCTCTATTTCCACCTTCATTACTTGATTTGGCACTCCAATTAGAATTTAAAAAATAAGCTAGATCTTCTCTTGATTTATCATTATTAAGTATTTCTGATAGCTGTTCTTCTGTATAAAACTTCGTACCATTTAAACCAGTTGTTCCACTATCTTCAATACAAATAATTGGCTCATTGTTTATCTCCAATAAACTAAAACCGCACTCCCAATCTTTACCGTGTTTTTTATCAAAACGTGCATCCCAGCTATTTTGTATAGCATCTTTCTGCAAGCCATCAACAAGCCAGAGTGAATGCTTTATTTTCGTTTCATAATCATCTGCTATTGCCTTTATATCATTGGCATCATTTCTCCTTTGTCTAAAAATTGTTGACATAAATTTAAAAATAAAAATGTTAATTATTATAACTTAAACTCTTTGTGTTCAGGAAAATTAAATTTTCCTTTTACTTCTCTTAATTTAGAATCAATTACGCCAAATATTTTTTTAATTTCTTCTTCTGTATATTCATAGGCACTTCTATTTGCGCAATTACCAAGAACTTTAAGTCTTTTTAAAACCTCGTTTGTTCTATAAACGGCTAACTTTTTAAATCTATTTTTCTTTTCTTCTTGTGATGCCATATAATTATATCTACAATAGTTTGTTATATAATGTAAGGGTATCAAACCGGTATCTCATTGTCAATAGGTATGTAAAATAAAAACCCTAAAACTTGACAGGGGTAGATGATTTTGATAAGATTAGAGCATACACAAGATTAAGCACCTCTATGGGCTCGTCCCTTAGCGGTGCTTTTTCATTTGTACTCAAGCTTTTTTTGTAAATTATCCATAAATACAATCCTTTCTTTTGCTTCCTTTTTTAATAATGTAGAACAGGTTTTAACATAGGGACTCATAATAAAACGCAATTTATTATTTTTATAAAGATGTTTTACTAGTTAATAAAAATCTCCGTCACTGGTGACAATAATTGCTTTATCATAATTAGAAAAATCGATCATTGCTTGCAAAACAAGATCTGCATCTATATTTCCCTTCACATTTCCATTGCTATCCGGAATAGTTGACTTAAAGACTAAAACATATCCAGCTTTTTGAAGCTCTGAATAAAGTGGCTGATTTCCTGCAACATAACCAATAAAGTAATATGCTGTTATTACTGAATATTTATCTACGAGGTATTTTCTAAAACGCATATAATCCAATTTCCAACCTAAATTTTTAATTCCAAGATTAAGGTTTTGTCCGTCTATAAATGCGTAATTATTTTCTTTTGAAATCATTTTTTAAAATATTCAATTAGGCAATTTTTAAATTTTTCTAAATTTTCGTTTTTTATTCTGAACCCCGAGGCCTTAGGATGTCCACCATAAGTTATAAGCAAATCTTTGCAAGATGCCATTGCTTGAACAGAACTTTCTCCTTCTTTTAAACTTCTAACTGATCCTGTAGATTCATCATCCATTTTTTTGTAAATGAAAGTTGGTTTTTCATATTTTGAGGCGATTATTGAAGCCACTGGCCCTGCCAAAACTAATTTCCAAGCCGGATCACCTTCAAAAATGATTATTTCATTAGCATTTTTTGCAATCCTTCTTTTCACTTCTTCTCCAATCTCTTTTATTTTTTGTTGTTTGTATTTTAACTTAGATATTAAACCTTCAGCAATTTCTAAGCATTGATCGCGAAATGAATTAGTTAAAAGATTGTATGATTCATTTTTAAAATCTACTGATTCGGCTGTGTTCAAAATAGAAATAATTTTTCCAAAATTGCCTGATGCAACTTCTCCCTGTCCCAAAATATCTAAAAATACTTTAAGCCCGGGCCTAAATGTGTTACTTAAAGATCTTAATCCAATCTCTAAAAAAAATTTGTTATCTTCTATTTGTGGCATCATATCTGAAATTGTAGCCAGTGCTACAAGCTCCAAAAAACTATTTCTAATTTTATCTGAAAAATTTCCTGATAAAATTTCTTCGGCTATTTTATATGTTAATCCGGCATTACATAAATACTCAAAACCTGATTCGTCTCCACTTTGTTTTGGATCAACAATAACTCTAGCATTTGGCAAAACTTCTGGCGGTTCATGGTGATCTATAACCATAATCTCAAAACCCATACTATTCGCCACTTCAACCTCTTTTACATTACCAATACCTAAATCTAAGGTTATAAAAAGAGCTGGCGTCATATTTTTCAAAAATTCCAGTGCTTTTAAATTTATACCATAGCCGTCAATCTCTCTATTAGGAAAAACCACTTTAAAAACCTGTCCGCCTAAATTTTTAATAGTTTCCTCCATTATCACAACCGAAGTAATTCCATCTAAATCCGAATCACCATAAAGAATTATTTTTTCTTTATTTTTCACTGCCAACCTTATCCTTTCCGCCACCTTATCTATATTTTTTATTTTATTATTCATAAATTCTTTTTTAATTCCTCCCTATCCCATCGCTACAACACCCTTACAAACTCCAGTATGTAAGGGTGTTGTAGCGGTTATATTTTTTGAAAATTACGTAAAAATTTAACAAATAGTTTTCCATACGGAGACAGTGAGTGGCTCACATATCGCCCGATGTGCTTTTTATCAAGCAAGCCGGCATTATAGAGGCGACGGGTATGCTCGCCAATGGTTTTTTCATTGGCCCCAAGAGTTTCAATAATATTCTCAAGCGTAATTCCGCTACTATTACCAATCAAAAGTAAAATTTCTATCCGACAGTGATTAGACAATCCCTTTAAGTGCCGCTCCATTTGTTTTGACGTTTTTAATTTCATCGTAATTTTTTTATTTTGTAGTCTTTTTTATTTTTGTATTATAACACAGCAACTAACACCCTTACAAACTCCAGTATGTAAGGGTGTTGTTTTGGTTATATTTTTTGGAAATCTCTAATTAATTACATTTTATTTCAGCGGAGGATAATTGGCCTATCATTTTAATACTTCTATTCCCGGTAGTTTTTCGCCACTTAAAAAGTCTAACATTGCTCCCCCACCAGTAGAAACATGGCTAAATTTGTCTAGTATGCCTTCTTTGTTTAAAAATTCAACTGTCTCGCCACCGCCCACCACCGAAAAGGCTTTACTCTTTATTATGGCTTTAGCAATCTCTAATGTGCCTTTTTGATACTTTTTATCTTCAAACTTACCAAATGGCCCATTCCAAACAATAGTTTTAGCAGTTAAAATCTTTTCTTGAAAGTTTTTTACTGATTCTTTATCAATATCTAAATCTTCTAAATCATTTAAAGGACTTATTATTTTTGAATCATTTTTAAAACTTAATTTTTCTAACAAAATTTCTTTTTTTATCAATCCATTAACTATCACATAATCAGCTAAAGTAGAGATATTATTAATAAATTTAACTTTTGTTTTGACATTTTTCCCTCCAATTAAAGCTACAAAGGGTTTTTTAGGATTATTTAAAACTTTAGATAAAGCCTCTATTTCTTCTAATAATAAAAACCCAGCTCCGTGGGGTAAATACTTAGGTAAACCAACAATTGAGGCATGAGCTCTATGACAAACAGAAAAAGCGTTATTAATGTAAATATCTCCTAATTTTGCTAATTTTTTTGCAAATTCATCATTATTTTCAGTTTCTTCTTTATGAAATCTTAAATTTTCCAATAATAAAACTTCTCTCATAGCCAGATTATTTACTTCTTTTTCCACTTCAACTCCAACACAATCATTATTTTTTTTGATAGATATTTTTAGCAACTTTTCTAATCTATTTTTCACAACACCTGTGGTTTCAGTTACGCTACTGTCGGGATTATCCAAATGACCCATTAAAATTATTTTGGCTTTATTTTTAATTAAATATTTTATAGTAGGTAAAATTTTTCTGATTCTAAAGTCGTCAGAAATACTACCATCTTCATTTAATGGCACATTAAAATCGCATCTTACCAAGATGCGTTTATTTTTTACATCAAAATCTCTAACGCTTTTAATCATCTTTAGAACTTTATTTTTTGACCAGGATTAATGACTCCCTTTTTATTTTCATCTTTTTTTTCATTATTCTTTTCTGATTTTTCCTCATAAGAAGATTTTTCTTTTTTATCCAATGATTCTTCCAGAGCTTTTTTTAGTTCAGATAAGTTAATTTCTTTTCTTATTGCCCCCACACCATCCCGCCTTGGCGGGACTGATAGTGATGGATTTATTTTTTCACTTGATGAATTAAATGAAATATTTTCTAATTTAAAATCATTATCTATATCACTATCCGTAGAATCAATCACCAACTTTTTAGATAATTCTTTTTCTTGATTTTTATTATTTACTTTTTTTAAACAAGATTTACAATAAACTGGTTTCCCCTCAGTGGGCTGAAAAATAGTTTTTGTAGATTTATTACAATTAGTGCAAGTGGCATTATAAAGAATTGTTTGATTATCAAACGCTTGTCTTAAAGGATATTTATTTTCTTGTTTTTGATCTTCTTTTTTTACAATATTGTGAAAAGAATCATTTTTTTTATCTCCTTGGTCAGAATAAGTCCAACTAATAATTTTTTCCTCAACTATTTTTCTTTCAATACTATATCTTTCTCTTGAAGCATTAATAATTTCCATTTTATTAGATTTTTCTAATGGTATTGACGGAGCCAGAGTTTGGGCTGAAAAAGGATGAGAAGCAATTCCATCAATCATTAATTTTAAATAAATATTATACTTAGCTAAATTACATAAATCATCAGCCGTAAATTCTGGTGAAAATTCTTTTTCCAAAAACTCGGCGTCTTCAGCACCAACCCTAAAAACGGCCAGCGTGCCAACATTGCCAAAAACAGCGTCTCTCACAGTTTCTTCCATTTGACTGATATATTGATGCCCAACTATAAGGCAAAGACGATATTTTCTGGCTTCAGATAATATATTAGCAAATGACTCGGTAGCAAAATTTTGAAATTCATCAACATAAAGATAAAAATCCTTTCTTTTTTCTTCTGGAATATCAACTCTGGACATAGCAGCTAATTGCAATTTGGTAATAAGTAGTGCTCCTAAAAGCCTTGAATTATCCTCGCCTATTTTTCCCTTTGATAAATCTATAATCAGTATTTTCTGTTCATCCATAATCTTTCTCATATTAATCGTTGAATTTGTTTGACCGATAACATTTCTAATCAAAGCATTAGAAACAAACTGACCAACTTTATTTTGAATAGCTGCTGTAGCTTCTATCTCATAGCGTTGAGTGTATCTAGCGTATTCAGTTACCCAAAATGATTTAACTATCGGATCTTTTACTTTTGAAACTACTTCTTCTCTGTATTTTACATCAGCTAACATTCTGTTAATTCCCAACAAAGTTGAATCTGGATATTCAAGCAATGCTAGGATGCAATTATTCAAAATATATTCCATTCTAGCTGACCAAACATCTGGCCAAACTTTTTTAAAAACACCCATTAGACCATTAGCTACCAAATGTCTAAACCTAAAATCAACTTTTTCCATAACATTAAAAGCAATCGGATAATCCAGGTCAGATGGATTTAAGTAAATGACATCTTTAATTCTGTTTTCAGGAACAAAATCTAAAAGTTTTTCAGCACCCTCTCCATGAGGGTCAACATAGGCAATTCCATACCCGGCTTGAATATCTTGAATAGCCATATTCTCCATTAAATTTGACTTACCCATACCGGTTTTTCCGATAGTATAAAAATGCTTTCTTCGGTCATCAGTTTTTATACCAAACTTCTTCTTTTGATTTCTAAAAGAAGTAAGTCCAAAAAATATTGTTTTATGATTATTATCCATAATGTTAGAAAATAGAAATATAGAATAATTATTTTGTTAAAAAATTATTAAGAATTTTCATAACTTCAACTAGTGAAACCTCTGTCTTTTTATAATCTAATTTTGAAAATAGTACTTTAGCAACTTCTATTTGACTTTCCAATTCTGAACCAGAACCAAATATAATCCCTAAAAATTGTTGTTTTTCTTTATGATGGAACCGATGATAACTTCCTGCAATATTAGAAGAAATTGAAATTACAGAACGACGCATTTGACTTGTTAATCCATATAACTCTAACATGGGAAATCGTTCGGTAATTCTGTAGATTTCTACATCTAAGTCTCTTGATTTTTGCCAAACAATTAAATCTCTAAATGATTGAGTGACCATAGTTTTCAAATTCTATTTTCTATATTTCTACTTTCTATTTTCTCAATATATTATTCGGTTGGCAGATTAGGCGGTGGACCACCCTTCTTAGATTCTACCCTAATAATACTAGGCAATACCATTCCTGTAATCTTAACTGGGAAGTGAAATAAAGTAGCTAATTCTTCGGTATTCAAAATTGCACACTCACTTCTCCTATCTGGAAAAAGAGGTGTAAATCTGGCAACAGCATTGTTAAATATCTTTCTTGACCGTAAAAAAACTCTGCGCTCCCTGAAGATATCATGAATTTTAGTTCTGGTAACTAATCCAAATCTAAGGAAATTCAAATTATTAGTAGAAAAATGAGGCATATAACCCCTAGCAATTGTTTTATGCATTGGATTCCAATTCTCCCTTTTAGCAATATAAAGTCCTTTGATATTAGTCCTAAAAGCTGGCTTTTTAATTTTGTTCTCAATTTCTGTAATAATTTCCCGCTCGCCCGGAGTCAGCACCATTTCTCTTTCACCTTCTTCAGATTTTTCCGAACCAACCCATTTGTATTTGGCTTTTTCGCCAGAACCCTCTTTTTTAGGACCAATAATAATATTACTCATAGTTTCAATGAATTCTTCCAACAATGATTTTTTCTTTTTTACAGAGCGTTTGGCTAATTTTGATATTATTTCCATTCCTTTATTCTTCCACTCGGGCTCATCTTTATCAAAAACACCCATAATTATAATCTGCATCCAATATTGTTCTCCGGGACCTAATTTTGACATCAATTCCAATAAAGAATTCATCGGCTCTATTCTTTTTTCTTCGGCTGAAATTTTTTCTCCTTGAGGTTCAAAAAACTTTTCATAAGTTTTTATTGGATAAGCCGATTCTTTTCCTAAAATAAAATCTTCACCATAAAGATCCCATTCCTCATTAGGAATATTCTGCGGAACATCTTTAACATAATCAGGCACTTCGTGAATCTCTATTTCTGGATAATGAGAATAAAGTGTAGTTTCTAAAACTGATCTATGATTGGAATTAACCCTGGCAAAAAAATGAATTTTCCCCTCAATACTGACTATTTCAAAAGACATCCAATCGGGTGCATTCTCCAGCCTACCATCACACCAAATTTCTCTAAAATTAACTTGATCAGAAATAGCGCTAAAAATAAGAGAAAAAACGTCTTCCATAGCTTTTATTGGCACTAAAACTTCTTTGGGTGGAATTATCTCCAACATTGTCCATTTTATTTTAGGATAAGCAAAATCCCAAGCTATCCACCACAAATATAACTTCCGCAACTCTATTGATAAAAACAAAGGAGCAAAAATCCACCACCAAGGCCTTAAAAGTGGTACCCAAAAAACTATAATCATCAAAATAACCCACCAAAAAGGATCCCAAACATTATCCTTAATCCATTTCCAAAAAGAAGTAAGTGGCGATATTAATAATGGAGATAATGGAGGTGTTTTTTCCATATAATATTTACAATAATTTTATTATCTCTGGCAAATATTTTAAAATAAGAGAAACAATAGAAACAACCAAAAATGCTATCAAAAAGAAATTAAAGGTAAAAATAAAAGGCACTATTATAAAATTTTCTTTTGTAGATCTCCAATAGTAGATTAAAGAAAAAAACGCGATATAAAAAACAATCGTAACTAAAAATAATATAATTGTGCCCCAAAAGAAAGTATCCATTATCTTATATTACTCCCAAAATAGTTTTGAATCAATATAAGATTAATTAAATACACCACATAAATTTATGTGGTGTATTTAAAACCAAATTTAATTAAAATATTTTAAGATTTAAAATCTAGCATCTCTGCTATTTTTTTTAATTCTTCAAAATCTGCTTGGGGCGAGGTGGAACTTACAATTGGATTTGATGAGAGTCCGTCATTTTCATATCTTGGTATAATATGTAAATGAAAATGCATAATCTCTTGGCCAGCTACGCTACCATTAGACTGGGACAGCCTAATTCCATCTGCATTCAAACTATCCTTTATTTTCTTTGAGATATTTTTTGCCGTAACTATGATTTTCTGTAAAAAATTTTCATCAATATCAAAAATATCTTCAAAATGTTGTTTTGGAATTACTAAACAATGTCCTTTGGAAAACGGCTTAATATCTAAAAAAGCCAAAACTTCATCGTCTTCGTAAATTTTAGTCGAGTCAATTTCTCCTTTTATGATTTTACAAAAAATACACTGCATATTTTTCTTACGAATTACTAATTTTTTCTAATTACTCTGGACCTGCAGAGACTCCCGAAGGTTGCTATTCGTAATTCGATTTGATTCGTAATTCGTAGGATTAACGCAATCTATAAGTTAAGGTAACTGTAACATTAACCTCTAACTCACCGCTTTCAATTTGTGGAGTAATAGATTCTTCCATTACAGCACCTCCAAATCCTTGGTCATAAAATGGTTGAGGAGTAAAACTTCCCCCTTCATAAATATTAACCAATCTTTCTATTTTTAATCCAGCCTGACTTGTCAAAACAAAAGCTTTCTCCTTTGCTTTTTCAATAGCTTTGGCCCTAGCTTCAGCCCTAACACTATCTATATCATCAACTGTAAAACTTATATCACTAACTCTATTAGCCCCATTTGAAGTAGCGCTGTCCAAAATGCTGTTTATTTTATCAAAATCTCTTATTTTAACGCTGACCTGTTGATTTAAAGAATATCCCTTAAAAACTCTGCCCAAATTAGTATAATCATATATAGGATTTAAATTATACAAAGTTGTTTTAATATCTTTATCCTCAACACCTAAACCTTTAACTGCCTCTATAATTTTATTCATTTTTTCATTATTCTGATTTACCGCATCCTGACTTTTTAATGCCTGTGTTTCAACTCCCAAATTAACCATTGCTATATCCGGCTTGGCATAAACTTTGCCTTCGCCACTAACACTAATATCAGTAGGATAATTTTGTGGCAATGATTTGAATTGATAAAATAACTGTCCAGCTATAAAAACAGTGATTAATACAATGAGACCAGCAAGCAACGAAAATAATTTTTGCGAAATTTCTATTGTTTTTGTTTCTTCCATAATATGTGTGAATTTAAAATTTAAAAATCCAAATTTAAAAACAATGATAAATTAAAAATTTTAAAATCTGCCTTTAAATTATTTCTCTTGTTTAGTTATTGTATTATAATTTCATAGATAAATCAATGCAACATTATCATCTTTCGCCTAAAACAACATCAATATTAATTTCTTCTGTGCCTCGTAAAATTTTTAATTTGACAGTATCTTGCGAAAGATATTTTTGAATAACTTTTGAAAGTGAATTTTCCTTAGTTATTTTTTCACCATTTAATTCTAAAATAACATCTTTTTCTTTTAAACCAGCTTTTTCCGCAGCTGAACCAGTGGTAACAGCCGATTCTCCACCAGCTCCTTTTAATAGTAAAACGCCATAATCAACTGATAAATTATATTTTTGTTTTACTGCTTCATCAACCAAAACATATCTTACTCCCAAAAATGGATAAACTATTTTGTTAGTTTTTATAACCTGCTCTATATCTCTTTTAGCCACATTGATTGGTATAGCAAAGCCGATTGATTGAGCGCCTTGCGCCATCGCAACATTTACGCCTATAACCTCTCCTTTTAAATTTAATAACGGCCCACCCGAATTTCCCGGATTAATAGCGGCATCCGTTTGGATTATATCTTCCAATGTTTCAGAAAAACCTCCACTGCCAGAAGCAAAAACAGTTCTGCCTAAACCAGAAATAATTCCAACCGAAATAGTATTTCTAAACTCACCCAAAGCGTTGCCAATAGCTATGGTTCCTTGACCTATTTGTATTCCAGAAGAATCTCCCAATTTAATTAATGGAAATTTTTCTTCTTGATCTGGAAGAGCTAAATTATTCTGGATTTTTATTATAGCTAAATCCTGCACTGGATCTAGGGCCAAAACCTTGGCAGAATATTTTTTACCATCGTTAGTTAAAACCGTATATTCTGCTTCTTTATCAATCACTACATGTTTATTGGTTAAAACAAGGCCGTCTTGAGAAACTATAAAACCCGACCCCGATCCAATTTGCTTTTTTTGAGTTCCTTTTTGGACATATTGAGGAATTTCAAAACTAAAAGGCGCTCCAAAATCAAAATTAGGTAAATCACCAAATGGATTTACAAATTGCTGTTCGTAAACAGGAAGGTTTTTAGAAATTATAATACTTACAACTGAGGGAGAAGCAGATTTTACAACATCTATAATTGCCTGTTCATAATCCACTTTAGAAATGTACTTTTCTTCCATTTTTGGCTCTTCAACTATGGACGGCAAAAAATTATTTTCTAAATTATTAAATATTGGATTTAATTCATTTTTAAAATAGCCCACATATATTGTCCCAGTATATAAACTCCAGACCAAAAGAATAATTATTGCCAAAATTAACAGACGAAAAACTCTGTTTTCTAAAATTCTATCAAGGCTATTTTTAAAATTAAATTGAGGTAAATCGTACACCCCTGTAGAAGAATTTTGACGCCCCAATAGTAGAATTTCCTTTGGAAATTCACTACGGGGCAAGAATTAAATTCCTCGGCTAAATATTATTATTGCGATTTACATTCTCTTCCCTACTTCATATATCAAGTCAAAATTCTCTACGGGGTAGCCCCGTAGTGAAATTTGCCTCTTTTTTTATCCTTAATAATTTTTCAAGAAAAATTATTAAGGGCTGGCGAATTTCTACTACTGGGGCATGATTGCTTCGCTCAAATTCAAAATTTAAAATTTAAAATTATTGTATCGCCTTTGGCGATAATTTTATAATTTTAGATTGTCATTTTTAATTTTGACTTTTGGATTTTGAATTATCTTTGTAGTGATTAAATTTATATTTAAATATATCAGATTTTACTGGACCTATAAAAATCATATGTAACTCACACAAAAAATATCTCATACTAGTCTTAATCCAACCATCACGCTTAAACCTCCTATCAGAGACAAAAATCTTTGTTGATTTTATAATACCAAATTTCGCCAATTTTGCAGCTCTCCTCCCAAAGTCATGATCTTCTGCTAATTTTATATTTTCATCAAATCCATCTAATTTGTCAAATATTTTTTTCTCTACTAAAATAGCTGTCGCAGTATGAGGTAAAATATTTTCTAGTAATATTATTGGTTTGTTATAAAAAGTATTTACAAAAAATGAAGAAAATTTATTTTGGGGTAGAAAATCTATACGAAAACTGGTTATTTTGAGGGCTCTTTTTTTAAACTCTTTTAATGTTTTTTCTAAAAAATTTTCTGGTAAAATAACATCGGCATCTAAAAAAAATAAAATATCTCCTTTGGCTACCTTTGCTCCATTATTTCTGGCCTTGGCCGGTAGTCCTCCTTCAACAATTTTACAGTTGTAATTTTTAACAATTTCTAATGTTTTATCATCTGAACCAGCATCAGCAATAATTATTTCGTAGTCATTAAAGTTTTGCTTTTTAATAGAACTTAAAAGAAGTGGTAAATATTTTTCTTCATTTAAAGTTGGAATAATGATTGAAATCATATTATAAAACTAAAATAGTAAGACCAGTTATTATTAGAATTATTGCAGTAAATTTTTGAATAATTACCTTTTTAGATATTTCTTCTTTTAATATTTTAGGATAAAAAATGGAAAAAATCAATGTAATTATAAAAAGAAAAACATACTGAACTCCCCTTAACGCATTGATAATTGGTAAACCGGAAGTAGGAGCCAAATATATAGCAAAGTTTTGCAATATTCCCGCTATACCACCAGATAATTGAGTAAAAATAATCAAAAAAATTACTTTCTTATTAGAGCCAGATTTTTTAATAAAAATTTCTTCTCTTACATTATTATCATAAAGGAAAATTAAAGAAAATAAAAAATTAAATATTCCTATCCAAATAATTCCATTTATAAAATCCTGATTCAAAAAAACCATCTTAGTTAATATAAATCCCAAAGCAGCTAAAAAAGATGTAAGTAATGAAATTTTTAATAAACTTTTAGTAAATTGAGGTTTTTTTTCAAATGAAATTATAATGCTCCCCAAAAGCAAAAATACAAAAGCCCACAAATCACTATATTTTATAACTGAATACTCCCAAAAAATCCAACTTAACAATAATACAAACATGGGTTGGCTAGCGCCAACCATAGGCACAATCCGAGTGATCTCAAATTTTGAAACAGCAAAATATAAAGCATATAGTCCCAATATAATAACAGAAGAAGTCAAAATAATCCAAAAAAAACTTTCTGTACCCGGTAACTTAATACCAAAAAATGGAATTAATAAAACTACTAAAAAATTGAGTAATCCAACATAAAAAACATATAATTTTGGATTTGAATTACTATTTAAAACCAGCTTGTCTCCCAAGGAGGCCAAACTAAAAAATAAATAAGCCAAAATTATTACTAAAATCCAATCAAACATACTGTTATTTTTTATTATTTAACCATTTTTTTATTATTTTAGAAACCGCTAATGGCCTTTCTATGGGAACCAAATGTCCTGCATTTTTCATAATTTTTAACAAAGTATTATTAATTTGACAAGCCATTTGACTAATGGATTCTAAAGTAGCAATCTTATCCTCGTTTCCCGCAATAATCAAAGATTTTACTTTAATCTTTTTACCAAAACCGGTAAAATCCATTTTATAAAACTCATCAAATAATTGAATTTGGATTTTAGGATCAAGCTTTTTTAATTCTTTAATATTACGAGCAATAATTTTTTTTTGTAACTTTTTGCCAGATCTAAAAACAAAAAAAGCTGATAAATATTGATAAGATTTGTCTGCTAGATATATCTTTTGTAAATAATATGGTAATAGTTTAGCTATTTTATACCTCAAAGATGCTAAGTAATCAATCATTCCATCTCTTTTTACAACTGGAGTTATAAGAACTAATTTTTTGACCTTTTGGGGATAATTTATACAAAAAATTAAAGCAACTCTTGAACCAAATGAATGCCCGATGATAATAGCTTCATCTATAAATAATTTCTCTAAAAAAACCTTTAACCAATCTGCATAATTTTTCAAGTCATGTTTTTTTAATAATTTATCCGACTTTCCACAAGCTGGAAGATCTGGAGCTATCACCCGATAATCCTCACCTAAAGAATCAGCCAGCTCAATAAGTCCCATATGATTACCGGGAAAACCATGCAATAAAATTATAACATTTTTAGAATTTTTATTTTTTAACCAATAAAAATAATTTCTATTATTTATTATAATAGATTTTTTTTCAAATTTCATAATTTATCATTCTTGAATTGTAATAAAATATTTTTTGGCCTCATTCCAAATTTCTGGTTTATTATGTTTTTCCTTCATATAATACCACCATTCTGCTCCCCAAAGATAAAAGGTATCAAAACCAGATTTTTTAGCGTAATTAATATTGTCCCTAAATTGTTCTAAATTCATTGTTTTTTCTTGCTCCTTTAGTGGCATTTCTTTAAAAACATTAGGTAACCATGGTTCAGCTTGAAGTTCTACATTAATAACTTTTTTACCAAAAAATTTACTAATAATTTGAGACTTTAACCAATAACCCTGTGATGGAAATGGCATATTCATATAAAAACCTAAATTGTCAGTAATATGAACCCAAACCCTCCTATACATAGTAGTTCCCACAACATCTCCATAATGATTGTTCACCAGAATCAGAAATAATAATCGGCCTTGTGTTATCAAGAGATTTTACAAGCGCCACTTCCTTTTTTAAAAAATCTTCATCATACCAAGGACAGATGCCAAACCTATACAAAGGTTCATTTTCAACTTGCCAATAAATTATAGATGTTTGATCCCTATATCTTAGAATAACCTCCTTAATATATTCTAAAATTTCTTCTTGCTGTTCCTCTTTAGATAAATTTATCGCCCAATCTGGCAGGTGACATTCGGGCCAACGTCCAGTTTTCATTCCAACAACATAAATTATTTTAGCATTTCTTTTTTCGGCTTCTTCTAGCTGGAAGTCAATATTGTCAAAATAAAATTTATCTTTTTCGCCCTGAATCCAGTTCCAGTTAGTTATTAATTTTATATTTTTAACACCTAAATCATCTAAAATACTAATGTAAGTTTTTTTCCAGTCAAGTTTTAAAAAAACGGCGTGAGCCTCCGAAAAATTAACTCCCCAAGTTATATTTTTTTGCTCTGGAACTTTTACAATTAAAAAAACATATAAAAAAAATAATAAAATCGCCAGTAAAATTAAAAAAAATATTTTAACTAAATTATTCATAAAACAATCAACGACATTTAAACTTTAAAATCTATTCTAACATAGAAGATGAACTTTCATTTTTTATAATATGTTCAATATTATATGTTCCCAAACTTTTAATCTCTATAAATCCTTGCATTGCCATTTCGGCAAAATCTCCCGCATGAAGCAGGTCAAACAACCACTCATCAGTATGTTCAGGATTTTCCTGATTAGTAGCTGACCCAATATGTAATAACCATTTCTTATTAAAATCTTCCTGAGATCCCACGGGAGGAGCAATAATTATGGGTATTCCTAGAGCCGAATAAAAAGATAGCTCTGATGGTTTGGTCCATAAAATATCTGTTGTTCTTAGAGCCTGATTAAATTTCCCAAAGTATTCACTTATATCTTTTCCATAAATCACTTGCACCCATCCATCTAATTTTAAGCCCTTAATATTATCTTCAAAATATTTTTGTAATTCTTCTTTTATACCAACCGAAAAAATAACTTTTATTCTCTTTTCTTTAATTTTGGCCTTCAAACTATTAACCAGTGCCAGCCCTATCTCTTTTTGAGCACCAGCTCCACCCATAGAAAACATAATAGTTAGCGGATGGTTTGGCTTTTCGGGAAGTTCACCAAGATATCCTCTAATCAATGGTTTATAGGTTTTACAATATTTACCACTAGGATCAAGATTTAAAAGCCTAAACGCTAAATCTTTTTTTAAGATTTCCATATTTTCACTACCAATATTTTCTTTGGGCAATGGATATCCAGTAAAAATAATATTCTCGGGCTTTACTCCATAAAGTTTTAATCTATCTCTTGACCATGAAGTAGAAGCAAAATACTTAATTCTGCTGTTGTGAGGATTTAAGGAAACCCAGGATCTGGCTATATCGGCATCGCAGATAACACAATAAATATCGTTCTTGTATTTAAATTCTTCAGCCATAAAGGCTGGTGTAAAAAAAGTTGAAACTAAGGGCAAGGGATTTTTTTCTAATTTTTCTATCAAATCCCTCCCCCAGCCCTTTTTTATAAAATAGAAAATATTTTTAAGACTAAAATTAAGAGACGACATATCCCTTTTGGGATAATAAGTAATAATTTTTTGAAATTTATCAAGAATAGAAAAGGCTACATTTCCAATTATGGGCACCCTTTTAAACCTTGAGACAAATTCATAAAAAGACCGTGCTGTTTTCCAAATTTTTTTATCTTTTTTGGGAATGCCTTTATAATTATTAATATTGATTACCCTCCCGCCAAAAGCAATATCCCGTAAAGAATAGGCTGTTCTTTGATGGCCATAGCCCATATCTACGGTAACCACCCAAGCTTTTTTGAGATTATTTTTATTATCTTCCATATTTTTAAATTATAGCATGTATAGGAAAAATTTTAAAATTTTAACATCTTCATAAGTCTTTGATTGAAATACCAAACTAAAATTGAAAGAATAATATAATAAACTAATAACCAAATTACTGATATATCAGTAATCATTTTTACTGACCACGAAGTGTAAAAAGTATCTATAATGAACAAAAAATATTCAAGCATAATAAAACAAGGCAAATAGAAAACCCAGCCTAAAAAATTAGAAAACATCCCTAAAGACACCGAAGCAAAACCAAATATCATAAGATAAGGAATAATGGGTAAAATTAACAAATTAGTAAGAGGGGCTACAATAGATACACTGCCAAAATTATAAACTATAATCGGCAGAACAAATATTTGAGCAGAAATTGTAACAGAAACAATATCTAATAAGTAATTTAACCTTTGATAAATAAAATTTCTAAATTTTCCCGCCCAACTTTCTTGACTAGTATTGTGATTTAAAAAAGCTTGCTCCTCTTTTTTAAGCTTAATTAAGCTATCAATAATTGGTTTTAAATGGATAATTCCCATTGATGCTAAAAATGAAAGCTGAAAACCAATATCATAAAGCAAAAGTAATGGATTTTTAATCAACATTATAGTAGCTGTGATAATAATAATTCTTGAACTAGAGTTTTGTCTGCCTATTTTTTCTGCCAATAAAAAAACGCTTCCCATAATAGCCGCTCTTATTCCAGATACAGGTAAACCAGTGAGCAATATATAAATCCAGATGAAAACAATTGAAAAATAAAAAGCTTGACCACGCCAAAAACCTAAAATAAGTAAAAATGGCACTAAAAGATTAATCAATATTACAATATTACCACCCGAAACCGCTGTTATATGACTTAATCCAGTTACATTAAACTTTTCTTTTAAATCTTTGGGTGTATTTTTATCATTGCCCAAAAGAATACCTTGAATAATAAAATTTTGAGGACTAGAAAAATTAAAATCAATAGATGATTTTAATTTACTCTTAAAAAATAAAATCTTTTCATATAAAAAAGAGAATATATTATAATCGTGTTCTTTTGTAACTAATTCTATCTTAGGAAAATCCATCACAAAATAAATTCCATCTTTTAATAAATAATTTTTATAGTTAAAACTCCCTATAATCTCTGGCGTTTTCAAATATCCCGTAAATTTTACTTTATCTAAATAATTATATTCTGGATACCTACTTACCGTCAGCAGAATTGTACTTTCATAGTCTGTAACCAAAACCTTTAATCTTTGAACTCTACCCACGATATCTGGTTCATCAATAACTTGACCAGTTAAAGTAATTTTTTCGCTACTATTATTAATTTTTTTAAGCTTATGTTGTTCAATATTAAACTCAGTAATTTGCAAATTTAAAATACCCAACAGTAAAAATAAGGTACAAAAACCCCAAATCTTAAAATTAAAATCTGAAAATTTAATAGACCAAAAACTAATAAAAATTATGGCGGTTCCAAAAAATAAAATTCCCCAAATAAAGCTTTGAGGAATTTTAACTACAGACTGTAAAAATATACCAACAATAAAAGCAAAACAAAACCAAAAAAGAGCTTTAGAGGGTGTCATATCAATATGTACTTGGCATTCTTTAATATAAAAATCGAAGCTTGTTATTTAGTTTGCCAATAGAAAAATTCTTCAATACTACCGATCTTTTCTGAACTTTCTCCATTACCAGTAATTTTACTCAAATGAACATTTTCACTATCAAAATCTGACAATACCCAATCTCTCTCAATTTCACCACTTGATGTAATAACAGTTGCAAAATCACCTAATTTAATCCTTTTTTCGCCAATCTTAAAAAACACTGGCTCTAATTTTTCCGAACCATCTCTTCCAATAGGATTTTTTTCAAAATTTGGTCCATCTTCTGCTTGTTCAGAAATATTATCCCCCTCAAAATTTATTTCCCTTGATTTCATATTATTTAAAATTTAATTAATAATAATTATTAGAGACCTTTTTTTAAACAAACAATACCATATTATATAATTTTTAAGAATTTGTTGCAATAATAGTAACTTTTATTTCTCCTTTTTTTAAATTATTATCTTTGGTTGCTCCAAAAATTATTTTAGCTTTTGGATCAGCGATTTCCGTTATGGCTTTGGCAATATCTTTTATTTCATTTAAAGTAACATCTTCACCAATTATATTAAATAAAATCAAAGTAGATCCTTTAATTGAAAAATCTAAAAGTGGAGAATTTATGGCTTTTTTTACAACTTCAATGCTTCTATTTTCTCCTTTAGCTATCCCAATCCCAAACATCGCCCGACCAGAATTTTTCATAACTGATAGAACTGAGGCAAAATCAACATTAATAACTCCCGGAGCCAAAATTAAATCAGTTATTGATTGAACTGCTTGACGCAATACATCATCGCAAATCTCAAAGGCATTTGAAACTGTAGTTTTTTCATCAATAACTTTTAGTAATTTATCATTAGAAATTACAAGCAAAGAGTCTACCTTGTCTTTCAAATTTTCTATAGATTTCTCGGCAATTATTTTTCTTTCTTCACCCTCAAAAGAAAATGGAGTTGTAATAACAGCTATAGTTAAAACGCCTAAGTTTTTTGATAGTTCTGCAATAACAGGTCCTGCTCCCGATCCAGTACCGCCACCAAAACCACAAGTAATAAATACCATATCTGATCCCTTAAGAATCTTTATTATTTCTTCTTTACTTTCTTCTGCCGCTGCCCTGCCTTTTACAATATCCATACCAGCCCCCAATCCTTTGGTAGCATCTTGACCAATTAAAATTTTATTTGGAACTTTACAGAAGTGCAATGCTTGAGCATCGGTATTCACAGCTACTAACTCAACTGTTTCTAAATTAAACTTAGCTATTCTTGAAACAGTGTTAGAGCCAGATCCACCCACTCCTATTACTTTAATTTTAGGAATCATAATCGTTCGCCCTATCGGGCTCACTTAAATTTAAAATTTAAAATTCAAAATTTAAAATTATTGTATCTCCTTCGGCGATAATTTTATAACTTTAAATTGTTATTTTGATTTTTGATTTTTGATTTTTGAATTCTTTAATTGATTCATCCTATCAAACTTAATAAAACAATAAAAGTATTGACAACAATCTTTAAAGGGTGTACAATTAAAATATAGAGTGAACGTAAATTCTCTAGTGAAATGCAACTTCTAGCATATTAATTTTTCTCGATATCTCCATTACTT
>Ga0209542_10004603_pt1 | contig 28185 bp, 35 predicted proteins | sample RifCSPhighO2_01_FD_184028 | JGI IMG/M metagenome (GOLD analysis project Ga0209542, IMG submission 184028) | Soil microbial communities from Rifle, Colorado - Rifle CSP2_plank highO2_0.1 (SPAdes) (version 2) | ecosystem: Environmental > Terrestrial > Deep subsurface > Rock core/Sediment ...
AAAAATCATGGTTATTACGCCAGCCGAACATATTGGTGGAATCTCACAGCTCCTTTATGATCACGAAGCGATTATCGGCGAAACCGAGACTCTGCCGGATGGCAAGATGGCACTACACGCTGAAATGCCGCTACGCGAACTCATGCGCGGATTTTTTGACCGCCTTAAAAGCATTTCGAGCGGTTTTGCGTCGCTTTCGTATGAACTCTCCGGTATGCGTCCAGCAGACGTTACCCGACTCGATGTGCTCGTGGCAGAGGAATCTGTGCCCGCGTTTGCGCGAATCGTGAGTAGGAGACGCGTGCAGCAGGAGGCAGAGTCAATGGTAGAGAAGTTAGAGAAACTTCTTCCCCGGCAGATGTTTGAGCTCAAAATTCAAGCCAAAGCGGGTGCTCGTATTCTCGCATCACGCCGCAAATCGGCGATGAAGAAGGATGTCACACAGCATATGTACGGAGGTGACATCACGCGCAAGATGAAGCTCCGCGAGAAACAAAAGAAGGGAAAGAAAAAGATGCTCGCACGAGGAACGGTAGACATACCGCACGATGTATTTCTAAAGGTGGTACGAGATACAACCTGACAATAAATTTTGACGGACGCGGGAAAATTGGCGCTCTCTTATCCAGATGGGGCCATTTTGCTTATCTGGCTAGAAGATGATTTCGAGAAGGCCAGGTGCAAAGAAGAACACCATACTGAGTATCACAATGACGGCGACTACGCCCCACACCACCTGCATGATTTTTTTAGTGCGTTTGTGAAAAAGGAAACTCATATGCCGTAAGTATAGTGGTACGATACGACTATGGCAATACTGCGCGACAGAAACAATCCGGTGCGCCTCTTCGCGAGGCGTCTTGGCATGTTGCTGCTTATCGCGGCAATTCTGGCTGTCGGTTCTGCTGTATGGAGCGTGTATGGAAAGGAGCGAGATTCCCGTGCATTTCGCGCACAAGCTGAGGAGGAACAAAGGCACCTGAGCGAGCAAAAGATGCAACTTACGGGCAATATTGCCCGCCTTGAGACTGCGCGCGGCAAGGAAGAGGCATTGCGCGAGAATTATGAACTCGGCAGGCGGGGAGAGGGTCTTATTATCATCGTTGACCCTCCAGAGCCGGAGCCGATTGTGGAAGAAAAAGGAATTCGGCAATGGGTGACAAAATTCCTTCCATTTTGGTAGAGGGGGCGCTCGGCAACCACCGTATATTTCCGTCGCTATCTGGCGCTGCTGCGCCAGCGCTCGACCTCGCGCCCGTCGGCACTGCGAAGACGGAAATATACGGTGGTTACGCTCGCTTGAGGAGATGAAATACGTTACATTTATTGCGCTAAGCAAGCGGGCGTAGCCCCGACGCACGAAGTGGTCGGGGTCCCGACCGAAGCGTCGGGATTTAGTTTCGTTTTGCGGGCGTAGTTCAGTGGTAGAATGAATGCTTCCCAAGCATTAGATGCGGGTTCGATTCCCGCCGCCCGCACTTAAAGATACTTCTTGCCGTAGGTACGCATTGATTCGACAACGCTTCTAAGGGCGCGGCCTTTTGGAGTGAGACGGTATTCGCCCCGGGGGAGGATACGTTTGCTCACATCGCGCTGTACGAGGCCGTCTTGTTCGAGTTTCTTAAGCTTGTTTGCAATGGTGCGAGACGAAACGCCGGCGAGAGTCATTTCAAAGTCGCCAAAACGTCGCGGCCGAAGAAGAAGGTCGCGAACAATAAGGATGCTTACGCTGTCGCCGACGATATCGGCTGTGCGTGCGACATGGCAGTCGCGGCAGAGGACTTTGCGCTGTCTCGGTGTTCTAAGCATACGATTTTATAAACCATACCATTCGTGCGCACGATTCGCAACTTTACAAAGTAAAGTCGGGGCATATAATGGACGAGATAAAAAAGATTACGTTATTGCGTTACAAGCTAACAATTACATATGTCCGATACCCTAAAGCTGAAGATTATTCTCGGCAGTGTGCGAGAGGGGCGATTTAGCGAAAAAGTAGCACCGTGGGTTGTCGAGCAGGTGAGAAAACACGGAGGATTTGATGCGGAGGTGATTGATTTACGGGAATATGAAATGCCGTACTTCGACCAGAAGGCAACCCCGAGTTCCAAGGTCGAACCGTACACGAATGAGGCCGTTGCTCGTTGGACCGAAAAGATAGTCGAAGCGGATGCGTTCCTTTTTATTATGCCGGAATATAATCGGAGCGTCCCTGGGGTACTCAAAAATGCACTGGATTGGGTATATCCGGAATGGAACAAGAAAGTGGCGGGGTTCGTTGGTTACGGCTCGGTGGGAGGCGCCCGTGCGATAGAGCATGCCCGCACCATTGCGGTGGAGCAACAAATGGCCACTGTGCGACAGGCCATCAATATCTTTGCTCACTGGAACTTTCAGGACGAAAGGGGGGATGTGAAGCCCGGGGCTCTGAATGAATTTGAGCGGGGAGCAGGTACAATGCTCGAACAGCTCTTTTGGTGGGCGAGTGCCTTAAAAGCCGCTCGGATGAGCGCATGATATAATTACAATCTAATCACTTTTAGACTATGACAAAATCACAAGTAACCATTTATTCCACCCCGACATGCCACTTTTGCCACGCGGCAAAAGACTTCTTCACCACACATAATGTTGCGTTTACAGAACACAACGTTGCGTCCGACCTCGCGAAGAGACAGGAAATGATTCAGAAGAGCGGGCAAATGGGCGTGCCGGTCATTACGGTCGGCGAGAAGGTCATTGTGGGTTTCGACGAAGAGAAGCTCAGTGAACTTTTGGCCGCATAAATAGTCTGTGGATATTGAGAGAGCGTCCCATTCTATCGAGTGGTATGCTTTATCGGATGCGGAGGATTCCCGTGCAGCTGGCCAATCAGATACGCGAACTTCGGAGAACCGGACATTCCTTCCCCGAAATACGCAGAATCACGCGAGGAAGCGCCGGAACTGTTCATAGGTATGCAACAGACATAGCGGTTTCGCCGGAGTTCGCAGAAGAACTACGAAATAAGCGTGGAGGCAGTAAAGCACGTTCGGCGCTTCTTTGGAACCACGCGCGGAAAAAAGCGGCAAAACTAGTCGGTAAAGTAACAACTCGTGACAAGCTTTTTATCTTGTCTGCGCTTTATTGGGGAGAGGGAACGAAAAGTGAGCTAAATATCATTAATGGCGACGCTGAGCTGCTGAGGGTATTTGTGAATTGTTTGGATGCAATCGGCATTGCGAAGGAAGATCTGAGGTTCTCTCTCCGTCTGTACAGTGATATTGATCCACATATCGCGAGGACATCCTGGGCACAGGTGTTCCGTATCAATCCGGAGAGCATCCAGATTGGAGAAATCATAGTTGGGAAAAAGAGAGGAAAATTGGCTTATGGAATGTGTCGCATTCGTCTCAAGAAAGGCGGTTCATATTTCAAGCTCATCATGAGCATGATAGAGTCGATCAGGCGAGAAACACGCTCCCGTAGTTCAACGGATAGAACTTCGCACTCCTAACGCGAGAATCCAAGTTCGACTCTTGGCGGGGGCATACAGATGGTAAAATACTGGGATGGAACCAGATAATCAGAAGCTCGAGGAGATATATCGTTTGACCAAAGAAAACAACCGCATGCTTCACAGCATGCGTCGTAGCGCATTCTGGGGTGGCATCATCAAATTCGTGCTCTATACGGTGGTGATTGTTGTCATTCCATTCTGGCTCTACATGACGTACCTTGCGCCGATGGTGGAAAGCATGATGCAAACGGTGCAGCAGATACAGGGAACTGGCGCGAAAGCGCAAACGCAATTTAGCGATTTTCAGAACCTGTTGAAACAGTTTCAGGACAGGTTTTCCACTCAGTAATAACTTTGATATAGTACGCGCACTGCGGTACATGCGCAGTTTGCTTGGGTAGCTCAGTTGGTAGAGCATTCCCCTGAAGAGGGAAGGGTCACCAGTTCGATTCTGGTCCCAAGCACAAAAGAGCGAAGCGAATTTTATGTTTGGGACCAGAAGTGGGAAGGGGGAGTGGACTGAAAAGCGGCTTAGGGAGCTTTTCAGAAGTTTCCCGTGGAGGAAGGAGTGGGAAAACCGAGGGTTTCCCAGTATCTGAGTCCCAAGCACCGTCTAGAAGCCGAGAGAAAATGTCATTGCGCCGCTGTCTGCGGCCAACCACTTTGATGTATCGAGCCGTATCTCGTGTATTTTTCCGAGTTCTTTATATTTCACCTTACCGTGCTGTAGTGCGTAGTCGAATATGCCTTTCGTCACCTCGACATCTTTGAGGCAATATGCGCGTACTTTTTCGACTTCACCCGCGCGCCACCACTGAAGCGATTGCGCGCCACTCGCAGACTTCTTCATACCGAGCGTGCCTTCTGCAACGGCGTCGAGCCGCAGGCGACGGTTTGCGACAGCTTGAATTTCCGCCATTAAATCAAGACTTTTTATTTTTGTGAGGTTGCCCGGATAGTACTTGTTGAGGAGCGGGATGTCGAAGTGATTCGAGTTATATCCGATGAGGATATCGGTGCGCTCCAAAATCTCCCATAATTTCGGTAGCTCCGATTCGAGGTAGCTCGAGTAGCTGTCGGTTTCCGAGTCATGTACGCAGACGATGGCGATACTCAAATCAGCAGGGTCGTTGGAGCCCGTATCGGTTATCCAATTCGAAGTCTCTATGTCGAATACGACAGTTCGCATGGCAACAGATAGAGCTTAGCCGAGTGAGCTGAAAAGGTGCTCTGCAATCCGGTCCGCCGGAAGGGTGATTTCCTGACCGCTCGAGAGATTTTTTATGGTATAGCGGCCTGAATCGCGCTCCTTGGCACCGACCGCGATTACGAACGGGATCTTCATTTTATCCGCGTGTCGTATCTGGTCGCCGATACGCTTGCCGGAATAATTAACCGCTACCGTGACGTCTTCGCGGCGCAAATCTTGGGCGAGTCGTGTGGCGTGCGTTGCCGCCTCGGGTTCTACGATACAAATCATAAGTTCGCTCGCGGGTGCGTAATTTGGCAACAGATTATGGGCTTCGAGGAAATCGCGCGCAGTAACGTCGCCCATAGCAAAGCCGACAGCCGGAATTGGGTCGCCACCGAAGAGCGACAGCAGATTGTCGTACCGCCCGCCACCGGCAAGGGAGCGGCGGTTACTTGGGTCTGTGTCAAAAATTTCAAACACCATACCGGTGTAATAATCAAAGCCCCGGGTAATGGTGGTGTCCACAATCATATTGCGGATGCCCATGTGTTCGAGCGCAATCCGCAGTTCCTCCAAGTACGCGGTCGAGGTTGTACGCTCAAGTTCACCGATGAGCTCGACCGCCTTTTCTTCATGTTTAATCAGGTCGACAAGTTGCTTCTCGAAATCTTCGATTTTTGCGCGCTGATCGAACAGCCGCGTTACGCTCGATGCATACTCTTGGGCGAGGCCGACTGATTTATAGATGGCGTCGAGAATGCGTCGGTCAGAAACGCGAATCTCGAAATCCCGCTCTTCCGCTCCCATACTTCGCAAAATCCCGTGCGCGACCGCAATGATTTCCGCATCGGACTCGATACTATCAGTGCCCACGATGTCCGCGTTTAGTTGCCAGAACTCGCGGAGACGCCCTTTCTGTGTGCCCTCATACCTGAAGCAATTTGCAATCGCGTACCAACGAGCAGGCATGGCAATTTCTCTCTGCTTTGCCGCGACCATTCTCGCGAGCGTGGGGGTGAGTTCGGGCCGGAGGGTAACTTCTCGGTCGCCACGGTCTAGAAAAGTGTATGTTTGTTTATTCACTATCTCCTCGCTTGTTTTCGCTCGATAGAGTTCTGCGGGCTCGAGCACGGATGCGTTGTATTCTTCGTAGCCAAAAAGTTCGCAGACTCGTTCCATGTGTTCAAACATGTATCGTTGCACGAACTGGTCCTGGGGGTAAAAGTCGCGGACGCCTTTGTATGATTCTGTCGAGAGTTTTTCGCGCTTTGTCATTGAGAGCATTATGCATCAAAACCCGTCTTTGGAAAACGTTTGATGCTATATGGGCAGGGACTGTGAACCCCGTTAGAGGCCGCGGTCGCTAAACTAAAAGATAGATGATTCTGCTATACTCGCATGACAACTTATGGATAAGCGTGTGCAAATACGACCGCGACCTGCCTCTAACGGGGTGAAAACGATAGAGAGCAATCTTCAGGTCAAGGAATCGAAGCTCGGAGTAGGGAAGGGGCTTTTTAGCGCCGCGCCGCTTACGAGAGGGATGTTCGTGGCGGAATACACGGGCGCGAAAATCCCCGCCGAGGAGGCAAACCGGCTCTCCTCGCGTTACTTGTTTGAGCTAAATGCTGATTGGACGATAGACGGTTCGTCTGAGTCCAATATTGCACGATATATCAACCACTCGTGTGACCCGAATACTGAGGCGGAGATTATCGACCAAAGAATCGTGGTGTATGCGTCCAAGGAAATCCCCAAGGGCTCGGAACTTACGTTGGACTACGGGCAGGAGTATTTCGATGAATTCATCCGACCCACTGGGTGCAAGTGTACGAGCGAGAAACACCGGTAATGCGCGCTGTAGTGTCTGCAGCCATAGTAATCCCTCTGTGGATGAGTGAAGGAAATACCCTGCGAATCCGGCGTTTCTCAACTAGTTTCCAGTATAGGAATGGGGTATACTCGTACGTATGAAAAACGGCATAGTCATCTTCTGGGTGGTGCTCGTCGTCTTAATCGTTGCAGGTGTAGGCGCAACATTCTTCATAAGCGCACAGCCGGGCAAACTTGATACATTTGCAGTTTGTTTGAAAGACAAGGGGGCAGTGTTTTACGGCGCGTTCTGGTGCCCACACTGCCAAGCGACAAAACGTCTGTTTGGTCGCTCGGCCAAACTTCTACCGTATGTTGAATGCTCGACTCCCGACGGGCAGGGTCAGTTACAGGTCTGCAAGGACAAGGAAGTCGCAAGCTACCCGACGTGGGAGTTTGCAGATGGCACGAGAATGAACGGTGAGAGAACCTTACAGGAACTTTCCGAGAAAACGGGCTGCGTATTGCCCGCATAACATGTCGCTCGAGACGTACAATCTATTGATAGGGCTCGGCGCACTTACAGTCCAGATATTTGCTGTCGCGTTCCTCGCGCTTTTCTTCCTTCAGAAGAAATTCTCCGAACTACGAAGTATCGGCGATATGCTCTCAGGGTGGGGTCTCTGGATAGGTTTCCTCCTTACGCTCGGTACCGCGGTCTTTTCACTTGTGCACTCACAGGTATTCGGTCTGCCACCGTGCGACCTGTGTTGGTGGCAGCGGATATTTCTCTACCCGCAGGTCGTTCTCTTTGCTATCGCTCTCCGACGCTATGACGTCTCGGTAGCGGTGTATTCGATAGCGTTGAGTGTGATTGGTGCCGGTTTCGCTATCTATCACCATGTGCTGCAGATGCTTCCCGCTGGCACAATACCGTGCCCTGCCACGGGACCGAGCTGTTCGCAGATACTCTTCCTCGAATTCGGCTACATCACGTACCCAATGCTCGCCCTCTCGGTGTTTGCGTTCCTCTTCGTCCTCATGCTCTTCGTGAAGAACACTCACAAAACCCACTAACAGAGCCAGCTGCCAGCTGGCGGTCATACATGCACTTGCGCATCGTGCACAAAGATGGTATAATTAACAGAGGTCTTTGACTCGTTCGCCACAGCTGAAAGCCATCAAGGTCGAACCTTGATATTTCCCAGCTGTGGCGAATCCATATGGAGACGCCTTAAACGCCATTCGGCGGCACGCAATAAGGAGGGTTGTTACATGACGCTCGCTCTGAGTGTTACCGACGACCAACTCGGCGGGTACTTTCGCCGCATGGTCGCAATCGCCGAACGCGGTAACAAGTCGTTGCCTTTCGACAAACTCATGGACACGTTGCAAACGATCCATGACGGCAAGCTCACTCCGTTTGCGGGCGGCTTGCGCGGTCGCTTCATCCGTACGATGTTGATCACAATCGGCGGCGTGCCGAAGGACGACCTCATCATGCAAGTAAAAGCTGCGGGCCGCGAGGTCAGCAGCTATGCCGAAAGCATGGTGAACCACAAGAAGTTCACGACGCAGGGCGAACAAGAGACGGTCACGTTGATCGATCTCTGCCCAGCGGACCTCGGCTTCACCGAGAATCCGACGACGACCGAACTACTCGATGTGAAGCGGCTCGCCGACTGGAGCGCGGCGAACCTCGACGGCTGCGTCATCGAGCTGTGTCCTGCCGAAGTCGGACTGCACCTCGCAATCCAGTATAAGGATCAGCCCAACGGCGAAGTCCTCTGGGTCGCGATGGAGCGGATTCCGGGCTCGGGCGACCGTCCGCGCGTCTTCGCTGTGGAGCGGGGCGTCGGCGGTGCGTTGTGGCTCGTCAGCGGTTGGTCGCGTCCCGACGACCGTTGGGGTCTCGCCTATCGCCTCGTGTTCCGTCTCCGCAAGGTACCCTCGGCTTCTGCCGTTTGAACCTTGCTTTGCACTTGATCCCTTTGATCTTATTCCGGCGCAGCCGGAATCCGAGTTCCCGGCGCAATCGCGCCGGGAACTCTTCTTTTGATACACTAGACGCGGTAGTAGGCGAATATGCGGGCGGTCACGGCTTCCTGCTGCCGAATCCAGTATCCATACATCCAGAACGTTTCTTATTACGATTCGAGACGGCGTGGTGTATGAAGAAACTTCAAAAAACGAAGATACTTGGTGCGCCGCTCCGGATGATTTGAGATCACAGATCCGATACAGCCCTGAGAGTATTCGATGGGCAGTGGCACAGATGGCGCGACGCACAATCCGGACTCGGACGACAATCCGAACGTCTTCGATGTGAAGCGGAACGACGACGGTACGTTGTGGCTCAACAACGATTGGACGAATCCCGACAACCGTTGGAATCTCGACAATCGCATCGTGTTCCGTCTCCGCTACTCTCTCCGTTTCTCCTCCGTCAATTATCTTCTGTGGCGGGGGAGTTTTGCTTTTTCAGCTGCCCGCTCCATCCGCCCAGCATCTTGCCTATCTCGTCCATTTTTCCTGAAAGTGTGACGTATTTTTTTGGTTCAAGCGACTTCGTTTCCCATAAAACCATCAAGAGCAGTTTGAGCGTGTCTATCTTGCGTGCGGCAAGCCGCACATAGGGGAGTTTCTCTTCACGTCCGAGAAACGCGGCCGCCGAGGTTGCCTCCATCGTCTCGATATAGAGATCGTCTATTTTATTGCCGAGGGTATATCGATTGATTTTGGGAAGTGTAGAATGATATTCATGCCAGAGAATGTAGGCACTCTTGATACGCTCCAAAAGAGGCAAAAGCCGTTGGGGGGGGGGGGATACGTTTCGGGACGGATTCAATTCACTCATCCATACGAGGATATCATCTCCGTGGAAAACTTGCTCGCGGCATGGCGTGAGTTCGTTCGCGGCAAGCGCACAAAGAAAGACGTGCAGGAGTTTCAGTACACATTGATGGATAACATCCTCGCGCTCCACCGCGACCTAGCGAACGGTACATACAAACATGGCGGGTACCAGGCGTTCAAGATTAGCGACCCCAAGCCCCGCGACATCCACAAGGCATCCGTGCGCGACCGTCTCTTTCATCACGCCCTGTACCGTCAGCTCTGCACCTTCTTCGACCGTACGTTCATCGCTGATTCGTACTCGTGCAGAAAAGGAAAGGGAACTCATAGAGCGATGAACCGCTTCCGACAATTCGCATACAAAGTCTCTCAAAATCATACGCGCACCTGCTGGGTGCTCAAATGCGACATCCGCAAGTTCTTCGCCTCCATCGACCAGCAGATACTCCTCAACATCCTCGCGAGATACATTCCCGATCCACGCATCCTCGCGCTCATCGCCGAAGTCGTGAACAGCTTTCGATCTAGTGTCTCTATGTCAAGGCGTCGCCTTGACATGCGGAAAGGATTGCCGCTTGGGAACCTCACGTCGCAACTGCTGGTGAACATATACATGAACGAGTTTGACCAATTTGTGAAGCACAAACTGAAAGCAACATACTATGTGCGATATGCCGATGATTTCGTGCTCCTCTCGCACGACAAACATCTGCTCGAATGCCTCCTACCATATATGGTAGGATTTTTGCGCGACGTATTGAAGCTAGAAATGCATCCGGGCAAGGTATCCATCACAACATTCGCAAGTGGCGTCGATTTTCTTGGCTGGGTACATTTTCCCGACCATCGGGTGCTCCGGACGAGTACGAAGCGGCGGATGCTCGCGCGCACGGCGGATACGGAGAACGAGGATACCCTCAACTCGTACCTCGGGTTGCTCAGGCACGGGAACGCCACAAAGCTAGCGCGCGCAATTACATAATCGGCTCGTTGCCGCGTTTTTTCATTAACACGCCTTCGAGAGAGAGTCGATCATAGCCGTGAAAGAAAATGGCGATGCCCAGTCCGAAGAGGATGATGTGCGGCCACACAGCTTCCTGAAAATAGAGGAGCGAGAGAGTAAGCCAGAAGAGAAGAAAAAGGCCAGTCCAACGGATAGCAACGCCGAGTACCAGCATAAGGCCCGCCAGGAATTCAATAATAAGCGCGCCGAGCACGATAAACATCGGCTCGAAAGGGAAGTAATCCGTGAGGTGGTACTGAAGCACAACTTGTAGTGCGAGCTCGCTGTGCAGATATTTCGCGTATACCGCAGCAAACATGATTCCAAATCCAAAAAGTATTCGGAGGCCTGGAAGTGCGAGTGGAGCGAATGAGCGAAGAAATGAAAGCGCGCGAGAATATCGAGCGGTACGAAAATAATGGTCAAGAGACCATTCTCCGCTCCCGAGAATGGCGAGCGCTAGGTACGCGCCGATATGGTCGGTATACGTAAGAACATACAATCCGTACACGTATCCTGTGTAGGCGTAGAGTGCAATCATAAGAACCGCAATCCAGCGTGAAAAGATTCCGAGAATCACCGCGAGTCCGGTAACGACAAAAAGTATTTGCATGCCGGAAGAAAGCCCACCGAAGAGTCTTTCAAACGGTATTTCCGTACCGTAGAGCGCTCCGGCCAGACCAAAAGAAAGCATGGAAACTCCTGTGGTAATCCGTATGAGCGGTAAGGCGAAACGTTTAAGTTGCGCCATGAGCGGACTCAAAGACTTTTCAAGAAAACCGAATATGGTTGCGAAGAAAAGAGTAAGCACGGTCACAAAAGCAATGAACGCCCAGAAGAAAAACTCTGCCTCGTTGCCGACATATGCAAAAAAGGTGTTTTGCGAAGTTGTTGCCATTGCGATATCGACGGTGGCTTGGTCGAGGACATACACTTCGTGAGCGAAAGTGAATGCCGGCAAAAGAATCGCCGCAATAATGATTATGAAAAACGCTTTACCCATGTGAAATCATGCTCGCCTCAATGTCATGAACGGTACCCCCGACCTTCTTTCCGGGGTTCAATATGTTGTTCGGGTCAAAGATATGTTTTATTTCCGCAAAGAGATTGCATATTTCCTGACTGTACATGAGTGAGAGATAGGGTGTGCGGATAATGCCGTCGTTATGTTCGCCCGTGATTGAGCCCCTGTATTTTGCGGCAAGCTCGTACACTTTTGGGGCAAGCTCCAAGATTTTGTTGCGCTCCGCTTTGTTTCCGAGATTCATGAGCGGAATGATATGAAAATTCGCATCTCCGATGTGTCCGGCGATTGTGTAAAGAAGATGGTGCTTTAGGAGCAATGTGTTCAGCTCCGGTATGAAATGCGGATAATTATCCGGATGAACCACAATGTCGTCGATAAAAGGTGCGGCGTAAAGCCCTCGCATGTTTTTCCTTAGCAGTGCAAAGCTTTCTCTCCGGATAGTCCAATATTTTGCGGATTGCGTTTCGCTCTTTGCAATTTTGGTCCGGACGGCGAGGCCGTCAAGGGAAGCGCGTGCTTCTTCCGCATATTGAAGTGCCTGGTCTGCGTTGTCTTCCGCGAACTCCGCCATGAGCACGAGTTTCGGTACTCCACCGGTGAGTACGAGCCAGAGTTCGGGGAGGAATGCTAAGGCCAGTTTCGTCATTGCTGTAAAGCCGAAGTGAGACACAATCTGGGGGATAAAATGCACGGCAAGCTTAAATGTTTGGTCGTCATATGATTCAAAAGACTCCGGCTTGAATGAAAGAACCCGGCTGACGATTTCCGGTAAAATCTCCATATCGGTGAGAAACACGACGAGCATCGCACGATGCTCCGGGAGCGTAACGGTCGCGAGCTTTGCTTTCGTTATGATGCCGAGCGTACCTTGTGAGCCCGTAAAGAGTTGCGTCAGGTCAAATGCCCCGGTCTTCTGATTGATAACGTTCCAGAGTGCATAACCGGCTGAATTTTTTGTAACAGTCGGCTTTGCCTGTTCAATCTGCGCGGCGTTTTCGAGGAGCAGCTCATGCGTCTTCCGATAAATCTCGCCTTCGAGATTGTGCTGTTGCTTCTTTGCTTCGAGCTCGTTCAACGAAAGGGGAGCGAAGTCCGCAACAGAGCCGTCGGAGAGTACCACTTCGAGTTCGCGCACGTATTTTTCGGTCTTGCCATACCGCAGTGTTAACTCTCCGCCGGAGTTGTTGGCGACCATCCCACCAATGGCGCAGATTTCCCGGGAAGCCGGATAGGAAGGTAGGAGCGCACCGGATTTGGCAAGCGTGGCCTTCTCGAAATCACGATAGTACGTGCCGGGTTCGGCGACCGCGTAATCGCTCTGCACATCGAGCACTTGATTCATGTGTTTGGTGAACACCATCGCAATCGAGTCGGTAAGCGGTCCGCCGGTCATGTCAGTGCCGGCACTTCTCGCTGCAATAGAAACATTCTCACCGTTTAGTTTCGCTTCGAGTGCGGAGCGTACAACGGCTGAAACATCGGATGTGTCCTTGGGGAAAACAACCATTTTCGGGGTTCGTTCGAAAATACTCGTATCCCGACTGTAGAGCTCTCTTGTTTTCGCGTCCTCTACGCACTCTCCTTTAATTGTTTTTGCGATATGCTCGCAGAGACTCATTCGCTCATTATATCGTGCGCAGGGTACCTTGATACCAAAATACTCTACCCCTTGTTAAGAGCACGTAGCGATGAGCTCGTCGATTATGCTCATCGTTTCGCTCGGGTCTGTGGTCGATATAGTTTGCACGCCCGTCGGTATGACCACTGCGTCGTTGCCTCCTTCGTAGAGCGCGTCTCCAATGTACAAGATATCCCCCGGTGGGAGACTTTTTTGTGCAGCGTATTGCAGAACACCATATGCTTTATTGATTCCTTTGGGCGTTACATCAACTGAGGTTGCGCCGCCGATATACACATCAAATTCGGGCAACTTTTCCTGTAGCGCACGCCTGAGTTCCTGTCGCTTTGAGGCGTCCGGATCCCAGGCTTTGCGTTCTGCGCTTGGGGCACCGAGGCCAAGTGCGGTGTACGCAATGTATCCTTCATAGTCTACAAATTGTTCGCCGTATTTTTGTGCGCTCGTGTCGAGCCCGGTTCCCTCTACAGCTTCGAAGAGCGCCGTGCGGATTTTATCGTGGTCTTCACGCGTAAAGCCAAAGCGATATATTTCTTTCCAGGACGTCCCATCACGGTCGAAACACTGTGCAGCGTTTGCAGTAAAGAGCGTAAGATTCTCAAGCTGTGCGGCCGGAGAGAGAGTGGGCAGGAAGTCTTTCTCAACGCGTGAAAGACTTGCCGCCGACATAAGCGCGGTAGGGAGGAGTGTAAGCACTCTCTCAAATCTCGAAGAAAGTTCGTGCTTCGGCGGCTGGAAGGCCTCGGCGAGCGTGTTGTCGAGATCGAAAATTACGGCTTTCGGACATTGCATGGGAGAAGAATATCATACACCGACGCACATAGAGTGCTGGCCTACATCGGTACGTCTTCCTGTACCTTCTTCGCGTTCCAGAAGCCCCGCACGAGCGGGAGCGAGGTTACTACGATGATGCCAAGAATTATTAAGGTAAAGTTCTCCTTTACGACGGGAAATCGGTCGCCGAGATAGTAGCCAAGAAACGTCACGCCTGCCCCCCACATAAGTGCGCCGATGACGTTATAGATAAAGAAGAGTTTGTAATTCATCCGTGCGATTCCCGCTACAATCGGTGCAAATGTGCGCACAATCGGGACAAAGCGGGCGAGCAGTATTGTTTGCGCCCCGTATTTCTCGTAGAACAGCTCCGCGCGTTTGAGATGTTCATGTTTGAAGAATCGGGAATTAGGTCTTAGAAAGAGTCGGATGCCGACCTTCGCACCGAACCAATAGCCCACGTTATCCCCGAGCATCGCTGCGATTGCGACCATCGGAATAAGAATCCACGGATTGAAGAAGCCCTGCGATGCAAGCAGTCCCGCAGTAAAAAGCATCGATGCGCCGGGCAGGAAAAACCCTATAGGCAGACCCGATTCGAGGAATACGGTGAGGAAGATACCGGGGTAGCCGACGAGCTGGACGAGCGCAGTAAGGTCGATATGCGGCATGTGTTAGACAAACGATTCGGGGATAGGGAACTTCTTGCAGAGGCGTCTAATTTCTTCACGCGTCTCCTTGTGTCGCTTTTTGTCACGCCTGTGCTTGAGCGTATCAACTATAAGTTCTGCGACGCGCGCAGATTCCTTTTCTCCAAAACCGCGTGTGGTAATCGCAGGTGTGCCGAAGCGAATGCCGGATGGGTCCATCGGCTTCCGCACATCGTCTGCAATCATATTTTTGTTAAGCGTGATGCCAACCTCATCGAGCAATACTTCCGCTTCCTGTCCGGTGATGCCGAGACTTCCGTAGACATCGGCAAGAATGAGGTGGTTGCTCGTGCCACCGGTAATCATGCGGATGTTGTTTGTTCTGAATGCGTTTTCCATCGCCTTGGCGTTTTTAAGTATTTGTTTCGCGTAGACCTTAAATTTAGGCGAAAGTGCTTCACCAAAAGCAACTGCCTTACCGGCAATGTTACTCATGATGGGGCCTCCCTGAAACCCGGGGAAGACCATTCTGTCGATTTTCTTCGCTAATTCCTCGCTCTCACGTGTGAGAATCATGCCGCCGCGCGGTCCGCGAAGCGTCTTATGCGTTGTGGTGAGCATAATGTCGAATCCGTAATCAAACGGATTCTTGGCTGCCTTTCCGGCAATCAGGCCCGCGATATGTGCGATATCTGCGATGACGATTGCATTTACTTTGCGTCCGATCTCGACAAATTTTGCGTAGTCGAGTTCGCGTGGGTAGGCAGAGAATCCGGCCATGATTACTTTCGGTTTGTTTTTCTTTGCAACGGCGAGCATCTCGTCGTAATCAATTTCACCGGTTTCTATATCTTTCATCTTGTATCTGATGAAATTGAAGATTTTGGTGATGTAGGTGACCGGGTGACCGTGGGTGAGGTGGCCGCCGTGAGAAAGATCCATACCCATCAGCGTGTCTCCCGGTTCCATCAGCGCAAAATAGGTAGCCACGTTGGCCGGCGCGCCTGCATGCGGCTGCACATTTGCATATTGCGCGCCGAAGAGTTTCTTTGCGCGTTCGCGCGCCAAATCCTCCACCTCGTCTGTGTACTCTTGGCCGCCGTAGTAGCGCTTGTGCGGGTAACCCTCCGCATATTTATTTGTCATCGTCGAACCATTGGCTTCGCGAACTGCTCGCGACACGTAGTTTTCAGAGGGAATGAGTTCAAGGCCTTCTGCTTGGCGCATATCTTCGCCTGCAAGTGCTTTATAGACCTTCGAATCCTGCTTCTTGATGTATGGGTAGAGGTTCATAGAGAAGAAATTATCGAATAAAGGAAAAGCCGCGTTAGGTCATATACCTGTTTCATGCAGCTTCTTGTTGTATCCGCCGGCGACGGTGAGCTCTGCCTTGATTATGGGATGCGGGTCGTATCCGACGAGCTCGACGTATTCCGGCTTGAAGTCATCAAGTGACGTGAAGTCGTGCGTGAACTTGATGGTAGGGAAGCTCTTTGGCTCGCGGGCGAGTTGCTCCTCGATCTGCGCCTTGTGGTTTTCGTACATATGGAAATCGCCGAACGTGTGAATGAATTCACCAGGATCGCGACCGAGTATCTTGGCAATGATTGCCGTGAGGAGCGCATAGGAAGCGATGTTGAATGGGACGCCGAGGAACATATCGGCTGTGCGCTGATAGAGCTGCAAGCAGACTCTGCCGCGCTTGATATTGACCTGGTACATATTGTGGCAGATGGGGAAGCGCGCTCCTTCGCCGGATCTTGCCATCGCGTACATGTATTCAGGATTCCACGACGTGACGAGTGTATTGTGCGCGTCGGGGTCTTTGCGGAGCTCCCCGATAACCCATCCGAGTTGGTCCACGGCGCGTCCGTCGCGCGCTACCCAGCGGCGCCAATGCTCGCCATATATATGCGGCAATTCTCCGTTGAGCTTTGCGAATGCTGCGTCGTCAGTTATCTTCGCGATGAACTCGTCTTTGGCCATGGAGGGAACGGTGCCCTTCTCGGCTTTCTCCATATAGATCTTGTACGGATAGTCGTCCCAGATATGTACATTGTGGTCGACGAGGTACTTGATATTGGTCTGACCCGACATAAACCAGTACAGCTCATGCAGCACGCCATTCCAATAGACCTTCTTCGTGGTAAGTAGTGGAAAACCCTCGGAGAGGTCGAAGCGAATCTGCGCACCGAAACAGCTGAAAGTCTTCACACCCGTTCCGCTATCGACCTGCTCTTCGCCTTTTTCCAGTGTCTGGCGGAGAAGATCGAGATACTGGTATTCCGGATGCTTCTTCATATTATTTTTTCGCGACCCGCTTCTTCTTTGCTCCGACAAAGTGTTTCCAATTATCTTTTGCGAACCGCCCGACTTTTTTGTAATTGCGCTCCGGCGGGGATGAAAGTTTGGAAAAGGTGATTTGTGCGATTTCCATGCCGGGTCGGAGGATAATCGGGATATTGCTCTGGTTGGTGATTTCAAACGTAATGTTGAGGAAATGCCCCGGGTTGATGATACCCGCGGTGTTGTGAATCATGAGTCCGATGCGAGCCAGCGAGGATTTGCCTCCGACCTGAATCAGGTAGTGGTCGGTGCCGAAGAATTCTTTTGAAAGGCCGAGCACGGAAACACCGGGGTGGAGCACGTATTCCTCCCCATCTTCAATTGTCTTTTCGTGTGTTTTTGCATATATCTTGCGTGCGGGGTCGACGAAGTGAGTGCTGCTCGCATCGTTCTCGACGAATTTATTACCCAGCAATATGTCGTAGCTTGCCGGCTGCAGTCGAGTTGTATCGAACGGCTCAAGCGTTATTTCGCCCGCGGAAACTGCTTTTTTGATGTCTACATCGGATAGAAACATAAAATCATTCTATATTGAAAATCTTATCAGTCCCATAGTATTCATTCCAGTGTGAATTGTAGTAAGCGAACATCCTCTCGAGCCGGTCTTGAGACAGCTCCGCTACGTCGAGCTTTTTCATAAATGCTTCGATTTCTGTTCGTGCGCCGACTACTTTCGATGTTTCATCCACAACTTTTTCAAACTCTGCAAGCCAACCGTAGCCCGCATTTTTATCGAGCGTAATATTGATGCCGCGGCAGACATACTCCTCCCGTTCACGTGACCATTTCGCCTGATACTCAAAGCCGGCAGACAAGACGAGCGCGTCGAGTTCCTCGAGCGTGAGCTGAATCCATTCCTCGAATTCGAGTCGTGCGACGCCGTTCGCGCTGGTGTCATCACCAATCGATGCTTTCACTACGAGAAGCACTTGCCCGTCTTTGTCTCGCGTGCGTACGGAAAATTCTTTTGCGTTACCGGCAAGCTCGTCGAGCCGAGCCGCCGCTTCGACGGTGAGATGCTCGCGCGCAACTTCCGACAAATTTGCGAGTTCACCGCCGATGAAATAATGATTGCGTTGTTTGTTGTGCGAGAGGATCGTGCACGAAGGGTCGACCCGCTTCAGCGCATCGCGCACTTTTTGTGCATTTTCGGGGCTGCCGAGGAGCGATTTGATCTCGACTTCGTAGGTTTGCATACGTGAGTGGGAGGGTCATTATAGCTGCTCGAAAAGGAGCACATATTGAAGGAGGAGGGGAAACGGGGTGTGGTATGGGGAAGTCCGTAGAGCGTAGTACGTAGTCTGTAGTAGGATACAGAAATGAAGAAAACGCCTGTTATCGCAGCGATTGCGGCCATTGGGAGGAATAGAGCCCTAGGCCTTGAAAACAAGCTTCTGTGGCACATCCCCGACGACCTCAAGCATTTTCGCGAGATCACTGCCGGGCACCCGCTCATCATGGGCTGGAAGACATTTCAGTCGATTTTGGGATATACAGGCGGAAAAGCGTTGCCGAACCGCACCAACATTGTGATTAGTATTGACTCAAACTGGGTTCACGAGGGCGCAGTGACTGCAGTATCCTTGGAGGATGCCCTTCAAAAAGCAAAAGAATTGGACAAGGAGATTGTGTTTATCGGCGGCGGCGCGCTCACGTATGCCGAAGCGCTCCCCTTTGTCGACAAACTGTACCTAACGATTATCGACGACGAAAAAGAGGCGGACACATTTTTTCCGTCATATGAATCAGAATTCAAAAAAGAAATCGCACGCGAGGACCGGGAGTTGAACGGATTGAAATATAGTTGGGTCGAGTTGTCGCGCACTTAAAACATTCTGCGCCGGCTCCCTTGGAGAGCCGGCGCGCGATTTCAATCAGATGAACCTCGCTATTGGAACGATTCGGCGGTAAAGCGAGCTTGCGACACTTCGATTGGAGCCGAGCCCGGTAGCGACTTGTAAGGTGCGTTTGCCGTGATGATAATGGTGGCGGTCCCCTCGTAGCACGTGGTGCCATAGCAGGCCGAACACGTGCCGCCTCCGTAGAACTCGTTGCCCCACACCGTACATTTGCCGACAAAGTCGCTTGTGACGGTGCAGCGTTTCTCAAATTCTTTCGCCGCGGCCTTGGTAGGCGCGAGCACTTTGAGAGTGCCCATCATCTGCGTCGATAGTTTCGGAAGTAGGAAGCCGCGTGTGCGTTTTCCGCTCGCGTTGATTGTCACGGTGTGCGGAATGCCGTTCTTCATTGCCGGCATTTTACAGGAACCGCTATTGCCGATCAGTGTTGGATTCTTGCGGCACGGACTGTAGTCCAAGGTGTCTACCGCAATTCGGCAAGATATCGGTCCTTCGCTAATCCAAATGCCCTGTGCCGTCGCAGCGCACGTCAAGAACAGACTCAGCAGCAGTGATGAAATGAAGGTCCTCATAGATGCCTCCCATCGCCTTTGGCTCTGTGCCTTGGCGCTGAGCGGAACACTACCACCCCGTCCATTTCTTTGCCAGATGGCTCAGACTTTGCGCAAAGCTGCGATACGAGATTCATGATACGCTTTGGTTAAGCGCATGGCGGAGAATTCAATGAACGAAAATAGGTACAGACTTTCCAGGGTTGCTCGAATTGTTCGGCGCGGAGCCGAGGGCGACGCCCACGCAGAACGCGAAGGAGTTGGGTTCTATGACCACTGGGATTCTGATATCGCCAATTTTGATGCTTTCTTTGCAGGCGTTCTAAAACCCTTTAAAAGCATTGGAGAATACGTGGCGTCGAACTATGAAAAAAGGAAGGGTCAATTGATTGGGGTGGAATTTGGAGGCCCTGCCCGTAAATTATTTCAAGATCTCAACGTGGAAAACATTTTCAGTCACTCTGCGGGTTTTGTTCTCCGCGACCACCGAAGTGAGGCGGAGAAGCATCAAGATATCGAGCGTCACCATGAGGTCGTCGAATCGGACGTGTTTTTTAAAGACGGTGCGCACGAATTGTCCTGGCGATCTGTCGAGAAATGGTTTTCCGAACACGGAAGACCAGATCTCATCATTGAGCGCATGGTGCAGGGTATAGACTTGATACGTCGACCTGATCTGTTCGCCGCGATAGTGTCACGCTGGCATGCAGTTCTCTCCGATGACGGTACGATGCTTGTGGAGGTTCCGAAAGTGTTCACGGCTGGACAGCTGGCAAAGTTACAGCAGATTTTTGAACAATCTCCGAAATTCGCTGATTCCGAACTCAAGTTTGATTTTGGTTCCACTCATAAGACGATGCTCATACGACGCCGTAAAGAAGTGGGAACGATTTGATTCTTGCTTTCCTTGGTGTACTCTGGAGGCCGCGTCACTCTAATGGGAGCATGTTGCCCGATGACACAGACTGTCGAAAAGGCGAAGAAGATTTGCCCGTCCTGCGCTGGAGCAGGACAAAAGGAATCGCGCGCAAGCGGGTTCAAGGTCAAGGCGACTTGCGAGACCTGCAACGGCGATTGTTACCTGCCGGCCGACCATCCGGCCTTTTCCACCACCAGCCAACCGTCCAATACGGGGTGATCGATTTCATCATCGCCAAGTACATTCTCTGTCAAGGGCCCCGCCAAGTGCGGGGCTTTTGTTGCGCCTAACATCATACGCGTATGCAAATCGGATCTATCGATCGCACCAGGCGGAACGGGCGGACTTTGTCCTTGCGCGTCTCGACTGATATATTGATGCCTATGAAACCACTGGTACGGATTCTCATGGGGTCGGACTCGGACTTACTGGTGATGAAGGATGCGGCGGCGATACTCGGGGAATTTGGCGTCGCGTATCACATGACTGTGCTCTCGGCCCACCGTACTCCGGAGAAGGTAGTCCACTATGTGCGTGACGGTGAAAAGGACGGAGCTCGCGTGTTTATCGCTGCAGCAGGGGGAGCGGCGCATCTCGCGGGAGCCGTCGCCGCGCAGACGACGCTTCCGGTTATCGGAGTTCCGATTCTCGGCAAATCGACTGACGGCATAGATTCACTACTTTCGACGGTGCAGATGCCGCCGGGCATCCCTGTCGCTACTGTCGCGATTAACGGCGCGAAAAACGCCGGCATCCTCGCAGTGGAAATCCTCGCCACCTCTGACGCGACTTTACAAAGTAAAGTCGCGGAATATAGAAAAAAGATGGCGGCGGAAGTACTCGCAAAATCAAAGAAGTTGGAGGAAATGGGCTACGAGGAATACCTGAAGAAACATGACTGATCAAAATGCGTACGCGCTCGCGGGAGTTGACGTAGATGTCGAGGCGGAGGCATCTCGCATCATGTATGAAGCATCGAAACAGACATTCGAAAATCGTGGCGGGAAAATCGGTGAAATCGTAACGCCGTTTGATGATTTCGCCGGGTTGAAGATGGTTGATATTTCTAAACTCCCGGAAGGCAGTTTTATGTCGCTTGGCTTCGACGGGGCGGGCACAAAGGTAGAAATAGCGGAACGGGTAGGGCGATACGATACAATCGCATTTGATTTGTTTGCGATGGTGTGCGACGACGCCCTTATTCGCGGAGGCGAATCAATCGTTGTCGGTTCTAATTTAGATATTAAAACCCTTGGTACGGATGATCGATTCCTTCCGGTTATGCGGGAACTCGGCGAAGGATATGTCGCGGCGGCGAAAGAGGCGAATGTCGCGGTAATCAATGGAGAGATTGCTCAGATGGGGTCGCTTATGACCGGTTACGGAGACTTTCCGTTCCATTGGGGAGCGGCGTGCATCTGGGTGGCGCGAAAAGACAAACTTCTCACTGGGATGGAAATGAAGGCGGGGGATTCAATCGTGATGCTCCGCGAAGAAGGTTTCCGCGCCAACGGCTGGTCACTCGTGCGGAAAATCTTGAAGAATGCTCATGGCGACGAGTGGCATAAAGTCCCGCACGCGGGCTCGACTCTCGGCGAACTTGCGCTGACACCGTCGCGCATTTATTCGCGGTTTGTTTCCGGCCTGCACGGGGGATTTGATTCGGAAGGCACGTGCGAGATTCATGGTGTCGCGCACATCACAGGCGGCGGCGTTCCCGAAAAGATGATGCGGGTCCTCAGGCGGAGCAAGCTTGGTGCTCGTATACACAATCTTTTTGAACCAGGCGAAATCGTGCAATACGTACAGAAGACCGGCGGTATTTCCGATCATGATGCGTATCGTGCATGGAACATGGGGCAGGGAATGGCACTCGTGACTCCCGAGCCGGACAAAGTATTGGCAGCCGCGAAAGAATATGGAATAGGCGCGCAAATCGCTGGGGAAATCGTTGCTGAACCGACCGTGAGCATTACAAGCCGTGGGTCTGAAAACGCAGGTCAAGAGCTTTTGTTCGCGGTAGAATAAATGTATTCCGGCATTTTGCCTGCCCGCCGAAGCATCGGCGCAGGCGGGCAAAAGACCTTAAAAAGAAATATGACTGACGTACTAAAAGAAACGAACTTCGATTTCCTCGGGCCGAAGAAAACAGGCAAGGTTCGCGATATCTACGACCAGGGGGAGCAGCTCATTTTAATTACGACGGATCGGCATTCATCGTTCGACCGCATCATTGCGCATATTCCGTGGAAAGGTCAGGTGCTCAACGAAATCAGCGCCTTTTGGTTTGAGAAAACGAAAGACATCGTGCCGAATCATGTAATAGCGATTCCGGATCCCAACGTGACGGCGGCAAAGAAATGCACGATGGTTCCTGTCGAAGCCGTAGTACGTGGATATCTCACCGGTGTCACCGGAACGTCCATTTGGACGCGCTACAGTAACGGGGAACGCACGTTCGGCGACCTCACGCTTGCCGATGGGCTCAAGAAAAATACAAAACTGTCCTCGCCCGTATTCGACCCGACAACGAAAGAAGATACGCACGACCGGGCACTCTCCCCGGAAGACATGATAAAAGAGGGCTTCATCACAAGAGAGCGATTCGAAGAAATCAAAGCGACTGCGCTCAAGCTCTTTGCGCGCGGCCAAGAAATAGCTGCACAGCGCGGCCTCATCCTCGTCGATACGAAATACGAATTCGGTACCGATGAGGAAGGGAAGCTGGTGCTCATAGATGAGATTCATACGCCGGATTCTTCACGCTATTGGCAAGCGGACTCGTACGATGTGCGGCTCGCTGCGGGTGAAGAGCCGCAGTACTTCGACAAGGAATTCCTCCGCCTCTGGTTTAAAGATAATTGCGACCCGTACAAAGACGCGGTCCTGCCGGAAGCGCCGGCCGAGCTCGTCGAAGAAATGTCGCGTCGCTATATTCAGATGTTTGAACAGATTACAGGAGCCCCGTTTGTGCACGGGGAGCTTCCGATAATTCCGCGTTTGGAAAGGAATCTCAAGACCTATGCCGTTTAATTCGCTCACGGCGCTCAGTCCTGTAGACGGGCGATATCGTGCGCAAACAGAAGAGCTCGCAGAATCGATGAGCGAGTATGCTCTCATCAAGCGGAGAATACTCGTAGAGTGCGAATATTTTATCGCATTGTCCGAGACAGAAGGGGCGGGCCTTCGCGCGTTCACCGACAAAGAGAAAGCCGCGCTTCGCCGGATAGTACAGGATTTCACCACGGACGAAGCCGCAATCGTACGAAAAATTGAACGAGAGGGTATGGGTGGCCGGCCGGCGACAAACCACGACGTGAAGGCGGTCGAATATTTCCTCAAGGACAAGATTGCAGGCACTCCACTGGAGAAGGTTGCCGAATGGATTCATTTTGCGCTCACCTCCGAAGACGTGAACAGTGTTTCGCAGGCGCTCATGCTGCGGGACGCGCTCGAAAGCGTGATTGTTCCGCGCGCGCGCGAAGTCCAAAAAGAGCTCGACACGCTTGCGAATACCTATGCCGAGACGCCGATGCTCGCTCGGACCCACGGACAAGCAGCAACCCCGACCACTTTTGGAAAAGAAATGCGGGTATTCGAATCGAGAATTGCGAGACAAATTTCACTCATCATTTCAAATCCGATTCTGATAAAGTTTGGCGGTGCGACCGGCAACTACAACGCACACGTGGTCTCTGCGCCGGAAGTAGACTGGCGTGATTTTTCGGCTAAGTTTATCGGGCGATTTAATGAAGGCCATGAAATCGGGGTGGTACTGAATCCCGTCACGACGCAGATTGAGCCGCATGATACATTTGCTGAGCTTTTCGACGCGCTCCGTCGAACCAACACCATCTGTATCGATTTTGCCGCCGATATGTGGCGGTATGTGAGCGACGGATGGGTAGTACAGAAACCGAAAGAAGGTGAAATCGGTTCTTCTGCAATGCCGCATAAAATAAACCCGATTGATTTCGAAAACGCAGAGGGAAATCTGGGAGTGGCAAATGCACTTTTTGAGCATTTTTCGAGGAAGCTTCCTGTCTCGCGTTTGCAGCGCGACCTTACTGACTCTACAGTTATTCGGACATTCGGCACAGCTTTCGCGCACACACTCATCGGTTATAAATCTCTTCTGCGCGGCCTCGGAAAGATATCGGTGCAGGAGCGCACATTACTCGAGGTATTGCAGTCACACCCGGAGGTACTTTCGGAAGCATTGCAAACAGTACTTCGTCGGGAGAATGTCGCAGTACCGTACGAGAAACTGAAGGAGCTGACGCGTGGTAAACAAGTGACACTCGAAGATTTTGCACGGTTTGTCGACACCCTTGAAATTTCCGAAGAAGTGAAAGAGCGGCTCAAAGAATTACGACCGGAGAACTATATCGGTCTCGCAGGAAAGATTGCGCGCAACTCATAAACATTTCTTTGTAATGAGGGGGTGCTTTCCACGTCGGCTGTGTATAGGGTCGAGGTTTACTTAAAAGCTGCGATACAATGATACTTGTCACCTGGGAGTCGACGCCTCAGGTCCGCAGGAGTCACCTGTACGAAAACCCCGCACGATTGTGCGGGGTTTTCGTTAGAGTGGAGATTGATCGTGCTTGCGCTCGGCATTCTTCTTTAGAAACGCGCGCGCAACCGCTTGGCAGAAGATTTTATTTTCTTCAATGTATGAATCGGAAAATTTATTGAGCTGCGTCATGTAGTCACTCAATTCTAGATTTTGCTTATGGAATGATGACTCCATCGCGAGCACATGGTCTGGATCGCAACCACGACTTTTTTCTAGTACCTTATTTGCGATCTGCTCGATTTCATCCGGGTTAAGCGCTGGGTTCTCAGCGACTTCTTTTGATTGGGCACCTCGGGCAATTCTTTCTGCTTCCATTCGCTGTGCAGCCGCCTCAATGGCCTGATTTATTCGCTTTTCATCAAAGGGCACAACTTTTTCAGAACGCTTTCTTCCGCCCACCGGTCCGAGCCGTCTGAATCCGCGTCCTTCGTTGTCATTCGGCATATCAAATTTATTGGCGAAGACCGAGGCCGGTGCGAATGAAGTACCAATTGATCGCTACGAGGGCAGCAATCATAGAAAACAGAATACCGATGGAGAGGGAGACTGGGATGTCGGAAATGCCCGAGAACCCATAGCGGAAGCCATTGATTAAGTAAAACAGCGGATTTGCATACGTGATTGCTTGCCACCATGAGGGGAGCGCGTCGACAGAGTAGAAGATGCCGCCCAGATACACAAGCGGAGTCAGGATAAATGTCGGAACGAGGTTGATCCCATCGATTGATTTGGCGTAGATACCGTTGACAAGACCCGCGAGCGCAAAAACTGTCGCCGTCAGCACGGCGAACAGAAGGATGAGCCCGAGACTGGTTATGGTGAGAGAAAGGCTCGTAAAGAATAGCGAAACAAGGAGTACCAGTGCGCCGACGAGTACGCCGCGTACGACGCCACCCGCGACGTATCCGGCGATCATGAGCCACGGTGGAGTAGGGGACACGAGAATTTCTTCAATCGACTTCGCAAAGAATTTCGACTGGAAAAACGAGAACGATGTGTTCGAGTATGCATTGGTGACGATCGCGAGCATGACGAGGCCCGGGACGACGAACTCCATGTAGTTGACGCCTTTTATATCTCCGATCTGAGAGCCGAGGACTGTTCCGAAGATCAGGAAGTAGAGAGACGAAGTGACGATGCTCGGGAGGAAAGTCTGTACCCAGATACGGAACATGCGAACCATGTCCTTGCGGACCATAGTGTAGAACGAGATCCATTGTTGATAGGGTGTCATGTTATTTTTCGCTCGTGAGCTTTAGGAATACCTCTTCGAGTCGACCACCCTTGTATCCGTCCTTTGCTGCCTCGCCTGTTTCGTGTTTCCTGATGACGTCTTCCATCGTGCCATTTGCAACAATCTCTCCCTTGTTGATGATTGCGACATGTTTGCAGAGCTGCTCGGCTTCCTCGAGATAGTGCGTTGTGAGTAAAATAGTGACACCGGTGCTCGTGAGCTTGCGTAAATAATCCCACATGCCGCGTCGGAGCTCGACGTCTACGCCTGCGGTCGGTTCATCGAGAATGAGAAACTTCGGCTTGTGAATAAGTGCCCGCGCGATCATGAGACGTCGCTTCATGCCGCCGGAGAGTGTGAGGCCGTTCTGATTCATTTTATCCCCGAGACCGAGGTCGGTAAGCAATTCTTCGGCGCGGGGTAAGGCTTCCGAGCGAGGAATTCCATAGTAGCCGCCTTGGTTTACAACAATATCGAGTGGCTTTTCAAACGGATTGAAATTTAGTTCCTGACCCACGAGTCCAATGTACGTCTTGGCTATTTCGGTCTCCGTATCAATACTATGCCCGAAGACTTCGACGCTGCCGGCGGTTTTTTGTACGAGGCCAGTTGTAATGCCGATAATCGTTGTTTTACCGGCACCATTCGGCCCCAGTAAGGCGAAAAGATCACCCTCGGGCACCTCCAAAGAGACACCTTTTAGCGCCTTTGTGCCTGTGGCGTACGTTTTTTCGAGGTTCGTGATTTTTAGTGCCAAACTCATGAAGGGGTAGTGTATCACAGCCGAACTTTTGGAGAAACGTAATTACGTGAGGATTTCCAAAAGACGGTCTTCTGCGGCTGCTTCTTTTATTTCCATCGCGGATCGCTCACCCATTGAAACAGGGCGACCGTAGAGATATTGCGAATAGGGAGTGGCCATAATTCCCGGGCTTCCCGGTGTGCGGAACGATACATCGAAGATGACAATGTGTTCATTTGTGCCGTCGGTCTCGATTGCACCTTGAAGTGCGAACGGGCCGATAATTCCGAGCGGATGAAACTCTTTGCACGTGGCGACAAACTTTTCGCCGGCTTCGTAGATTTTCGGAAGCAAGCTCTCCTTTACTGTGACTGCCACGTGCCCTGTCTCTATGTGGTACGGGTGGCCGGGGACCTTCATCTGTTCCGATGCGGGAAGACGCAGCCAACCATCGAGGTTTGTTTGTCGGCGGGTATCGGTGCCGAGGAGTTCAAGTCGATTATGAAGAGGGGAATAAAAGAAATTGAAATTGACTTGCGTGCCCAAAATAAATTCCTCGATAACCGCATCATCCAAATCTTTTTGGTGAACAGCACCGCTCGCGAGTTTCTCGCCGGCGATATGCTCCCATTCTGCAGGAGTCGAAGCGACAAAGTTCTCGCGCTCAAATGTGCGTGTCGCGTTATGCACTTTCGTGAGCGTGAGTCGATCGATATCGCGGTGACTCTTGAAAATTTTAGGAATCCGAATGCCGGCTGCCTGTAGGACATCATACTGATTGGGTTTCTGGTCACGCTCCTCAAGACGTATAAGCTCGCGACTTCCGAAAAAGGGGACTCGCAATTTCTTCTCTACATCCGAAAAATCAAAATACACCCAAAAATATCTGCTGTGCGTAAGAATCGCATTTTTCTCCCGCAACTTCGCTTGCAATTCTTCCCGCACAATATCGGAGTATTCTTTGACGATTATTGTTTCGTCGACGCAGCCGAGTCCGTTTTCGGTATCGGTCCTCAGATATTTCTCATACGGTCCCGACCTGTCGCTGCGCGCAACAACGAGTGTGCGGAGTCCCTGTGCTTTTGCGCCTGCAGATGCGTCGAGCGCGACGTGTCCGCCCAAAGAAACTACTGTCAGCGAATTCGTATCATAGCCGGCAATAATATCGCGTACGTCCATACTTAGTCGAGCAGCATATCGAGCTTATCTTGCTCGATGGCCATCTTGATATCCCGCGCGATACGGCGCCCTGTTGACATCGGCTCGTTGTATTTGAGCCATGTATACGGGCTGCCGTCGATATAAGGATTCGTCCCGGCCACGATTCTCGCCGAAATCTCGAAGACGAAAAATTCAAGTTCGCTTGTTACAACGCCCTCGAGACAAAACGGCCCGTATAGTCCGGGTGGCTCTATTTTGACGCTTTCCTCGATAACGCGGTCTCCGATTTCAAACATCTCCGGCAGGAGACTCTCTCGAACGACAATCGGGACGTTGCCCACGACG
>Ga0209542_10004607_pt1 | contig 28165 bp, 54 predicted proteins | sample RifCSPhighO2_01_FD_184028 | JGI IMG/M metagenome (GOLD analysis project Ga0209542, IMG submission 184028) | Soil microbial communities from Rifle, Colorado - Rifle CSP2_plank highO2_0.1 (SPAdes) (version 2) | ecosystem: Environmental > Terrestrial > Deep subsurface > Rock core/Sediment ...
AATATATTCTTGTTTTTCATGGGGTACTTATCCTACCCCCTAAGCAACTCTACCCAGAGTTGCTTTAGTTAATAAATATTAAGATTTAGGACATCGCCCATAAATCTTTGTTTAACTATAAAACCTTCTCAAACACTTTACATTATAATATTATAATTATTATTATAATATAAGGATTAAATATATATCCTTCCGTAAATTATACCGTAATAATTTCGGAGGTGAAATTGATGATAAACAAGAAAGAAATGATGATTGTTTCCTGCTTGAGGAAAAACGCAAGGGAAACATTGACCAAGATATCCAGAGAAACTGGCATTCCTGTGTCAACAATTTTCGATAATATTAGGAGGAATTTCAATAATCTCGTAATAAAGCATACTGCGCTTATTGATTTTTCCAAGATAGGCTATTCTACAAGGGCTACAATAACCTTAAAACTAGCCTTAAAAGAAGAGAAAGAAGCAGTGAAGGAATACCTGCTGAAAAACAAGTCTGTGAATTCTTTCTACAAGATAAATAACGGCTATGACTTCCTGGTTGAAGGCATCTTCCACGATTTAAGCGAATTGGAAATGTTTTTGGATGACATTGAGTCAAAGTTCAAGATAGTAGAAAAAAGAGTTTATTACATCATACAGGAATTGAAAAGGGAAGAGTTTATGGCAAATCCTTCTCTATCAAATTTTTATTAATTTTTTATTTTTTTCGAAGATCTTAAGGAAATGCGACAAACACCCTATGAAAGTTTATAAATCCTTAAATGGTTTTTATTAAATGCTTTCAAAAAATATGGCCCGTTGTATTGCAAAGATAAGTGGAGATGGTAATTTATATTATCGTTATGTTCGTTATAGCAATACCTGCAAAGAACTAAGAGAAGAATTTAAACAAGACATAATTAATGAATTTGGTAAAATAACTCTGACAGAAGGGATTGGGAATAGCGGAACTAGTTTTGTACAAGTAAATAGGCAGTTTGTTATCAAAAAGTTTCTGCAATATCTGCCTGATTACAGAAGTGATTTTATCTTTGTTCCCGAGGAAATAAAAAATTCAAATATTGAAATTATAAAAGAATATATAAGAGCTTTTTATGATGATGAAGGTAGCCCTTCTTTAAGATTAACAAAAGGAGGTATTGAATGGAAAAGAAGTATAAGTCTAACATCTAACTCATTAAGGATGTTAAATGAAGTTAAGAAATTATTATTCACTAATTTTAGAATATTTACTAATAAAATTATTAGGACAAATAGTAACAATCAAGATGATAGAAGTTTTGTATTAAACATAACAGGAAAAGAGAATTTTATCAAATTTAAGCATTATATAGGATTTAAACACCCCATTAAAATAGCTAGATTAGACTTGATTATTAGATCTTACAGTGCTACCCCAAAAAGAAATAGGAAAGAATTTCTCAGATTAAAAGAAGAATTATTAAAATTAAGGCGACAGCTTTCCTTACTTCCCGCTAGATCGCAGTACAATAAGGAACGTTAGCCTGCTTAACTTATGGGTTCGAAATGAGACCATGTGGAGCCAGGCTACTATGGCCGTCTGATAAAAACAGGATTTTAGGCTGTTTATAAAACTTTCTAATATTGGTTTAAGTCTCTTCCTTTGCTTGCTTCATCAATTGCTTTCTGAAGCTCTGGTGTTAAAGGAATTCCTCTTTCTTTTGCCTTTAAAGCATCTAGTAAAGTTTTAACGCTGACTTCTCCGCTTATTATTTCTACAGAAGTGCTTAAGCTTATTTTATCATTGGCTTTCTTTATTTTGTATATCTCGACAGCTTCCACAATATAATCCACCAATTCTTTCTCTTTTGTTTCTCCATTTGATCTGACTCTTGCAACGTATTTATTGACTTTGTCTGCATATCCTTCAAGGATATACCCTACATCTTCTGTGTCAAAACCTACTATTGCAACAGCTTCTTTTGTTTTAGGATCATTAATTATGTCTGTCAAGGATTTTGTAGCTTTTTCTATCTCTGTTAGAGTTTCGCTTGTTCCTAATTTTTTCAATTTTTCCAAGTCTAGCATTTCATATGTCATTTTAGTCCATTGGCTTAAAAGGTATTAAATGTAGCCCTCTTATAGCATTTCTTACTTCAAATTCTAAACCGCTAGGTTTTTCAGTTATAATGTTTGGATATTTACCAAGCAATGTTCTTAGATATCCTAAATTTTGAGTCATTATATTCTCTATTGTATCATTATCATCTCTCCCTATTTTGACTCCTTTTACCATGTTTTCTGCAAGAACAGTTTCAACTCCACTTAAGTTTTTTATAAAAGCATATGAAGTATTGAAGCTTTTTTCAGCTGCATTTCCAGCCTTGCTGTCAACCGAAGCTCTTACTTTATAGCCTGCTTTGGCTATTGAATGCTCCATTATGTACTTTGCAAAGTCTTCCCATTGCTCATTAAATGCTCTTTTCATGCTATTACCTTGTTTATACCCCTATATAAATATTTCTATTGTATTAACTATTGAGTAACAACAATTCATAAGGCTTAAATACTACTAATACTACTATTATGACATTGAGGAGGTTTACAATGGAAGACAAACAAATTATTGCATATGAAGGGCCGGATGGAAAGACTGCATATATAATCCCTATTGAAGCAGTTTCTGAGGATTATGTTAAAAGAGATCCAGTTCTACCAGAGCATTCTCCAGAAGTCGTAGAAAGGATTTTGAAAGCAAGGAAAGAAGAAAGGAGAAAAAAGGATCTTGAAGATCTTTTATAATATCTTTAATTTCCCAGTCAATTTATCTATTTTATTTTCTTCTTCAGGCCCTATAGCTAAGGCAGTTATAGTTCCAGGTTTTATCTCAGTATGGCCAGCGTCTTTTATTAATGCTGTTTTGAATCCTTCATCTTTAGCAAGTTGATTGAATTTCAGAAGTTCTTTCTCGTCTTTTACACTCAGTACAACTTTTTTAGCTCCTTCCCCTTTCCAGCAATTTAATTTTTCCTTATCACTTTTTAGAACAGCTTCAACAGAAGCATGAGCTACTTGGCTTGATAATTTACCCTTGCTTAGTTTCAAGTCATCTCTTACCAGAATGACCTGCTTGTAATTGTAACAAATATTTGCCATTTTAGATTCTGCATATCTTGCACTTTCTTATTACTCTGTCCTGTGCAATCTGCATTGCTGCCTCTCTTGGCATGATTTTTTTCCTGCGAGCATTTTCAAGGACTACTTCGGTGTTTCTCCTTATTTTTTCCTCAACCATTCTGAACATTGTCTTGGCATTTCCTCCAACATATTCAACATAGCTTGATATGACTCCGCCAGCATTTGCAACAAAGTCAGGTATTACTAAAATTCCTTTTTTATGCAAAGCTTGCTCAACATCGGGAGTAGTAGGAATATTAGAGCCTTCCACTATCAGCTTGGCTTTTATTTTATTTACATCACCCATTTCTATCAAGTCAGGTATCGCAGCAGTAATCAAGACATCAACCTTCAATCCTATAATGTCGCGTCCATGCAGAACTTTCCCAGGATATTTTGTTACAGTGCCTTCTTTTTGCTTGACTTTCATCAATTTGTCATAATCAATGCCTTTCTCGTTGTATATTACGCCTTGTGAATCTGATGTTGCAACTAATTTTGCTCCATGCTCGCTTAGGAATTTTGCAGCAAATGTCCCAACATTCCCAAAGCCTTCTACAGCAAACTTTATTTTTTTTACATCCATCCCAAGATGCTTTAAACCTACTAGAGTAGCGTGATAAACTCCAAAGCCTGTTGATCCAAGCTCATGTGGAATTCCGCCCATCTTTTTAGGCTTTCCAGTGCATGCTCTCTTGCTTCCGTTTGCTTTAGAAAAAACTTCCATTTCATGCTCTGCAGTGTTTATGTCAGGAGCAGCGACATACAAGTCTGGGCAAACAACTTTTAATGCTTCAGAAAAAGCAGCTATCAACTCATCTTTCTGTTTTCTAGTTAAATTTTTTGGGTCTGCAATTATTCCAGATTTTGCTCCACCAAAAGGCAAGTCTGCTAATGAACATTTCCATGTCATTGCTCTCGCTAATCTTTTTACTTCATCCATAGATACAGAGGGAGTCATTCTTATCCCTCCTTTTCCAGGACCTAAGCTTAAATTATCTAGAACTACAAAGCCTCTCATACCATATTTTGGATTGTAAACTTCAATTATTTTCTCAGGACCAAAACCATCAAAACCATCAGTCATTTAAGCACCTCTTTATTATTCAAGAATTCAAGAACTATTTAAAGTTTGTCCTTAATAATTAAAAAAAGAAATTAACTAAACCATTCTTTTAGCTTAGTTGGGATTCCTCTTATGTAAAGTAAAGCTAAAGGCAATGCCCAATTTGCCCATCGTTCAACAAAGTCCCATACTGGTTCTCCTGCTAAAGGTCTTGCTAGTCCTGTAACAAATCCCCATAATGCCGCCCATGCCAGCATTATTCTCAAAGGATAGACTAAAGCTAGTATAGCTACTATGACATCCATTGTCCCTATCACAAGCAATAAGCTTGTTGCTGCAGGATTGCTGACTCCAAGCACATTTGTAATCATTGCAATAAAACTTTCTTTTCCTTGAAGTGCAAATATACCATGGCCTAAAAATTCACCAAAAATTCCTATCCTTAAAATCCAGTCAATGATTTCTGCTTTTCCTCTTTTCATTGTTTCACCTTCTAATATTTTCCTTCAGCTTTTAATTTTTCAATGTGCCATTCAGCTTCTAATGCAGCCACGCATCCTGTTCCAGCTGATGTAACGGCTTGCTTGTAGACATGATCCTGAACATCGCCTGCAGAAAAAACTCCAGGCAGACTTGTATGCATTTTTCTGTCAGTTTTTATGAATCCAAGTTCATCTAATTCAACCTTTCCCTTGAAGATTTCAGTGTTAGGTATATGCCCAATGGCTAAAAACATCCCATCAGCTTTCAATGTAGTTTCTTTATTAGTCTTTAAGTTTTTTATTTTTACAGCCTCAACAAACTTATTTCCTAAAACTTCAGTAGGCATAGAATCCCATATGATTTCAATATTGTTTTTTAATTTTAAGACTCTGTCCTGCATTATCTTGCTTGCCCTGAACTCATCTCTTCTATGAACAATGTAAACTTTTGAAGTAAATTTAACCAAAGCCAATGCCTCTTCCATGGCAGAATCTCCTCCGCCTACAACAACTGCTATTTTATTTTTGTACAATGCAGCATCGCATACAGCGCATGTTGAAACCCCCCTTCCAAAGTATTTATTCTCTCCTGGAATGTCAAGCCTTCTTGGCTTTGCTCCAGTAGAAATTATTATTGTTTCAGATTTGTACGTCTTTCCTTCAGCCTTTACTTCATATCCATCTTTTTTTATTTCAAATCCTGTTACTACAGCTTCAACATATTTTGCACCAAACTTTTCAGCCTGCTTCCTTGTATTTCTAATAAGCTCAGGTCCTAAAACACCTTCAGGAAATCCAGGATAATTCTCTACCAAAGTAGTCAGGCTCAACTGGTCTGGCTCAAAGCCGCAGATGACAATAGTTTTTAGTTTTGCCCTTGAAGTATATACTGCAGCAGAATGAGAAGCTATTCCCCCGCCAATTATTATCACATCTTCCATAATCTTTCATAGAATCAATTATTTTTAAACTTATTGTTTGCTGTTGTCTAAAATTTCAACTTGTTTATCAATGCATAAGTCTTTGGAGCCTGCTCTTTCTTGAGTTTTCTTTTCAATTCTCTCAATGACTCTATGTCGTCAATATCATTTATCTTCTTCAACAAAGCATAGCTTAGTTTTTTCTTTTTTATCAAGTGTATTGTGTCACTTAATACTTCAGGATAGTATCCTTTCAATTTTGTAAACAAGTCATAAGGCTTGCTCATTCCAACCAAATAATAGCTTCCATCCACTGCTGGTCCTAGCACAACATCTGTCTTGTTCAATGAAGAGAATGCATCGCATATGACTTTGTGCGGCAATCCTGGAACATCAGATCCTATTGCAACAACTCTCTCATATTTTTTCAACAATGTCTTGAAGGCATTTCTTGCCCTTTTCCCAATGTTTTTACCCTGCTGCAAGATGTATGCATCTGCCTTGTATCTTTTCTTGAATGCTTTTAACTTGTCTTTTGGAGCGCATGCCAGTATAGTTCTATAATGATGATTCTTGTTTTCTTTCAATAAGTCCATTAAAAATGCATGGCATAAATCCCTTGATTTCTTGAATCCAATATGCAATCCGAGTTTGGTTTTTACTTTTCCTGTCTCTGGGTATTTTGAGAAAACTACTAATGCGTCCATAACTTCTTATTCATGATTTTTGCTTTATAAAGCTTATGATTATAACGTATATGTTGTATAACTTCAAGTAAAATTGAAGCTTAAAAAAGGTTTTTAAATGTCTTTATCTTTCTAAATGCATAACTGGAGGTAAAAAAATGAAAAAAATATTGACACTATTGATTTTAGGTCTAGTCTTGCTGACAGCATGTTCTGGCAAGGAAAAAAGCACGATAACTGCAGATGGCACTGCAACAATAAAGATAAAGCCAGACCAAGCAGTCTTTTACATCTCAATCCAGACTTTGAAAGACACTGCAGAGGAAGCTCAGTCTGAAGATTCAAGAATTTCAGCAGCAGTTATTAACGCTTTGAAAAATTCTGGAATCAAAGAAGAGGATATCAAGACACAATACTTCAATCTTTACAAAAGAGAAGACTGGAGCGAGAAAGGAACTATTTTTAGGGGATGGCAGGCAGACCATAACCTTGAAGTCAAGACTGCAGACATTGAAAATGTAGGCAAGTATCTTGATGCTGCAGTAAAAAATGGGGCAACAGGAATAAACTCTATCAACCTTGACTTAAGCGAAGAGAAGAAGGACGAAATCTTCAACCAAGCATTGATGGAAGCTGGAGCTGAAGCAAAGAAGAAAGCTGAAGTACTTGCTAAAAGCGTTGATGCAAAGCTTGGGAAGATTGTAAGCGTCAGTCAGGGAAGTCCTTACTACACACAAATCTTCTTGGCTAAGGAAGCTGTATTGGCTGACTCTGGTTCAAGGCCAATGCCTATCGAATCTGGCCAGCTTGAGATAACAGCAACAATAAATGTGGTTTACGAGTTAAGGTAAACCCTTTTTTCTTTTTTTAGGAATATTTATAAACGACTTAAATTATTTTTTATCAAGGTGAGAAAATGAAAGCAGAAAGAAAAGAAGTTTTTATGAGAATTTTAGTGGCTATTGTATCAGGCATAATTCTAGGAATATGGAAAGGATTGATACAGATATTGACATTGTTCCATTGGTTCTATGTTTTGTTTACAGCAAAGAGGAGCAAAGGCTTGGCAAATTTTTGCGAGATATGGAACACGCAAGTCTATAAATTTATAAGATATCTAAGCTTTGTCACAAATGAAAGGCCATTTCCCTTTTCAAAGTTAGGGGAAAACATCACAAAGTTTGACTCTGCAAAGATAAAAAAGAGCTAATTTAAATATCTCTTTTTCTTTTATTTATTTATGGAATTATTGTTTGTCTATGGAACTTTAAGGGAAAAGACTGTCGAAAGAGAAGCAACAGGACATACTTTTGAAGGAATTCCAGATATCCTGGAAGGCTATAATAAAAAATATGTTCATTTGCATGGTGAACCTTACCCAATAATACATCGCTTAGACAATTCCTTTGTCCATGGCCTAATTTTAAATGTCACCAAGAAGGATCTAGCTAAGATAGACAAATATGAAGATAAAATCTATGAAAGGGTTTTAGTTGTATTAAAAAGCGGTAAAAAAGCTTGGGTTTACAGGGAACGTGAGTTAGTTATTCATAAATAATATACAGTTCTAACGTAAGTTTTACGGTTTTTTCTATAAAAACTTTTTACTTAAAATAGATGATGAAGAAAACAAAGTTTAAATATAAAAACTAAATTACAAACCCCTTAGAAATTGCCATCTTTAAATTAGGACTTGGATTATATATCCAGCTTATTCCTTTTGATGTGAAGACTATCTTATTGCTTTCTTCTAAGTATTGCAGTATTAGCATCAAAGTGTTGTGATTTACTTGTTTTGGTAGTTTTCTTTTAAGCTCTGCAATAGTAATAAGGCTGTCTTTCATATTTTTTAAAATAGTCTCTACCATAATTACTGTGTTTAAGTTTGGCCAATGTTCCTGTTGAGTTTTTTGCATTTTAGTTATTAATTAATAACTATTAGATATTAACTTATATTTAAATCTTTTGTTTTAGTTTATTAATTTACTACTTTATTATAACAACAAACCATAAAATTTATAAAGGCTATTTATCTGTTAATATTGGTTAAAATGGCAGACAAATTGAGATATGCATGTGCAATTGTTGATAATGAAGGAAAATTAGAGATGGTATTGCCTAGCCTAGTTGACGGCAGAAAAAGTACTATTTTTATTCAGAGCTGTAAAGAAAACAAGTCATTTGAAGACTTTCAAAAAGACATCAGCGACATTATAAGGGATGTAACTCGCATAAAACCAGATGCTAGCTTAGAGGATATTAGGTATTTCGCTGAGGTTGGGGATTATTCAGTAAGAAATTACGATGAGATGATTGATGGTTATAAATGGATATGATGGAGGAAAAATGAAAAAAATAACTGGACACAAATTTCCATATGGAATATTAGATTTTGTTAAAAATACAAAGCAATATGGTTTTAGTGAAGCGTTAAGAGAAGATAGCTGGCAAACCAAAAGAAATCTTGATGAAGGGTTAGAAAAATTAGTTATTGGTGCTATAATGGTACCTGCCGTTGCTATTGGGATAGGATGGTTATTCTATAGTATTGGAAAGGATATCAAAAGAAGGAGAGAATATAAAAGATTAAAACTTGAGGAGTAGTTTCGTATAAGCTTTATTAGATGAACAAAATGAACGGAGGAGAATAAAATGGCAAAACTACCAGAAGAAATTGTAAGAGTTTACTTTACAAGGGAAATTGATGAAACAAGGCCCACATCGAAAGCAGTTAGACACGTACATGTAACCGACTCAGAAAATAACGTCTTAGAACAAAATATCTCTTTGTATATCTGTAGAGGTGATGGGCAAGCTTCCAAAACAGAGACAGAAATGCCTGTAGGGGCTGTTGTACAACCTTATCCGCGAACACTGGAGACAATAATTTTTAATATGAACGCCCCTCCTCAACCTCATAAAAAAGAATTTGTTGAATATTTATGTACTCTAGCTCGCGAAGATTATGATAGAAAACTCAAAGAAATTGAAAGAATTTTTGAGGAGGCTGATAATAGAGTACTTGCAGCCCTAGCTCCTCTGAAACTTCCTTTGTTAGGGATTCCGTCACCTGCAGCAAGACTAGCGCATCATCTCAAGACTATTATAGAGAGGAAACCTAAGTTTTATTAGATGAACAAAAATGAATAGGAGAAAAAATGGTAGAATTGGCAAGATTAAAAGAAATGCTGGGCAAAGAATTAGATAGAATTGTAGAAAGGCAATTTGATTTGCTGGAAACTGCTGTAAGAGAAAATAAAATCCATTGCAATGTTGATGGAGTTAGAGTTCTGAGAAATTCAAGATTAATTTATGAGTTTAAGGAAGATCCAAAAACTGGGCATGATGAAGTATTAGATTTTACTAACTGGAGTACAAAAGGGATGGCCACCTATAGGCCAACGGCATTGGGAGCGGCTATTTACTATAATATTAAGAAAGAAGAAGGTGTAAAAAATGGGGTAATCCCATCTGATAAAGCCTTGCAATCTTCAGAGAGAGAGCAAATTGCGGCTGCATTAAGATTAACTAATAAAGATATGGCTAAAACTGCAAAAATTTTAGGAATTTCAGAAAGGCGTTTAGTTCAAAAAGTTGATTGCTATCATATAAATTAACCATGACCATAAATTTAGAAGAAAGAGTAAGAGAAAGAATTCAAGAGATTGAATCCCGTAAGGATAGTGATAATTATGTAGATAGGGCTCAAGAATTTTTATTAGGCGCATTCCCAATAATGTTTTTAGGAGACCGTGAGTATGGTTTAGCAATTTTACAGAAAGGAATCAGGGTTTCAGAAGAAGGGAACCATGAAAAATTAAGTTCTTATGAAAGACTTCTCTTATCAAAAACAACTCATTCTTTAAGATGGGCTGTTGAAAGAGCAAGGGCTGGAGAATTACCAAGGAAGGAAGATGAAGAAAAGGTTAGAGGAATAAAAATATTCCCTGAAAATTTCCCTTATCATGTAGATCATTATTTTATATTCTTACAAAACGCCGAAGAAATTGAAAGAAATGCAAAAGAATTCTCAGTTTCTGGAAACTTTGATTATAGAGTTAATACCCATCTTGGGGGGCATCCAGATATTTTTATAGGGTTAACAGAGCCAGAAACATATGCTTGGTCTGAAGAATGGTATTCATCTCTCCCTAAGGAATTATTATCGGAGTTGGCTAGAGAATCTAAAGAAGTTCTAGATCATTGTGGAAAAATGCGTATTGCAACTACACCCTCTGAAAGAATCCACAATAGTATAAGTTTTTACAGAAAAGGAGCAGAAGTCCTTAAAAAATTAGCAAATCATTATTGGGAGCAAGGTACGCATAACACGCCTTAAACGAACAAAAATGAAAAGAAAACTGTTAAAACCAAAGCAAATATTAGTCCCTGGAGAATACAGTATAGGAAGTAATGAGATGCTTCATAAATATTTTGAAATATTTAATGAAGGACATGGCAAGGATTTGCTACCGATTATTGTTGCTAGAAGTGATACTATTACCCCAGAATCCAGAGAAGCAGAATTACAAAAGAGAATAAGACATATAGGAGGCTGGTATCATATGTATGGATACCAATATTATAATAAGGAAGATAAAGATTCCAAAATCGAACAAGTAGTTTTAGCATATAGACGTTTTGATAAAATTAGAAAAGAGGCAAGCCACTACTTACTGGATGGGAATCACAGAGCAATAGCAGCAACTTTAACCAATAACTTGGTGCATGCCCTTGAGTTACAATGCGATCAAGATGTTGTAGATATTAACACAATGGTGGCGAGTGGTGAATTACCTAATTTTAATAGGCGAGAGAGGTCATTGACAGAGTTAGTTTTAGGATTTGAAGGATACATATTAGATCATTTGGATAATTTTATGACAGTAAAAGAGAGGGTCGATAAATTAGTCTCGCGTAGAGAATTACCAGAATATATGGTAAAAAGATATCTTAAAGGATTAAGATGTACATCTAATTACCATTAGCCGTATTAGGACATTATTATTTTAAAATATATTTTTTATACGAACCGATATATTTATAAAGGATATTCTCTAGTATATAGATTGGTATGATCCCTAGCGTTCTTACGGGGACGCTAGATGAAATATTTTTCTAAAATGGAAATAAAATACGAAAGAACTTTAGTATTTATTGACGATGGGTATCTTTCTAAAATCTCTAAAGAATTGGGTGGTGGCAAATATCTTAAAATTGATTATCCTAAATTTGCTAGATATTTATCTATAAAAGAAGGATTGTGGTGCGAACATATTTATTACTATACTGCTCCGCCTTATCAAAGTCCAAAGCCTACTAAAGAAGAAGCAAGTAGAAAAGCAGGATATGACTCATTTATAGATAGGATAAAGAAGAAAGGTGAAGTGACTGTAAGGGAGGGGAGATTACAAAAAGCAGACGGATTTTTTATTCAAAAAGGAGTTGATACTTTATTAACTATGGATTTACTAGAAGCTCCAATTGAAAGGGGAATAAAAACAATTATCTTAATCGCTTGTGATACTGATTTTGTTCCAATACTAAATAAAATAAGAAAAGAAAAAGGAATTAAGGTTATTTTATATTATTATACTGACAAACAAAGAAGATCCAAATTTTCCATGTCAAATCACATTCTTACAGCATGCGATAAAACTGTGTTGTTAACTAAAGAATTTTTTACAAAGAACCTGAAGAATTGATTTGTTTATTATTGTACGTATAACTTACCTTAAACGAATAATTTCTACTCTGGCCATCTCCTTTTAGCTTCTTTTCTAGCCTCTTATATAGAAATAGTGTTTTCAGAAGACATCAAGAATTCCCCAAATTGATTTTTAACTCCAGTTTTCTTCCTTGTCCTTTTGGTTGGTTTATCTATTCTTCCCATCTATCCACTGCAGTTAGAACATATAAAATTTTCTGTTTAATTTTATATAAGATTAATCTCATTAATGTGTTCAAAATGCTTTTTATTGAAAGTTGAAAGGCTGCAGTTATTTGCAATACAAATAGAAGCTATAAATATATCACGGATATCTGTCATCCTACCCTTCATTTGAAGCTCTTTGAAAATATCGCTTGCTTTTCTTGCAGCATCTTCATTAAACCCCAGCATATATACTTTATTTCTAAAAATTTCTATGGCTTGCAGGTTGGTTTTTCTAAGAAGAAGTTCGAATAATGTTACAGTTGTTATAAAAACAAGGCTGTTCTCTATTTTTTCTATTATCTTTATAGCCCTTTCCTCATTATTAAGTATAGCAATAACAACATCAGTGTCTAGACATACTTTTTGCTCCACTCTTTCCAACCTCTCTTTAATGAATCTTCTATTACTTCAAATTCCTTGTCTTTCTTTATAAGCCCTAAACATGAAGTTAACCCCTTTCCAATCTTATTTTTTTCTACATTTAATAGATCCATAATAACCTCGCTAAAGCTGTGTTTTGCCTTTCTCATTTTCAAGGCATCATATGCCTCATTAGATATCATAACTGTTTTTGCCATAGTATTCATATGATTATACATATATATAAACTTTTCTACTTAAATCTTGTAAATGTAACCACCATAGAATAGTGTAAGTAGTAATATTTATAAAGGCAAATTCTGTATTTATTTGCATAAATTTATAGTAGGTAAATGAGGTTAAAAATTTGATGGCAGAATTCGACAAATTTGCAATAGGAAGGTTGAAGTGGCTTGAAGTTTCTAGAAAAAGTAAACGAGATTCAGAAGAAGAATAACTTAAGTAAACTAAAATGACAAAACCAAAATTAACTGAGGATGGATTACCTGTTGTAAGTATTGATAGTGTAAAATCTTTCACTGAAATACTAAAGCGAGAAAGAAATATGGACCAAGTAGCTGATAATATTAAGGAGAGGTTGCTTAAAGAAAATAGACGGATATATAACTTTGTTGATGGAGTTTATAAGCAATATGGAGAATCAGATTTTGTTGATGGTGTTGCTTTTGGAGTAGCAATTACCTATGAATTATTAAGAAAACAGTCTGCAGCAAATAAACTAGAGAAAGAAGTTAATGATAGCAAGGAGTAGTAAGATGACACGATTAAAAACAGAAAAAATAACTAGAATTAGCATTTATCCTTTCAAGTATAATTGGGCAATCTTTGAAAACAAGGAATTGCATGCTTTTTACGAAGCTGCATGGTATTATGAAGAAAATGGCAAAAAAAGGATATTTGGAAGAACAGGCAGCGTGAGTTCTGTTGAAGACCTTTCAGAGAAAATAAATTTCACAATTTTCCATACAAAAAGAATGACAAAAGAAAAATTGAATATTGCTTCCTTTAAAATAGTCCATGACAGTCCAGATTTTTATAAGTATGCACTCAGTGGCATTTATTGTGATGAGCAACAATTAAACATGGAAGAAAGGAAAGATTTGATGTCAAGATTAAGATAATTATCTGCTTCTTTTAACTATTTTTTGCAATACTTTTAATTTTATTGCAAGATTTTCGGTTTTTTTACCACAAACTTTATAAACTATAGATGTTCTATAGATAATATGATAACCACAATTCAGGTCCATGATGAACTAAAAAAAAGTCTTGAAAAGCTAAAGCAGTCAAAGAAGGATAGTTATGAAGAAGTTATAGTTAGATTGGTTAGAGAAATAGAAAAAATAAGAAGACTAAACAAAAAACTTATGATTGAAGGCGCAAAGGAGATGGCAGAAGAAAGTCTTAAAATAACAAAAGAATGGGAAGCCATTGATATGGAGTGGCCAGAATGGAAGTAAAAAGAGGGAGTATAGTTTTAGTAGATTTTGATCCTGTTGTTGGTTCAGAACAAGGAAAAACTAGACCAGCTTTAGTAATTCAAAATGATATCTATAATAAGTATAGCCCAACAACTATTGTAGCTCCTATAACTTCTAAGATTTTTACAAAAGAATTTTCAACAAATGTTGAGATAGGACCAGAAGAATCTGGTTTGAGAATCAAATCAACAATTTTATTTAATCAAATAAGAGTGATAGATAAATCAAGAATTTTAAAAAATGTAGGTTCCATCTTTATATCAAGAATGAAAGAGGCAGATAGAGCAATAAAAGTTTCTTTAGGTTTAGAAAGTGATTTTTAGCGACTTTTTGTTACACCAACTCTTTTACAGTACTTAAAAATAGGGCAAATGCTGCATTTTGGAGAAATTGGGTTGCATATTGATTGACCGAAAGCTACAAATATGTTGTTGAAGTCCCACCAGTACTTTTTTGGTAATATTTCTTTTAATTTTATTTCAGTTTCTTCAGGTTTTTTTGTTTTAATCCATCCTAATCTGTTAGGAATGCGGTGGCAATGCACGTCTATGGCAACAAATCCTTTTTTGTTATGTCCATAAGCCATTACAATATTCATTGTCTTCCTACCAACGCCTTTCAATTCAAGAAGTTCATCTTCTGTCATCGGCACTTTTGAGTTGTATTTTTTAACTAATACTTTACATATGTCATAAATCTTCTTCGCTTTTGTCTTGTAGAAATTGACGCTTCTTATTTTCTTTCTTAGTCTGCTTAGCCCAATTTTTATTATGTCTTCTGGCTTTTTAACTGTTTTAAACAATGGTTCACAGACTTTTGCTGTAATTTCATCTCTTGTCCTTAAGCTTAACAAGCAAGAAATCAAAACATGAAAAACATTCTTGTTCAAGGAATAAAGAGTAACAACAGGCACATTGTATTTTTTCACTTCTTTCTTTAATATCTTAAAAATCTCATCAAAGTGATAATTTTTCATATTAATGCTGTCCTCAAAGTAAAATCATAGAATTCCCTTGCAGAATATACTGCAATCCCATCTTTATGTCTTAATACGTATTCTTCAATCCCTGTATGTAGTATAAGTTTGCTGCATTGTAAGTATGACTTCTCATCAGGTTTAGGAACAACTTCAACATTGCCACTTTTTATTTTTTCATGATACATTCTTGAACCTCTTAAAACTTGCCCTATTGCTAATGCATTTAATATCGCGTTTTGCTCAGCATGTATTGTATAGTCTCTGCAGATTTTCATGCAGAATTCAGGAACACATCTAGTATCTAATGGCGGATCATTTCTTCCAGCACTTATAATCTTGTTTTCTCTTACTATTATTGCCCCTCTCTTTGATTTTTGGCATGTTGACTTTAATGCTTCTTTTGCAGCAATTCCCATTATATGATTTGCAATTTCAAGTTCCTCTTCAATTAGATACCTCATTTGAAGATTTCTCCAGCTTCCATGCTCCAGAAAAGTAAATCAAGCTCATCAATTGGAATATTTACCTTCTTAGAAAATTCCTTGAACTGATTTTCAATCTCAAAATACTTCTTCTTTGTCAAAGTTTTAGGCAGTTCTTTTATTCCCCCATATTTTACTAGATTTTTTAATATATGTCTGTCTAAGATTGCTAAATTTCGATATCCAACGTTTCTTAAAAAATGCGCTGATTCTTTGTAGCTAATCCCTTTTACATTTTTGACAAGCCATTCTCTAAGCTCTTGATTGTCTTTAATTTCATCCATAGCTTTTTTTATTTCATCAAACTTGTTCTTCATCTCTCTCATGTATCCTGCTTTGTTGTTGTGAAATCTTATTGTTGCTATAGATTGATGAGGATCAATGTTTTTTTCTTTATACTTCCTTTTTATTAAATCCTGGACTGCTTTGTCGCATTGCTTGGCATTAGACTGGGGAGTTAGAATGCAAAAACATAGCTCATAGAAATAGTCTTCCTTAGGTATCCTAGAAAAATGTTCAAGTCTTGCTTTTATTTCTTTCTTGCTTTTTTGATATTCAGAAATTAGTTCTTGCATATATTTTAGTTATGGATAACCTATTTAAACCTTATTTCTTACTTTTTAAACATGAAACGAATCATCTTAGACACAGATTTTATACTCAATATTCTGAAAAACAGGATTAGATTAAAGGACGAATTAAGAAGGATTATCAACGACAATTTTGAAGTTTATATCTTAGATATGACCTTAGAGGAATTAAAAGGCAAGCCTAACGAGAAATTGGCCATAGCTTACGCCAAACGCTTTAAAATACTCAAAACAGACAAGGACAAACCTGTTGATGATTTGCTTCTAAACTATCAAAACTACGTAATTGCCACCCAAGACAGGGCTTTAAAAGAAAAGCTTAAAAAGGGTGGTTTTTCAGTTATAACTATAAGACAAAACAAGTTTTTGGTGACAGATAATGTATTATGAAGTTGAAGTAAAAAGCCACATTAGGGTTCCTCCAAACAAGTTTTCCGAGGACACTAAGAAGTCTATAATGGAATCTATAAGAGACAGATTTGAGTCCTTTGTTTCAAAAGAATTAGGAGCTGTAATTGCAGTAACTGACATAGTTGAAATTGGAGATGGAATAATAATCCCAGGCGATGGAGCAGCTTATTATGATACTAAATTCAAGTTATTGACTTTCAAGCCAGAAATGTATGAGTTAGTTTTGGGAAGAATAAGAGACATCACAGACTTCGGAGCTTTCATAGACATGGGAGCATTAGATGGCATGATTCACGTTTCACAAACCATGGATGATTTTGTCTCATTTTCAAAGTCAAATGTGCTGACAGGAAAAGAGACTAAAAAAACTTTGAAGGTTGGAGATAAGGCAAGAGCAAGAGTAATTGCAATCTCATTCAAAGAAATCAACAATCCAAAGATAGGATTGACAATGCGTCAGCCAGCTCTAGGCTCATTGGTATGGATTGAAGAAGATTTAAAATCAAAAGATTCAGTAAAGAAGGAAAAGTAAATGGCAAAGAAAGTTTGTAAAAAATGCAAGATTTTTGTTGAAGGGCACGAATGTCCTATCTGCAAAGGTTCAGATTTCACAGACAACTGGAAAGGCAGGATTTTTGTTGTTGATGCAAATAAAAGCGAGATAGCAAACAAGATAGGTTTAAAGCAAAAAGGAGAATATGCAATAAAGACTAGGTAAAATGGAAGCTAAAATACTAACTCAAAAAGATGCTGATTTGTTGAACAGGAAGGAAGTTGTTATAGAAATAAATCATGCAGGCACTAAAACTCCTACAAAATTGGAAGTTGTCAAAAAAACAGCAGAATTGCTTAAGACAGAGGAAAGCTTGGTCCAGTTCAAGAAAATAAATGAAATATTTGGAATTGGAAAATGCAAGGCGTTGGTTCACATTTACAAGGACATAAATGATTTAAACAGGCTTGAAAAGATCAAGAAAAAACCTAAGAAAACTGCAGAAGCTCCTAAGGTTGCACCAAAAAAGTGATTTGAATGGCAAAGAAAAAAGTAAAGAACAAGCAGCCATCAGAAAAATGGAAAGCCTACAAGGTTTCAGCTGATAAAGTTCAAAGAATCAAGAAAGCCTGCCCAAAATGCGGAGAAGGAATCTTTATGGGCGAGCATTCAGACAGATTATATTGCGGCAGATGCCATTATGTTGAGATGAAAGCCAAGAAATGAGACTTAAATTTACTTATTACTTAACAACATTTCTTTATTTGATAATTGGCTTGACTTCAATTTATTTTTTCTACAACAGCTTGTTGCAGGACAATCCTGCCTTGTCTTTGATTACAGCTTTGATTGTCTTTGTAGCTTTTGACAATGTCTTCTGCAAGTCAAGAAAGAAAAATTATTATATTAGGTAATATGAAACTAATATATGGAAAATCACGAAGCAGAGAAATCAGTTAAACTGTATCTTAAGCTTTATGATTATCTGCTTTCTGCAAAGCCTTCAAGATGGGCTTTTAAGGCAGAATATAAAGAAGATAAAAATCTTAGTAAAGGATCTCATTCATGCTCTTATAAATATAATCTTGGAAATTTGGAGATAATAATCAAGGAAGTAAGTTTGTTTGATTTGCCATTGAAAAGTGATTTTAGTGATTGTACGGGCAGCGGCTATTCTCTTTTAATTATGAAAAACGGGATTATAAAAGAATATTTCAATGAAGACCCAGGAAGCAATAATCTAAATCTAAGAAATCTTTTTAGTATGATAGAAGAAAGGGTTCACAGCACATTTTCACAGGCTAATAAGTCTGTTAAGATTAAAAAGCCGTAATCCGAAATATTTATATATGATTGTTGATGATTATAGATTAACAAAATGGCTGAAGCATTGAACATAACAAAAGAAAGTCAAAAAGAAGCGTCAGATTTGCTTTCTAAATTTGCTAATCCTAGAAAAGCTTACTCATCTTCAGAAGAGCCTGTTAAAAAAGTAGAGGTTGTTAAAAAAACAAATGAAGAACTTTTATCCGCAGTCTCTAAAAAGCCTAAGATTGAAGGCAAAGATCCAAATGTATTGACAAATCAAGATAGAAAGAAAATAGAAGATTTAGCCAAGAACATTTTTGGTTCTGACAAAAGGTAATTTCCTGCTTGTTTTCCCATATTTTCTTGTAATTTCTCTCACTTCATCAACAACTTCTTCAAGCTGCTCATTTAGTTTGTTTTTTACAAGGCTGCCATGGCTTGTTTTTGCTTCTCTTTTTAATTTTCTTGAGAATAAAGAATATGAATTTATTATTTTGTTGAACTCATCATACTGATTTCCATATCCCTGAAAGGTATCAAAGCAGTCAATGTCTACCAATATTCCTGCAGACCATCTCTTGTAGAAGTCTAATGTTTCGCATGCTTTTTTAATAATGCTGCTTCTTCTATTGATTACTTCAGACATGTTAAAATGAAAGTTTATTCTCTTTTCTTTCTTGGATTTCTAGGAATCCTAGGCTTTGTAGTATCTGGCAACCTAAACTGGTCCTTCATCACTCTTGGCTTCCTTACTTTCTTGCTCATTACAATTGCTCTTGTGATGCTTCCAGCCAGTACATTAAGAATTTTCTTGGATTTTACATCTGCATATTCAGGAACTTTCTTCTTGTTTTCTGCATAATTGCTTGTAAAAACATTAGGATATAATTTTAATAGTTTTTCAGTTGCCCTTTTGACTGATGTTGGCCTTATTCTTCCCATCTTGTGTTCGACTCCCTTAGTATTCTGTTTGCTGTCTTTTCTTTTTGAATGTAGCCTTTGTCGCCGCAGTTAGGGCACATCTTGTTCTCATCAAATTTTATGTTGCTCCTGAAGCGATGTCCGCATGCGTTGCACCAGTAAGAGTTTGTTATGAAGTCAGGATCTTCCATTTCCTTCCTTGTAACAGGCTCTCTTTGCTTCACAGCCTGCTGTATTATATTGTTCTGCTTCTTGTGGCAGTTGAAGCACACATACCCATCTCCTATTTTGTCAGCTCTAAGCTCTGCAACAGGCACTTTCATGTGGCATTTTCTGCACGGTATTAATATTGCTTTTTCCATTGCCATGGTTTTTCATCTCAAAACCAGATATTTAAATTTAACTGCCCAGTTTAGCCTTTTTAAAGGTTTCTAATTAAATAATTTTGCTCACGCTATAAGACATTACCCCGGAAGAAAGCCCTTGCGAGCTCCTTCCTGGGAAAAAAGAGGTGATAATAAGTAGAAATTAATCTTTATCTAAATACTGCTCTTGAGACATCCATTTGATTGACATTTCATATCTCAACTTTTTTTCACTGCCTTTGCATACTAAAGAGATATCTTGCCCCCCACAATAGATAGCCTTTACATCATTTTTACTGGCATATACACCAGGAGCCTTTCTGTTATCAGGAATTTTGTATAGACTTTCCATATCTTCTCTTAATACTTTGGCATCTTTTAAAATTCTCTCAATAGTATCTTTAATTTTTGCTGTAATTCTCTTTTTTGATTTTTCCATAATTAGCCCCTAAGCTCTTAATAACTTTCAACCATAATTAATATTTAAATCTTTCGTTTTTGTATCCACTTTAAAATGGTTACATTAACTAGCAAACCTTTAAAAGATGATTTAGCTGCTTTATAGCCATGCAAGACCAGATTTATGACATGTTAGTCAATAAGGATGAGGTCACTTGGCAGACCATTATTCATGACCTAGTTAAAAGCGAGCAGATGGATCCTTGGGGCATTGACATAACTTTATTAGCTGAAAGATACTTGGCAGCTGTAAAAGATCTTCAGCAACACAACTTCCATATCTCAGGAAAAGTTATTTTAGCAGCAGCAATTTTATTGAACATCAAAACAACTAAATTAATTGAGGAAGACATAGCTAATTTTGATAGTATGTTATTCAGCAAGGATGAAGATTTATTGGAAGATGATAATCCAGTAATGATTGGCAACCGGGAAGTCCCTTCTTTATTGATAAAAACTCCCCAGTTGAGAAAGAGGAAAGTTTCTTTGAATGACTTGATGGAAGCCTTGACTATGGCTTTGAAAGTGGAAGAAAAAAGATTGATAAGAAAAAAAAGAGAGGAAATTGTTAGGCATGCAGAGCTTCCTGTAAAGAAGTTTGACATCTCTGCATTGATGAAGGAAGTTTACGACAGGATTGTCACTTTGTTTTCAAAGAGCCAGAAGCTAACTTTCAAGGAATTGGTTCCATCTAACAGCAAGGAAGACATCATAACTGCTTTCATTCCTTTGTTGCATTTATCAAATGAAAGGAAAGTTGACTTGGAGCAAGAAATCTCATTTGGTGATATTAATATAACTATCTACAAAAAACCGGAGGAATTGAAATGAAATTGAAAAGCATTGGAGTTTTAAGCTTTGCATTGTTCCAGGCAATCTTCATGGCAATCATGGGATTGATAATGGGTTTGTTTACCGTGACAATGTTTGGGATTGCAGGGAGCATGATACCTGTTAATACAGAAATGATGGCTGGTTCATTGGGTATTGGAGGAGTCATTTACTTGATAATAACCTGGGCAATAATGGGATTTATCTTTGGGGCAATATTTGCTTTCATGTACAACCTGATTGCAAAATGGACAGGCGGAGTTGATATAGAGCTCCACAAATAATTTTTTATTTTAAATTCATAAAGTATTTATATTAGAATGAATTACTTGTTGACATGCCTATTGAAGTTGCACTTGATTCTAAAGAAAAAGGCTTGGAGTTTCTTTTAAAAAGTTTGAAGATTACAGACAAGGAATTAAATCTTATTGGTAAAATTGCTTCATTAGAAGGAAAGAATTCCTTTGGTAGGACTTTTGAGAATGTTTTGATGCTTGGGCGTAGGTATAATACAAATACAGTACCAATCAGTGAAGAGTTAATATTAAAAATAAAACTTGAAGGTAATCTTTATTATTTTACACCATGGAATATAGAACAATCTCTAAAAGAAAATGATATTAATGAATTAATTTTTGAACACAATTATTTTGATGAAACTGTTGAAGGTTCTGCTTTCGGTCCTCAACATATTGAACATTGTGGTTATTGGTTCAAAACTAGAAAAGAAGACAATATAAAATGCAAAGTATTATTTTATTTTTTCTAGAATTAAATTTATTCTTTCTTCAATTCCCATGTTCGGCACTAAAACCATATCATATCCAAGGTTCCTATATGCCATATAAAGGAATGTGCTAAGCCTCTTTGCTTCTTCTTCAGTTTCTATTCTTTTTCTTGTCTTTTTGTAAGGCACTTGTTCAAGAAAAAATATCCTCTTATAATCTCTGCCAATGCATAATCTGACTGTTTCAACATCTGTTGTCTTATCATAGTTCAAATTATATCCAATGCAGTCTGGAACAGCTCTTTCAAAGAAAACTACTTTATCTCTTGGTGCATTTTTTTCATTCTCGATATTTTTCTTAAGTACCTTTTTAGTGAAGTTATTTTCATCTTTCCTTACAGTTCCTTCTTTCATCAAGGTAGTTGCCGCTTCAGGAATAATGTGAAAGCCTAATTTTTTAAGCTCATTTACAGTAGTTGTCTTTCCAGAACAAGGACCTCCTGCCAATACATACCAGTCAGGTTTCATTTTTTACCAAAAGGAAGGCACGCCATCTTTTCTTTCCACTGTTTTTTTATAAAGCAAATCTATAACTCTTGTTTCTATACCAATACCAAGATTGACTCTTAGATATAATAAAACTTCATTTAAGTCTTTAAATTCCTGTCTAGCTCTTATTTTGTCCTTTGGAAGGTAATCCCAGTTGTCGCTAACCTCGTACTTAACTTTGTCTTTATTTTTGATTAATTTAGTCTGAGAAAGCGCTGTATTTTGTTCAATTGCTATGTATTTACCATTTACTTTTGTAATGCACTCGCATTTACCAACGTCAACCCCAAGAACTCCTCCATTTTCAAGAAAGTCCGATAGTTCTTTTTTTGCCTTTTTCCACTCACTTAATTTTTTTATGTTTCCAATAACACTATTATTAACAAAAAATTTAAAAAAATATTCTGGATTTTTTCTTATAAAAGTATAATCTTCTTTTTTCGGCATTTTAATCTTGTAATTTTTGTTTATTTAAGCTTTTTGATGATGTCTTCTTTCTTGAGCATTTCCTCTTTTCCTGTCTTCATGTTTCTTAATTTGAATTTCTTTGCTTTTATCTCATTTTCACCAACAAAAATAACGTAAGGAATCCCTAGCTTGCTTGCATAATCCAAGTTCTTGCTTATTGCCCTCTCATTAGTGTCAATATCTGCATTTATTCCAGAATCTCTTATGTAGTTTGTCAATGTCAAAGATTTTTCTAATTGTTTTATAGGTATGATATAAACTTTTGTGACGGTTTTTGTTCCATCATCTTTCATCAATTGCATTATCCTGTATAATCCAAATGAAATTCCTGTTGCAGGATACTCTCCCTTTCCTATTAAGTTTCCAACCATCTCGTCATATCTCCCGCCACCACCTAACGAAGCTCTTTCTCCTTTTGTAAAGACTTCAAATACTGGCCCAGTGTAATAAGAAAGTCCTCTTGCCAGTGAAACATCAAAAACAAAGTTAACTTTCATTGATTTGCAGTATCTTTCAAGCTCTTCAATCTCGTTTATCCCTACTGTGTTGCCTAAAATGTTCTTTATTTTTTCAATTTTTTCAGTATTACTCCCCTTTATTTCAAGAACGTTTAACAATCTTTTTATCTGCTCTTCATTTGCTATTTCTTTAAGCTCTTTTTTTACTTGTTCAGCGCCAAATTTCTCAAGCTTGTCAATTATCAATATTGCTTTCTCTTCCTTTCCGCTTAATCCTGCATAATAGATTATCTCGTTCAATAATTTTATAGAATTTACCTTGATTTCTACTTTAATTTTCAGTTCATCAAAGACTTCTTTGTAAATTTTTAATAATTCTGCATCTGAAACTAAGCTTTTGCTTCCTATGACATCTGCGTCACATTGGTAAAATTCCCTTACTCTTGCCTTTTCAACAGGTCCATCTCTGTAGACTCTTCCAATTTCATATCTCTTGAGAGGCAGTTTAATATTTTGATTCAATGCTATAGCAATTGCCATTGGAACAGTCAAGTCATATCTCAATGCTAGTTCTCTATTGCCTTGGTCTTTAAGCTTGAAAGTTTCTTTGAGTATTTCAGCTCCTCCAGCATATTTTGAAGCCAGAACATCATATCTCTGGATTATTGGCGTATCCATCGGGCTGAAGCCGTATTTTTCAAACGTCTTTTTTATCAGGTTCATTATTCTGACTATCTTGATTTTCTCTTCTGGCATAAGTTCCTTTGTCCCTTTTGCTCTTATTAAATCCATTTTAACCTCTTGATTATTGAGGGCTCTCGGGGAGAATCGAACTCCCGCCTCAGGCTCCACAGGCCCAAATTGTACCATTCAACTACGAGAGCCATACGTTGATTGAAAAAGTTAGAACTAATAAAATCTTGTAAGATTACATCAATGAACTAAATCAACTCGTGTCATTTTAGTAATTGTCAATTTTGTCAGTATTTAAGCTTTTTGAATTTACAATCCAAATATTCTTCTCAGCCAGCTTTTGCCATGCTTAAATTTTATTCCAGTCATCTCACTAGCTAGTTTCTTGTAAGCAATGCTTGATTCTGATTCTGGATGTGTCAATATTAGAGGCTCTCTTTTCCTTAATGCTTTTCTAAAATTCTTGTCTTCAGGAATATTAGCAATTACTTTGCTTCCTAATATGGCTTCAATATTAGAATTATCCAAATCCTCTTTGTTCCCAGATCTTGTGACTATTACTCCATTTATTTTCTTCCTAAATCCTTTTGCAATGCTTACTGTCTTTAATGCGTCTGAAACTGCTGGTAACTCGGGATTTGTCACGACAAATATTTCATCAGAAGCTTTTATCACGTTTATTGCATTTTTATGCATGCCGGCAGCAGAATCAATCAAGACATATTCAGATTCAAGCTGTTGCAGATGCTCTCTTAGATTGTCCAATGAACTTTCAGAATCCTTGAAGCTTAATGAAGCAGGAATTATTTTCAAGCCAGATTTGTGTTTATAGACAGCTTCAGAAACATGATGCTTTCCATTGAGAACATGATTTAGGTGTATTGGAACTTGCGACGCTCCCAAATGAATCCCAATATGCGGCGTATGCAAATTAGCATCAACTATCGTCACGTCTTTTCCTAACTGGGTTAAGGCTACTCCAAGGTTTAGTGCAGTTGAAGTTTTTCCAACTCCTCCCTTAGAACCAGTTATACCTATTATTTTTGGCATGTAATTGCTATATACTGTGAATTTTTAAAGGTTTGGTAACTATCTTCTACTATTATATGTTATCCATATTCCACCATTGCGTCCTTCAGAAGTCTACTTTGCCAAAGTTTTATAAACTTATTTTACTCTTAAAAAAGCATGCCCGAACCTTCTGATTACAAAAGTTTTGTTGTTACTGATGTAGCTGTAAGACCTTTCAGGCACCTAACGGTTTTGACCTTAGCATCAGCAGAATCATGGAAGAGAGATTGCCCCCATTATATGTTTAGACTTCCCTTTAGGATTTATGCTATTAAACCAGGGCATAAGATAGAAATTCTGGCAAAAGATTTTAGAGAAGAGTCGCTGGCCTCAAGCCCCTCTAGTAATTTGATTGCCCATAATTATTATGAACAGGTATGGATCGCCGACAGTGATAGCGAAGAGATTATGACTCTTAAAGGAAGAGACCTTGCAACACTTTGTACAAGAAGAAGAAAAGAAGAAGAAAAACACCTAGAAGGATTATTAAGAATACGCGATATATCTAATAGACAACGCTTGCTAAGTTAATTATTTTTTCATCATCACATCTATGGTCTCAACAAAGGCAACTGTCCTTTCATAATACTCTTTCAGTACAGCTGTAGAAACTTCCATGACTTCCCCATGCCCAATGTGTGCAAGCAGAGCAACATTCTTCCTATATTCTTCTTTTTTGCTGTATTCTGCCTTGTCTATTTCTTTTAATAAAAAATAGAATTTTATGTCGTTCTTAAAAGCAGGAAGAAGTTTCTGCAAAGCTTCAGCTCTTAAGTTTGGAACAACAGGGATTTCTTTTATCTTCTTTTTTTTCTTTAAGTAAGTCAATGCGTCAAATATTGCAAAGTTGTATGCAGAAATCAATCTTTTTATTGTATTTTTTATAACATCTGCTGTTCTTGTATATTTCAAGCTGACATAAAGTAGATGATCTGCCCTTTTCAGTTCCTCGCGGCTATTTTCATCTATGTCTTCTAACATTTTTTAACATTTCTCAAGAAATTTTTCCAGTAACCCTGTTTTTTATGCTATTTAGTTTGTCAATGAACATCTTTGTTTGATTGATATAGTTCTTGACCTTATTTAAATTTATGGTTTTAATCCTAAAATCATGGTCTGCTATGACATAATGCTCTCTTCTGCTGAATTCCATTGGAGCTTTTTTTCTTTCATCAATAAGCATTTTTAGGTCTTGAATCAATAAAAAATTACTTCTGTCTATTCCGTAGCGAGGCATGCATTTGTCCTTGAAAACTTGCAGATGAGATCCAAAGTCGTTGTTTATTGGAGATATTCTCTTGTATAATCTATCATAGTAAATTATGGCCTCCATGCCTTTTGAAGCTGCTTTAAACAGGTTCTCAACTATCAAAATGAACATTTTATTGTCATTTACAATAGGATATGTGACAAAAGCTAGATGATCTGCAGTCAGGAAAGCCTTGTTAGCCTCTTCTATCAGGTTAAGGAAAGTCTGCATATATTATGGAGGTTATCCATATTAATAAAGGTTTTTGTGAGAAATTAGCTCAAATCAATGATGGTTTTGGCAATATCACCATTATTTTCCTTTAATTTAGCTTTAACTTCCTCTTCTTTCTTGTTTGTCTGATTCATTACAGTCTTTACATCATCTTCAGAAAAAGATTCCATTTCTTCCATCTTTCCTACTACTTGCAAAGTTTCTTGTCCCATCATGTTTATCTTAGAAACCTGAGGATTTCTTATCACATAGTCTTTGGAAGTTGTTTTTATTATTACTTCAGTTGCTTCTATCTCTTCCTGCTTCATTCCAAGCTTCTTCATAGCCTGTTCCATTACTTTCTTATTCATCCCAGGGAACATATTAAAATTCTAGAATTATAGGTTTAAAAAACTAACTGTTGAGTATCCTATGTTAACAAAGTGCGTATTCATTGGAAAATTCTTCTTGTATCTGAAAATTGATTAAAGTCTCAATAACTCTTATTATTTCTTCTTTAGAGTTTATATCAAATTTTTTAGGAGGCATTCCTATCTGGTGTATAAAAGCATAATATTCAGAATAAAGCTCTGGGATATAACCATCTCTTAGAATTGAACTAAAATAAGGGCCTCCCCCTAATAAGGAAAGTCCAATTATATCACTTCCATTAGCTAGAGGTTGCTCTGTTTCTATTATTAAAAAAAGATCACGGGGTGTTGGCATTTTTTTATGTAATTGTCCATTCTTAAGATAATCTTCCTGTTCTTGAAGGCTTATATCTCTCCATACTTCTTGTGGAGTTTGTCTTTTAGCAGGCGGAAGCATAAAAGTCAGTTTATATTGTCCTATAACTCCTTCTAAATAAGTAGTTCCTTTTTCTCTATTAATCTTAAACATATTTTTAGGTTATAAGTTAAGTATAAAAAGCTTTTCAAACTTAATTTATTTGTATCTTAAATGGCAAAGAAAAAGCGATGTCTTTCAGATTTTCCGTTCTTTTCTTGAAGTTAAATATTGCAAAACCTTTTACTTCATTAGTCTTTTCGTCACATCTTTGAAATACATCCTCTTCAACTTCTTCAAAATAAGCTTCTTTTGGACTTCCTATTCTAAACTCTAGAAAATCACCTTCATCATCATAATGTATAAACAGTTTTTCTTTCATTTTATTTTCCTCACATTAAAGGCTGTTATAATAAAACCTTTCCCATTTAAATATTTTACTGCAACAAGCAGATATTTTGCTTGCATTTTATTGTATTTATAATAATATAAAACCTTTTTGTCTCGCTTGCTTTCTCTAGTAAAATTAGGGTTTGTTACTGTTGATTCTATGTCCTGAATTCTATTTGTTAGTTCAGGATGTTCTATTATAATATGTAGCCATCTCTCATGAGATAAATAAACAATTTTATTTATAGGATCCTTTATTGTTAATATATTATTCATACAAAGAATATGTCAATATTTTTTATGAGCTTTTACTATAAAAAATTGAAAAATGACTCATTTATTTAGTAAATTTTACATGATAATCGTAATTAAAACGTAAACCGCATCCTTAATTGAAGATTATATGTTTATATTGTATAAGACAAACACCTAGGGTCTAGTTGAAAATCTCTATTTTCAACAAAAAAGAATTGTGGATAATTCCTCTCAAGTAAATGTCTGATCTCTGTGTTTGAATTAATCTGGAGCTAACGCTAGCTCCATACTTTTGTTTGGTTGCACCAAACAAAGACTCGCTTATTTCTCTTCTATGATAAGTCCTTGTCCTCCAATGTTTTTTCATAATCTTCCT
>Ga0209542_10004608_pt1 | contig 28161 bp, 40 predicted proteins | sample RifCSPhighO2_01_FD_184028 | JGI IMG/M metagenome (GOLD analysis project Ga0209542, IMG submission 184028) | Soil microbial communities from Rifle, Colorado - Rifle CSP2_plank highO2_0.1 (SPAdes) (version 2) | ecosystem: Environmental > Terrestrial > Deep subsurface > Rock core/Sediment ...
CAGGCGCTTGACAAGTACAGGATTAACCCTGGAAATTCAGGCAGTGATTCAAATTTTCTGAAATTTATTGATATTGCCATAAAGTACGATAAGCCAGTGCGCATTGGTGTAAATTGGGGTTCTTTGGACCAAAAAATGCTCGCAAAGACGATGGATGAAAGTAAGGGTGCTGGCAACAGGGAAATTTTAATTGACACGATGGTTAAAAGCGCATTGCAGTCTGTCAAGTGGGCTGAGGAAAGAGGGTTAAAGAATATTGTTATTAGTGTCAAGACCTCGCATGTCAATGATACAATAGAATGCTATGAAAGGCTTTCTAAACTTACCGATTATCCATTGCATTTGGGGCTTACTGAAGCAGGGCTTGGGATAAAGGGGATTGTTTCCAGCTCAATAGCGCTAGGGGTATTGCTTCAGAAAAAAATTGGGGATACCATAAGGGTGTCTTTAACTCCCGAAGGAAATGACCGCACTGCAGAAGTCAAGGTTGCAAAGGAGATTCTCCAAAGCCTTGGCATAAGGTACTTCAGGCCGTCAATAACATCGTGCCCCGGCTGCGGAAGAACATCTTCCGACAGATTCCAGAGAATGGCAAAGGAGATGAATGAGCATATTGAAAACAAATTGCCGGAGTGGAAAAAGAGATATAGTAATTTTGAAAATGTACAAATTGCTGTAATGGGCTGCATTGTCAATGGTCCGGGAGAAAGCAGGAATGCAAATATAGGCATTAGTCTGCCGGGAGACAATGAAGACCCCGTATGCCCTGTTTTTGTGGATGGAAAATTATTCAGGAAGCTACAAGGAATTAATATCATGGAAGAGTTTGAGGGGATTGTGGAAGAATACCTGAAATCTAGGCCTTTAGCTTAACAGCTTCCTTTATCGCTTCTATCCCGATGGATGTTCCGCTTTCGAGGAGTTCTAAGGTTGCCCCGCCTGCGTTTGAAATTACTGAAAATGCATCTTCATTGTGCCATCTCGCAACTTCGGCTGCGGTATCTCCGCCTGCTGCAATTGTAATCCAGCCGCTTGCCTTTGCCTTTCTCATTATGTTGCCCAATCTTTTATTTGCCTGTGAAACCTGCTCAACCCTTGAATCCTCTATCTGCAAAGGGCCGGCCTGCAATGATATGCCATCCCTATTCTGGTAAAGCGCCTCAATCAACCCAATGGTTTTAGGACCTGGCGCAACCCCAAACCAGCCATCAGGAATTCCAGTTGGATTGTCAAAAACTTTTATTTCGGATTCCTTTGGCAAAATGCCTGCGCTCATCTTCACATTTGCGATTATATGGTCTAAAGCAGTTATCACCTGAACATCCTTTTCCTTTGACTTTGCAAGAACTTGGTAAGCATAAAATGCCTGCTCTGCCTCCTGGCCTTTCCGCCTGAAGGATGAGCCGATTAAGCTGGAGATGTCGTTCTGGTCCATTCCAATGAAAGACATTATCTTCTGGTTTAGTTCATTTCTAATTTCATTTTCCTTCTTAGTTGCGCTTTCGCTGTCCATGCCTTTGGTCTCATTTGATATTCTCTCATTTGCCTCCTTAAGCAATTCACCAATCTCCACCTGATTTATGTCAATGACATCGTAATATTCCTGGGCAAGAAGGAAAGTATAAGTAACAGCCCCCGCAACAACTATGCAGTCTCCTGCCTTCATGCTGTCAAGAAGCGCATGGGCAACTGAAATTTTTGATGTTATGCCAGGCTGAACCTCTATCTTTTTGCCGGCAAGGAAAAAAACAAAATTTCCGCGCTGATTTTCCCTTAATTTAGTTCCAATGCTCCCAATTTTATCCATAACATCAAAGTATTTTAATCCAAAAACAGCATCTCCCCCATTTTTAACAATAAGCGAAGGAACAAGCTTTACAGTTGCTTCAGGGCGGTGATTTTGGGGCTCCGCCTCGTTTACGTACAAGGCATTTTTTCCTGCCAATGATGCCATGAACTCTCCAAATCCTGCATCGCACTTGTTTGCCTCCTTGTCGTATCTTACATTTTCGAAGACAAGGATGGTTGAGGAGTCAAGTTTTTCCAATTCGCTTCTCACTTCATCTTTATTCCTGTAAACACTTCTCGGCTTGCTTCCATCAAGGCAGTTTGGCGCTAAGGTTACATTAATTTTGTAACCCTCGGCATTTAACAGCTCTTTCAATATTAATGCAGCTGGAGCCATTGTCATTTCAGCGTCCTCTCCATCCGGCCTTCCCTGCCAGCCTGCCGCAATGAGAAGCTTTGATGGCTTTTGGCCAAGGATGTATTTTATGGTTGGAATGGTGTCTCTGATTCTTGAATCGTCAGAAATCCTTTTCGGGTCTAGAATTCCCTTTGATGTGTCGAGAGGCAAATCATAGGCGACACGGAGAAAGACAGCCCTTCCTGCAATGGCAACATCCCTTACCGTTCTTTTGAAGTTCTCCATTTTCTGGCAGGAATTTTCTCTCTTTTTATAATTTTTGCTTCTATATAAGCATGATTTTTTCTTCCTTCAGGAGCTCGTTTATTTCCTGCCTGATGGAAGAGCCTTTTGGAACTCCAAGCTCATCATCCAGCCTCCTGATTGAAGCCTCGCAATCTCTTAAGCTTGCCCTTAAATCCTCCGTTTCTTTTTGCAATTTTTGCGCCTTATTGAAGTATTCGTGCTTTCCTATGCTTGTTTTTAAGAGTTCGATTTTGTTCTCTATTGCGGAGAGTTCATCCAGAAAGCTTTTAAGGTAGTCAAAAGACAGAAAACTAATCTCCTGAAGCGTCTTGCCTTTTTTCCTGTCCTTAAGGTCGAGATCTTCGACTTCCCTGTTCAAGCGGGAGAGAATTTCAATTATAAATAGTTCTTTATCTGACTTCAGCGCATTTACGGGATCTTCGATGTAATAGCTGATTGGCTTCTGGTCTCCGGATTTTGATAATTTTCTTAATCCCCTTTCGAGCACTGAAAAATGCTGCACGAGCTCTGATTCCCTGCCCATTTTTTTATGCTCCATAACTTCAAGATTTCTCTGCGTTTCCAGAAACTCGCGGTAGGAATCGCTTTCTTTTTCCGCAGAGAGCTGCCTTTCGGCCTGCGATAACGACTGCAATAAAGATGCCCTTATTGATTCTGATTCGCTGAGTTCATTCTTTATACGCATATTTTGGCCATAATGTTTTTCCAGATCATTGATTTTCTCCGCAAGCTTTTGAATTCTTTCAAGCTTGCCTTCACTGCGCACAGCCCTTAGAGCGGCCATGCATGCATCTATCTTCCTTATATGCCGGGATACATTTGCAGATTCATGCGCAAAAAACTCCTGAAGCACGCTATATGGCCTAATTGTGGATTTTCCAAACTGCACCAATTCTTCGCCAAAACGGTGCTCTATAGATTCATAATCACCCCCTTCCAGAAACTTAAGAAAAAGCTCGACTTTCTTTATGTATGCTGACCTGTTTCCTTCCATGATGCTTACTGCCTTTGGAGGGATGTTCTTGTTCTGCAATTCCGCTTCCTTTAATTCCCTTATCGCGTTTCTTATTTCGATGCACTCCCCGTGAATATTCCCAAATGCATTCCGGATTTCCCGGCTAATGAAATTTTTTTGGCTTTCTTCCCTTTCCCTTGCAAATGCCTTTAACTCATTTAAGCTTAATTTTCTTGCCTCTTCATTCCGAAAAAGCTTTTTGAGATAGCGAAGCATAGGCAGGGTAAAAGGAGAGGATTTAAAAACGTTTATCACTCTTGATGAGCAATGAAGCGGAAATATTCAAAAAAACCAAGCGAATTCAGGGAAATAGCACTGGAAAGGATTAAGGTTCTGTTCGAACAGGCGCAATTGCGGTTCAAGGAGCATCCTGAGCTTTCAAACAGGTATGCAAAGCTTGCGCGCACCATTGCCATGAAGTACAAGGTTAGAATTCCCAGCGAGCTTAAGAGGAGGTATTGCAGCCATTGCTATCATTTCCTTATGCCGGGGGTTAATTCCCGAGTAAGGATTCAGAAGGGAAGGGCTATAATTTATTGCGGCAAGTGCAGGAGATTTACCCGCATTCCGATAAGGTAGTACCATTCTAGAGTAGTTAAAATAGAAAGATTTTTATACTCCCTTTTTACATCCTATTCCATAGCAATTACTAACAAGGGTGGTAAAATGGCATTGATGGATGATGACCTTGAGCACGCAAAGATGCTTAAGGAGCACAGCAAGATTAAAAAAGACAGGGATTTCAGCAAGATGATTAACAAAAAGGCGCTCGGCTCATACGAAATGGATGAGCTGTTTGTAGAAGGTTCAGGCAGCGGAAACCTGGAGGATGAGGAGTGATGTTGGAGTTGCACTATTCGGAGGCTTCGAAGAAATCAGACCTAAAGCACAGAGTAGTGGTGTCAGCACCGGTTTTGCCCGGGATTGAAGATTACTGCCTTAATGAGCTGAAGGGGGCTTACCGAAAGAACGAGATTCCGTTTGGAACATTTACAATAGGAATAGGCGAAATTCGCGGCTCAAGCCTTGAAATCATGGTTGGGGGAAGCGATGATGCCAATCAGATTGTTGGTGCCGCATATGTAATTAGTGAATTATATAATTTTTCAAGGAGAAACCTCGACGTTGAACAGGTAAGGAGCCAGCTTGAAAAGTTTAAAGAGGAGATTGGACCCGGATTGCCAAATCCATTTGACGAGATGGTTGAATACGAAAAGCTGCGCGTACAAAAGAAGGGAATACAGGATAAAAAGGCCGATGGGAGGTACAAAAAAGTTCCTTTTTCCATTTTTTATGGCACGTTAGAATTAAATGACGGGTCGTCAGTCAACGATTTTGCATTCCTTGAGTTTAAGACTCCAGAAGGCAAATTCCTGCTTACCGGGCCTTATCAGCTGAGTGGCCATGGTGAGATGAAAACAGAAAGTGTTGCTCATGCACCGTTATTTTTTGCAAGAGAAAATTCGCATGCTTCCAGGTAAGCAAATGAGAAAATAACTTTTAGAGATGGAGAAATGATGGATGTAACATTTTTATACAAACAAGTTGGACCGAGGTTCAGGCTATTGTTAAGTATACCTTCCGATATCTCAGATACTTTTGGAAGGGAACTTACCGGAATATACAGCAGAGAAGGAGAGAGCAGGGTTAATGGTGGGGATTTTACGGTAAGCATGCCTATCAGGAATGGCTCACGAGTTGATTTTGCTTTTTGCGGCAGCGGTATTCATGAAAGGGTTGCTGGCGCGGCATATGTTGTAGGCCTTATTGATGATTATTATGATGGACGGATAAATACCCAACCTGCAAAAGAAAGGATTGCAGAATTCAAAAGAGTAATAGACCCTGAAGGCAGGTTTCCGGACCCATTCACGCAGACAGGAATGTATGAAAAAAGGGAACGCCTTCCCAGAGGAGGGAAAGATGAACCACAAAGTTGAGATGAGGCATGAACCTGTCATAGACGAGTATCTTTCAGGAAGTCCGGTCACTAATGTTCGCAGTGGGATTTTTTCTGTAGACGGAAATCCCCATAAAGGGATGGTGTTTGACATAGGCGGTTTTTCGGTTGTCGGCCCATACCAGCCATCTTATCGCAATGATGAAGGGTGTATGAATGTCGATTTTAGCTCCATATTTTTCGGCACTATCTATAATTTGAAGTCTATCGAAGACCTGAAAAAATATGAAATACGACCTAGAACTAAACCGAGCAATTGAAGAAATAAAGAAAGCAAAGGCAAAAAGGGTCTGCATACAGCTGCCTGACGGATTGAAGCCAAAGGCGAAAGAGATTGCAGACGAGATTTCTTCAAAGACTGATGCTGAAGTTTTTATCTGGATGGATTCCTGCTTCGGAGCATGCGATGTTCCTGATTTAAGCAAATACGGGGTTGACCTTCTGATACAGTGGGGCCATTCAGAATGGATACCGCCAAAAGAAAGGTTTAAATAAGTAACAGCTGAGTTCTTGATTAATGGCGAAGGGCGTAATATTGCTTGGTGCGGACCATGCGGGTTTCAGGCTAAAGGAAAAGTTAAAAGGATTTCTTTTGAAGAGGGGATACAATATCCAGGATGAAGGGACATTTTCTCCAGAACCAATCGACTATCCCGATATTGCATTCAGGGTTGCAAGGAAAATAAAAAAAGGAAAAAGGGGGATTTTGGTGTGCGGCTCTGGTGTTGGAATTTCGATTGCCGCAAACAGGATTAAAGGTGTTAGGGCAGCGCTTGTTGAGAGGGTTCATACAGCAAGGCTTTCAAGGGAGCATAATGATGCAAATGTTTTATGCCTGTCTGGAAGGGAGCTTCCTCTCGGCATGGCAAAGAAAATTGTTGATGTATTTCTGACTACCCCATTCAGCAAAGCGGCAAGGCACCGGAGAAGGGTAAGGCAGCTAGGATGATAGACTTAAGCTACGCATCGGCCCTTTTTATTTCTTACGCCGGAATTCTGGTCGGCATCACTCTTTCAATCGTTTCGCCGGAAGAGAGAAAGCCATTGAGAAAATATTTCCTGATGATGAAACTGATTGTCCCCTGGCTTTTAATAATTGCGTCAATATACTTTTCAGTCGGGAACTGGATTAGCTTTGTTTTTCTTGGCTTATTTGCACTATACCTTTTGAGCGGGAAATCTTCAGGCAAAATTACTTATATTTTCCTTGGAGCACTTTTTTTCATCGCCTCGGAAAGCCCGGACTTTCTCGTGACTGCATCAACAATAATTTTTCTGTTCGGGATTCCAGCCGGGGCTTTATACTCTTCGAAGAGAAAAGGGTTAATGAATCTGAAGATATTGGCCGGAAACTCGGGTTTTATTGCTGCTGGATTAATCCTACCACTTGTTTTTCTTTATCTTTAGCAAATAGCCTATTCTGTTTAGGCTTATATGAAGAAAAAAGCTGAGCACAAATGCGGATAGGATAATTTTCAAGGATGGCACAAAGATAAACGAGAGAAAAACAAATGCGCCAGCAACAAAATCTAACTGGTCGAAAGGCACGAATATTTTTCCAGGAGGAATTCCAAGGCGCCTTTTGAAGAAGCTCTTTGCCAAGTCGCCGAACAACGCGCCAAAGCCGAGCAAAAAGCCAATTATTAGGTAATTGCTGTAATCCAACAGAGTAATTGACTGAAAAAAGCCGTTCTTGTAAAAGACGTATTGGACAAACGCGATTATAATCCCTATTAAAATCCCGGCCACAAATCCCCTTATGGTTTTATTCCTTCCAAAAAGCTCGTTTTTTCCAAGTTTTACCCCGAAGTCAATTGGAATGTCAAGAAATTTCAATGTACTATTGAAAATGACAGGGGCCATGTTTGCAAAATAGGCCGGAAGCAGGAGGTAAAATGGGGCAAGGAGGTAATCCGCTAAAAACGCCATCTTGCCACCCGGTTTATTTCGCCGAGCATCAGCCCAATGGGCCCCCAGCCAATCTTTCCTTTTGCCTTTGTTTCCCTTTTCTTTAACGCTTTCTTCAAATTGCCTTCAAATTCAGTATATGCACTTCCAATCTCGAACAGAAAATGTCCATCAGAGCCTCCTGTTACAGCAATATTATTTTCCAGGGCAATCCTTGCCGCCTTTCTATTGCCAATTAGCCCATTCCTTGGATTGAAAGCCTCTATGCCGTCAAGGCTTTCCCTTATTGCACGAACTGGAACTTTTATTCTGTGGAAGGGCACAATGGAGTAAGGATGTGCCAATATCAAGATGCCGTCCTGATCCCTAACCTCATCTTCAATTTCAGATAGGATTTTTGATTTTATTTCCTCGCTAATGTTTATGGCAAGCAAATGCCCTATGTTTGAGGAGATTTCCATACACTTAAGCACTGTAAAATTCCTGTCCTTGTTTAGCTTCGCCACTTCCATGCTTCCCTTGATTGACCCGTGGTCCACAACTGCAATTCCGTCCAAACCCTTTTTTTTCGCTGTCTTCAGCAACTCAATTGGCTTGTTGGAGCTGCAGCCCGAATAATGCGTATGAACGTGCAAATCGTACTTCATGAGTTGATTCCGGGAAGGTTGTTTAATAAAAAGGTTTCTGAAAGTGGCTTTGGCTGCTAACTTCCACCACAGTAATTTTCCTCTATGGTTGGATTTTGTCGGACAAGTGGCGTACAAAGTTCATAAAGAGCACATGCCCATGTTGGATACACAAAATAAATGTTAGAAAGATGGAGATACTCTTATCAGCACTACTTATCGTTTCAATTTTGAGCATAGTATTCATAAGCTACTTTTCGAGAGAGTTGTCTTTGCATATACGAAGAATTGCTGATGGATACAGGGCAATAATAAATGAGAATAGCGGCCTTTTTACCTTGTTCTTTATGGGTGTCTTTTTCTTGGAGCAGATTATTCTTGTGTTAGTTGTATCGACTTACTTTAATCCCCCAAAGAGTCTCCAGACAATTATTGGCATATTTGCATTAATTGTTATCACTACTGCAACACTTGAGAAATTTATATGGGAGTACAAATTCCAAAGCTCCAAAAGAGAACTTTATAGAATAAGCATGGAGAATGAGGATTACCTTAACGAATTAAAGGGGATAATCTTGGAAAATAAGGAATTGAAAAATAGGATTTACTCTATGGATAGTGAAATGAATTTGTTAAAAGCGAAACTAGAAAAGAAGCGGTAATCTCTTATTTTTCTCAATAAGCTTATCAATCCTCTCAAGAGTCAACTTAATCTGCTCATCTGTCTCTGTCAAGATTTTTTTCCTTTCCATAATCTATAAAATAACAGCGGGAATATTTAAATAATTATATTCTTTATTATATATATTGTAGAGTGGGGAGATATTGTGCAGATGCCTAGTTAATGTGCAAAGCCAAATTCCCCAAAACATTTATAAATACACCCTGTTTCCACAGCCTAACCCGATATCACTAATCTAACAGTTAGGAGGGATTTATGGATAAAGAACAAATACTGCAATCTTTAAAGGAAGCAAGGGATAATTCTTCTAAAAGGAATTTCAGGCAGGGGGTTGATTTCATAGCCAACCTTAAAGGGATTGATTTGAAGAAGCCCGAACAGAAGGTGGATTTCTATGTGCATTTCAATAATTTGGGGAGCAAAAAGGCAAAGGTATGCGCCCTTGTGGGCGGAGAGCTTTTAGACCAGGCAAAGTCAGCTTGCGATAATACAATCATTGTTGATGATTTTGGAAAGTATGACAAAAAGGCGATAAAAAAGCTTGCCGCGGAATATGATTTTTTTGTTGCGCAGGCAAACATCATGCCGAAAGTGGCGCAGGCATTTGGAAGGGTTTTAGGCCCCAGAGCAAAAATGCCAAACCCAAAAGCCGGCTGTGTCGTGCCCCCAAACGCAAACCTGAAGGCGCTTGCAGACCACTTAAGGACAACCTCCAGGATTATAACAAAGAACGACCTTTTTGTGATGTCTTCAGTCGGAAGCGAGGACATGAAGGATGAAGAGATTGCAGAAAACATACTTGCCATTTACAACGGCTTGATTGCAGTGCTCCCGAGCGAAAAGGAAAACATAAAATCCGCAATTGTCAAGCTTACCATGGGAAAACCAGTTGCAATAGGAAGCAAGCCTGCTGAAAAGGAAGAGAAGAGAACGAAGAAGGGGGCTGCTTAAATGGCTCACGTCTCGCAGGAAAAGAAGGAGCTTGTAAAGAAGATTTCCGGCCTGCTAGCTCAATATCCCATAGTTGGCGCAGTCAACATGGAAAACCTGCCTGCACCTCAGCTTCAGGCGATGAAGGCAAAGCTTCGCGGGAAAATAGAGCTTGTCATGACAAAACGCAGGCTGATGAAGGTTGCCATTGAAAACTCGAAGGACAAGGCAAAGGGGATAGAGCAGATTCTGCCTAATCTTGTCGGGATGCCAGCATTGCTGTTCACGAAAGAAAGCCCATTCTCGCTGTCCAGAATCCTGAGAAAATCAAGGTCCAAAGCGCCTGCAAAGGCCGGCCAGATAGCGCCATTCGACCTTGTAATTAATGCAGGCCCAACTCCATTTGCACCCGGCCCAATAATAGGCGAGCTTGGGGCATTGGGCATAAAGACCGGAGTTGAAAGCGGAAAGGTTGTTGTAAAAGCAGACTCTGTTGTGGCTAGAAAAGGCGAAAAAATAAGCCAGAAGGTTGCTGATGTCCTTGCAAGGCTCGATGTCAAGCCAATGGATGTCGGGCTTTCATTGGTTGCTGCACTCGAAAAAGGGGTTTTATACACATCGGAAGTGCTTGATATTGATGAAGCCGCATTCATGAACAAATTGGGGACTGCGGCAAGGCAGTCGATTAACCTTTCTGTCCAAGCAGGGTATCCAACGAAAGACACAATCAAGCTAATGATTGGAAAGGCCCATAATGACTCAAGGGCATTGGGAGTCAGCCAGAACATAATAGACAAAGGGATTATTGAAGAGCTTCTTGCAAAGGCTCATAGAAGCATGATGAGCGTGAAGCAGGAAGGGAACGTATAATAATCGGAGGTAAAAAATGGAATACATATACGCTGCAATGCTTATCCACAAGGCTGGAGGCAAAGTAGAGGAAGCAACTGTGAAGAAGGTGCTTGAGGCAGCGCACGTCAAGGTGGACGAGGCAAGGGTTAAGGCATTGGTTGCGGCCCTTGAGGGAGTCAACATCGACGAGGCAATTGAAAAGGCTGCTGTGCCTGTTGCTGTAGCTGCTGCGCCTGCTGCGGAAAGCGGAGCAAAAAAGGAAGAAAAGAAAAAGGAAGCGGCTGATGAGAAAAAGACTGAGGAAGCGGCTGCTGCCGGCTTGGGTGCACTCTTCGGCTAAATTTTTCTTTTCCAAATGAAAGGTCAATATGCTAACAGAAGAAGAGAAGAAAGAGCTATTTTCGAAGCTTGATGAAGCAAGAAAAGATATAGCTCAGCTAAAAACGCAGCTAAATGAGGCTGGCAGGGAAAAGGAAGAGTGGTTCAAAAAGCGATCGGATTTAGGCGCGGAAATCAGGAACCTTATTTCTAAGATCAAGGACAGCAGGAAAAAGCGAGATGAATTCACCTCGGCAATCAAGGGCGACAAGGAGTCGAGGGAGAGTCTTAACCAGGAAATAAAGGATAAGATATCCAAGATTAAGGGGCTGAACCTGCAGAAAAGCGGCTTCAGAAAAGAAAGCTCCCAGTTTCTGAAGAAAAGGATTGAGCGGATGGAATTCTCCATGGAAACTTCAGTCATGTCCTTCGAGAAGGAAAAGGAGATGATGAAGAAAATAAAGGAAATGAAAAAGGAGCTCGAGGAGATTAGGAAGGCTGAAGGCGCTTTTTCCGAATCCAGGTCTTTGTCAAGGGATATCGACCATCTAAAGTCTGAAGCTGAGCAAACGCACGAAAAGATACAGTCAACAGCAAAGGAAAGCCAGGAGCATCATAACGCAGTGGTTGAGTCTTCAAGGAAAGTTGACGAGCTGAAGGCAAAGGAGAAAGAATGCATGGAGCATTTTGAGGAATGCAGGGCCAGGTTTTCCGGGCTAAGTTCAAAGCTGAAGGAAAGGCTAAAGTCCCTCAACGAGCTTAACTCATTGCTCAAGGAAAACAACCTGGAATTCCAGGAAGCGAAGAAGAAGAAAGAAGACGACGTTCTTAAGATAATGAGAGAGGCGGTTGAGGAGAAAATAAGGAAGGGCCAGAAGCTTACCAACGAGGATTTACTGGTTATTCAGCGTACTGACTCTATTTAGAAGTCTTTTCCATATACTGGCATGAGCCGCAAACTACCCTGTCTTTGTGCTGTGAAAGGAAGACTCCTGCACCGCACTTGGGGCAAAACCGGTTTTTTCTCTCCACCTTATCTCCGGTAACCTTGTAAAGCTTGTATTTTGTGCTTGTCTTCTTCGGCTTTCTTTTTTTCTTTGCCATGCTTTATTCCTTTTTCTCTTCTTCTTTTGGTTTTGCCGCTTTCTTCTTTTCAGGCGCCTCGTAGTTTTTCATCGAGGCTGCGTCTTCGTAGAGAACAGCATTAACCTTTGCCTTTGAGACTCCAAAAGCATTCTCAACTTTTCTTATGACTATCAATTCTTCAGGGCCTTTTGCAGTCATTGCCACTGCTTTTTTCAGTTCCGCTGCCGGAGGCGTTGCGCCCTGAAATGTGACAACTGCATTAATCTCTGCACGCTTCAGGAGCGGATTTTCCTTTTTGGTTATAATGTCTACTTTCATCTTGCCTTTATCGCGTATTCCCCCTTTACAGTTACCCCGATTTTTTTTGCAATCTCCGACTTATTCGCATCCAGAATGTATAACCTTCCCTGCCAGTTTGTCGAAAACTGGGAAGTCTTGCAAACAGGGCACTCATCGCCCTCAACAAACAACCTGCATTTCTTGCATACCTTTTTTTTCATCTTAAAATGCCTCCTGGCAAATGAAAAAAAGACCGGAAAACCCTATTTTCGCTGCTTTCTTTTTCATTGAAATTCTCCCATTTCAATGAGCCAGAAATCTTTGATTTCTATGCTCATTTTTTCTTTTTCTCCTCTTCTTCGAGCCAGTCAAGCCTACCCAAAGAAGGCTGCCTCATGGTAAGCCCTATTTTCGGGTTCATCACATCCTTGTATGAGACTGCAATGACCCTTGCCCTGCATTTGTCCCCTATTCTAAGGGATTTTTTTGTTTCTTTCCCCGCAAGGGTTTTATCCTTCGAGAAGCTCACAAAATCGTCCATTGTCTGCGAAACGTGTATCATGCCCTCAATAGGCCCTATGGTCATGAAAGCCCCAAAATCAGCAATGTCCTTGATTCTGCCCAAAAGGATTTCCTGAAGCTCCGGCTTAAACGTCAAAAGGTCGAATGCAACATCATAATAGGCTGCACCATCCCCGGGTATGATGACGCCCTCGCCAATCTCCCCTATGCCTGAGACATCTACGACTATGCCGATGTCTTTTGAGATGTAGCCTTCGTACTTCTTTTTGACCATGCTTAGGACTGCATCCTCCACTTCAAGATTAAAAATGTCCGGAGGCACCCTTATGTGGTCTTTAGCATTTACCCTGTAAAACATCGTAGCAGAGGAAGTTTACGAGGCATTTTTAAATCTTTCTCTAATTGCGAGTGAGATTGCTTAGTTTGGGGTTATTTTTATAAAGAATAAAACAACCCCTCCCAACATGGCAACTGGACTTTACATTGATGACATTTTCAAAATGCCTTTCACAAGGGGAAATTATGAGAAGAAATTGCCTGGGCACACACTCATTCTCGCTTCAAGCGGAAAGGAAGGCCTGGAAATGCTGGCCAACCAGCCGGTAGATATGTTATTTCTCGATTGGAAAATGCCTTATATGAGCGGGGAGGATGTTTTGCGCGAAATGGCAAGAAGAGGGCTTGGGGTTCCCGTAGTTGTTTGTTCTTCGGAAGACAGAGAGGAAATAACAAAGGGCGTAGCTGCCTCGGGGTATAAGCGTGTCAAAGCGGTTAATAGTAAATTGTCCCCTCAGGAAATGTGGGTTTATCTTGAAAATATAAGCGCAAACGCTCTCCCTTAAGCTGCTAAAGGCTTTCAGGACAGAGCACCTATTTGTATAAAACAAAATACTTCTTCTGCCTCATTGTGAGAAGGGGTATTTTTTCCGCCTTGAGGCGTGACCTAAGCCCGTAATCCTGCGTGGCAACAATTCCCTTGTGCTTTTTGGCCTCATCAAGGAGGGACTCGTCCGCATCTCCTGACTTGGCTTTCAAGATTTTGATTTTCTTTGCAGTGATTATAGCCATTGCCAATTTTGCAGAATCGCGATCTTTTCCTTTTTGCCTGCCAGCTATTTCCGCTAATTCACCATGCACCCGGTCTATTACAACAAATTCATGCCCGAAATCACAAACCTTCGATATTTCCGAGAATATGTCTATTTTAAACTGGGCTATAGCCATCAGCACGTTCGTGTCAAGGAATATTTTTGTTGCGATGGTTTTTCCAAGAAAAATGCGTTTAAATAGCTTATGGTGAACAGAAAGCCTTTTATAGAATAATCACGGCGGGAACAGCATGGAACTGCTGAAGGAAGTTATTGCGGATATCAGCCCAAGCGCAGAGGACAAGAAAAAAGTTGAGGGTATTGTAAAGGATATTCTGGAAAAAATAAACAGGAATTTCAAGGAGGGCAAAGCGATACTGGGCGGCTCTGGGGCAAAAGGCACAAACCTCAAAACATTTGATGTTGACATATTTGCGAAGTTCAACTACGGGAAGTATGCTGATAAGAGCGATTTTCTTGCAGACATTCTTGAAAAGAGGCTGAAGAAATGCTTTGGGAGGATAGCAAGGCTTCATGGCAGCAGGGATTACTTCCAGATTAGGGCAAAAAAATTCACAGTCGAGATAATTCCGATTCTTGATGTCAGAAATGCAAAGATGGCAAAGAACATAACAGACATGAGCCCTTTGCATGCGGAGTGGGTTCTGAAGCACAAGAAACTTAGGGACGAGATTAGGCTTGCAAAGCAGTTCTGCAAGGCCGCAGGGGCGTATGGTGCTGAATCCTATCTTCAGGGCTTTTCGGGGTATGTATGCGAAATACTTACCATACATTACGGCGGATTCCTGAAGCTAATCAAAGCGGCAGCGAAATGGAAGCCGAAGCAGATTATCGACATAAAGGGATATTACAAGGGCAAAGATGTTTTCAAGGAGATGAACACTTCAAAGCTGACCTCGCCATTAATTGTAATCGACCCAATCCAGAAAGACAGGAATGCTGCTGCGGCGCTTTCAGATGAAAAGTTTAATGCATTTGTTGATGCAGCAAAAAATTTCCTGAAGAAGCCCTCAAAAAGCTATTTTATTGCCAGGAATATACTGGATGAGCCCAGGGAAAATGCGCTTGCCCTGAGAATTTCCCCGGTCGAAGGAAAGCCGGATGTGGTTGGCTCCAAGCTGCTGAAGTGCGTAGAAGAGATTGCCAGAATCATAGAGAAAAACGAGTTTACAATAACAAGGAAAAGGTGGGATTGGGACAGGAAGGGCGATGCAATAGCAGTGTTTCGTCTGAAGGAAAGTTCCCTGCCCAAGACAAAAAAGATTTCAGGGCCTCCTGTAGAGCAGAAGATTCACGTCGAGAGGTTTAAGAAGAAATACAAGAGCACATTCAGGGGAGGGGAAAAGATTTTTGCAAACATAAAGAGAAAAGTAGCGGATAGGAAAGATTTATTCAAAATAATCAAGCAGGATTCATTTATTAGGGAGAGATGCAAAAATATTGAGATAATAAAATGAAAGCCGTGATTCTGGCAGCAGGAAAATCGACAAGAACATACCCCCTAACTGCAAACAAGCCGAAGCCGTTGGTTAAAGTGGACGGGAAGACCATTCTTGAGAGGAATTTAGATCAACTGGCTGGAATTGCTGATGAAGCAATAATTATTGTCGGGTTCAAGAAAGAAATGATAACCAGAAAGCTGGGAAAGAGGTATAAGGGGATGAAGATAGTATACTTACACCAAAAGCAGCAGCATGGAACAGGGCATGCGTTAATGCTGGCCGAGCCCTTCCTTGACGATAGGTTTATAGCGATGATGGGGGATGATTTGTATTCGCGCGGCGATATTAAAAAGTGCCTAAGGCACAGGTATGCAGTGCTTGCAAAGAGGGTAAAAGACCCTTCAAGATTCGGGGTGTACAAATTAAAAAAGGGCTATGTTGCAGGAATCGTGGAGAAACCGAAAAGGTACGTTTCAAACCTTGCAAACTGCGCCCTTTATGTTTGTGACATTGGCATATTCAAGGAGCTAAAAAAGATTAAAGCGAGCAAGCGCGGCGAAATTGAGCTTACGGATGCGATAAATTTATTCTCAAGGAGCCATAAGGTTAAATGCGTTGCCTCAAAGGACTGGAAACCATTTGGCTATCCATGGGATTTGTTTGATATATCTCCTCAGAGGGTTGGGAAGAATTGCTCAATCAAAGGGAAGGTGATAAATTCTATTGTGATGGACAATGCAACAATTGAAAAGGGCTCCGTTGTCAAAGATTCCATAATTGGCGAAAATGTGAGGTTTTCAGGAACAATTAAAAGCGGCCCTTCATTAGTGAAGATAAATGGCAGGAAAATAAGGCTGAGAATGGGCGCGATAATTGGCGACAATGTAATCGCGGAAAATGCAATCATATACCCTGGCGTGCGCATTTGGCCTGGAAAAAGAATTACGGGGGTAGTAAAAAAAGATGTCAATTGATATCCTTATCTTAATCGGGCTTACATTTGTGCCGTTTTTGGAGCTGAGGGCTTCCATACCTTATGGAATTCTCAACACAAGCCTGCATTGGACAAGCGTTTTCCTTATATGCGTGGCTGCAAATGCTGTATTGGGGCCATTGGTTTATTTTTTCCTTGACAAAGCCATACATATTTTCCTCAGGATAAAGCTTGTTGAGAGGCTCTACAATTCTTATGTCCTTCGCGTTCAAAGGAAGATAAAAGAGCCTGTTGAGAAATACGGCGAGTGGGGGTTGGCGGTTTTCATTGGGGTGCCTCTTCCTGGAACAGGAAGCTACTCCGGGGCAATTGCTGGCTATTTGATGGGATTGGGATATAGAAAATTTGCAATCGCGAATCTTATTGGGGTTATAATAGCAGGTGTAATCGTAACTGCCATCATGCTTACTAGCACGACAGCCTTCCAATTATTCGTGAAGATGGTTTGAATGAAAAACAAGGAGATTATAGTTGTTGGGATTGCACTAGTTATAGTGTCTTTCCTTCTTGATAACTTTGTGTTAAGCAGTATAGCGCAAATCCAATACGGGCCGATTGGCTTGCTTTTCCTTATTCTTGGGAATGCTGCAATCATGCTGTCGGTGCTCTTTTTGCTTCCAGTCATCCTCCTGAAAAAAAAGAGAAAATCGTTCATCCTTTTCTTATCGCTTTTCTTTTCCTCGCTGATCGGGTTCGCGCTCAAGCTAATCATTATGAGGCCGAGGCCCTTTTCTGTCATGGTGGTTCCTCTGCTGAACATTGTTGATTATTCGTTTCCAAGCCTCCACGCGTTCATTGCATTTTCCCTTGCGCATACAGCGTCAAAAATTCTCCCGAGATATAGGGTGCTTTGGTATGGCTATGCTGTTTTTATCGCATTCAGCAGGATTTATCTGCAAGTGCATTACTTCAGCGATGTAGTTGCAGGGGCATTTTTTGGCATCATTGTTTCAAAGCTGGTGATGGATGAATGGCTAAGCTAATGCTGTTTGAGTTTAGAAGGCAACTTTTCCATCTCTTTTTTGGATTGCTTCTGATAATACCCATCCAGTGGGGTTTGCTAGGTATTAGAGAATTATGGATATTGTTCATGATTGGGGTTGCCCTTTCCATTGCTTCCATGAAATATAAAATTCCAGTCATTCATACTCTTCTTAACTATTTTGAGAGGCATAAACACCGAAAAACCTTTCCGGGGCAGGGGCCGATTTTCTATGTCCTCGGGGCATTTTTAGTAATGGTACTTTTCGAAGAAAACATAGCGCTTGCCGCAATCATGATACTTGCGTTTGGGGACTCGATTTCGCATCTTGCCGGCCGATTTTACGGAAAGATTCCCCATCCCCTGAACAGCAATAAATTTCTTGAGGGAGCAGTTTTTGGGTTTATTTTTGCCGCGCTGGGGGCATGGATTTTTGTGCCGTTAAAGCATGCGCTTGTTGGAGCATTGATAGGCATGGTTGCAGAGGGCATAGATGTAAAGTTCGGCAGAACACAGATTGACGACAACCTTATTATTCCTCTAGCATCGGCTTCTGCCATTTATCTTGCACGGATTATCGGGCTTTAACACCAAGTTTTTTAAAGCAACCTAGTCCCCCACAATAATCCAGGTTCTTAGGATGAATCACAAGACACTCGATAACATCGCAGAAGAAAGATTGCCAGACTACCAAATCCCTTTCAGGGATGATGGCAAGATTATAGTAGTTGAAAGTATGGGAAAGATAGCTGTTCCTATGCCCTCAAAGCTTGCGGAGGTTTTGGAAGTCCAGGTTCGTGAAGGAATGGGCATTTTAGATTATACGCAGTCATTGAAGAGCCTAAATGACGGCAAGTTTCTTGATGCATTAGTGGAGGAAACGAGGCGACTGATAGCCGGAGAGAAGGAACTTTTTGACCTGTCAAGAGAGGATGTTACTGGAGGAACAAAGGACTTTGAGATTGGAGGAAAGGTTTACCATCTGCATTTTGTTGGGCAAACCTACCAAGGAATCAAATCGCTTACGATTAAGGATGAAACTTTCATCACCCGCCAAAAGAGGGTTGCAGAGGAAAGGCAAAGGGCATTGGAGGAGCTGGCAAGAGTGGGGGAATATGCAGCAGAGCTTACACATGACATCAAGAACCTGCTTACGAGCATGAAGGCTGGATGCAAGGTTCTGAGCCTGGAGATGCGGGAGGGAGAAAAATACCCTTCAGTCCTGGAAAGCTTTGGCGAGCTGATTGGCAGGCTGGAAAAAGTTGTAATGTCGCCGCTGGATTTTCTTAGGAGGGATAAATACGAATTGGTGCCCGTCAATGTGAACCGCTTATTGCTGGAAAGCGCACTTAACATCGAAGCAATTGACAAAAGGTTAAAGGTTAACTACAAGACAGGGAACGATGCTTATGTTGCAATGAACAGGTCGAGGTTCGGCGAAAAGATTTTATTGAATTTAATCAATAACTCAATAGAAGCAGGCAGCACGGAGATTATGCTAAGCTATGAAGTCAAAGAGCCTTACGTTTTCCTGAGAATATCGGATAACGGAAAGGCTGAGATTCCGGATGAGATTTTCGAACGCATGTTCGAGCCGATGGTGAGCGGAAAAAAGCACGGTTCAGGATGGGGGCTGCCCACAGTCAAAAAGCACGTTGAACTGCACAATGGCGAAATAACCTGCTACAGGAACAGAAAAGTAAATAGCGGACAGTACGGCCTTACCTTCGAGATAAGGCTGCCTCTGGCAAAAGAGCGGGATGAAGATTACAGAACTCCGGCGGGGAGAATTTTATTTGGCTGAGCTTGGCAAACCTTTATAATCTTTTGAGGGTTACAATGCACCATGGTTTTTGAAGAGCTAAGGCAAAAACTCCTTTCAGAAAAAGACCCATTCAAGGATATCTTTGGGCAGGAAAGGGTAAAGTCCCAGCTAAAATCCGCGCTGATTACCAAGAGGCATCTTATTTTAGTAGGCCCTCCGGGAGTTGGGAAAACAACGCTTGCAAAGGATGTTGCAAAGATTCTTGGGCCTGTGGAAATCAGTGAGGGTTATGGCAAAGAGAAGAAGACAAGAAGAATAGAGGGCATCAAGAGGTTTGTAAGGGTGCAGGGAAGTCCGGACCTAACAGTCGAGGATTTGCTTGGCGACATTGACCCGATAAAAGCATTGAAATTTGGCCCATTGTCATTGGAGGCATTTACCCCAGGAAAGATTTTCAAGGCTGATAAAGGAATTTTGTTTCTTGATGAGATAAACAGATGCCCTGAGAAACTGCAAAATGCATTATTGCAGGTTCTTGAGGAAGGAAAGGCAACTTTGGGCAGCTATGAGGTTGATTTTCCGGTTGATTTGATATTCATTGCAACAATGAATCCTGAAGATACCTCGACAGAGAAGCTTTCTGATGTGCTGCTTGACCGGTTTGACTTAATTGCAATAAGCTACCCTGAAACGCTGGAGCTTGAGGAGAGGATTGTTCTGGAAAAGGGCGAAAAACTGAATGTGGAGTTTCCGAGAAAGCTACTCCAGATGGTGATTCATTTCATAAGGCTTCTTCGGGTGCATGATAAAATTGAAAAGAGGCCCGGAGTCAGGGCTTCCTTGGGATTGTATGAAAGGGCGCAGGCAAATGCCTTAATAAAAGGGAAGAAAAAGGTTGAGCTTGAGGACGTAGAAGAGGCTGTTATTTCTGTGCTTGGCCACAGGATAAGATTGAAGCCAAGCGTAAAATACATCCAGACACCGGAAGACTTTGTGGCAAAGGAATTTTCTTCATTTGTAAAGGACTTTGCAGATTCTTATTCCACTGAAATGGGTGATGACCGGTGACTTCGATGCAAGGGTTGAAGAAAAGATAGAAGAATATTCTGGAAAGCTGAAGTCGCAGGAAGAAGAAAAGCTCATGCATACTGTTGTTGAGAGCGACAAGAATGAGGTTGACGGCAAGCTTATTGCAGATGCGGTAAACAGGGGCGTTGGAAGCTTCGACCCTGAGCTTATGTTTGAGCAGATGGTGAAAAATTATTCAGTTGCAAATTCTATTTATGGGGAGACCATTATAAGGCTGCTTTCAGGATATGACCCGAATTACCTTAAGAGAAACATACAGATTCCGGAGTTTAGGAAGGAGCTAAGGGAGAGACTATTCCAAAACATTGAGAACCTAAAAGAAAGGAATGTTATTGACAAGGACGGCTTTATCAGCGAGAAGGGTGTTAAGCTTGCATCCATGGTTTTATGCACAAGCGAGCTTGACAGGCTTGTTTCCATTGGCCTGATTGGAGAGAATCCAAAAAAGGATGTTTACGGGGATAAAGGCGAGATAAGAAAATATGCAAAGGGTGACCGCTACCGGGATATTGCGCTGAAAAGTTCTGTAAAGATTTCAATACGGAGGGGAAAAGATAATTTAGGTGTTGATGAGCTGCGCTCTTTTGAGCGAAAGAGCAGAGGGGAGATTTGCCTGATTTATGCAATTGACGCCTCTGGAAGCATGAAAGGGAAGAAAATTGAAAGCTGCAAGAAGGCAGGAATTGCGTTGGCATACAAGGCAATAGATTCCAAGGATAAGGTAGGGTTGCTTGTGTTTGGCTCTGACATCAAGGAGGAGGTTAGGCCGACAAAGGATTTTAGCGAATTGCTCGACAAGATTACGCGCATAAGGGCCTCAAGAGAAACTGACATTGCAATGACGATAAAGAAATCGCTTGAATTATTCCCGCAGGGAAATGTCACAAAACACCTGATATTGCTGAGCGATGCCATGCCGACGGTGGGAAAGAAGCCTGCCAAGGAGACAATTGAAGCGGCAGGCTTGGCGAGGAACATGGGCATTACGGTTTCTTTTATTGGTGTGGGGCTTAATGAAGAGGGCAAAAAGCTTGCTCAGGAGATTGTGGAGATAAGCAATGGGAAGTTTTATATGGTAAGGAATTTAGAAGATGTGGATAAGGTTGTGCTTGAGGATTATTTTGCTATTGCGTAGGTGAATTATGAATGTTCTTGCGTTTACGGACTGCCATGGGTATGAGCAGGCATTTAAGAGTGTTGAAAGATTGGCGAAAAAGGCTGATTTTTGCGTTTGCTCCGGTGACATTTCAATGTTTGAGCAGAAATTAGAAAATCATATCAAGCGCCTTGACAGGTTTGGAAAGCCCGTCTTTATCATTCCCGGAAACCATGAGGGCGCATCTACCCTGAGGAAGATTTGTGAAGAATACAAGAACGTAAGGTATGCCCACGCTAAAGTTATTCCCTTCGATGATTTCCTGATTATAGGCTTTGGAACATCAGGATTTTCCTTGATTGATGAAGAATTCGAAAGGTTTGTGGAAAAAAGGCTGGAGGAGATTGACAAGAACAAGAAGGTAATTTTCCTAAGCCATGCTCCGCCATTCAACACGAGGCTTGACAGGCTTGGAAAGAGCAATGTTGGAAATAAGTCAGTAAGAAGGTTTATCAAGGCCCATCAGCCAGACATTGTTGTTTGCGGGCATCTCCATGAGAACTTTGGAAAGAGAGATAAGATAGGAAAGACGTTTGTTTTAAATCCTGGCCCGTTTGGGACACTGATTGATGTATAGTTACCCAAAAGGAAGAACGAAAAGTATTTATAAATTCATTTGAGTGGGAGTTTTATGAACGGCTTAAAAGAGGATTTCAGCAAGCTAAAGGGCAACCTCATTTTCAATGAATGGAGGCGCAGGCATGGCGATACTATTTTTTCATACGCCTTTAACAGTGTTGAAGACCAGAGGCTTGGCAAATGGCATTTCGGCTTCTATGACAAAACTTCGCAGAAGGTCACTTCATTTGCGGTTGATGGCGATTTGATAGAGAATCTCGGGGAGGATGATGTGTTTTCCGAAGATGGCCAGGTTTTTGAAGCCAGCATTGATTCTGTAAAGATGCCAATACTTGAGATGTTTGACCGCATCATTGATTTTGTTTCGAGGAAATATCCCCATGACACCGTGGGCAAAATAATTATGGTTCTCCAGCACATACCTAAGTTCGGGAACATATGGAATATAACGCTGGTTACAAAAAGCATGAATACAATTAACCTTAAGGTGGACCCTGTAACCGGAGAGGTGAAATTCCACAAATTGATGTCATTGTTTGATTTCAAAACTTCAAAGTGATTATACTAATTTAAATATAAGTTATGTTCACCAGTTTTGGTGGTGGTGAAGGTAAAAGTCTGCAAGGTAAGCGATGTTAAGGCTCCATCGTATGCTCATGCAGGGGATGCTGGGTTGGATTTGTATTCAGCAGAGGAATGCGTGCTTAAGCCTCTGGAGAGGAAGCTTATATCAACCGGAATTAAGGTGGCAGTTCCGCACGGTTATGAGGCTCAGGTAAGGCCAAGGAGCGGTTTGGCTCTTAATCACGGGATAAGCATTGTAAATACCCCCGGCACAATAGATTCAGGCTATCGCGGGGTTGTGGGCGTAATCGCCATCAATCTGGGGCAGAACGAGTTCAGGATTGAGAAAAACATGAAGATTGCGCAGATGGTCGTGAACAGGGTTGAGAGCGTTGACATTGAGGAAGTGGAAAGCCTTGATGATACCTCCCGCGGGGAAAGAGGGTTTGGAAGTACAGGACATTAAAAAAGAGGTGATGGTGTGATAAGCTACAAGACCATAAAGAGGAATAAGACTCTTGAAGGTTTCCTTGAGGAGGAAAAAGGGGTGGAGAATGAAAAAGCAGCTGAACATTAGCCACACTAGGTATGCGGCAAAGGTGTTTGAGTTTTACACGACAGGAGAGATTGAGGCGGACCCTTTTTATCCTGTGCTGTTTGCAGGGTAAGATTTATAATTCTATTTGCATTCCCTTTTTGTTATGGACAAGAAAGGTGAGTTTGGGACTGTTCTGGTGGTAGTGGTAATAGCTGTATTGCTGTTCTTGGGTTACGTGTACAACATAGCCACAAGGCAGTGTAGCAACAACGATGCATGCGGCGAAGGGAGATACTGCGGAAGCGATTTTTCATGCCACGAGTTCCCAAGCGCTGTGCAGCAATCCTCAAGCCTTGTGTGGCCTTCCATTATAATTGGAATCTCTATCATTATGGCTGCAGTGATACTGAAAGGATGGAAATTCTGGAAGAGAGACAATGCCGCAGAGAATAAAATGATGCACGACTTATCGGATTTGGAGCACCATCACTAAGGCAAAGTTTTAAATTGGGGTCTTGATTAAGGTGTTTTGGGGATGGTTATGTCGTTCAAGAAAACATTTAGGGATACTGCAAGGCAGGTTTTAAAGGACCCGGCAATAAGGGTTGCAAGGATAAAGTATACCGGCAACAGGCTAAATGCAGAGTGCGACTGGTATAAGGTAAGGAATCCTGTAAGGACAATGTTTGCTGCATTTGTATTTACAATTCTTAGGTATACTCCGCCGATGAAGCTGAAGAATTCCATTTACAGATTATTTGGGGTAAAACTTGGGAAGGACGTTGCAATAGCATACAACTGCTTCTTTGACCCATTGCATCCTGAGCTGGTTGAGATTGGCGATGGAACATTAGTGGGAAGCGACTGCGAGTTTGCAAGCCATTCGATTGTGAACACATTTTGGGAACTTGGAAGGTGCAAGATTGGCAAGAACTGCATGATTGGTGCATACTCTCTTGTTGGAGCTGGCATCACTATTGGCGATAATGTTGTGCTTGGGGCAAAATCGATGCCTACAAAAGACATCCCAAGCAACCAGTTCTGGGCTGGCACTCCTGCAAAGCTGATAAGGGAAACAGGCGTCAGGGAGCTGAAGCTGGAGAAGGATGTTGAGATTCATAGGTATGGATAATGATTCCATCCCAAATCCTTTCTGTCCTAAGAGAAAAACGGAAGTGGAATATCCAGCATGCAGTTTGTGTTTTAAATACAGTATCGGTTCCGGCACATTCCTATTGTACTACCTTAGAAAAATATGCTCCTGGTTGGGGAGCAAATCTTGTGGTTCTTATAGCTGGTAAAAACAGCGATGATGTCTATTGGGTGGTAGATGAAGACCACATCGCCGAGATAATAAGGGATACGGAGATTCATAAGGAAAAGGTAACACGGCTCTTTAGGCTGTGGTCTAAGAAGGTCGAGAAATTTTATGAATTTTGCAATTCACTAAAGGTCGATTCCTCTGACTTTATCAGCAAATTCCCGGCATTTTTAGGTTTATACTTAGAAGAATACGGTATTGCTATGCTGGCAGACCATTACGCTGTTGGAGGGGATATAATTTTTGAGAAAATTGCCAGAAAATATCCTGATGCAGTTGAGCATGCAAAATGCCTCATCAAGCCAGATCGCTTAACCTTTCTTATGAAGGAAGAATTAGGCTTCCTGGAGATTTTGAACAAGTGGAAAAAGGAAATTAAATCTGTATCAAATTACGATAGTTGCAGTCCAAAATTGAAAACGGAGATCAATAATCATCAAAAGAAATATTTCTGGATTGAAAACGGCTACAAATATGTTAAAGTGTTGAAGCCGGAATATTTTTTTGAGCGCCTGAAAAAATTAGGTAATTTCAAGAAACGCCTCTCGGAGCTTAGGGATTACGGGAAAGACACGCGAAGAAGAAAGAAACTTGCGGAGAAGAGTTTCAACAAAAATGATGTTTCATTATTGCGCCAGCTCGGATTGGTTGGATGGTGGCATGACCAGAGGAAAAGGGCAAATTTAATTGGCTTACATTACCATCATCTCTTCATACAAAAAATGGCAGAAAAGATAGGGGAGAACCCTGAAACTCTGGGCTACCTATCAGCAGTTGAGTTCAAAAAGCTTATTCTGAGAAGGAAAATAGACTTTAAAGATATCAAAAAAAGAAAGAACGGTTTTGCCTATGTTCTCTTAAAAGGCAGTTCGGAATGGGTTGGGGTTGGAGAAGAATACAAGTTTGTTCAAAAGGCATTGTTAGGGCAAAGTGTCAAAAAAGCAGAAACCTTAAATGGGCTCTGCGCATCTCCCGGATTTGCAAAGGGAAAGGCAAGAATCATACTCAATCCCCATTCAGAGAAATTAAACGAAGGCGAGATACTTGTAACATTCATGACACGCCCGGAATTTGTTCCGTTGATGAAGCACGCTACAGCAATTTTAACCCAGGAAGGAGGAATTTCAAGCCACGCAGCAATCATCAGCAGGGAGATGAAGAAGCCTTGCATTGTGGGCATTAGGGATTTGACAAGAATATTGAAGACCGGCGATTTAATCGAAGTTGATGCAACGAAAGGGATTGTGAGGAAGATAAAATGATTCGTCCCGCTTTTTTAAAAAGAAACACCGGGAAAATGTTTGAGCAGGATAAAAAGATGACAAAGGGGTTAAGAAAAATACCTGAAAAGAATGATTATTTTGATTTATTATCCAGCTTAAAGAGGAGGATTCAAGAAGCCCAAGTTAAAGCTGTTGTTTCGGTCAACAAGGAACTTGTGTTCCTGTACTGGGAGATTGGAAAAAAAATTTTGCAGCGGCAAACCAAAGAAGGGTGGGGCTCAAAAGTGATCGACAGATTATCGAGGGACTTGACAAAAAGCTTCCCGGAAATGAAAGGTTTTTCTCCAAGAAATTTGAAATACATGCGTAGATTTGCAGAAGAATACCCAGAACGGGAAATAGTGCAAGAGGTTCTTGCACAATTGACCTGGTACCACAATATCACACTGATTGAGAAAATAAGTTCCTTGCAAGAACGGCAGTGGTATGCTCAACAGGCAATTAAAAATGGGTGGTCCAGAAACGTCTTAGTACATAAAATAGAGTTAAATTCATACCACCTGCAAGGAAAAGTCACCCATAATTTTGGAGCAACATTGCCATCACCCCAATCTGATTTAGCACGCCAGACACTTAAAGACCCATATATTTTTGATTTTTTATCATTAGGGGAAGAAGCGCAGGAGAGGGAGATTGAGAAAGAGTTAACGAAGCATATCACAAAATTCTTACTGGAACTGGGTGCGGGATTCTCATTTTTAGGAAGCCAGTATCCACTTGAAGTTTCTGGACAGGATTACTACATTGACCTGCTTTTTTACCACCTCAAATTAAGGTGTTACGTAATTATTGAGCTGAAAGCAGGAGAGTTCAGGCCAGAGTACGCGGGAAAACTGAACTTCTATCTTTCTGTTGTGGACAAGATTATGAAGCACAAAGATGACGAACCCTCCATTGGGATTATCTTATGCAAAAGCAAGGATAAAGTAATAGCAGAGTACGCTCTAAAGGATATGAACAAACCGATAGGAGTTTCTGAATATAAGATAGTACGTTCGATTCCAAAAAGATTAAGCACGAACCTGCCTTCCATTGCAGAACTGGAAAAAGAGTTATCGGATAGTGGGGGGAAAGCAAGAGCCACTAAGAAATAAGGAGGGAAAAATGGATTTGATTAGGAAAGTAATACCGAAGGCAAAAGGAAAAAGGGTTGTGATAACTGAAGGATGGGATGAAAGGGTGCTGCAGGCAGCAAAGGAGATTGTCGATAAAGTGGTTTGCGAGATAATTCTGCTTGGTGATGAGAAAGCAATAGAGGGAAAGGCAAAAAAGATTGGATTGGACGTAAAGAAGATTACAATCATTGACTGGAAGAAATCAAAAGAAAAGGAAAGGTATGCAAAAGAGCTATACGAACTCAGGAAACAGAAAGGAATGACGGAAGAAGATGCAAGGAAACTGATTGAGGATGAGAATTACTTTGGGGCAATGATGGTCAAGCTTGGAGATGGTGATGCTTTATGCGGTTCGTGCATAAGGCCAACTGTTGATTTGATGAGGCCTGCACTGCAGATTTTCAAGACAAAAGCCGGATGTTCGCTGGTGAACGAGGTTATGGTGTGGGAAGACACGCTTAATGGAAAGATTTACTTTACAACGGATTCCAGCTTGAATGTAAAGCCGAATGCTGAAGCTTTGGCGCAGATGGCAGTAAATGCTGCACAATGCGCAAGGAATTTTGGCTTTGATGCAAGGGTTGCGTTGCTGTCGTTCTCAACAAAAGGCTCCGGGCAGGATGAGTCGCTGAAATATATTGTTGATGCTGTTGATATTGCCAGAAAGAAAGACGCAACATTGATTATTGACGGTGAATTACAGGTTGACGCAGCAGTAAATCCAGATGCATGTAAAAGAAAATGTCCCAATAGCCCCTTGCATGGAGATGCCAATGTTTTGGTTTTTCCAGACCTTAATTCTGCAAATATCGTAGCTCATTCTTGGGTCCAGTTTTCAAGGCTTAAATGGAAATTTTCGGTAACTGAGGGGATTGGAAAGCCGTTGTCAATCTATGGTAGGGGTACGGACACCGAAACCATAAAAAACCAGACTATTGTTGCGGCATCTCAGGGTTAAAATGCTTTCGCCAGAACTTTTGCGGTATACAAAGAAGGATTTCTATTTTCAGGGGTTTAACGGAACTCCTATGCTTCTTGATGGCCCACTGCAAAGCCTCAGAACAATATGGGGTGAGTTAGGTTATGGTTATTCTGTCATAATTGCGGAATACCAAGGCGACAGATGCGACTGGCTTTACAGCTGGGATGACCTTTATTCTATGCTGAAACGCCTCATGGATAACTTCAGAAAGGACAAGAATTACCTGGAATGGCTGAAAAAAAGGCACAAGGAAAAGATTAAGGAGTATCTTGCATTTGAGAATGCACTTAAAGCGCGTGATTTATCTTCGCTTTCAAACGAGCGCCTTTTTTCTTTGATGCGGGGGCTTAATTCCGCATTTACCAGAGTGCTTGATGTTGGCCACATAATAGAATGCTTTACCCTGACAAAGGAAAAAGACATAAGGGATTTAATCAAGAAGGAAGCGCCACCCAGAGATTATGAAAAGATATTCTCGATTCTTACTGCTCCAAGCAGCAAGCCTTTCCAGACAAGATTCCGGGAGGATTTGGCTAAAGCAGATTCGGAAAAGAAACTAAAAGAAGTTCAGGAAAACTGGTTCTGGGCACATAATGGGTACAGCCATTCGCA
>Ga0209542_10004609_pt1 | contig 28151 bp, 24 predicted proteins | sample RifCSPhighO2_01_FD_184028 | JGI IMG/M metagenome (GOLD analysis project Ga0209542, IMG submission 184028) | Soil microbial communities from Rifle, Colorado - Rifle CSP2_plank highO2_0.1 (SPAdes) (version 2) | ecosystem: Environmental > Terrestrial > Deep subsurface > Rock core/Sediment ...
ATCCAGCAGAAATTGGCCGTCGTCCTCGCCGAGGTTGGCGTTCATCTCCTTCGCTCGCTCGACCATCGTATGGTCAATCACCGATTTCTCGTCTCCTCGCAAGAAGCCAAGGATTTTGTAGGTGCGATTACCAACGGTCATCTCGGTTGGCAGCATGTCTTGCGTGCCTTCCGCGATTTGTTGAAAGGCAGTGGCCACCGCATCGGGATTCAGGGTTCCTTCCATCACCCGGCGCAGGACTTCCCACCAACGTCTGGTAATCTTGCCCAGAACGTCGTCCTGCGACAACGTGCTTCGTCGTCATGATGACAATCCTCCTGTTTATAGTTTATTTGGGATAGTTTTAGGATGGTGTCCTGATAACATAATAATGTAGCATAAAGTCATATTTTTGTCAATCTTGACAAATTTTTATAAAAGAACTATCCTAAAAATGAGCTTTAGGCTCAACATAGCGCACCCCGATCTAACGGTCGGGGTTGTGTTTTGCCAATAAAATATCATATAACATAGCGCAAGCTATGTTTTTAATTTATCTTAAATCTAATATCTAAAATCTAAAAATCACAACCAAAATCTAAAATATGAATGAACAAAAATTTGAACTTCAAAAAAGAATTTATAGTTACGCCTTAAAAATAGTTAGGTTCGTTAAAAGTTTACCTAAAAATTACGAACATCAAATACTCGGCAACCAGCTACTGAGAAGCGGCACCAGTGTTGCAGCTAATGTAATTGAAGCTTATGCCGCCAGCTCAAAAAAAGATTTTATTAATTTCTATCATCATGCCTTAAAATCAACTAATGAATCAAAGCTCTGGCTGGCATTAATCAGAGATACAAACGATCAAGGCAAAGATCAAATTAAAGGATTATTTGAAGAAACCATTGAGATTGGCAAAATACTTGCTGCGAGCCTATTAACAATGAAAAATAAGAGAAGATTTTAATTTTCATATGTGATTATTAGATATTAGATTTAATATTTTAATTAATATAATGATTTTATGAAAAAATATATATTTCTAATCTTTCTCCTAACCCCACTAATAACCACGGCGGCTGAACCATCTATTCTTATTAATGAACTCGCCTGGATGGGCACGACCGAATCGGCTAATGACGAATGGCTGGAATTATATAACAACACTGATACTGATATTGATTTGACCGGCTGGCGCTTGGAAGCGGTTGATGGCAGTCCAATTATTAATTTAATTGGCACCATTCCCGCTGGCGGCTATTTTTTATTGGAACGAACTGATGAGGACACGATTCCGGAAATTAGCGCTGATCAAATTTACACTGGCGCGCTGGGCAATAATGGCGAATGGTTAAAACTTTATAATAATAACGGCGCCGTCATTGACGAAGTTAACGCCGCGGCCAGTTGGCCCGCTGGCGACAATACAACCAAACAAACTATGGAAAGGGTTGACGACCTAAGCTGGCAAACCAGCAGCCAGGCTGGTGGCACGCCTAAAACGCAAAATAGCCAAGCCTCAAGTGACGATCAGACATCAGAAAACAATAATGATCAAGCCAGCACCAGCACGCCGCCAACAGCCGATTCAACCAGTCAAACCCCGCCGGGCAGTTTTGCCGCCAAAAAAGGCGACATTGTCATTAACGAAATTTTTCCCAACCCCATTGGGCCGGACAACCAAAATGAATTTATTGAAATTAAAAATATCAGCCCTTCACCCATTGATTTAACTAATTGGCAAATAAAAAACGCGGCCGGGCAAATATTTACTTTACCTTCCTTAACAATGACGCCGCAAAGCATTGTTGTTTTCTCTCGTCCGCAAACTAATTTAATCTTAAACAATAGCAAGGAAAAATTAAAACTTTACTCTCTAACCAACTTAATTATTGCTGGAGTGGAATATAAAACTAGCGCCCCCGAAAATCAAAGCTATCAAAAATCAAGTGACGGCAATTATTACTGGGGGCCAATTTCGCCTAATCAAGAAAATGAATTTGAGCCACCAGTTTTACCGGTGATTAATCTTGAATGGCCCAAGCAGGCAAAAATCAATGAAATAATTTCTTTTGATGCCTCGGATTCATATGATCCAAAAAATCGGCCTTTAACTTTCCGCTGGAATTTTGGCGATGGCCGCATGGCGAGTGGCACTTCTACTCGCCAAATCTATTTACAAACCGGCAATTATGAAATTTCCCTTTCGGCTATTGTTGACCAGACCGCCAGCACGACCCAAAAATTTAAAATAAAAATTTTAGACAATTCCCCAACAAATTCAAACCAAGCAACCGCCACGACAACAACGACTGAAACATTGCTTGTCTCAACTGATTTCAATCAAATTAAAACATGGCCAAATATATTTATTTCTGAATTTCTGCCTAATCCGGCCGGCCCTGACACGACTGATGAATTTATTGAAATTTTTAACGCGGAAAATTATGCCGTTGATTTAACCGGTTTTAAGTTAGACGACAATAATGGCGGCAGCCGGCCCTATCAAATTCCGCCAAAAACCATCATTCAGCCGAACCAATACCTCGCTTTTTATTCAAAACAAACCAAAATTGCCTTAAACAACGATACTGATTTAGTTCGTTTACTGGCACCAAGCAGCGAAATTATTGATCAAACTGAATATCAAGAATCTCAAGAAGGGGTCAGTTATGTTTTAGATGAAAATTTTGAATGGCAACAGACAAACACGCCAACGCCCGGGGAAATTAATGTCTTAAATTTAGAATCAAGAATTAAGAATCAAGAATTAAGTGAAGAGGAAGCGACGACAAGTACGCCAAGGGTTTTGGGCGCTTCTACCGAAAATAATCAGCAACCAGCTAATAAGCTTCGCTATTACCTCGCCGGCGCTTCGGCCTTGGTAATTTTAGGGATTGGCACGGTTTTGAAAATCAAAAACCGATAAATTCGCAAAGACGAACTCCGGGCTGAAAATCTGTTGTGAAAATCTTTCGCGGAGGTAAACTCCGCGCTGAAACCCATTCCTAATTAATTATATCTCCAAATTTTATTTCAGCGCGCGGCTTGTCCGCGCGTTTTAATTATGTTATAATCTAAACAAGAAATATTACTCAATTTTATGCCGCTAAAAAACAAAGTGACAATTATTGGTGCGGGCATGGTTGGTTCAACTGCCGCTTATAGCTTAGTCGCTTCTGATATTACCGAGGAAATTGCTTTAGTGGACATTAATCAGACCTTGGTTAAATGCCAAGTCATGGACTTGCAGCACTCCATGCCGTTTTGGGGTACGACTAAAATTAAAGTTGGCAGTTATGAAGATATTAAAGACAGCCGGGTGGTGGTGGTTTCCTGCGGCGCGGCACAAAAACCAGGTGAAACCAGAATTGATTTAGTCAAAAAAAATTCAGGGATTATGAAAGAAGTGGTGCCAAAAATTTTTGCCCAAAACCCAAATGTAATTTTACTGATGATTACTAACCCGGTTGATGTTTTGACCTACCAAGCCGTAAAAATGTTCCCCAAAAAAAAGAATAAAATTTTAGGTTCAGGGACAATTTTAGACTCCGCCCGCTTTAGATTTTTAATCAGTCAAACGTTAAAAGTCAATACGGCCAGCGTTCACGCTTACATTGTCGGCGAGCATGGCGATAGCGAAGTACCCCTTTGGAGCACGGCCGCCATTGGCAATACGCCGCTAACTCATTTCAAACAACTAACCGCCACTAAGAAAAAACAAATTTTTCACCAGGCGAGAAATGCCGCTTATACAATTATTGAAGGCAAGCAGTCAACTTATTACGCCATTGGCGCCGGCATTAATCAAATTATTCAGACTATTTTGTTCGACAAAAAAACGGTTCTGCCGCTTTCTCATTTAGTCGAAGGCGAATACGGCATCAAAGACATCTGCTTAAGCCTGCCGGTAATTTTAGGCGCCGGGGGCATTGTTTATCACATCAATCCTGAAATTTCTGCCTTAGAAAAAAAACAGCTTTGGCGCTCAGCCCAAACTTTAAAAAAAATCGCTAAAAATATTACCCTTTAAAATATGATTACCCAAATCAAAGGCAAAACCAACTGGTGGCAAATATTTATTTTAATTGCCATTACGGCTGTAGCCGTCTATTATATTAAAGACGCCTTGGCTAAACCTTTTGTTGACTGGCAAACCTACAACCAGGTCCGGGCGGCGGAAATAAAAGCCGAATTAAATCAATAGCTTAAACTCCCAAAAACACCTTTATGGAAAAAGGTGTTTTTTAATTAGTTCTCGCTGAATTTTTTTGAAAAATAACGATAATAAATGACTTTGGCTAATTCAGTGGTGAAAAAGTAAAGGCCAACTAAACCAAAAATAATTAAGAAATAATTAATTTTTAATGGGACAAAATGTAAAAATTTTTGCCCAAAACCGCTTAAGGGCAGAATAATTGCTGCCAGAGCCGCGGCTGAAGTCAGAATGGCAATCATGAGAGTGGTGGGCGTTGTCCAAAGGGCAAATTTTTTCGAACGAACCGAAAAAAGAAAAACTAACTCGGTCAAAATACTACCAATAAACCAACTTGTCTGCAAAACCGGCGGCGAAACCCGAGAAAAAATAGCAAAAAACATAAAATCAAAAATTGTACTAATCAAACCAAAAATCGTAGAAATAACCACAATTTCTTTTAAATTATATTTTTGCGGCCGCGCCACTTCATTTTTGTCAATCCGGTCGGTCGCAATGGCAATCATCGGAAAATCAGAAATCAAATTCAAAAGCAGGATTTGAATCGGCAACATCGGTAAGTAATTAACTAAAAGTGAAGCCAGGGCGACCGCGTAAAAATTGCCGAAGTTAGACGCCATAGTGGCTTTAATATATTTAATCGTGTTGGCAAAAACTCTTCTGCCTTCTTGAATGCCATCAATGATCACCCTTAAATCTTTTTGCAAAAGAATAATGTCAGCCGCGCCCCGGGCAACATGAGCGGCGCTGTCAACCACCAAAGAAACCCCGGACGCTTTGAGCGCAGGCGCGTCATTAATCCCCTCGCCTAAAAACCCGACTTCATGACCCGCCTGGAGCAACTTTAAAATATTAAATTTCTGCTCCGGCGTCACTCGGGCAAAAACCGCATACCGCTTCACCGCTTCCGGCCGCTCCTCAATTGGTAAATTAAAAAATTTTTCACCGCTGATGACTTTTGCCTTGGCGGCTAAACCGATTTTTTCGGCAACATAACTTGCCACTTCCAAACTATCACCGGTTAAAATTTTTAAATCAAGACCGAGTTTTTTGGCTTGAGCGACCGCCAAAAAAGCGCTTTTTTTAATTGGGTCCGTAAAGGCAATCGCGCCAATAAACTGCAAATTTTTTATCAATTCGTCATCTTGGGGCAACTTGTTCCCCGCCAGCTGCCTGCGAGCAACGGCCAAAACCCGCTGACCACTTTGTCCCTGCTGGACCAACCAAGCGCTGATCGCTTGAAATTTTTTCGGGGAAAGATTGTCACAATTTTTAATGACCGCTTCCGGCGCCCCGCGCACAATAATTTCCAAACTAGATTTTGATCTGCCAATCACGCTATTCCAGCGGTTAGTCGGATCAAAAGGTATTTCCCGAAAAATTTTATAAGCTGATATTTTTTCCTGATCCGGGCGAGTCAGTTTGTCAAAAACGGCGACATCAAACGGCTCCATTTTTTTCTTTTCCACCGCCGCGGCTAAATTGGCATATAAAATCGTCTGAGGTAATGAGCCAGAAAAAATTTCCGCCACGGAAAGCGAATTTTCCGTTAGGGTGCCGGTTTTATCCGTGCATAAAATATCAATCCCGCCTAAATCTTCAATGGCTGATAATCTTTTAACGACTACTTTCTTTCTTGCCAAACGAAGGGCGCCGCGGGAAAGCGAAAGAGTAATCACCACCGGTAGGGCTTCGGGAATAACACTAATCGCTAAAGCAATAGAAAATATCAATAAATTGCCGATTTCGGCTTCCCCGCCCTTAAGACCAACGTTAACTAAAAAAATAAAAATCAGGGTTAAAACCACTAATCTGATAATAAATTTGCTAAACCGAAAAATATTTTTAGAAAAGACGCTTTCCTTAACGGTCTCACTGGTTAAATGGGCAATTTTCCCTAAACTAGTTCTGTCGCCAGTCGCCAGCGTTAAACTCAGACCGCGGCCTTTGACCACCGTGGTACCGGAAAAAAGCAGGTTAACGCTTTGATAAATGTTTTTCGGCTGATTTTTTAAAATTTTACTGTCTTTATCAACCGCCGTTGATTCGCCGGAAATAATTGATTCATCAACCATTAAATTATCAGCTTCAAGCAACCGAAAATCAGCCGGAATATAGTCGCCCGTATCTAAAACCGCAATGTCACCCGGCGCTAAATCCCGCACGTCAATGGTTTGTTCCTGACCCTGACGCATCACCTTAACCCGGTTGACCATATATTGCTGCAACAATTTCAAAGCTCGTTCAGAACGAAATTCCTGATAGAAACTAAGGCTAGTGTTGATCAAAACAAAGAATAAAATCATCGCCGCATCAAACGGCTGGCGCAAAGCTAAGGCAATGACTCCGGCAGCTAAAAGCAAATAAATAAACGGCGAATTAATTTGCCGAAATAAAATTTCCCACCAGTAATTTTTTTTGCTGTCAATGTCGTTTCGCCCATACTCCGCCAGCCGCGCTTCCACTTCCAAATTGCTTAATCCCGTTAGTCGAGATTTCATCGCGGCTAACGCCTGACTGCCAGTAAGCGTGGCGTAATTAAAAATTTCTTTTTGATTAATGTGATTGTTCATTGAATTTAATTTTTAAATTTTAGATTTACGCTATTCCCACTCAATAAATAGTGCCGGGAGAATATGATGAACCAATCGGGTCACTGAAATTTATAAAAATATTTCAGTACTTGACAAAATAAACAATAAAGATTATTTTATACCCATAGAAGTGAAGTAAGGGTTGTGTTCTTTAAACAAGGAGAAATCTGATGAAAATCGCGCTCATTATAATTGGTATAATCGTAGGTCTTGTTTTGCTCTGGTGCCTCTGGCCACTCATAATCGTGTCAGGGCTTGGTGTGCTGCTAATTTATAGCGGCAACGTAGTCGGAATAGTGCTAGGTGCCATTCTCGTCATAGCCGGGATAAGCATCATGTTCCCTTGGTTCCATGTCCTCACTGACCCGCACGTAGATAGTGGCCCTCGAGGGCCTCATGGATAAGAGCAATAAAAACAGCCAAAACCACACCCGACTTTCACTAAACACAAGTGGAAGTCTTTTTTTAAATTATTCCCACTCAATCGTGCCCGGTGGTTTGTTAGTGATATCATAAAGCACGGCGTCAATACCGGGTGTTGCCACGATCTCTTTAACTAAGCGATTTAAAACATTTTTTGGCATGGGATAAAAATTCACGGTCATGGCTTCTTTGGATTCAACGGGCCGCAGAATAATCGTTTCACCACCGTGAAGCGTTAATGGCGATAGCACCACCGGAAACTGCCAAATTTTTTGATATAACCCGGCGGCTTTAATCTCTTGGGTTACGATGTTATCAACTTGACGCAAGAGGTCAAGTCGATCTTTAGTTAAAGCTGACGCTTTCAATCGAAAATTTCTCCGAGCCAATTGTTTAGGGAAACAAGCATAGACAACGCGGTTAATAGCGCGCACTTCATTAGTCAGACGAACAGAAGTATGGTGCAGTTTTTCCCAATTTAATTCACCGGTGATAAGAGCCGGATGGCGATAAGTCCGATTATCGCCCTGAACGCCAACACTACGAACTGGCAGCATTGTCACCCTAAAATCTTTACCTGCTGCGCGCTGTAAGTCCCGATTAATCTGCTCTAATTTTTCAATTTTTTCCCGGCCAGATGAGCAAAGGACACGAATGGCCAGTCCTGGTCCAGGGAAAGGGTGACGATTCAAAAGAGTGTTAGGCAACCCAAGTTTTCTGCCAATCGCCCTGACTTCATCTTTATAAAGTTCGGAAATAGGCTCGATTAAAGAACCTAAACGCATCAATTTTAAAATCTCTTTAACCCGGTTGTGGTGAGTTTTAATTTTATCCGCGTGCTTAGTGCCGCCAGTTTCAATTGTGTCTGGGTAAATTGTCCCTTGCCCTAAAACCCATTTTTTGATGTCTAATTTTAATTCGGCCATTACCTGGTCTTTAATTTTTAAAAACATCCGGCCAATAATTTCCCGCTTTTTTTCCGGATCCGCTACCCCCGACAAGGCTTTCAAAAAAACTCTTGAGGCGTCATATAAATATAAATCTTCAAAACCAGCCTGGGCTAAAGCGCCAGCAACTTGCCTTGATTCATCTAGACGGATAAAGCCATTATCAATATGCAAACCAAAAACTCGCTTTTTGCCTAAAACTTTTTCCAATAAGGCAAAACAAACTGCGGAATCAACGCCGCCGGAAACTAATAAAAATACGTTTCGGCGGCCAATGCGGCGCTTGACATCTAAAATAATCTGCCGCCAATAACGATCCGGTGACCAGTCTTTCCGGCACCGACATACGGTAAAAACAAAATTTTTCAAAACCTGCAAACCGGCGTCGCTGTGGGCCACCTCGGGATGAAACTGCAAACCATAAAGTCGGCGCTGGTCATTGGCCATGGCGGCAATCGGACAATCAGCAGTTTGAGCCACGGCCAAAAAACCAGACGGGACAGCCAAAACACTATCACCGTGACTCATCCAAACTCGGCTATTGTTTTTAACGCCGCGCAAAATCTGGCTTTGGCCGCACCGCTTGAGCTCGGCGTAGCCATACTCTTTAGTTTTGCTCGGCAATACTTGACCGCCGAAATGATGAGCTAAGAGTTGATGGCCGTAACAGAGGCCTAGAATCGGCACGCCTAAATTAAATAAACGGCGATTGTAACTAATGGCTGTCTTGTCATAAACACTTGCAGGCCCACCAGATAAAATCAAACCCTTAACACCCAAGAGCAGACTTGGGCTGACTGTCGGCGGATGAATTTCAACTAAAACACCGAGCTGGCGAATCCGCCGGGTAATCAAGTGCGTATATTGAGAGCCAAAATCTAAAACGGCGATTTGCGGTTTAATCATAATATGATACTAATCTACGAATTAATGCGAATCTACGAATATTTATTCGCATAGGCGGGTTCGTAACGCTTTTCGTATACTAGAATTTAAAAACTAAAAAACTGGTTTGGCCGGCTAAATTTTTAATTTCAATCGGTTGAATGCCGCTTTTAATAAGCGCCTGGCCCAAAATAGTGCCAGCTTGAGTTTGTTTGTCGGCCGGCCGCAGTAAAGTCAGATTAGTCGGCTGAATAAAATAAAAATTTTTAAACCCAGCGTCCAAATAATAATTTTGGCCATTGCTTTGCAAATCATTCAAAAATTTATCAGCCGTAACGACTGGCCAGCCTTCATAAAATTGACGACGCCATAAATACCAAATATCCGGTCCGTCTTTAATGTTATGATTAAAAACTAAAAGAATGTTGGCGTCTTGGCCACCTTTTTGAGCTAAATATTTTTTGACTCTTTTCTCTAAATAATCATTAGCCAGCTGAAAACGCACGGCCGGTACTTTTCCCACCAATTCATTTTTCAAATATTGATCTAACTGATTAAAACCAAAATTGCCGCGACTGCGCCCAAGATCACCAGAAAAAACCAAAGGTGAACGGCCAACTGGTTTTAAAACAAAAAAAGTGTTAACGCTGTAGAAAATTTCAAATGCCACAAAAATAATTAAAAAGAAACTAAAAATTTTATGCCGGGTCAGAATCTCTTGCCAAAAATAAGCTAAGAGTAAAATAAAAAACGGCACAAACATTGCTAAAAACCGAATCTGAGGCCCAACTAAACCAACCAATAAAACTAAAAATAATAAACCAAGCCAAATTAGCTTGAGGTTAAATAACCCCTTCTCGCTCCCCCTTAAATTAAGGGGGAGAAAAATAGAGTATAAGCTATAAACTAAGCCTGAAAACAAAACCAACAAAAACAGCGGCGACAAATATAAGGTCAGAGCTTGGGGCAAATTAATAAATCGCTGCCAAATCGACAAATCAGATTTACCCGGCAACTCCTGCCAACCCGTCACTTTATCGGTTAAACCAAAAATATAAGAAAGTTGTAAATCAAAATGGCCGCGGCTTTGAAATAAAAAAAGGTTATAAAAAATAACCGGCGAAATAATAATCAAAAAAAGCAAAACGCTTAAATAAAGCTGCCGACTTTTCAGCCATCCCCGTTTTTGCCAAAATAAAATTAATAAATAAACCGGCAAAATAAAAATTGCCGTATATTTTGTTAAAAAGCTTAAAGCCAAAAAACCAAAAGCCAAAGTCAAATAATTTTGTTTTTCTAAAGCTAAAATAAAAAAATAAAAACTGGCTAAAATTAGAGAAATTAATAAAGATTCTTGAAGGCCAATACGGCTAATCCAAATAGCAAAATTATTAACCGCGAAAAATAAAGCGGCAAGTAACCCAAAATTTTGATTGGCGATGATTTTGCCGATTAAATAAATAAGTAAAACCGAAATAACTCCGGCCACAGCCGAGACAGCTCGAGTCGCCCAGGGTTTTGGGCCAGTAATGTCTAAAACCAAATAGTTTAATAAAAAATTAAGCGGCGGATGGTCATGAAACGATAGCTTGGTCCAGCTTGGCGGTTCTTTGAACCAATTAATTGGTGTTGATTGAGCTTCGGTGAAATAATCCAAATAGCCCAAAGCGCGAAAACTGTAAGTGCTTTCGTCGTCAATCACGTCAGCTTGGCCTAAAGTAAAAAACCGAAAAATTGCGGCTAAAATTAAAATCAAGGTTAAAAAAATCAGCTCCTTTTTCTTAAACCAGGCCATATGAATTGATTATATCGCAGATTTAAGCTATGATAAAGTAAATTAATAGTAAATGTCATGCCGAATTTATTTCGGCATCTTACAAAAGTAATAAGATCCTGAAACAAGTTCAGGATGACAATAAAAAAATGAAAGAAGCCTTAACTTTTGACGACGTTTTACTCATCCCCCAAAAATCTGTTGTGTCGCCAAGCAAAGTGGACACCGCTATTTTTTTAACGCCAAAAATCAAACTTGCTATTCCCCTGATTTCGGCGGCGATGGATACAGTGACAGAAAGTGAAATGGCGATTGTTTTAGCCAAAGCCGGCGGCCTTGGCATTATCCACAAAAATATGTCGCCAGCACAGCAGGCAGCTGAAGTTAAAAAAGTTAAAGGAAAAAAATTGTTTTGCGGCGCCGCGGTTGCCATTGGCGAAGAGGCGATCAAACGCGCCAAAATTTTAATCGCCGCCGGCGTAGATGTAATTGTCATTGATGTCGCTCACGGCCATTATTATAAAGTAGCGCAAACGATAAAAATTTTAAAAAAGTTAATTAACAAAAAAGTGATTTTGGTCGGTGGCAATGTCGCTACTGGCAAAGCCACAATTGATTTAATTAAAGCCGGGGCGGATGTGATTAAAGTTGGTGTGGGTCCGGGTTCAATTTGCACCACGCGCGTTATTGCCGGAATCGGCGTGCCGCAATTAACCGCAGTAATGGATGCGGTCAAAGCCGCAAAAAAAACCAAAACGCCGGTTATTGCCGACGGCGGCATTAAATATTCCGGCGATCTGGTCAAAGCGTTGGCCGCTAGCGCAACAGCGGTGATGGTCGGCGGCCTTTTAGCCGGCACCGACGAAGCACCGGGAAAAATCATTACTCTCAACGGCGAAAAATTCAAAGTTTATCGCGGCATGGGTTCAATAGAAGCGATGCAAAAAGGTTCTAAAGATCGCTATTTGCAATCGGATAAAAATAAACGAGAAATTGTGGCTGAAGGCGTGGTCGGTTATGTGCCCTATAAAGGGCCGGTAATAAATGTCATTAATCAGTTAATCGGCGGTTTAAAGCAAGGTCTTGGCTATTGCGGCGCAAAAAATATTACTGAACTTCACCACAAAGCCGAGTTTGTCAAAATCACCCCGGCTGGTTTAAAAGAAAGCCACCCGCACAACTTGCAAAAAATCCAAAAGTCCGCGAATTATCAAGGCGACTTTATCTAACAAGCCACTAATTTTAAAAACTTTATTTGAAACAATTTTAAATTTTATTTTTCCACAACCAATAATTATTCACCAGCTCTTGTCTCAACTTAAAAGTATCACTGTGTTTCAATAGCCCTAAATAAGACGCGAGGGTTTCCGGCGTTGGACTTTCTTTAATCCGGCTCATCATCCGTCGCTTTGTCTTGGTCCGCAAGACTGCATGGTGCAAAAAGTTAATCCAACCCAAAAAATCAACGCCCGATGCTGCTGTTTTCATAAAAACTTTTTTAGGGTGCAGCTCTATTTTAAACTCATCCTGCAAAAAATTGCTGATTAGCTGTGAATCTTTAATCAATATTTCTTTACTGTTGGACAAAATAACAAAATCATCGGCATAACGGATATAATGCCGCGCTTTAAGTCTATGCTTCACAAAATGGTCAAGTTTATTCATATAAACATTGGCAAACAATTGTGAAGTTAAATTACCCAAAGGAACTCCTTTATTCTGCCTAACATTAAAACTTCTCACTATTTCAGTAAGGAGATTGACAACATCATTATCAACAATGTATTCGCCCAAAATTTTCAGCAACACATTGTGGTCAATACTCTCAAAAAACTTTTTAATATCACATTTTAATACCCAGCAAGTAATAGTATTATTTCGGTCTGACTGGCGGACAAAAACTTTAAATCTCGCAACGGCTCGGTGAGTTCCTTCCTCCAACTGACAAGAGTAAGAATCGGCAATAAACGTTTTAGCAAAAAACGGATAAAGCTTGCGGTAAATGGCATGATGGACTAAACGATCACAAACCCCCGCTTTATGGATATGGCGAAGCTTAGGGTCAGTGATGTAAAAGCTCTTGGCAGGTACCCCAAATTTAAGACACGGTGTCTACATGATATAATGGGTATGAAAGGAGAAATTTATGCCCAAAGGACATCCGTCAGTCAGCAAGGAAGTTAAAGAGCAGATAATCAACAGAATTAAAGAAGATGGTTTGCCGGTATCCCAGGTCGCCTCCGAACACGGCCTTAAGCCTAGGACTATTTACCAGTGGATTGCCAAAGGAGTCACGGCTCCGCCCTCAATCTTAGAGATATCCAAGCTGAAGCGAGAAAACCAGGCGCTCAAAGAACTCATTGGCCAAATTACTCTGGAAATGAGCTTAACGAAAAAAAAGGCAGATGATCGCTAAAGTCAAAGTTCTTTCCAAAAAGGAGTTAGCTAAAAAACAAGGTATATCGAGAAGTAGTCTCTACTACCAGCCCAGACTGGAGAAAAAAGACTGGTGGCTTAAAAACCGAATTGAGCTGGTCTTGCAAGATAATCCCAGCTACGGCCACAAAAGAATCGCTCCGGTCCTAAGAGTCAACAAAAAAAGAGTCTTGAGAGTAATGAAAAAGTTTGGGATTAAGCCCTACCGAAGAAGGGGCAGAAAGTTCAAAAATACCAAGAATTTAGCCAGAACCTACCCTGATTTGCTTCAGTTGATCCCTTTTCCCAACCAAGCCAATATCGCCTGGGTTTCTGACTTTACCCAATGGTCATTTCACGGCAGAACCGTTTATCTGGCTACGACTATGGATATTTTTAACCGTAAAATCGTGGGCTGGACTTTACTTAATAGTCACGCCGTCCAATTAACTCTGGCTGCCTTAATGAATGCCATTGAGAAATACGGTCGGCCAGAGATTCTTCACTCCGATCAGGGCAGTGAATACAAAAGCAAAGTTTACGCTGGCTTCGCTGAAAGTCTGGGAATCAAGCTATCGATGAGCCAAAAAGGATCACCTTGGGAAAATGGCTACCAGGAAAGCTTCTACTCCCAGTTCAAAGTTGACTTAGGCGACCCGAATAGATTCAAGACTTTAGGTGAGTTAGCCGTGGCCGTTTACCAGCAAATTTACTACTACAATAATCAAAGGATTCATAGTAAACTAAAAATGCCTCCGGCGGTATTCGCCGTAAGGCAGCAGATATTAACAACTAATTATATATCCATTAAAGTGTAGACAGGGTGTCCAAAGAAATGGGTACCCACCACTGCTGTCTCTAAAATCTGCAACAAAAAACACGCCAAAAATGGCGCGCTATGTTGATCGGTTAAGTTATGACTTTATCTTAATAAAAGGCAGATGTAATGTCAACAGTGCTACTCTAAACAAAAAATTATATTAATCAAATAAAAAGAAAAAGCCAAGAGCAAATTTCATGGCTTTTTCTTTTTATTTCAAATGCAAGGCCGCTCGGTGTTCGGTGTCTTGCACCTCATCACTACATGGCAGGGCCACGGGGAATCGAACCCCGGTTGCCGGGATGAAAGCCCGACGTCCTAACCGCTAGACGATGGCCCCACGCTTACTAACTTTTTTTATTTAAAAATTTCAAAAATAGAACCTTTAATTTTTTTCTACCCGAAGACGATTTCCAATATTTTTCTCTTATTCTCACTTCTTCCGGTGAATCAATTTTTTCTAAAATATAGTGTTTAAAATTACCAAAATCTCTTGTTGATTTAACCTTTTTATTTCTACGTTCTTTCAATCTTTTTTCTAAATTATCACTAAACCCAATATATGTTATTCCTCAATTTTCAGAAATCAGCCAATATATATAATACATAGTGGAAATTTATTATGGCTAACCGCTACCCGCCTCGACTCGCGGCACTTGCTCGCTTCGCTTCGCTATCGAAGCGAGTCGACGCGAGACGGGGACGATGGCCCCACTATAACCATTAACTTTTGACAGTTAACAATTAACACTGTTTATTTAAGCTAAAACCGCCAATGAGGCGGGAATAGCTTAATTTAACTTAAATTATAATATCGTAATTTATTGGTTTAGTCAATTTGGGCGCCGTTAATATAAGTGTCCAGATGAGTCTGGTTAATCTCAACCACTTCGGCCCAGTCATAACCAATTCGCTGGAAAGCCGGAGCCGTGATTTTTTGTTTGCTCGTATTGCTGATTAAATATACTTCGGGTTGATTGCTAGTTTTAATCAATTGAACATTCGGATAAGAGTTGATATCCAAATCATTGATCCGAGCCACGTTGCCCCAAAAATTTCCCGGGTAGCTGACAAAAATCGTGGGTGAAGGAAGATTGATTTTCAGCCACTTATGATCCGGCCGCTGAAATAAATGATAAATAATCGGGTCAATTGGCGTGCGGACCAAATTGGCGTTAGCATAACTATCTAAAGTTTTTTTGCTAACCGTCTTGATTTTTGACCAATTACATTCATACGTGTTGAAAGACTGGGGACTGGTAATATAATGCTTTTGGCCGGTTTCCAAAATCGCCCAAATATCCGGACTCTCCGTGGTTTTATACAAAGCTTTAATTTTGGTGTAGCCCAAATCCGGATTGCAGGCATAGCCACGATAAAGATCACTTGGCACGTCCAACGTAGAAATGCCCAAAACGCGGCCGGTTTGATTGCCCGTGATTTGAGTCACGCGGTCATAGCCGCCAAGAAAACCTTGACCTAAATAGCGGTTATAATCCAAAACATCTTCAATCTCACAGCCTTCAGGCAGAGGGTGGAATTTTAAATTGCCGTCTGGTTTAAAATCAAACTGCGCTCCGCCCTTTTGCCGTTCGGCATAATAAATTTCTAATTTATGATAACCAGCGGTTAAATAAACGTCTTTGGTCGCATTTTTCGCCGGATGCAAGCCGCCCAAATCAGAGGTTAATTGGTCATCAATGAAAACCCAAGAATCATCATCTGAAGCAATGGTGTAGCGGTAAGTGGCGCCAGAGGACACATCAATAATCGCCCGCCAGTTAACGGCAAAGCCATAAGGATCACCGGGTTTGCCTTCGTCAACGGGCAAAAAGCGTTGGCCAAAAGTTAAATTTTTATCCACTCGGCTGAAGCTGAAAAATTCCGGATTATACCAGTCGTTTTCCCGGCCGATTTTCGTATTAGGAATAATGTCGCCTTTATATTGCTCAACCTCCGGATGATTGCTTGATAAATTGTAATATAAGCCATAATAGCCAAAATCAGTTTCTAAATTAACGTCGCAAGTGCTGGTGCCTAAAACCGAGCCATAAGTCGTTGGCTGGCTGACGGTGGTGGCATTCGGTTTAGTTTTAAAAGTTAAGGTTTCGGATTTAGCAATTTTGTCATTAACATCCTTAGCTTCAATTTGGAAATAATAAACTGTATCCGCTTTTAAGCCGGTTAAAGTAATGCTTTGAAAAAAATCTCGGGGCGGATTATAGTTAACGGTTTTGCCGAAATTAGTGGTGACGCCGTATTTGACCAAGCCTTCGGCGAGTTTGTTGGTCCGCCAAGTAATGACCGCGCTTGAGTTAGTGATATATAAATCGTTTTCTCCGGCCGGCGTAATACTATAAATAATTAACGCTTCGCGGTCGCTGATATCCGTGACTTTAGTTTGAAAAGTTAAATCTTCCCAACGGGCGATATTATTGTCTTTATCTTTGGAGCGCACGCGAAAATGATAATAAGTGCCATCAATTAGACCGCTGATGGTTAAATCATGGACGCGAACCAAGCGGCTGTCTGATTTAATTGAACCGTAATTCGCAGTTAAGCCATACTCAACTTCGCTGGTTGCCTCTTCATCAGTTAACCATTGAATCGTGGCGGTTTTGCCCGTGGTATAAGGCACATGAACTTGAGAAATGACCGGCGCCGTATTATCGCCGAACTTAGTGGTTTTAAAACTTTGCTCAAAAGACCGGACTTCAGTGGCGTCATCAGTCGCGGTAATGCGAAAATAATAAGTGGTTTCGGAATTTAAACCAAAAATAGTAATCGCTTGCGAGGTCACCCTTTGATTTGTAGATAAAGCCCAAATATAATGGCCGGAATCTAAACCGTATTCCAATTTACCAAAAGCCGGACGATTGACCTGCCAACTAATGGTGGCGCTGTTGTTATCTTTAGCCACCGCAATACTAGAAATGTTTAAGGGTTCAAGCGCCTGTAATTGGCTGATTGGCGCTAACAGAGTAATAAATAAAGCCAAAATTAGCAACCACCCCATTCCCCTCCTTGATAAGGAGGGGTTAAGGGGAGGTTGTTTTTTAGCTAATTTTAAATGATTTTTTTGGAAAATATAGGTCATAAATTTAGTTAATTTTCCCCGCACTTTTCAGGCATTGTATTTCCGTACCCTTTTAGTGGACCATTTGAAAAAGTCATTATTTATGATAAATAATTGAGCTATTTATTAGTATTATTTCATTCTATTTATGCCTAAAAAGTGCGGGGTTTTACGATTTTTAATTATAGCATATCATCTAAATCTTGTCAAGCAAATGTACGGTAAGTTCAATGAGTAAGTGCAACACCCTTGATAAAATAAGGGTATATGAAGCACTATCAACAATTATCAATTGAAGAAAGGGAAAGGATTCATTTGGGACTTTGGCAGAACAAAACTATTAGACAAATCGCTTTTGAACTGGGTCGGTCGCCTTCAACCAGTCAAAACAGCAAGTTAAGGAGGTCAATATGCTCAACACGGCGATTTTGGAAAGAAAGGCAATTAAGCCAGGCAGATTTTCTGTTAATTTGCTGCCAAAAACAAGTTAGGATTTCCCTACTACCCCAGCGCCACTTACCCAAGTTTTAGCGGAGCTAAAGATTAAGCCGTTTACTCCGGCTTCAGTCCGGGCTTACAAAAGCCAAGTGCTGAAAGACTTGCATATGTCTTTTGGCAAGCTGTGTTTAATGGGTTTACTACTGGTTAACGGTAGTATGTGTAGTATGTCTAGATTGATTGCAATAATTCTGACGGTTTCCATAATATTGGCTGTCGGTGTCAGCGGTCTGTCCTATTATTTATCTAACCAGGTTCTCCAAGCCGCTAGCCATGAATTTGCCGACGCACTAGATTGGCCATTTGCATCTGCGGCCTTAATATTTATTATTTCCACTTGCATTATAGTCAACTTTGCTTATACCACTATTGACTACTATTGGGCAAGAGTGCCGGTGATGAAATATCGTGGCGATGTTCCGCCTTCAGTTGAGGAAGAAATCGCCGCGATTAAAGCCAGGTGCCCTAAGGCGAGATTTCTTGTTGACTATTTAGTCAATGATCCGTTCCTAGTTGTCCGCAATGGCCGATTTGGCCGTTGCTATCACCTCTGCGTCTAGGGCGAAAAAGGTTTTGTCCATTAAGGATTGGTTGAAGTAATAATTTTATCAAGGCAAGCTTCAGGGAGGTAGGCTTGCTTTTTTATTTAGTGAATAAAGTTTCGGTGGGCAGGGCATCAGACCCTGCCCACCGACCAAAGGAGTATCCTCCTTTGGAATCCTCTTATGATCAGTGTTCGCTCGCTACCGCTCGCTCACAGATTTAATTATTGACTCCGCCTCATCCCTGCGGCAGAGACCGCAGGGTATTCGGCGGATTTGCATAATAAAGAAGGCTCAAGCTGGTGCTTGAGCCATATTTCACTCAAAGAGCCTTTTTGATTTAGACGGCCATGGTTTTGAGATTCCACCAAAGAACCACAACCCAATACGAAGTGTAAATCACTTCCGCCGTGGCATAGGGCAGCGTCCGGATATGCCAATGAGGTTTCCAAAGCAGTGCCCACTTTTGTTGGCCGTAACGGATCCAGAACTCATTGAGCCATTGGCGGCTGGGACGGGCAAAGATGTGACGGTACCAACTTCTGGCTTTTGTCATGCCATCTGCCATCTGCTCACCAATTTCACCCTGCAAGCGCACCTCAAAATAGACATGCTGGAAAATGTAAAATTCGCGGAAACAGTGGCCAATGTATTTGAGCCGAAACCAAGCTTCTTTGGACCAGAACGTAAGCAAACTTTCACGCGGCAATTCCGGCCGACGTTCGCATCGCCGTCTCTTTGACCAAAAGCCCGCCATCATCGGATGTGTTCCTTCACCCAAGGCGCTGTTGCGATACCAAAAATAGTTTCGCAGCATTCCCCAGAATCTTTCCGGCGGCAAGCGTTTCAAAGCGGCAATCATCTGTTTTGAGCGGTAGAATTCACGAAAACATTTATACATCAGTTGCCGCAAATCTTGCCGGCTCAAATTCGGATGATTATTGACCAGATGGAAACTGTCATAGTCATTGAAGTCTAGGTCCATTGGCACGCCCGTGCAGTACATCCTGATATGCAGTTCCGAACCCGGCAAAGGCGTTAAGATGAAAAGCGAGGTTTGGTCAACACCAAGGCGTTTTAATTCCTCAATACTGGCCAAAATGCTTTCCCGTGTTTCCACTGGCCAGCCAATAATAAAAGCGGCATGGACGCCAATGCCATTTTGGTGTAAAGCATCAATCATCTTGGGAAAATTGGTAACTTGGTTTTGGTGTTTCCGAGCGTCTTTGAGCACTGCTTGGTTGAGCGACTCAAGACCAAGAAATACTTGGCTGCAGCCGGCCGCCGCCAGCTTGGGAATAAATCCCGGCAGTTGGAAAGATGCCAAATCAGCTTCAACCATAAAGCCGATTTTGTAGTCTTGCTGACGTAATTTAGCCAGCCCGTCCAAGATCGCGTCGCGAAGTGGGTTTCGAGCAAAATTATCGTCCGTGAAAAATCCGGAGAAACTGCCTTTTTGGTTGCAAATTTGTCTGACCATTTCAGTAATTGCTTTAGGGTCGCGGAAACGTTGGACTCGGCCCTGGACATTGATAATGGTGCAAAAATTGCAAGCAAACGGACAGCCGCGATTGGTGTCAAGCGTATACATTTCCGTGGCAAAGTCGTCAAAGTAATGGTTTGGATATTCCGGCATTGGCGCATTTTCTAGTGATGGCTTACCGCCTCGATATAACAGTTGAGGACGGCCAGCGACAATGTCAGAAAGGATTTGAACCCAAACTTTTTCGGCTTCGCCGTGGCAGACAATGATCCCATCAGCCATTAACTTTTGGACTTCCGGCGGCATAATATGAGGACACGGTACATCCTTTCGTTTTTCATCGTCCGCTCCGATACCATCAAACATCGTGCTGATTGAGCCGCTGACATGAAAGCCGCCAATAACCACAGTAGCGCCAGCTTTTCTGAATTTATAAGCCAAATCCCGCGCCCGCGGAAACTGATTGGTTTGCACGCCGACTAAACCAACTACGACTTTGGTTTGGCCGTCAGTAAAACGGCGTACCAATCCTATTGGATCGTCAACCCGCTGACCCCAAACCCCATCATCAAAAACTTCGATGTGGTATTTGGCGACCGATACCACTTCACTTGCCAACGCTTGTTGGGTCAGACTATACATTGCCGCCAAGCTGTTGGACGGCAACACCCCGCGCCAAAAACGGCGAGGGTAACCGCGATCGTCATAATTCGTCGGCCGAACCAAAAAAACAACCAGCCGATTCACCCCCTTTCCCCCAGCCACCAGTGTCTTCATCGTTTTTTCCTTTCTTCTATAGTTTTGAACCAAAATTTCTCGTTCTGTTTTTCCTGTTTCCCTTGGTTAAATTAGGTCAAAGGACATAACTTATTTATAACACAGACAAGATTCACTTTCAAACAAAATATTATTTGATATTATTGGTTAAATTATCTATAATAAAGAAAATATGACCAAAAATGATAAGCTAGAAATTTTAATCAAGCAGCCAGACGATCAAACGGCAGGCGAACCCGGCTGGCTGACTCAAGCCGGCGAAGGCGAACTGCTTTTAGATGTTTGCCAAGATAAAAATAATATTTATGTCGTTTCGGCGATTGCCGGCGCCAAGCCCGAAGATTTAGAAATTGCCCTTAATAACGACATGTTAACCATTCGCGGCCAACGCCAGCAGGATTCAGAAGTTGAAGAAAAAGACTTTTTTTACCGCGAATGTTACTGGGGCAGTTTTTCCCGTTCCATCATCTTGCCAACCGAAATAAAAGCTGATAAGATTTCAGCAGTTCTGAAAAACGGCGTTTTGACCGTCACTTTACCCAAAGCCAAAAATCGGCAAAATATCCCTATAAAAATTAGCGAGGAGTAAAAAATGGCCATTAATAATTCCAATCAAATTAACCAGCCCGACTTAAAAGGAAAGGTTGAAAATTTTACCGGAAAAATCGCAACGATTCTGACTGCTGACGGCCAAAAAATTAACTGGCCAATTAAAAATTTACCTGACGACTGCCAAATTGGCACGGCAGTTCGCTTAGTTTTAAAAACCAATGAGAGCGACGAAGAAGACCGGGAACAAACCGCCAAAACTATCCTCAACGAAATTCTAAAAACAAACAAAAATGAAGAATAAAAAGTTTGACGCCGCGTTCAAGGAAAAAAAGAAAAAGGGGTGGTTAATTTTGACCACGTTTTTTTTAATTTTATTTTTGATTTTTTTCGCCTTAGTCTTTGGGCTTGAACGGGCTTATGCCGGCAAATTTTATCCGCGAGTAAAAATCGGCAACCTTGACGTTTCCGGCCAAAACATCAAAAGCGTGGAAAATAATTTGAAAAATTTTGAAGCCGAAATTCAAAATCAGGGCCTAAGTTTTAAAGCTAACGGCCAAGAAATTAAAGTTAATCCGGTTAATATCGCCGCCGCGGATCCGGACTTAGCTAAACCGGTCTTGGTTTTTGGCTGGCCCCAAACCATCAATGCCGCTTATCAGGTTGGCCGAAATTCTAACCCCCTAAAAAATCTGACGGAAAAATTTCAGCTGTTAGTTTTAGGCCGAGAAATTCCAGTTTATTATCGGCTTGACGAGACAGAATTGCTAAATATTTTAAAAAATAATTTTTCGGCTCTAGAAAAACAACCCACTAATGCCGGCTTAGAAATTACGGGCAATAATTTTGAAATCACGGGTGAAAAATCCGGCTATGTTTTTGATTATCAAAAAGCCGTTGATCAGCTTAAAATCAACCTTAACCAACTTAATACGGCGCCAATCACTTTAGACCTGAATTTCACCGAGCCAGAAATTAAAAAAAATGAAACTGGACAAGCTCAAAATATTCTGGAAAAAGCTTTAGCTTTGAATGCTTTAACTTTAACTTATAAAAAAAGCCGATGGGAAATTGCTAAAAATGAATTTACCCCTTGGCTTGAGTTTCAAAAGTTTGAAGGTGAGATTGTGGTTGGCTTTAATCAGGAAAAAATTTATGATTTTCTTAATAAAATTGGAACCGTAATTAATGTTGAAGCCAAAGAAGCCAAATTTAAAATGACCGGCGATCGGGTGACGGAATTTGAAGCCAGTCAAGACGGCCAAGAGCTTGATTTAGCGGCGACTTATAAAAAAATTAACGCCCAGCTGATTTTAGGTGAGAATAAAGAAATTGAGCTTGTCGTCAAAATAACGCCGGCCAAAATCGCTACAGCTGAATTAAATAATTTAGGCATCAAAGAATTGCTCGGCCGCGGCGTTTCTAATTTCAAAGGCAGTCCTAAAAATCGGCGGCATAATATTACGGCTGGCGCAGTCAGTTTAAATGGTATTTTAATCGCCCCGGGCGAAGAATTTTCTTTACTCAAAGCCTTAGGCCCGGTTGACGCCGAGCACGGCTATAAGCCGGAATTAGTGATTAAGGGAGACCGAACGATCCCGGAATTTGGCGGCGGGCTTTGCCAAATTGGCACCACCACTTTTCGCGCTGCTTTAAGTTCCGGCCTACCCATTACCCAACGCCGCAATCATTCTTATCGGGTAATTTATTATGAACCGGCTGGTATGGATGCGACGATTTATGATCCAGCGCCGGATTTTCGTTTTCTAAACGACACCAAAAATTATATTTTATTTACGACAAAAATTGTTGGCGATGATTTAATTTTTGAATTTTATGGCACGCGCGATGGCCGCCAGGTTGACCTCGGACCAAATCCGCCGAAAATTTATAACATTGTTTCGCCCGGCGAACCACGTTATGTTGAAACTGAAGAATTGAAGCCTGGGGAAAAGAAAAAAGTGGAAAGCGCCCATGCCGGTGCTGACACCTATTTTAAATACACGGTGACCTATGCCGACGGCACAGTTAAAGAACAGGATTTTTACAGTCATTATGTTCCTTGGAAAGAAGTTTGGTTAGTGGGAAAAGAACCAAGTGTGGCCACGACAACCGAAAGCTTGCCCGAAATTCAAAATTAAAAAACCGCCAGCTTTATAAAAAAGTGACAGTTTTCTAAATCAGGCAGTCGCGCTGCCCAAAAATCTGCAGACCCCAGCACTTAACTCTGTGAATTACCGTTTTTACGATTTTCAACTTCGAAGCACGCTTATTTAGCTTAAAGACATAATTCCGTAACAGGTTTAGTGCGGAGCAAATAGGATCTACAAATTTTTGAGCAGATTGTCGGAAAATCTGCTGATTAATCTGCAGACCCCGCCCAAATTTTTGCTTCGCAAAAATTTAAGCGGGGCGAGACGAGGTTTTATTCTAAGTGATAATAAATTTAGAGATAAACTCTTTGATTAATCTGCTGATTAATCTGCAGACAAGAAGTTTATTTTTAGGAGAAACCCAGCCGGAGCCGGACGGTCCAAAAGACAAACTCCGTGCTTGTCGTGCCTGCAGAAGTCGGATAGCAAGTTTTTCCCCGCATTGCTACGAGGCGAAAGGAGGTTTTGGTTAAAGGTACAACTTGCTTGCTATCCAAATTCCTACAGGCACTCAAAGCCACCCCTCCAAAAGCTTAGCACAAAAAGCACGCCGGAGGGCTACCCGTTTGGGCTGTCTGCAGATTAATCAGAGGATTTGTTTGTTATAATGATTTGAAAAGAACCAATTAGCTTAGCAAATTTTTAGATTTTTGTCAAGCCCAACTAAATTTTTGCTTGTCAAGAATTTAGGTGGGTCAAGACAAAATTAATCAAGTAAATCAAAAAACCGCTTAGATAAGCGTTTTTTTGTCCCGACGTAAAGTCGGGATCCCGATTCTGCCATCGTCGGACATCGGGATTTTCTTTTTGTTTTGCCTTGATTAAAAAATTCTAACTAATTTACCTGCCAAAATTTTCAAATTAGTAAAGTGTTTTTAAGATTTCGTTTGATATAATTTCTACCCCAGCCTGTTTTAAAAATTAGAGGCCCCCTTCTTTTAGTAGAAAATGATTTACCTTGATTATGTTTTTCTAGTCTAACTTTTAAATTATTAGTATAACCAATATATAATTTACCATCCTTTTGGCTTTTTAAAATATAAACATAATACATATTTGAAAATTTAGGCGGGTTTATTTATTGATTTTTTATTAATCTAATCATTTTGTTTTTACTTGTCAACCCTTTAAGGATCTCAATTTGTGATTTCGCCACTTTAAAATGGTTAGCCAAAAAATTAATTAGTTCTCGGTTGGCTTTGCCTTTTTCTGGCGCCGCCTTGAGATGAATTTTTAAAAAATTTTCTTTTTGTTCAATAATTTCAGTTTTACTGGAGCGAGGAATAACTTTAACCAAGATATCCATAGTTATAATTTTGAATTTTGAAAATCGAATTTTGATTCAATATATTAATATTCTAATCTTTCAAAATTCAGTTACCTGCCCGCCATGGCCTGTTTAATTTGGCGATAGAACTAAAATTTAAATCAAGCTCAACAATTTTAATTTTAAAAAATAATTAAGGCGATGGCCCGCCCGCCTTGACTTCGTCAAAGCGAAGTCGGGCGCGGCAGGCGGGTTTAAAATTGAATGAAAATTAAAAATTCGAAATTGGAATTTTTTAAATACGTTCCAGTAAAATCAACTCCGCTTTATCAGTTTTTGGATCATAAATCGCAAAAGTCGCTCTGGCGAAAAGGCCGGCTAGGGTGCCGGGATTTCTCAAAACGGTTTTGCCAATTTTTTTCTCCCAAACCCGATGATCATGGCCGTAAAAAAGCGCATCATACTTTTGACTTTGGGCCAACTTTTGAGCAAGCCACGGATAATGGGTAAAGACAACAGTCCGACCGCCAAATTCTAATTGACCGGTTTGGCCGTGAATAATGATATTTTTAAATTTGGTGGCCACTGCTTTCATCATTTTTTGGTCACCATCCACATTACCAAAGACCAGATGGATTTTACCCTTAAATTTTTTGGCGATTTCTTCAAGGACCGCGGGCGCACAAACATCACCGCAATGAATAATAGTTTTAATTTTTTGTTTTTTAATAAACGAGAGTGCCCGATAAATATTAACCAGATTATCGTGGGAATCGGAAATAACTGCGATTTTTGTCAAGGCTGACTCGACCATATGGTAAAAATTAATAATGAGAGGGAGGGGTTTCATTTTACCGTGACTGATTTGATGTAATCTAAAACTTTTCTTGAAGCAATAACATTTTTTAAATAATCGCGATAAGCTGGCTGCTGCAAATTTTTTTCAATTTCGGAATTGCCGACATAAGCGGCTAAAGTATTTTTAATCTCCAGGTCAATTTCCTGGTTGCTGACTTCAATATTTTTATCTTTACCCACTCGGCGTAAGACTAAAGCGCTTTTCACCCGCTTCATGGCTTGCGGCGCCAAATCCAAAAGCAAATCTGCTCGACTTTTTTTAAGATGATTTAAATAATCCTCAAACTTTAACCCTTGAGCGGTTAAATTATACTCCAGTTCATCAACCATCTTTTTGGTCTCGGAATCAACTAAAAAGTCCGGAATATCAGTAAATTTGCTTTGTTCAATAATTTTATCAATTAATTCATTTTCCGTTTCCCGGGCTTGGCGGCTTTCGGCTTCGGTCTGTAATTTTTGCCTAATTTCATTTTTGAATTCAGCCATCGTTTTAGAAGTGCCAAAACTTTTAGCCAATTCATCATTTAATTCCGGCAAGTCCAATTGATAAACAGCGTTAAGCTTCACCTTAAAATCAACTAAACGTCCAGCTAAATTTTTTTGGTGATAATTTTCCGGAAATTTTAAAGAAAATTCTTTAGTTTGATTTTTAGTTAAGCCAATCAACTGATCTTCAAAGCCCGGAATAAAAGCGTTTTCACCGATGACTAAAGGAAATTTTTGCTGTTTGCCCTGACTAACCGGGATTTTATCTAAAAAAGTCTCAAAATCAATTTCCACTTTATCGCCGCTTTTGGCCGGACGGTCAACTAAAATTTCTTTAGCCCGCATTTTTTGCAAATTAGTTAAAGCTTTTTGGACTTCTTGTTCGCTCACTTCAATTTTTTTCCTCGCCACCTTGATTTGCTGATAATCACCGAGTTCAACTTCAGGCAATAAACTGATTTTAGCCTGATAAATTACCGGATTGTCCGGCGCTAATTTAATAATTTCAATCTGCGGCGAACCAATAGTGATTAGATGATTATCATTAATGGCTTTAAATAAAGTTTTTTTAACTGCCGGCTCAATCGCTTTTTCCCAAATTTCCGCTAAGCCAACTTTTTGTTTAATAATTTCAAAATTAGCCTTGCCCGGCCGAAAGCCGGAAATTTTTGTCGTTTCCGAAATTTGTTTAGCCGCTTGTTCCAAAAACGGCTGATATTCATTAGGGGCTAATTCAATCGTAATCTCGGCTTGGCCGCGGGGCAGTTTTTTAAAATCAATTTTCATAAAAATATAATGCTAATCTGCGAATTGATGCGAATGCCACTAATATTTTTATTTGTGTCATTCATATATATTAGTATATTAGTATTATGTCAAATTAGTCTAACAAAAAAAATTTATTTAGTCAATAAAAAGCGGGCCGAAAAGGCTCGCTATGTCACTTTGGTAATTAGCCAAAGCAAAATTAAATGCATCGTATTGTCAGTAATAGCATAGACTAAACAGGCAAAGGGCAATTCAATGTCCCGATATCTGTCTTTGGCAGAAAACGTCGCCATAATATCCGGATGACCGATTAATTTACCAGTAGTTAACCAATGAATACCGGTCGATCGGCCAATGCGAAAGAAAAACCAAAACGATAATCAGCGGATTTATTGTCCAAAAAAAAGGCAAACCGAAGCGGTGTAAAGAAAGTAATGCCAAGTGCACCATAAAAATCCCATCCAACTTTTTTGGCTTTTTCGTAAAGTCATTTTCCAGTTTTGGAGCAGATAGTCGCCGGTTAAATGGCCAAGGACAATTCGGGCAAAAACATCTTCCATAACTAGACCCTCCTCTATTTAAATTCAGTTTTAACCTCCAAACAAGACAAATTAGCATATAAAAACAAAAGAGCCAATAGAATGAATTGACCCTAAATTTTTGGTTAAAAAATCTAAAGCAAAAGTAATGGCGCAATGACAATGGAGGCCGTGGCCACGACTTTGATTAAAATATTTACTGACGGGCCGGACGTGTCTTTAAATGGATCCCCAACCGTGTCGCCGATGACCGCGGCTTTGTGGGCGTCAGAACCTTTGCCGCCTAAATTTCCGGCTTCAATATATTTTTTCGCATTGTCCCACGCGCCGCCGGTGTTGGCCATAAAAATCGCCATCAAAAAACCAACCGTCATGGAACTCGCCAAAAAACCAGCTAAAGCCGCGGCGCCTAAGCCAAAGCCAACCGCCAGAGGAAAAATAATCGCCAGCGCGCCGGGTAAAATCATTTCTTTAATCGCCGCTTGCGTGGAAATTTCAATGCAGCGCCGATGATCCGGCTTAGCCGTGCCTTCAAGCAGGCCCGGGATTTCTTTAAATTGCCGTCTGACTTCCTGGACCATTTTAAAAGCGGCTTTGCCCACTGACTTCATAGTGAGAGCGGCAAACACAAAAGGCAAAAGTCCGCCAAAAAACATGCCAACAATGACATTAGCACTAAGCAAATTAATCACTTCCAAACCAACAATTTGAGAAAAACTAATTAACAAAACTAAAGCGATTAAAGCCGCCGCGGAAACCGAAAAACCTTTGCCCACCGCGGCGGTGGAATTGCCAATGGCATCTAAAACTTCCGCCCGTTCCCGGGTTTCTTTACCCATGCCAGCCATTTCCGCAATCCCCGCGGCATTATCCGCAATCGGGCCATAAGTGTCAGTCGCTAAGGTAATACCCAAAGACGCAAGCATACCCACCGCTGCCATGGCAATGCCAAATAAACCAGCAAAATAATAAGCAGTCAAAGTTGCCGCGGACACCGCGACAATCGGCGCCACCGTGCTAATCATCCCTACCGCCAAACCGCTAATGATCGTGGTGGCTGGACCCGTTTGAGCGGATTCAGCAATATACCGAGTCGGC
>Ga0209542_10004611_pt1 | contig 28148 bp, 28 predicted proteins | sample RifCSPhighO2_01_FD_184028 | JGI IMG/M metagenome (GOLD analysis project Ga0209542, IMG submission 184028) | Soil microbial communities from Rifle, Colorado - Rifle CSP2_plank highO2_0.1 (SPAdes) (version 2) | ecosystem: Environmental > Terrestrial > Deep subsurface > Rock core/Sediment ...
TGAACGAGCCGTCAATCGTGACATTGCGGCAAATACGGGATGCGTCAATTTTGACCGGTATGAGTTGAGCTTCAATGTGACAAGCAACCCCCAAAGTTTTACTGTTACCTTGTTTTGTACCAATCCAAATGTTCAACGAGTTGTTGATACATTCAATCTAGATGGAAGCAGGGTTATTAACCCGAATAGTAATTTTGTGGTTCAATTTATTTCACCATATGGTTGCACTAATGCCTCATGTAATGCTGCTTCACGAACAATAATTTTTGAAAATAATACCGGGCAACAATGTATCAGTATCACAATAGACGCACTTGGTAAAAGTACAATTGGCCAATCATATGCTTGTTAAATTTCAGTCGCACCGTTTCCAGCTAAACAAAGCCTTCACATTGATCGAGATCATGATCTTTGTCTCACTACTAAGTATGGTTCTCATTGTTACCGTGGGTTATGTGACACGACTGCTTATGAACATGAAGGTCAACGAGCACAAAATTTTTGCCACCTTTTATGTTGAGGAGGTAAGTGAGTGGTTACTCGGTGAAAGAGAAAGCGATTGGAATAATTTTCATAGTAAGGCTTCAGTTTCTGCTCCAGGCACCACCTATTGTCTAAATAACAGTTTAAGTCCTAACAATACTATTAATATCCTTGCTACCCCAGTTTCGGGAGCAAATCCCTGCGTGTTTACTGGAATCACAGGCAATGCGCCGCTTATTTTTCAACGTACAGTAAGGCTGCGTAAGAATGCAGCGGCAACTCAAGTTACCGCATTGATTGTCGTATCATGGTTTGACAACGGTGTTCAATATACTCAACAAGTTGAGAATGTTTATACAGCAAGATAAAATTATGGTTAAAAAAAGGGGCTTTACAATGATCGAAATGCTTATTGTCATCTCAATGTTTATCGTCTTGCTTCCGACGATATTTGCTATTTTATCTACAATTTTAAGGCAACAGCTAAGGTTATATCGCATTGTCGAGGCAAAAAGGCAGGGTGACGCTGCCTTGGCATTTATGAAAGAGAGGATTTCGCGAGAGGGCTATGCCGTTCAGGATACCTTTGGCAACATCTACTGCGATCAGGCTGGTGAGCAGTACACTACTTCAGATGGCACAAGATTCAGATTCCTGCTTGGTAGTGGAAATACATTATATTTTTTTCGTGAAAGAGCCTCTGTGTTAGAATATGTGACTGCTCCACCAACAATATCAACATCGTTGACTGCAAATACTGTCCAGATTTCAAACTTTCAAATTAGTTGTTATAGACGTTCGCTTAACTCTCCGCCAATTATACAAATCAGTTATACAGTATTAGCAACTGATAATATATCGACCATATCTTTACCATACAAAACCAAAGTCCGTTTGCTTTTAAGCGCGCCTTAGTTTGCTGCCCTCGGTGAATTGATTTTTAGTCCTATTTTCTGCTACTCTATTAGTTATGGCAAGTAATGTTTTTTCGCTGCACATAGACGATTATTTGACAAAAATTGTCCATCTTAATTTTTCAAAAGGGCAAATAGAGTTATTATCTCTTGGCTACGACGCTACGGTGTCAAATTTTTTCACCAATCCCAATGAAAAAACAGCAACCGCACAGTCACAAGTGATCGCACATCTAGTACATGAGCTCAATATTGGACAGGAGGCTGTACAAATCACGATCCCTGACAGCATGACTTTTACTCAGCTTACAGTGATGCCCAATTTGAAAGAATCCGAACTTGCCAAGTCTATCAGGCTGCAAGTCGATGAGTTTGTACCTTTACCCGTAAGTGAAGTCAACATAGATTTTGAAATCATAGACAAACTTCCAGAAAACAGACTTTTGATTCTCCTTGTCGCAATTCAAAAAAAACTTGCCTCGCATATCGCGCACACTGCAGAACTTGCCAAACTTGAATCGGTATCACTAGAAAATGATCAAAATGTTTTGGGCAGATTTTTTACTGAAGCTGATAATTTTATCAAAGATCCCTCAATCATTTTTAACTTCGGGTTTTTGGGTAGTTCAATATATGTTAAAAATGGTCAGACACCTTATTTTCAGTATACAAAAACTGTGCGGATCGGCTATCAATCTTTTATAAAAGATATTAAGATCAACTTTAATGTTGATGATAAAAAAGCTATAGAGATACTCCAAAAAATTGGACTTGCTCCAAATGCCTCAATAAATGTTTCTCAAGTTATCGACCCACTCATAACTCAGATTGCAGCTGAGCTTGAAAAAACAATTCATTTTATGAAGGACCGTTATCAGGTAAATATCAAGCATGTATATCTTATGAACTACGATATTTATATTAACTATCTTCAGGCTGTAGTTCAAAATCGTTTGTCTATCGTCACAATGAGCATGCCTCTTGGTAATATGTTTATCCCAAATCAGATTACCCAGTCATTTAGGCATTCGTTGTCGAGTTTCTTACCAGTTATTGCTGGCCATCTTAGATGAAAAAGAAGCATATCAATTTATTTACTCAAGACTTCAATAGCGAAACTCTCATCGTATTGTTAAGCAGAATCAAATCTATAGCTATTCCCTTACTTATTTTAAGTATTTTTGCAATCTTCCTTGAACTTGTAGGTTTATGGTACGTCGGCAACCAAACAGCAAGAGGTGAAGCTACTTATCAAACTCTATCAACATTCATTCAAAGTAACAGCAATTTCGATCGCAAAATCAAATATTTTATTTATAAAAAAAATCTGGTAAATACATATTTAAAAGAAGATGCCCAAGGATCTCTTTACTATGAAAAACTAAAAACAATTTTGGCCGATCTTGCGCCATTTGCTACCCTTGTGAATTTTGAGTTTGACAATACAAAAGTGACACATTTTACAGTAACTTTTATAAGTTATGAAGATTTATTAAGTTTTTTAAATATTATTGAATCTAAAAATTTTTTGGAAAACTTTACTTATGTTACTGTCTCTGAATTTAGTCCGTCCGAATCTTTACAAGAGGGAGCGGAGATCCAGTTAAATATTCAGGTCCAATTTATTGAAGAAAATGGAAAAAGCGCTTAAAAACTATTTGGAATTGTTAAAAAATAAAACGGTAGTTTCGACCACAGTTGTAGCGGTGTTATTCGTTGTGGCATTGATTGCAGCCATTGTTATAGGTTTTCGTTTATACGGCGACTATAATGCATTGCAGACTAAGAATCAGGAAATTGAAGACGCTCGTACATCGGTAAGTTTAATTCAAAACAATAAAACACTTGTAAGTCAGAACATTGATGAGTACAACAAAATTCTTGAAAAACTTATTCCAGATAAAGAAAGTTATTTTCTTGTTATAACTGCGCTCGAACAACTTGCCGCTCGTACCGGAATAAGAGTAATTTCCTATACTATTGATTTAAGCTCAACAACCGAAGAAAAATTGACTCTTGAAGTTGAGATCGAAGGAGATCTTGCCGGGATTGAAAATTTTATGAAAGAGTACCGCTTTACGGGTGGGCGTTTGATAACCAATGAGAAACTTTCTTTGAGTCTTGAGGACATGCAAAATATTACATTTTCTTTGAATTTTTTTCATAAAGAGTTTCAGGATGGAGTTGAAGGATCGGCAGTTGCAAACAAAAACGATATTAAGGAGATTGAAAATATTGCAGCTCAATTATAATTTTTATGCTTTATAACTGATCTGTTTTTTATTTTTAAGTAGTCTTTGAAGTCCTTCCGAAAGCTCGGCTCCTTTTTCAATCCAATAATCAAATCGGTTTTTTTCGATGAGAATATTATTTTTAATTTCAAAAGGTCGGTAAAGACCGATTTTTTCAAGGTACGCTCCATCGCGCTTTTTTCTTTTATCAAGCACGACAATACGATAAAATGGATTCTTTCTTTTTCCGAAACGCATTAATCTTATAGTTGCTGCCATTTATACAATTATTAATTACTAATTACGAATTAATAATTATATCTTTACTTGCTCAATAATTCCAGAGCATTTTGTGCCGCATGCTCTTCAGCCTGTTTTTTTGATTTTCCTGCTCCCTCTCCGTATTTTTTTTCATTTATCATTACATCAACATGAAATTGTTTTTTATGTTCAGGTCCGACTTCACGGGCAAGAATATAAGTTGGTAATTTTTTGAACTTTGCCTGTGTGATCTCCTGCAGTCGACTTTTGGGAGAAAGATACAATCCGTTCTCGATTACTGTTTTAAGTTTATCTTTAAATAAATATTGATTTACAAAGCCGTAAGCCTTCTCAAAACCTTGATCGATAAATATCGCCGCAATCAGTGCTTCAAATACATCGGCTAGGATATTCACTTTCGCTCTACCGCTCCCTTTTTCTTCACCTTTTGAAAGAAACAGATATGAGCCGAGTTCAAGTTCTTTGGCTACTTCGGCCAAACTTTCTGTTCGTACGATTGAAGCTTTTATATCAGTATAATCGCCTTCTTGAAGCGTTGGATAATGATGATAAAGATAGATTGATGTAGCAAGTGACAAAACACTGTCTCCCAAAAATTCAAGCTTTTCATTTGACGGCATTTCAAAATTTTTATGTTCGTTAAGATATGACCGATGAATAAATACATTTTTCAGTAATGCACGATCTTTAAAAGTAATTTTTATTTTGTTCTCCAGTTTTTTAAAATCGTCATTCATAGGTTATTGTCCTTAACAATTGATCCAAGAACAGCATTCACAAAGGCGTATGATCGTTCGTTGCCGAGTTCTTTAGCAAGCTCGACCGCTTCATTAATTATAACTTTTGTAGGCTCTTTCTTTTCAATCGTGAGTTCATATAATGCCAGTCGCAAAATACCAAGGTCGGTTCGGGCAATTTTGTCAAGCGGGTATTTTGGTGCGTGGCGTTTTATATGTTCGTCAATACTTATTTGATTAAGTAGAATTTCTTTTGTTATAGCTTGGAGATTTTTATGAGGTAGTTTTACATTATTATCTTTTTGAAAAGACGTTGCATATAGATTTTGGACTATTTGTATTCGTTTTTTGTGACGACTATCCACTTTAAATCTTGTAACTTAAAACTTATTTCCCACAGTATTTACAAATTCGGTGAGGAAGCTTTTTCTTTCCGCAAGATTTACAATCCACAAGTTGTGGAAGTTTACTCTCTCTCATCCTCTCGGCAACACGTTTGCCTTTGCGAGCCGTCGAATGTTTTCTTTTTGGAAGTGGGGCCATAGATAAGAAATGATATCATGAGAAGGCTGTTAAAACAAGACTTTAATCATGAGCGATCTTGTCAATCTGAGTGGTGTTAATCATCGATTTTAGAATAGGATAATCTTTTAGTTTGTATTTTTTCATAAAAATTTCAACGCCTCTTTGGGTTTTATGGATAAGTTGTGTATTTGAGAGATCGGCAATTTTAAGTTCGGAATAGCCGTGCTGTCTTGTCCCATATAGCTCCCCTGGACCACGAACCTTAAGATCATATTCGGCAAGTTGCATCCCTGAGTTGTTTTTCGCAAAAAAATGGAGTCGTTTTTTAGCGAAATCTTCCTTTGTGCTCGTGTATAAAAAACAGTAAGATTGCTTTCCGCCCCGTCCTACTCTACCGCGAAGCTGATGCAGCTGAGCAAGACCAAATCGTTCCGCGCCTTCAATTACCATGATTGTTGCGTTTTCAATATCAATACCAACCTCAACGACCGAAGTTGAAACAAGAATATCGTATTTTTTTTCTTTGAAATCCTGCATGATTTTATCTTTTTCCTTTCCCTTCAGTTTTCCGTGTAAAAGCGCTACATTATGTTTTGGGAATGTGTCATTTTTTAGATGTTCGTATTCTTTTGTGGCCGCCCGCACCGACTGCATAGTCTCAGATTCAGACTCTTCAATCAGTGGACAGATTATAAAAATTTGTACTCCTTCATGGGTGATCTTGTCATTTATCCATGAGTACCCGGAACTTCTTTTAATATCGGGCACGACGTATGTTTTTATGGGAAGGCGTCCTTCCGGCATCTCATCAATTGTCGACAAATCAAGCTCGCTATAGATAGTAAGTGAAACAGTACGTGGAATGGGAGTTGCGGTCATGCTTAAAAGATGCGGATGTGAACCCTTTTGTTTAAGAATCGCCCTTTGTCTGACGCCAAACCTGTGTTGTTCATCCACAATGACAAGTCCTACTCGATCAAATTTCACATAATCGGAAATTAAAGCCTGAGTGCCGATCACGATGTCGAACTCATTGTTGTCGTTTTTTTTCTTGGTGAATGTTTTATGAGACTGAGTTTGTAGAGCGACCTTGAGTTCGTAATTTTTAAATAAATTTGAAATTGTATTGAAATGTTGCATCGCCAGTATTTCGGTTGGCGCCATGACCAGAGTTTGAAATTCATTCAAAAAACTTGCGTAAGCTGCGATTGCCGCCACCACCGTTTTACCCGAGCCTACATCTCCCTGTAGAAATCGGTTCATCGGAGAGTTTTTTTTAAGGTCTTCAATGATTTCGTAAGCCGATCTTTTTTGTGAATTTGTAAGTTTAAACGGAAGTTTTTCAATAAATTCGTGAATTTTGGCATCGATTTCCTTATTAAATTTAAAAGGTTTTGTAATTTTTTCCTGCTCCCATTCCTTTTTCACAAGACGTGATGACAGCATGCGTACGAATAGTTCATCAAAACCGATTCTATCACGCGCTATTTCAAGCTCCGAAGTATTTTTTGGGAAATGAATATCGGTGATCGCTTCCCGCTCATTTGTTAGCGCAAACTCATCAAGTATTGATTTTGGTAAAAATTCCTGGGTATTATCTTGCGATTCCAGATATTGTTGTAAAACAAAATAAATTTTTTCGCGAATGGTTCTTGACGAGATACCGTATGTTTGCGGATACACTGGTACAAGACGCCCGGTATGTAGCGGGACAAAATTATCGTAATTTATGATTTCATACTCTTTCGGAGAGAAAGATATGCTACTGCGATAACTTTCTACCGATCCTGCGATTGAAATACGTTTATCTTGCAAAAGTTTTACTAAAAACGGCTGATTGTACCAAACTATCCTGATTTGTCCGGAATCGTCCTGAAGCACTGCTTTTTGAATGGTCAATCGACGTCTTTTATATTCGGTTTTAATTTCTGTGATTTGGCCTTGTAAAGTCACCGACTCACCGGGCTGAAGTCGCGAGATGGGTGAAATTAGAGAAAAATTCTCGTAACGAAAAGGAAAATAATAAAGGAGGTTAATGTAGTTTTGAATTCCAAGTTTTTTTAAACGATTTATGGTGACCGTGCTTGTTCTTGGAAGCGCATCGATGGGTGTTGCCGTAATCATACCTTAACTATAGATACAACAAAAAAGATGCAAAGCTTGTTATTACAAGAAGTAATACAGCAATCATAATTATGATTTTGATTATATTTTTCGGCTTCAACAACTTTTTAATGAACATAACCATCATTATACTAAATAATCGTTCTGTCCAGTATATTTGTTACAATTATCTCTATGGTATATGTTCCTCGTCGCCGAAGACAGAAACGCTTTTTTTTTCAAATCAAAAAGCAGACAATTTTTTTATATCTTGTTGTTGGCCTTATTTTTTTGGCAATTTTCGGTTACCTAGCAGCGCTAGCACTTTTTGCCTGGTATGGACGCGATCTGCCGAAACCCGGAACTCTTTCTGAAGCGCGCGGCAACTCGACTATTTTTTATGACAGAAACGGTCAGGTCATTTATGAGATGTATAAGGATAAAAATCGTATTCAAGTTGATATCGATGACGTCGCCAAGCTGCTGCAGCAGGCCACAATCGCAATTGAAGACAAAAGATTTTATGAGCATCAAGGCGTGTCACAGTATGGTATTCTTCGCGCACTGGTAAGTACATTGACCGGCAATTTGCAAGGCGGATCTACGATCACACAACAGCTTATAAAAAATGTATTACTCACCTCCGAGCAAACATTACCGCGCAAGATAAAGGAAGCGATCTTGGCTTATGAAGTAGAAAAAAACTATACAAAAAAAGAGATTTTTGAAATGTATCTTAATGAGGCGCCATACGGCGGTAGTTTTTGGGGAGTGGGATCCGCATCGATGGGCTACTTTGGCAAACAACCCAAAGATTTGACTCTTGTCGAGAGTGCGTTTCTTGCCGGTTTGCCTCAAAATCCTTCACGATACTCTCCATTTGTAAGTGGAAAGGACGGCTGGAAAGCGCGCACAGAAGATGTTTTGAGGCGAATGCGAGAGGACGGCTATATCACGCGTGATCAAGAAGAAAGATCAAAAGGACAGATAGACAAAATGAAGTTTGACGAGCCCAAACTTGACAGTTATGCGCCGCATTTCATTTTTTATGTAAAAGACCAGGTGGAAAAACAGTATGGTGCCGCGATTTTAAATCAAGGCGTAAAAATTAAAACTACGCTTGATCTTGATCTGCAAAAAAAAGCCGAAAAGATAGTTAAAGACGAAATTAAAGGACTTGAAAATTTTGATGTTGGCAATGGCGCGCTTGTAGCATTAAAACCCGACACTGGAGAGATCATTACTTATGTCGGTTCATATGATTACAATAATAAAAAATATGGTAAGTTTGATGTCGTTTCTCAGGGTTACAGGCAGCCTGGCTCAGCGCTTAAGCCCATAGAATATGCGGTTGCCCTTGAAAAAGGCTATACTCCGTCCACAGTGATCATTGATTTAAAAACGGTTTTTCCCAATCAAGGCGGTGAGGATTATACTCCCGAAAATTATGACTTAAAATATCGCGGGCCGGTACAGATGAGATTCGCTCTTGGTAATTCACTTAACGTGCCCGCTGTCAAAATGCTGGCGATGATTGGACTTCGTGATTTTTTGAAAAAAGCTTATGACATGGGACTTGAGTCGCTTGAACCGACTCAAGAAAATATCGACAATCTTGGGCTTTCAGCCTCGCTTGGCGGCGGTGAAACCACGCTTTTGCAGCTAACCTCGGCCTTCGGTGTTTTTGCAAATGAAGGACAAAAGGTCGATGCCACAAGCATTCTTGAAATCACAGATTACAAGGGAAAGAAGATATATAAAGCCAGTAAGGATAAAGGCGAAGAAGTTTTATCGCCAGAAATAAGTTTTATAATTTCACACATTATTTCAGACAACAATGCTCGTCTTGAGACCTTTGGTGCAAATTCCTATCTCAATATCCCCGGTAAAACAGTAGCAGTCAAAACGGGAACCACCAATGACAAGCGCGACAACTGGGCTGTGGGTTATACAACCTCAATAGTGATGGGTGTTTGGGTCGGCAACAACGACAATTCTCCGATGAATAAGCAGATCGCCTCGGGTGCAACCGGTGCGTCTCCTATCTGGCATAACTTTATAAAAGAGTTACTGACAAAATACAAAGACGGAATAATGGAAAAACCCGATAAAGTCAAAGCTCTCACAATTGACGCGTATTTAGGAGGTTTACCGAGAGACGGTTATCCGACTCGATCAGAATATTATGTAGAAGGGATGGAGCCAACAGACGTTGCGCCTTACTATAAAAAACTGAAAATCTCAAAATCGACAGGCAAGATCGCAAATGATATCGAAGTAAAATCGGGAAACTACGATGAGAAAGATTTTATAGTGATCACCGAAAACGACCCTATATCAACTGACGGTAAAAACCGCTGGCAGGAGGCGATAGACGCCTGGGCGAACTCGCAAAGCGATGACAAATATAAATATCCAACCGAGGTCTCTGATGCATCAGCTGAAAATGTCGTTGTGTCGATAAAATCTCCGAGTAATGAATCAACTGTAAATTCAAATGAGGTCGAAGTGAAAGTGAAGATTACCTCTATTTCACCAATTAAAGAAGTGAAGATATTTATAAATGATGAAGAAAAGAAAGTTATCAAAGGAAATACAACCGATATCACGGAAAAATTTAATTTAGAAGACGATATCTACGTACTGAAAGTACAGGCATGGAATGAAAAAGATAAGTCCGGTGATTCAACTATAAAATTTGGAGTTAATAAACCTTGGAATGCCTCTCCAACTCCCTAATTTTTTGGCGGTTCCTTAAACAAAAAATCCACGACAATCTTTGCCAGTCCCAACACTTCTACAAAACTTCCGGTAATAATGATTCTCACCAACCATTCATCTTTAAACGTAAGTAGTTCCATTCCGATTGAAACTAAAAAAGCAGCATTAAAAACAACAATGACAACAAGTAACGTAAGTAGATACCGTGACCACTGTCGTCTATAACTTAGAAATTCAGATTTTTCCTGAATCTTTAGTTTTAATTCCTCAAGTTTTATATTTGCGTCTTCGATTACTGTTTCTTCAACTGCAGGTTGTGTTTTGTCTTCCATACTTAAAATAATTTTTCCTCGAGGTTGTGTGTTGCCCAAAGTTCTGGATACTCCTTTTTAAAAGTCTTAAATCGGACTCTCATAGCTTCAGGACTGACTGCAAATAACTTGGCAAATTTTTTGATAATTTGCTCGCCTCCAATCATGAGCACTGTGTATTTTAATCTATCTTCAATTGCCCCGTCTGGCATGAGCAAATATCCCGCAAAATAATTTGCCTCTGCTTCGATCTCATCGCGTGGCACAACTACATCTTGTCGCAAGAAAATTTTACGCATGAGAGATTGCAGATTATGGTGGAGTATCATATGACCTATTTCATGAGCAATGGTAAAGCGCTGTCTTGTAATTGATTGATTTTCATCATTGAGATAAATCGTTTTTGTTGTGTGATCGAAATAACCATAAACATCTTCCCAATTTGGGATAATATCTTTTTTGTTTGACTTACGTTCAATAATTTTTTTTAGTCTTTCTGTCGAGGTTGATTGCCACTTTATACCCATAAGGTCAGCAAGTTCAAACATATGCACAGGCACAGTAAGAACATACTTGTCTATGAGTTCTTCAGCTTGTTTTTTGATAGGAGTAGTATCGATTGCCATAGCAGCACATTATATCACGTCAACCATTCAACAATGTTTTTTGCAAGTTCTTCTTCTTTTCCCGTAAATCCGTGATCGGCTCCGGGGACAATTTTGAAAGTAAAGTTCCTTTTTTTAGAAACAGAAGCTTGCAATAGCGAAACGCATTTTTTAACATCACCATAACAATATTCATCTTTGTCTCCATAAATAACTAAAGTAGGTTTTTTCATTTTTGCAAACTCCGAAAAAAGAGGTTTTTTTGAAAGGTTAAGTTTGTTCATATCATTATTGAATGGAAAAATATTGTAATCACCTTCGGGATTTATCGTGTCATATATTGATTGGTATGACATGGGGTAGCTTGAAATATATTTAGGAACAAGATTCGTGCCTTTTCCTTTTTTGATCATTTCTTTACATTGATTAAGTACTTTTTTGAAAAGTTTGTCACCGTATTCTTTATAGTAAAGTCCGGTATCGTCTCCCCCACTCAAAAGAACATATCTTGAAACAGGATTTTTTTGTTTGTAGTTTTGATAAACGACAATTTTATTTGCTCCAGTTGATTCTCCAATTAGAAAAAACTTGTTAAAACCTTTTGTTATTAACAAATTTATCGCCGCGTCAATATCTAAAATACATTCTTTGATAAGCTCATAAGCTGTACCATAGACAACTCGTTCCTCTACCCCATTTTGAATTTTCTTTAATGACTTGACAAGATGGGCGCCGCGGTTATTAAATGGAAAAAAGGAAATTCCGTTTTCCGTCAGTTTTTTCCCCAGAATATTCATAAACGGAGAATAAACTACTGACGCAGTGCCATTTCCATGTAAATAGATGGCAACTACCTTGGTTTTTTTATCGGGTTTATATAATAATCCTGGAAGTCTTAGCTTGTCTGTAGTCAGGAAATGCAACAGTTCAAGACCCATGGTTAAAGTTTACTTAAAATATTGCTAAGCTCTTTTTTAGCTTCATCTTCAATGATGTTTTTCTTAGGAGATGTAAAATTAAAACGAATAGTATATGTATCTTTGTAACTTGATAAAAATTCTATCGAATAAAGGAGCTTTGATACGCTTTGAGCTATTTTTTTCATGTCAGCAAAGTTATGTTTTGACAATTTGATGTTGGCATCCAATTTGATAACCGAGTATTGAGGCGGCAATATATATGGGCTCACCAGTTTGTAATTATCATTAAGCACATCGAGTTCAAATTCCGCAAGGAAAACATTATTTTTTAGTTCAATGTTGTTTTGATAATTTTTTTTCAGTTGACCAAATCTTACAGCCGACCGGTTTGCTATTAAGATTTCAGCACCCGTATTTGCGGTGTAGTGTTGGCTATACCTTTTTTTAGTTTCAAAGGATTTTATATTTAGTTCGGAAAGCAGTGCCTCGATGATTCCTTTCAGGTCTTCAAATGAAGTATTTACAGCGATACCAAGTCGATAAATTTCGTTTGGCAGGTCATTTTTCTTTTTTTCGTAAACTTTGGCGATCTCGAAAAAATTAAGTTTTTCTCTTTTACCTTCATTATCTTTAATATTTTTAATTAGTGATGGTGCCAACGCTGTACGCAAATAAGCAATTTCTTCTGAAATCGTATTTTCGAGTTTTAGTTTGCTGTTGAGATTTAGGTCCAACTTTTCTATTAGTTCTTTTGAAATCATTGAATAGTTCATTACCTCGTGGAGTCCGATATTTTTGAGGAAAGTTTTTATTTTTCGTGAAACTTCGAAAAGCTTTTCAATCTCTTTCGGCTGTTCGATATATACCATTGGAGAAATATTATTTGGCAAATTGAAATAGCCGTATACACGTGCGATTTCTTCTATGATGTCTTCTTTAATTGCAATATCATCTGCCCGATATGTCGGCACGGTGACCTGAAACGAGACTCCATCAGGATAAGCAAGTTCTTCGTCTTCGTGTCGATTAGAATCAAACCCAAGTGCCTTTAATATGGTCGTTATGGTCACCTCTTTTATGGGAACACCCATTATGCGCTGAATGTCTTTAAGATAAACTCTGATATTTTTCGGTATGTTTTTACTTGTATAAATATCATAAAGTTTTGAATCGATTTTACCTCCACAATATTTCTTTAAAAGTTCAATTCCGTAAACTAGAGTATTTTCAACTCGCGAGGGGTCAAGGCCTTTTTCAAAGTATGTTGCCGCAACAGTACGAGTACCGGTTGTCATCGAAGTTTTTCTGATCTTTTTTTTATCATAGGTTTGGACAAAGAAAACAATATTTTTGGTTTTATCCGTTATTGATGAGTTTTTCCCACCCATTATACCGCAAAGATCAATGATTCTTCCCGATCCATCCTCGATAATAATATCTCCTCCTGGCAATGTAATCTCTTTATCATCGAGCGTGACAATTTTTTCTCCCTTTTTACTTTCTCTAAGAATCATAGTTCCCTCTTTTATTTCATCGTAGTCAAACATATGTGTAGGTTGACCCAAAGAAACCATGAGGTAATTTGAAATATCAATGACATTGTTTATTGATTTAATGTCGATCATCTGTAAGCGTTTTCTAATGATATCCGGAGCATGTTTGATATCAATATTTGATAAAACAACTGCGGTAAATCGCGAGACAAGTTTTGGGTTTTGAATTTTAAGATTAAGTTTTTTATCGTCTATGCTTTCAAAATATGCAGATTTAAAAGTAAATTCTTTTAATGGATTCATCTTAAGTTTTGCTTTTTTTCCAAATTGTGGCAAAATTGCGCTTGCTTCAAGCGCTATACCAAACACGCTGGCCATATCAACACGATTTGAAGTAATCTCAATATCAAGTACATAGTCCGTCAGTCCGCCTTTGGCGGAATCTCCAATCTTTTGCACAGTCTCAACAGATGGTCCACAAAGAGAAAGATACTTTTGCAATTCATATGGACCCGCATCGGTGTCAAGATATTCAAGCAGCCAGTTGTATGTGATTTTGATGTTCATTTAAAATTGTTCCAAAAATCTAATATCTCCACTGTATACAACCCGTAAGTCATCGAGATTTAGGCCTTCCTTCATCATAAAAACTCGCTCGACGCCGAAACCAAATGCCCATCCAGTGTACTCGTCGGGATCTATCCCGCCTGCCTTTAACACGCTAGGATGTACCATTCCCGATCCGCCAAGTTCGAGCCAGCCGGATTTGCAGAGTTTACATTTGATTCTCTCGTCATCCTGGCCCGCTTCGCCGTAGCTTAAGCGAGGCGAGCTTGTCCAGGATCTGGATTCTGGACGCACTTCGTTTGCCAGAATGACTTTTGGTACATATCCCTTACCATTACAAACTCCACAAGTAACATCAACTTCAAATGAAGGTTCGGTAAACTGGAAATGAAAAGGTCTTAGACGTATTTCACGACCTTCGCCAAAAAACTCCTTGGCAAAATAACTGATGGTTCCTTTTAAATGAGTGATATTAATTTTTTTATCAACACAAAGTCCTTCAAACTGGTGAAACATCGGTGTGTGCGATGCATCCCAGTTGGGACGATAAGTTTTGGCAATATTAATCATTCTTATCGGAGGATTACCAAGTCGTTTCATTTCCCGTGGTTGACCGGATGAGGTATGAGGCGTAAGCACCATTTTCCCATATTTATTATGAGGCTTTGCTTCGATAAAAAAAGTTTCAAAATCGTCACGTGCAGGGTGATCGGGCGGCATATTAAGTGAGTCAAATGAAAAGTATTCCCACTCAACCTCAGGATATGACATGCGGATAAATCCAATTTTCTCAAATATTTTACTGATCTCATCAATCGCCAGTGTGGCTAAATGCAGGCTACCATGGGGATATTCCTTGCCAGGGCGAGTGATATCAAAACTTGTGTCCCTATCCTCACGAGATGATAGTTTCACAAGCTTTTCACCAATAGCCAGTTCTATCTCATCTTTTATTTTATTGATACTTTCTCCGAAGTTTTTGCGATCGTCAACTTTAATGCTTTTTATGTCTTTAAGAAGTGTGTTGACTTTTCCGTTTCTACCAAGATAGTCTAGTCTAAGTTTTTCAAGTTCTGACAGTGTTTTACTATTATGTAGTTTAGTTGTGAATTGATTAAGTATATCCTTAGTACTCTGCATGGAGATAATAATAGCGTAAAACTTTAACTTCGTCATGCTGAACTTGTTTCAGCATCTAGATCCCGAATCGAGTTCGGGATGACGATAAATCAGGCTTTCAATTTTTGAACAACCGACTCAAATACTTTAGGGTAATCAAGAGCAAGTTGTGCCAATACTTTTCGGTCAAGCTCTATTTTTTGCTCTTTCATTTTATGAATAAATTGATTGTATTTTAGACCTCGAGGTGCTAAAGCGGCACTTATTCTTGTGATCCAAAGTTGTCTGAAGTCACGTTTCTTAAGTTTTCTACCGTCATATGCATATTGACCGGCGTGAAGAACTGCTTCTGTGGCTTTTTTAATTTGTTTACTTCGAGTCATCCAATAACCTTTAGCAAGCTTTAAGGTTTTTTTGTGAGATGCTCTAGTTGATTTACCGGGTTTTACTCTAACCATAGTTATTTATAATGATAAATTAGAAATGAGAAATGATAAATTATTTTACTCCGAGCATTCTTTTAACTTTTGACTTTAAAGTTCCCTTAACCTCTTTCATCTGTAAAAGGCTTCTAAGCTGACGACGTGTTTTTTTTGAGCGCAAATGACGAATTTTATGCGACCTATGAAGCACCTTGCCACCGCTTGTGACTTTAAATCGTTTGGCTGCTGATTTTCGTGTTCTTTGTTTTGGCATAGCTAGTATTATAATAAAAAAATTATTTTTTGCTTGCGATAACCGCACGAATCACTCTTCCCTCAAGACGCGGTTCTTTGGAGACGTTCATTTCTCCAAGCAGACTGATATATTTGTTCATCAATTCAAACGCCATCTGCTTTTTTACAATCTCGCGGCCTCTTAAAGTAAGGTTAAGTCTTAACTGATTGCCATCTTCTAAAAACTCCTTACCTCTTTTGACAACTCTTTCAAAGTCGGCCGGTCCTATGAAAAGCGACAACATCAAATCCTTAACAACGCTTTTCTTTGCGCCTTTTTTCGCTTCTTTTAACTTTTTCTCTTCTTCGTAAAGAAACTTTTTAAAATCCGTAATCTTTGCCACCGGTGGAAAGGCTTTCGGTGCGATGAGTACAAGATCAAAGTCTTGACTGCGAGCCATTTGTATAGCTTGGTCCCGTGGCATTACTCCAATCTGCTTTCCTTGACTATCAAGCACACGCACGTCTCCAGACGGGATGCGATAGTTTAGTTGATAGTACTGTTTGGTTTTCCTTTTATATGGTCTAAAGTTCCTCAAATGTCTTGATATTAACTCTCTAACTCTATCTCATGAAATTTCATTATTATATCGGCTTCTTTGATCTTTTTCAAGCCGTTAACTGATCGCAAACGATTGCAAAAGTGATAAAAGCATTTTTGTTGAGTTTTGACATTTAAATATTCGTTTTTTATATTTAGCCAGTTTTTGGCCTGCAATTTCATCTGAAACATAAATTCCGGTTGCTTTTTTGATTTCTGAGGCAAATTTTTCGGCCGATGCCGTGGCTACAATTACATCCTGCAGATTGTCGGAACTTTGTTTTCCCGCAGCTTTTACAGCTACTGCAGTGTGAGGATCAATCAAATAATCATATTTGTCGTAAATCTTTTTAATTGTCTCTACGGTTTCATCATCGCGTACAGAAATTGCTTTAATATCACGTTTAAACAAATCATGATCATTGTTGTAAAGATCTAAAATGCGCTCAAAATTATTTGGGTTGCCGATATCCATGGCATTTGAAAGCGTACGAATCGATTTCTTTGGAATGTACTTCCCTGTTATGTAGTAATTGACTACAGGGTCATTGGCGTTACAGGCAATGATAAAAGAGTCAATAGTTGCGCCCATCTGTTTGGCTATGATTGCTGCTGTCATATTTCCCATGTTCCCAGATGGAACAACAAAGCGAATTTTCTTATCTTTAAATTTTAAAGCCGCATAAACATAATAGACTACCTGCGGGAGCAGTCTACCAATATTTATCGAGTTTGCCGAAACCAACTCATAATCACCAAGTTTTTTTCCATTAATTTGGAAAATTGTTTTTACAAGTTTTTGACAATCATCAAATGTACCCTCTACTGTAATCGGATAAATGTTCTTCGCAACTTGCGTCATCTGTAATTCTTGAAGACGACTTATCTTCCCACTCGGAAACAACACAGCGGCTTTAATACTCTCAATATTTGAGAATGCCTGAGCCACCGCACCGCCCGTGTCTCCCGAAGTTGCCGTCAAAATAAATATTTTCTTTTTGTTTTTTCTTATCACATACTCCATCACTTTGGCCAGTGTCCCTACGCCGACGTCCTTAAACGCCATTGTTGGTCCGTGAAATAGTTCAAGATAAAAATTATTGCCAACTTTTTTTAAAGGAATCGGAAAACTGTAAGATTTATTAATTATTTTTTTAAGTTCTTGAAGAGCGATATCGTCAATATATTTTTTTAAAACTAAATATGCAACTTCTTGCAAAGAGCTCCTTCGCATTATCTCAATTTCATTTGAAGTAAATTTTGGGATGAGCTCGGGCATGTAAAGCCCTCCGTCAGGAGCAAGATTTTTAAATAGGGCTTCCTTAAAAGTTATTTTGTGTGAGCGATCGCGTGTGCTGTAAAACTGCATTTATTTAATCGATAAGACCTAAAAAATCGTGAGAACCAAATGTTCTCTTGCGAAGTGTATGATAATAAATTGTCAGGTCGGCAAGTTTTTCGTATCTGCTTTTTCTAAACTTTAAAAGATCATGATAACAGCGAGCAAGCGCTTGAGTATTGCTTTCATTTACTCTTTTTTTAAAACTATTGCCCCAGATCACAGGTTTTGTTTGGAGTAGATACGTATTATAAATTTCCTTTTCAACTTCTTTTGGTACTTCAAGATAAATAATAGTTGTCCACAGCTTCAATTTCTTCAATATTTTCTCCTGCAAATAAACTACGCTTCCGGTGGTGTCGATCACAATGTCAGTATAATTTGGAACAGACTGTATATGGTCAAGAATTTCCTCTATGACTTCACCTTCTTTTTCTAAATATTTTTTACTTGCATCTTTGTAGGAAGGTTCGTATGGATGACCCATCCAGCGGCCTACATCTTCAAGTCCTTTGTATCCGTACTTTGAAAGCTCAGGTTCAAGTTTTTTTTCGATAAGATCATCGCAACTCAGGTCTAAAAAACCATGATTAATAAGCCGTTTTGACCAGTGGGTTTTGCCTGTTCCCGACATGCCAATAAGTGAGATTATCATGGCAGTCTTTTTGAAATTTTTTCTTTTGACTCGTTTATAAATTCATCAAGCTTCATATTCCTGGTTTTACCATCTCGAGTTCGAACACTCACTTCACCGCTTCCCATTTCTTTATCACCGACAACAAGCATATAGTAGGCCTTTTCCTGTTGTGCTTCACGTATTTTCTTTTGCATCGATTCCGATTTCTCGTTTACTTCAGCGCGGATACCAACTTTTTCTAACTGATGCTTTAGATTCTCAGCAAACTCATTGTGTCTCTCAGAAATCGGGATAATTTTTACCTGCACGGGTGAAAGCCAAAACGGGAAAGCGCCAGAATAATGCTCAAGCAAAATCATTAGCAGTCGTTCGGTCGAACCCAAAATTGCGCGATGAATCATGACAGGTGTTTTTTCTTTACCATCTTTATCTATATATTTCAGTTCAAAACGCGAAGGTTGAACAAAATCAATTTGGACTGTTGAAAGTTGCCATTCGCGACCTATTGCATCTGTGGCGATAAGATCCATCTTTGGTGCGTAAAAGGTAGCTTCACCCGGCCCTGGGAAATAATCAATATTATGTCTTTTCATTATTGTCTCTGCCCATTTCTCTACTTTTTCCCATGTCTTAAGATTGCCTAAATATTTTTCGGGGTGATTTGGATCTCGAGTAGACAATCGATACTTGTATTTAAAACCAAACGTTGCCATTACTTTTTTTGTCATGACAAGCATTCTATCGATTTCCTCGTCAACCTGATCTTCGCGACAAAACACGTGACAATCATCTTGTGAAAAAGCGCGTACGCGGGCGAGCCCATTTAGCTGTCCGGGACGTTCGTCGCGGTACAACATGGCAAAATCAGTATATCTTATCGGTAGATCGCGATAACTTCGCGGTTTTGAGGTATAAATTTGTGTATGCTGCGGGCAATTCATCGGTTTCAGAAACATCTCTTCGTCAGAATAATGTGACTTCACAATAAACATATCCTCGTGATATTTATCGTAATGACCAGATTTTTTAAATAGCTCTCCTTTTGCAAGTTGTGGCGTCCAAACTTGTTGATAACCCTCCTTAGATTGCATTTCGTCAAGATATTCGTTTAGCAGTCTTCGAAGCAAAGCACCCTTAGGAGTATAGAGAGGTAGGCCGCTACCGACCAGATCTGAAAATGTAAATAAATCCAGCTCTTTCCCCAGTTTTCTATGATCGCGTTTTTTTGCTTCTTCTCTCATAGTTAAATAATTATTAAGTTCTTCTTGAGTCGGAAAGACTGTTCCATAAATGCGTGTCAACATTTTATTTTTTTCATCACCTCTCCAGTAGGCACCGGCAATTGAAAGCAGTTTGAAATGGTTGAGTTCACTATTTGGATTTTCGATATGACCGCCCGCGCATAAATCCCAATAATCTCCGGATTTATAAAAACCCACTTTCTTTTTTCCGTCTTCCGAAAACTCATCAATAAGTTCGTGTTTGTATGGATTATCGGGATATTCTTTTTTTGCCTCTTTTGCATCAAGTTCGTGTTTTCCAAAGCTGTTCCAGCTTTTTACGATCTCGCTCATTTCTTTCTCAATTTTTGGCAGATCATCATCAGATATGGGTTTATTAAACTCAAAATCAAAATAAAAGCCATCGGCTATAGCCGGACCAATCGTCCTTTTTGTATCGGGCCATAACTTCATGACAGCGGCAGCTAACAAATGTGCGCATGAGTGACGTAGATTATCAAGATTTTTATTATTTTTCATAAATTTATATTAAAAAACCCCGCCTTATTGCGGGGTGTATATTAATGCATTAAACTACCCCGCGCCTCATGCGGTGCTTTTGGTAGTAATAATACATCGTGATTTTTCCATTAGAATTATTCTATCAGTAAAGTGGCTTATGTCAAGCGATTCAACTAAGCCCAACTGCTTGTTTTACTTTTTGTAGAGTTTTTTCAGCAATTTTATTGGCCTTTTCGGCACCTTTTTTGCGAAGATCCAAAATATAATCTTTATTTTTTGTAAGTTCGGCTTTCTTTTCTCTCATATCTTTGAAGTAATCAAGAAATACTTCATGTAGAATTTTTTTGATTTCGACATCACCAATCGTACCTTTTTTATATCGTTCTTTCATTTCGGTCAGTTTATCTTTGTTATATTCCAGAAGACTAAGATAATCAAATGCAATGTTTTTTGCGGGATCTCCCGGATCTGTCGGATGTATGCGAGCAGGGTCGGTCTTAATATTCATAATCTGAGTTTTTATCTCTTCCTCGCCTGCAAAGATCGGAATGTCGTTACCCAAAGATTTGCTCATTTTTCGCTGTCCATCAATACCTTTTACTCGAGCGACCTCTTTTTTAACATAGAGTTCTGGAATTTTTAAAATATTTCCATAACGATTATTAAAAGTTCGCGCCATTTCACGGGCTATCTCCACATGTTGGGCTTGATCATCTCCAACCGGTATCACATCGGCATTAAAGGCTAAAATATCAGCAGCCATAAGTACAGGATAAGAAAAAAGTCCGGCATTTATAGTATTTATTTCGACATCTTTTGCAAGCTTATCTTTATACCCATGCATTCTCTGAAGCTCAGCGACTGTAACGGTGTTATTCAAAATTGTTTGCAAATATGTGATTGAAGGAATATCGGATTCAACATAAAACACGGTTTTTTCTGGATTGATTCCAAAAGCCAAAAACTCAGTAAAAATGTTCATCGTGTTGTTTTTCACTTCTTGAGGATCAAATACCGTATTTAACGAATGGACATTGGCAATGAAGTAAAAACATTCACCCTCATTTTGAAACTCAATAGAGGGTTTGACCATACCAAAATAGTTACCTAAATGAAGGCCTTTTGAAGAACTTGGGTTAATTCCGGATAAAATTCTTTTCATGTGGGCGCATCAGGACTTGAACCTGAGACCTTTACAATGTCAATGTAACGCTCTAGCCAACTGAGCTATGCGCCCGCTTCGCGAGGCGAGCCCGCTTCGACAGACTCGAATCAAGGCGAGCCCGTTTTACGAATTCAATTGTATCATTTTTAGCCTTATTATTGAAGGTTATTTCTGTTGGACTAGCAATAGTTGAAGATTATAGAAACAAGAAGTAAAAAGTTAATTTTATAAGGTAATTTATTTATCTCTTATGTAATGATGAAAGGTGTGGTAAGTCGAAAAGGGAGTTGTGATTTTATAAAAGGTTCTTTTTGCTCTTTTCATAGACATCTGTAACTGTTAACAACTACATTATTACAAGTGGATATCAAAACCATGTACGTTTACTGTCAAAAGTATGTAATAATGCACTGAACAAAAGCTGAAGGATGATACAATAGTTGATATGAACGTGATTATTCTGAATAAAAAAATTAGTATTATTTCTCTTTCGCCCGAGGAAGAATTTATTGAGTCACTTACTCGCTATTGTAAAGAAAATAAGATTTCTGCCGGGTATCTTACCGCAATTGGCGCGTGTAAAAAACTTAAACTTGCATGGTACAACTTGGAAACAAAGTCCTATGAAGACCATGAATACAGTGAGGATATGGAAATTTCCGGCATAATCGGTAATATTGCTTTGATTGATGGTAAACCGTTTATTCATGCTCATGGAACATTCGCCAAGCGTGACCTGACCGTAATTGGCGGACATATTCGTTCAATGATCATATCTGCGGCTTGTGAAGTGCGATTGGAAGTGTTTGAAGGGAAAATTGAGAGAAAACACGATGAATTTACCGGATTGAAACTTATGAGTTGTAATGCATAATTTTCCTGTAATTTAATACAGGAACCTGAAGGATGTAAATTTAGAATTTGTAATGAAAAGCTTGTTTTTTGTGAAGAAAAAACACTAGTGTTTTTCTTGCAGGATCAAGTCGGTAGAGTATTCTCATACCACCTCTTTTTCTTTTTTTATAGTCGACATGACTATAATGTTCACCAAGATGAGGGATTGTTCTTTCAATATCTTCCGGAGTCATCACTATCTGACCAAGACAGTTTACTATACTTGATACTTTTACAGAGATAGCTATATCCGACTTTCTTACCAATTTTTGTAGATTACTTACAATTTGATCTAAACTATCGCCAGTAATATCTATAAGGTTATCCCCTTCAGGGTAATGCATATCGGATGTATATTGAATTTTCCATCCCCTTAACGGATTGAATACACTATCAGCTGAAGCGATAGTAACAACTTCTTCAATATTATCTTCTACCTGTGGATTATCCTGAAGATATGAAGTATCTTGACGTTGTAATCTACTATAAAGCATTCTTTGTAACCATCGGTAATTTGCAGTTAGCCAATTTATACCGTTATTTTTTATAGCTTTAATTACTCTTGAGGTGTTGCTGTCTTTTTGTGAACGTTCTGTAGTCGTTTGACTATGGGCACGGATAGTATTAGCGAGTTCGATAATTATTTCTTGTGTTGTAAGGCTTTCGACTTCTTGTGCAAGGATCTCCAGCTCTTCAGGTGATACATCACTTAACAAAGATCCTAATTCATATCTAAGAAATCTAAGTAGTCTTTTATCAGCTTCTTTTAAAGGATGCCATAGTATTTCCATAGCATTATCACTATTCATACCTCTCAATACAGACGCAAGAAGCTCTCTAGTTAAACCATTATCCTGATCAAAATTAGCTTTCTGAAATGACTTTTCTAGCCAAAGAGCAGTAGTCTCTGGTTTCAAAGAATTATGTTCTACGAAATGCTCTAACACATCCACAACTTTTTTTTCACCGTCTTCAGCCGGATCTGGAGCATTCGGATCGGTTACCATGCTTCGATATGCTTCTAGGTTTAGTGATAAGAAAATTAAGTCGGTACTTGATTTTTTTTCCAAATCATTTGTATAACGAGCTTTAAGCCAATCGTCACATTTAATAATCTTCGCTCTATAGTAGGCTTCAATGTTTCGACCCTGATTTCTCAATTCAAGCAGTGATTTTTCTATGGCAATGCTTTGAGACGTATCATTTTGATCTTCTTCTTCAACTAATTGGACTAATTCTTCTCCATGTAAATTATTAAGTTCTGACATCCATTCGGGGAGACTATCTCTTCTTACTCGGTGTGGAAAACAAGTAAGAACGACTGAGTATTCCGGATTCGCGTGCATCTTACTTACATCGTCATGATGTATAAGTCGTGTTGCATTTACATGTCTTAGTAGCATATCTATCCAGTCTTCATGAGATCCAGTAAAGCCGGAAGGTCTTTTAAATTTGGCAAAGGAGCCTTTTAGTTTTGATATGAGTTTGTTTGATTTAGAGTTTGGATCCATTAACAGTTCGGGGCAATCTAAATATGTGCTGAGACTTCTCTTAAAATGATCAATTACCCCCTCCTCTGAAGCGCCAATATCAAGAAGTTCGTTTCTGATTATAAGAAACATCTGACTTACTGTCCTTGAGCTTGACAAAGCCGAGTAATCTTCATAAGTTTCCCTTGAATATTCATTCACTCTTTGTCCAGAGTGAGCTAGATTAATATGAGCGTTATTTCTTGCTTCAACAACACGTTTAACTTGTCCAGTGAGTCCATCGACATCCATGTGCATCTGTTGCAGTTCGATTAGCGAAAGATTTGACATAGAAAGAAGATCAAGTTGTGTTGGTGCAGCTACTAGATGATCGGTTTTTCTTGGAGTCTCCATAGGCAATATTATAGGTTAATTATTAGATTTTTTAATTTGATAAACTAAAATTAGTTTAATTTTAAGAATTTAAATGCGTAAAAATATCTCTACAAATACACCATCTGAGCGACGTGTCGGTTATTCGCGAGCTGTGCGACTTGCTAACAGACTTTTTATAACAGGTACGACAGCGCAAGATGTAAGCGGAAAAACCGTAGGGAAAAACTTATACGATCAAGCACGTTATATCTTTGAATTAATAAAAAGTGTCCTTGAATCTGAAAATTTTTCTCTCAACGATGTAGTCAGCTTGACTGTCTATTTAACCGATAAATCAATGCTTCCGGAATTCGACAAAGCATTTAAGGAATATTTTTATGATATTAAACCCACATGTACATTGGTCGGAATATCCTGGCTTGTGAAAGATGATTTACTTATTGAGGTTGAAACTTTGGCGGAAAAGTAGAGCTGCGGACGTGACGGGATTCGAACCCGCGGTCTCCTCCGTGACAGGGAGGTGTGTTAAACCAAACTACACCACACGTCCAAACAAAATACCATTCTTCAACTCAGATATTTTAACACTTTTAAGTTGACCTGTCATGTCTTTTTCGGTTGCGATATACGCCGGAATTTGGTTGTTCAGAAGAGCGAGTTGACTGCCATCAATCCTCTTTTCCAAAAATAGCGCTTCGAATTCTCGATCAAGATGTTTTTCCACAAATTTTTGATACTTTTCTTGGGAGAGATTCCGTAATTTTATTGATCGTGCCTGAGCTTTAGCAGGAGACGGTGTTTTTAGGCGTTTACTCAGATGATAGGCTGCGGTGTGTTCCCTCTTCGAAAAACGAAAGACATGGAATTTGCTTATCGGTGTTTCTCTTAGGAAATCATATGTGTCTTCAAAATCGTGGTCAGTCTCTTCAAGAAATCCCACGATGACGTCAGTGCCGATAAATGCGTACGGATTTAACTCGCTGATCTTGTGAAGTTTATGGGTAAATTCTTCTCGAGTATAACCTCTCTTCATAAGATTCAGGGTTTTATTTGAGCCTGATTGCAGCGGAATATGAAAAAAGTGAGCAAATCTGTTTGAGTTGGCGTAATTCTTGTATAAATCCAAAAATTCCTCATCAATAGACCATGGATGAATCGATCCAAAACTTAGTCTTTTTACCTCAGTTTCTTCAAGCACACGCTTTACCAGATCGGTAAACTTTTCATTGGTATCATAGCCAAAAGCCTGTGTATTTATTGCTGTGAGTATAACTTCATTAAACTCCTTATTTTGTCTAATCTGCTCAAGAATACGCTCAATTGACTTTGATTTTGGCATTCCTCTGAGGTATGGTACGATGCAAAAACTGCAAAAACGGTGGCAACCATCCTGTATTTTAAGAATAATGCGACCGGATCGGATAAATTTGTCACTTCTTAACGCTTCATTCGAATTTATCGATGGTTTAAGCTGTTTTGACAATCCAAACCTTTTATGGATGAGTTCAGCAATATATTCTTTACTTTGATTGTCAACGAGATAATCGATTTCCTTCACTTTTTCACCGGTTTTCTGCCAGTTTGTAGCGGCGCAGCCTGTCACAACTATCTTTGTTTTCGGGTATAATCGTTTAATTTGGTAAATATGCTGTTTTGCTTCTCGCTCAGCTTTATGAGTTACAGAACAGGTATTTAAGATATAAAGGTCAGCTCTATTTTCTTTATTAATATATCCTTTCGATACTAGAGCACGGTCAAGAGCTTCCTTTTCGGCTAGGTTGACACGACAGCCAAAACTGAAGCTGGAAAACGTTTTCATAAGGTATTGTAGCATAACAACAGGCCAGCACTATAGTTAGTTAGCAGATTCTGTAAGCTATCTTTCTCGCTCGTTAACAAAATTTGCTTGCCGCCAAGCAATTATGTCCGTAATTCATATTAAAGGCGGTAGTAGCATGTTGCATGTTCCTGCGCAAATTTCGTCAACTTCGCTCAAATAAAATGATTTAAGGTAAGTAATACTATTACATATTAAATGTATAATATTGATATATATTATTCTAACAATCTAAATAACTCTTAACTCTTAACTTTTAACTTTTAATTAAGTATACCTTGACAATCCTATAATATTATTGTATACTTCACATCAGATGCTAAGGTTTTTCGCCCAGTGCAGAAAAGCTTTAGCATTTTTTTATGGGTAAAATAAAACTTATAGTAGTATTTTTAATACTACTTTTTTGTTTTCCGAAATCAATATCAGCTTCCGCCAAAGAAGCAGGAAGCTCTGCCCGTGTCATTTCTATTGGTGAAAAAACAGCTCAGAATGACGAATCTGTTGATGTCAGCCTTAAAAGAAACGTTATTCGCGAAGTGCTTGCCAAATATAATTCACCTCTTCTTGATGAAACAGACGCATTCATTGAAACATGTACGAAATACAAGATTGACTGTTATTTACTGCCGTCAATTTCTGGACTTGAGTCAACTTTTGGTAAAAATACTCTTTCCGGTTCTCATAACCCATTTGGATGGGGTGGCGGTTTATTGTTTTTTAACACTTGGGCGGATGGTATTGATGCGGTTGGTGCTGGGCTTTCACAAAATTATATTGCCCGTGGTGCAGATACAATCGAAAGCATCGGTCCGATTTACGCGGCAAGTCCTACATGGGCTGTACGAGTAAGGTACTTTCATAATGAATTTGCGGCAGTTGAAGCCGAAAAACAATTGTATTTTTCGAAACTTGCAGTAGAATTGTAAACATAACTTATGTATACCTACAAACGAAATAACCTCAAAAAAAACACTGTAGAGATCGTCCTTATGGTCCCAAAAGAAGATATTGCTAAGGAATACGAGGCAACCTTCAAAAAGCTTATGCAAGACCTTGCGGTTGAAGGATTCAGAAAAGGCAAGGTGCCAAAAGATATTGCGGTTAAACATCTGAGCCGTGATCACGTCTACGACCAGCTCATAAGGTCATACATTCCGCGTGTTTACTCTGAAATTATACAAAAAGAAGATCTTAAACCCATTGTTTCTCCACGAATAGATTTTGCCAAAGCCAAAGAGAATGAGGATTGGGAACTCAAGTTTACGACCGCGCTTGCTCCAAAGGTTCTTTTAGGAAAATATAAAGAAAAGATTCAAGCTGCAAAGAAAGACCTTGCAAAATCAGATATCTGGATTCCCGGAAAAAGTAAGGAACCGACGGAAGCGGAAAAAGAAAAAAAGAAACAGGCGGAGTTTCAGGCCGGTCTCCACGCTCTTCTTTCAGAAGCGCAGGTCGAAATTGCCGACGTCATACTCGATGAAGAGGTGGAAAAACGTTTGGCCAAACTTGTCGACGATGTACAAAAGGTTGGTTTGACAATGGATTCTTATCTTAAATCGAAAAATATTACCAAAGAACAGTTGACTAACCAGATAAGAAAAGAGATAGAAGAAAGCTACAAAATCGAGTTTATACTGCAAGAAATAGCCGACAGCGAAAACATAAAAGTAGAACAAGCCGATCTTGACCGAATTTTTGCTTCAATTAAAGATGAAAAAGAGAAGGAATCTGCAAGAAAAAATGCATATTATTACGCCGCGGTTTTGCGCAAACAAAAGACACTTGATTACATAAATAGCCTGTAGTATACTTACAACTATGATTTATCAAGGGACAAAATCCACCACTTCAAACTGGAAAAAAAGTCGAAAAGACAGTCTTGAGACTGAAAAAACACTTGACACTCTTAAAAAAGTAAACAGTGCCTTTGCCGATATGGATGGTAATACTTTTAAGGAGATTTTAAACAGTAAAGAATTTGAAACCAAAGAACAAAAAAAACCAGAACAACCTCAGATGAGGCTTGAGGGTGGAACGCTTTTTAGCTATCAAAAAATTGAAGAAGACAGACAGATTGCCGAGATTAAAGAGCTCATAAAACGAATTAAGCAAGAAGTTGAGATGATCAAAAAAGCCGATAGAGCCCTTTCTTCCGAAGTCAAAGATATTGAAAAAATTACTTTCGAATCACTGCCTGAAAGAAGTGGTATTTATCATGTACGTGTTCTTGAAGTATTTCTTCGAGTTTTACAAAATATCCGTCTCAAAATTGGTGAGTCGAAAACCTGGATGGAAGCTTTGATGACGAAAAAAGCTAAGCGCGGTTCACTTTTTGCCTCAAGAGCACAAAAAAAAGGAACTCAATATTCTCTTTCTCAAGAAATTTCTACTGCAAGAT
>Ga0209542_10004612_pt1 | contig 28145 bp, 30 predicted proteins | sample RifCSPhighO2_01_FD_184028 | JGI IMG/M metagenome (GOLD analysis project Ga0209542, IMG submission 184028) | Soil microbial communities from Rifle, Colorado - Rifle CSP2_plank highO2_0.1 (SPAdes) (version 2) | ecosystem: Environmental > Terrestrial > Deep subsurface > Rock core/Sediment ...
TCAAAGTAATCCCGTCCATGTCTTGGTAATTACCGTGACTTACATCAACAAAGCGGGTCATTCTTCCGTCTCGATCCCCCCGACTTAATCCGTAGCGGTCCACGGCACACTCAATAACCTTAGCAAGGGTCGCTACATTGGTTAGATTGCGCTCAACCCATGAAAAGACATGATCAGAAATGTGTTCTGTAAATTCACGCGCAGTCGTACCGAATGCTTTAAAATAATTCTGGTTAATCCCCTCATGACCCATTACCTGGCGCGCCAAATTGTTAATGTACCGATCCTGTTCTAATTTTGTCTGATTTCTCATTTTTATCTCCTTTCAAGAGATTTCCCATTACCGACATGGATCGCTATACCGAGACATTTCGATATTCTGCGATGTGAGTCCGAGAAGAACCCGACTAATGGCCCAACAAGCTCGCGCAATGTTGATGCAAATAGCATAGCATTTTTTATGCTTTCGTCAACCTCGATTTTCTCCTTATTTCACAACCCTCGAACCCAACTAGAAGCTTCTGAATATACTTCTTGGAAAGACCTCGAAAGCACCAAACGCTCGGCATCGAAGATGTTCAACATATTTAAAACTCTGAAAAATTCGTTCCAGTCCATTAGTACTCTCATGCTAGACGATCGTTCAATATGAGAGTACGCTTATATTTAAACCAATAAAAATATGAAAGGTGGATTCACGTTGGCAATTTTAGAAACAATCGGAGATGTTGTCACAAATTCGGGCGATTTGTTTGAATCGATTTTATCGGCGGGATACGGCGCATCGCTCGGGAAAATGGAATATGAGCTGCATAAGGCAAAATCTAGCAGAGTGAAAAAAAAGATGGACATAGCAGAAAAAAAACGACTGCGCAAACGATATTACACGATGATCTGGAACCTGAAAAAAGACGGTCTGCTTTCCTCTGATATTCATGGATTTTTTAAAATTACCTCACGGGGCAAGCAAAAACTGGCCGCGCTACAAAAACGGAGCGTTGATCAACTGCCCTTTCCTATGTATCAAGAAAGCGTATCTGGAAACATAATCATAGTCATTTTCGACATACCCGAACGAGAGAGAAGAAAAAGAAGTTGGCTTCGGTTAGTATTAAAAAATTTGGGATTAAAAATGATACAGAAAAGTGTATGGATTGGTAAAGCGAAGGTACCACGCGAGTTTCTTGACGATATAAAAAACCTAAATCTCATCGACTGCGTTGAAATATTCGAAGTCGGAAAAACCGGAACATTATCTCATCTTGCTTAACACTTCGCCTTGTTCTTTGGATAACTCTCGTATTAGACGATCGCTCTATACGAGAGTATTAAAAAATAGGACAACATCTCTTAACTTTTTCTCTGAATCTCCGCCCCCAATTTCCGCAACCGCTCGTCAACATTTTCGTACCCGCGATCAATCTCCTCTACGCCCTCAATTTCAGATTCCCCTTTCGCGACAAGCGCCGCAATGATATCTACCATCCCGCTCCGCAAATCCCGGACTGCAAATTTTCCGCCGCCTCTTAGTTCCGTCGGGCCAAAAATCCGTGCGACATGCGGAACACCCTTCCCCGCAAACCGGCACCATCTGCCATCGGGACAGTCTTTCGAAACTTCGATTTTTGCGCCGATGGAATTCAAATCCTCAACATAGCCAAATCGATCTTCATAAATTGTTTCGTGTATCGTCGAGACTCTTTCTGCTCGCGGTGAACCTGTCGAACCCGCTTGCGTTAAAAGCACGGCGAGAGGCTGCTGCCAATCCGTCATGAAACCGGGATGCGGCGCGGTTTCGACATAAACAGACTTCAAAGAATTCGGCCGTAGAAACTTAATTCCATCGGAAAAAACTTCGTATTCAACTCCTGCTTTCCGGATAACGTTTAAAAATGTGATGAGATGTTCTTGAATAGCGCCCTTAAGAAATACCTCCCCGCCGGTCGCAATAGAGAGGCAAGCAAAAGATACCGCCTCGTTCCGATCCGACAGAACTTCATGGGTCACGCCTCGCAAATGCTCGACTCCCTCTATATATATATCCCGCTCGGCGCCAAGCTCAATGACCGCTCCCATATTCTGAAGCATTTTTATCATGCTGATGATTTCGGGCTCAAGCGCGGCGTTTTTGATAATTGTCCTGCCTTGCGCGAGTACCGCCGCGAGAATCGAATTTTCCGTGGCGCCAACACTTGGAAAAGGAAGCTCTATCATACTCCCCCGCAAACCATCCTTCGCTGTCGCCACAAAGCTCGTTGACGTGATTTTTATTTTCGCGCCAAGCGCTTCGAGAGCGCGAATATGAAAATTCACCGGCCGTTGGCCAAGTTTGTCCCCGCCCAAAACAGGAACCTCTGCCGCCCCCGCGCGAGCAAGTAGCGGTCCAAGAGCAAGAATCGGAATTCGGTTTCGACGGCTAAGATGTTGTACTGTGCTGTTTTTTATTTTCGGAGTCGAAATAGTAAGCACGGCGCCGCTCCGAGAAATCTCGCTCCCGATAGCTCGGCACAACTCCTCCGTAATTTCGGCATCCCCAATACGCGGAAAATTCGTAAGCCTGCATGGCTCATCCGTAAGAAGCGATGCGAGCATAAGCTTTGTCGCCGCATTCTTCGATCCAGCAAGAGCTATCTCCCCCGAAAGCGGATTCCCGCCCTTAACTAAAAATTTTGCCATGCAAGAAATTATCGAGTTCGTTGATTTTTATCCGCTCCTGCTTCGCTGTGTCTCGATCCCGCACCGTTGCGTCTCCGTTCTTCAAACTATCGAAATCAACCGTAATGCAAAACGGCGTGCCGATTTCATCTTGTGAATAATACCGTTTGCCGATATTTCCGCGATCATCCCACGCGACGGAATATTTTTTTCGCAAATTGTTATAAATTTCGCGCGCGAGTTTCCCAAGTTCGGGCTTATTCGCGAGAAGCGGAAACACAGCGGCCTGGTACGGAGCAAGAGCTGGGTTCAACTTTAGCACCACGCGTTCGCCGTCTTCGTGATACGCGCTCAAAAGTACCACAAGAATAGTCCTATCAACGCCAAGCGATGGCTCAATCACGTGCGGCACGAATTCCTCGCCGGTTTCCGGATCACGATACTTCAAACTGGCCCCTGAAAACTTTTCGTGCTGGGAAAGATCGTAGTCTGTGCGATACGCCAAGCCATACAATTCTTTTCGGCCGAACGGATAGTCAAATTCAAAATCTACGGTACGTTTTGAATAAAAAGCGCGATCCTCTTCGGAAATTTCCCTCTCGTGCACTTTTTTCATGTCAACGCCAATCTCTGTGAGCCAGTCTCGCATCTCGTTCTGCCAATGCTCGAAATGTTTTTGCCATTCTGTGTCGTTCTTCGGAGGCGCGATAAAATACTCCACCTCCATCTGCTCAAATTCCCGCGTGCGGAAAATAAAATTACCGGGCGTGATTTCATTTCTAAAAACTTTCCCAACTTGCGCGATTCCGAAAGGTAACCTACGCCGGGTGGTATCGAGCACTTGCTTGAAATCCACAAACATCGCCTGCGCCGTTTCGGGGCGAAAATAGGCAAGATTCGCCGTCTCTTCGGCAGGCCCGAGAAATGTCTTGAGCATTAAGTTGAAGTTAAACGGGGGCACGTAATTGTCGCGAAGCCTTACCTTGCACACGGGACATATCGCTTTGTCGGTTATCGCGTAGTGAACTCCGCCGACAGACATCGCAGCCAAAGTATTCGTTGCTTCCAAAAATTTCTTGACCTCCTGTGCGCCAACGATAATTCCCTCAAGCTGATCCATTCGGAACCGGCTATGGCACTTTCTGCACTCTATGAGTGGATCCGCGAATTCCTTTAGATGCCCGCTCGCCTCCCAAACCTTGGGATTCATGATAAGCGCCGCGTCAATGCCTACCATATCATCCCGTCGGTGCACGAACCGATTCCACCACAATTGTTTTATGTTGTTTTTGAGCTCGACGCCCAAAGGCCCATAATCCCACGAGTTCGCAAGCCCGCCATGAATCTCCGACCCGGGAAACACAAATCCCCGCCGTTTGCATAGACTTATTATCTTATCCATCAAGTCTCCACCTGTTTTTTTCGCCATCAGTCAATAGTTATAAGTTATTGTGCGTCGTTCGGCAGGCAAAAGCTACTGCTGCACTCTCCGATCTATACCGACGACAGTTGTGTCGGCTGGCACGGATGTGTCGAGCTCTCTGGCGGTCGCTTGGTTCGCCTGACCCACAAAAGAATCCGTCCACTCAATTGACGTCTCGCCCAAGAACACGACATTTGAACCAACTTGATTCGATGACGGAATCACTTCAATCTGAAACATCGCCTCGGGCGGCGGACTGATAAACCCTTTTGTCGCGGGAATAAAAGGAATGTCCCACGTTACGAGTCCGGAATTCGGATTGTACGTTGGTTGCGTATCGGTAGTGCTCTTAGTCACGCCGGTAAAACGGGCGCCGGACTGGAGATATGCGGAAACATGGAAATTGGCCGCATCAGTTGCGTAATTTACAACGCGCCAATGAACCGTAAATTGGGTGGGCTGATTAACGCGCGGAGGGTACGAACCGCCGTTTAGGATACCCGAAGCGGCATCCCGCCACAACGCCTCCGAAACGAAATCCAACTTCCCTGCAACTTTCGACTCAATTCCGGCAACGGAAACCGTTTTGTCGGCCGTAATGTTTGGAGGAACAGTCGGAGATTCGACTTGAGCCTGAACCTTCAATATATAATTCTTATCGCTCAACAGCCGAATCGGGAAAGCGCTTTTGATCGGGATGACGAAACCAACGCTCCCACCCTGTTTCGATGGAACGGTCAGCAATTGCCGATTCGTTGCCGGAAACCATGTAATAGTATTATTGAGCGAATTGAAATTCCCGTCGCTCCTGATGCCGGAAAGATCGAACAATTCCCCAACAAGTTTTGCCTGAATTTTTACGTTTTGCATCGCAATATCAGAATTGTTTTTATATTCAATCGTATATTGCACGGTATCATTGAGGTGGCTTACATAGTCAGAAGAGTTATTAGCGACAAGGGATAGAGAAAGCGGAGACTGGGAAATCGAGACATTCGCCGTCTGTTTACTCACGGTATACGTCCTTCCTGAAATGAGAGATGTAAGCGACGCGCCGACATCAAAAAACGATCCTTCCGGTCCGACGACATTCCCCGTAATGGAAATCGTGCCCGCAGAACCGGCGGAAACATTTCCCAACTGCCAGGAATTATTGCCAGCGCCCTCGGGAGAAACGGTAGATTGTTTGAACCGAAATATCGGCGGATAGTCGAGCGCAAGATGCACGTCTTTGAAATCGTGGGTGGTGTTGTTCGAATATGACACTTTGATTTCAAAATCCTGCCCGTTAAAAACGCTCTGCGGAATGCCCAAATTTATGGAAACCGCGGGTTGATTGATCAGAAGATCCAAAAACGCGGGGCTCTCGTATTGCGCGGCGGAAGTTTGTGAAAACGAGTAAACCAATTTTGCTTCAAGACGCCGCGTGGCATCCCCGCTCAAAGCCAGAAGATTGAACGTCTGCTGATTGATGCTTCCGGGCCCAATATCCCCGACAACTTGCTCCGAGACTCGCTGTCCATCGGATTGCCCGACAAAATAGATTCCATCGGGCAAAAAAAGCGACAACTTCGCATTTTTCAAGACTGTATCGGAATAATTAGAAATCGAAACTGAAACCGCGAATGGTTCTCCGATAAGAATCTGGTTTGGTTTCAAAAACTCAAGACTGATCTTGGAATTATTCTCCGGAGCGGATGGGTGAATAAAAAACGTATACAAGCTAAACCCGCCCGCGATCAAGGCAACAAAAATCAGACCGATAATAATGCCATCGCTTGATCGCCGAGTGCCCGGCTTCTTGCCCATAAACCCCGGTCTTTCTGTGGGCGACTCGCCTCGCTGAAGCTTTGGCGAAGCGGGCGCGGTCCACGGGGAACGAAACTTGTCCTTCTCTTCTGTCATAAGTTAAAAGTTACCAGTTATTAGTTTCCTATACATAATAAACCACCCACGCTCATCTTTGAAGCGCACCCATCGCAAAAAAGTTCCTGCTTAAAAATGCTGAAAAACGCGGGCTTCTCTCCCGCGCACAAAGCGCATGCCGCCTCCCGCGGATCCCACCCTAGTATTTCCAAAATATGCACCCAACTAAAATTGTGGGACACGATGGACTGCCACAAACGAAGATCCGGTTCTCCCTCGGCGATTATCTGATTCAAAAAATATAAATTACTGGGGAGCACGGGTAAAAATCTCTGCTTCAGCGCGTCAACGACCTGCAAACCGTTTTTTTCAATAAGGCGCACCCGAACGACATTCCCAGGTTCAAGATGCGGCGAAAGCTTGGAAACAATCCTCCGCGCGCTCTTCGCCCTCGCCTTGAGCTTCCCGAATTTTTTCGTAAACAAAGACACGCGAATGTCGAGGTCTCCGCTTGTTTCTTTATCGAGCACTATCGCTTCGCTTAGATATTCATTCACGGGAAAATCTACTTATAGATAATACCATGGAAAAATCTCATTTCCGAACGCCCGCTTGGTCCGAAATAACTGTGCTGGGAGCAGGATTCGAACCTGCGTAGCCCGAAGGCGCCAGATTTACAGTCTGGTACAATTGACCGCTCTGTCATCCCAGCTTTCTTTCAAACTTCCTTTTTTATTAAAGAGCGATAGCGCTCCGCTTTTGGAGCCGTCCGGAGCGCGGCGGCGCGAGAATGAGCAATTTTCTAGCAAGAAAATATGCGTGCTCCAAAAACGGAGCGCTATCGCTCGCCCTTATTCTTCCCCTTTATCTCCGCAAAATCAATAGTCGCTTTATCGCCATTCTCTCCATTCCCGTTCATCTCCGGCGGCTGAATCCGCTTGATCTGCCGACCAACCAGGTTGTCAATTTTAAGCAATGTAACTTTGAGTTTTCTCAAAAACTTAAAAAGGAAGCTGTTTACCGCTTTGTCCACCCGTTCAGGAATTTTAGAAACTATGAATCGCTCTAAAAATCCTTTTGTTTCGACTATCCTATTATCAGGCTCAATCCGCGGAAGCGTGCGGATCACGAAATACAAGATCGCGCCAACCGAAATCATAAAAACATTTGTGACGACAAACTGGAACATGAGGTTATTATAATATACCGATGCCAATATACGAATTTATGCGAATGATACGAATAAAACCCCTTCGCGGCATTCGCATGTCACTTGCGTTATTCGCATCGCGGTTACTACACTTCCAACCGATGAAATTCTTTTACGGTAATGTTCTCGCCGACTCGCGCAATAACATCGTTAACCACATCCGCCACGGTTTTTGATTCATCTTTGACGTAAGGCTGACCCAAAAGCGAGGGCACATCGGCAGGCGCCGCCGCAGCGATATGCATCGCGAGGTCGTGCGCCAACTTTCTGAACGGCTCGGATCGAACAACAAAGTCGGTTTCCGCCCGCATGTCAAGCAGCACGCCTATCCGTTCGTTATGGACGTAGGAATGTATGAGCCCGGCCCCCGTCTCTCTCCCCGCCCGCTTTTCAACTTTCAAAAGGCCTCGTTCTTTAAGTAAGCCGAGCGCGACATCGAAATTCCCTTTTGCGTCAGAGAGCGCCCGCTTGCAGTCCATAACCCCCGCGCCGGTAATATCCCGCAATTTCTGGATATCGTCGGTCTTACTTGTCATTTTTTTTTGAAACCGCTGTCGCCGGCGTTTCTTCTGCTTTTTTCTCCTCAACCACCGGACGAGTAGCAATGCCCTCGGCTATCGCATCCGCAACTTTATTCAAAAAAAACTGAATGCTTTTCCTCGATTTATCGTTTCCGGGAACAAGATAGCCGATCTTCGCCGGATTTGTATTGATATTGGCAAGCGCAATTACCGGGATCTTTAATATCCACGCCTCCCGTACGGCAGAATCATGAACGTGCGCATTGATAATCAAAACCGCGTCGGGAAGTTTTTCGAAATTCTCCAATCCTCCGAACAGATACCGCAACCGATTTATCTCGCGTTCGATTCCAAGACGCTCTTTCTTCGTGTACTTCTCAAGCGCGCCCTTCGCCATATCGCTTACAAGTTTCTTAAAATATTCGATCCGCTTTGAGATTATTTTGAAATTAGTCAGCGTTCCGCCCGCCCACCGATTGGTCACATAGGATAATTTAAAGCGCTCCGCAAGGCCGCGTATCGCTTCCTCCGCTTCCGGTTCCGTTCCGACAACCAGTATACTTCCCCCATTGCGAACTTTTTCTTTTATGAACGAAAGCGCTTTTTCCAGATATTCCGCGGTTTTTTCTAGGTTAATAATCTCTATTCCGCTCCGATTCGTCAAAACAAACTGCCTCATTTTGGGATGAGTCCTGTTTTTTTTCCGGCCATAAAACACGCCGGCATCTATCATCTCCTGCGACGCCGCGTCTGGATACGCGGTCGCCTGCGATTCCTGTGTTTGCGTTAATTCACTAGTAGACATGTGAAGGAGATTATAGACGAGGGGATTAGTGGAGTCAATACGAGCGAGTGGACACAAAAGACAAGTTAAGATTAAATAGATTGGTGTCTCGGGCTGTAGCATATCACGCGGTACACGCCCGCTTGTCGGGCTGGTGTTTAGTCGGACAGGGTACGTGCGTTCTTCCCGTTAGAGAATTACCGGGCTGTAGTATACCGGTAGTACGTGCGCTTCGGGTGCGTAAAGACCGGGTTCGATTCCCGGCAGCCCGACAGATATTCTCTAACGGGACAAGGGTGCGTAAAGACCGGGTTCGATTCCCGGCAGCCCGACAAAAAGGAAAAACACCCTCGCGAGGGTGTTTTTCCTTTTTTGAAGGGTTACCGCACGTGATACCGCCCCCTGATCTCGCCTTCTATTTCTTCCTCGACTTCATGCTTCTTCTCGCTGGCCCTATCCGCAAGACTCGCAAGTTCTTTATCGCTCAATTTCTTAAGTTCGAGAATCTTCTTCTCCAAATATTCTTTTGTATTCCGCTTCGGCTCATCAAGCACTTCTTCGAGGAGCACGGAAAGCGTATGCCCCACCCGCGGGCCGGGAGCAATACCAAGCAGTTTCATAACATCCTCTCCATTCACCTTGAGCATTTTCGGGGAAATGGGATCGTGGCGGACTTTCTCGATCATAAAAAGCAGATGCCGGATTTTATAGGGAATCGCCTTAGGAACGCCCGATCCGATCCGATCCGCCTCGCGGACTTTCATAAGATCGTCGAGATGTTCAACCCCGACCCTCCGTAAAAACCGCCTGACCCCTGCCTCGCTCACCTCGCCAACGTTGTAATAAAAAAGATGGTTGCGCACGAGATGCACCACGTTTTCGGAAAAATCTTTCGGGAACTTCAGCCGGTCAAGCGCCTGAGCGGCAAGCCGCGCGCCGATGTGCTCGTGATTGTAAAACGTGGAGTCCGGTCCATCGCCTTTTTTGGATAGAGGCTTCCCGACATCGTGCAAGAGAGACGCGAGTCGCACGAGAAGAGAATAATCCTTGCCAGCCGCATAATCGAGCGCGCGCACGTTATGCTCGAAAACCGTATAAATATGATGCTTGTTCTGCCCGACGCCAACACCTTCCGAAAGTTCCGGACACGCAAAACGCAAGAGCCCGAGTTCCTCGAGCAATATAATCCCTCGCGCGGCGTTCCGGGCTTCAAGAATCTTGATAAATTCATCCCGGATACGCTCTTTGGCGATCATCTCAAGTTCCCCAGCTTTTTCCTGTATGGCGCGCCGCGTGGCAAGCTCAATCTGAAAATCAAGCTCGACCGCAAGCCGCGCCGCGCGCATAAGGCGGAGCGCGTCCTCGCCAAACCGAGCGGAAGGATCGCCCACGGTGCGGATAACCCGTTCTTTAATATCTAGTGCGCCTTTATACGGATCTATAAACTTCGGTGGTGACGATCCAGTCTTCCCCACTTCCATCGCGATCGCATTTATCGTAAAATCCCGCCGCGATAAATCTTCCTCAACGGTTTTCGCGAAGCGCACTTCGTCCGGATGCCGCTTGTCGGTATACTTCCCTTCAAGCCGAAACGTGGTAACTTCGACGACTTTAAGCCGCTCATCTTCCGAATCCGTCTTTACACCGACGGTGCCGAAATCATTCTCGTATACATGTTCGGGGAATACTTTCTGTACCTCCTCGGGCGACGCATTAGTCGTTACGTCCCAATCCTTCGGCATAATCCCCAAAATAACGTCGCGCACGCACCCGCCCACAAAGTATGCCGAAAAACCGGCTTTCTGTAGCTCCGCGACAACTGCCAACACTTCTTGTGGAATCTCGAATCGCTTCATTGCATCTAATTTTACACGCTCTAGCCCCCATCTCAAAATACCTTCGACCGCGATACTGGTGAATCTCGCGCGGCGCAAGGAGCGATGACGAAGGATTGCTTGATGCACTCCGAGGAGGAGCGACGCTGTGACGCGCGAGATTCACCGTATCCCTCATAAGGGTTGTGGAGATTTTCTCGTCCCGCTTCGTTATGACTCGGTCGCAGTGGGTAAACCACAGCTTCCTCGTCAAGCCTTGCGGATACAAGAAAATCTCTCGCAACGCGGCTAGAAGGTATTTTGAGATGGGGGCTAAAGAATTGACATACTACTGTCGCGCGGGTGTATACTGCAAGCGGCTACTTAAAAAACAATCAACTATTAATCCCAAACCAAGGAAAATGATATGAACACGAATGAAGCTCCGGCCAAATCAGACATTGAAGAAAAACCACTTCCAACAAGTAAGATTTTTGAGCTCATCGACAAATTCACGCCCACAGTTCGCACAAGCAAAAGTCTAGCCGCCGACACAGAAAAATTTCTCGAAGAACTAAAAAGCGCACTGGACTCTCTATCGCAAAAAATGTCGCCGCGGGAAGAGACGACTTTGTGGATCGAACAACTTGAAGAAAAAAATGAGAAATTAAGTGGGGAACTTTCGGAAACCGAAGAAAAACTCGAAAGCATCCGCAATAGCTTGGAAAAAATCGAAAGTTTTGTGGAGTCCATTTTGGAAAACCCCGACGCAGCCCTACGTCGAAAACTTAGGGCATTTAAAGAAGCTCTCGAACGTATTAAAAAAGACGGGCACACTAAATCAGGAGGGGTCTTATATATTCAAAGGACAATTACCACCGCATAATGGCGGCGAATACAACGCAACAAGCAGCGCACCCCGCGCTGCTTCCTTTTTTATTACCGCTCCTTTTCTAGCGGATTTCTGCCTTAAACTTTTTCGCCAGCGCCTTCGAAACTTTTTCCATAATTGTGTTTGCCTCTTCGTCGGTAAGCGTCCGATCGTCCGCCTGAAACACGACTCTGAAAGCAAAAGAGGTTTTGCCGTTTTTCTCGAATCGGTCGAAAAGCGATACGCGCTGGGCAAGAGATCCGGTTTCCTTCTCGATACAACGATGCGCGTCTTCCGGCTGCATTTCTGGGGAAACAAAAAACGCGATATCGCGGACGATAAATGGGAAAGGTGAGATATGTTTATAAATTCCCGTTTTAGCCGGCGGAATCTTAATATCCCACTGCCGTGGCGCATCACCAAGCGCAGCAAAGAGAAAATCGAGATTTACTACAAATGTCGCAATATCGAAATTGGGACTAGCGATCTCTCCTTTGAAAACTTTACACGCAGTTGGAGCCGAATCACCAAATTTAGAAACCAAAGATTTCCTAAAACGCTCGATTGTTTCGTCCGCCGTTTCCTCCTTAAACCCTTTCGGCTGCGCTACTCCAACGCACAGCGAAGTTTGCTCGCCCGATTCAGGAAATATTTTTCCTATTTCAAAAATTTTCACGCGCGAAGTTCCGATAAGCGGCAAATAAAATACATTCTTTGCCAAGGCCGCATTTAACATATTTTGCCGGAGATCCTCGCGCAAAAAACTCTTATCTTCCGCAAGCGGCTTTTCAATCCCGACTTTTCCCTTCTTCGCAAACGAAGAAGTCATCACCTCCGAAAACCCCTCGTTCGTCAAAAACTCTCGGATTTTCCATTCCCAATAAAATTGTTTATTGATGCGCGGCTCGGGTGAAAGCTTCGACGGAAGCACTGCGGGAACTTTTTCATAACCAATAAGCCGCCCCACTTCTTCGGCGATATCTTCGGGAATTGTGAGATCGAGACGTTCGGGCGGAATCTGAAGCGCGAGTCTGCCGTTTTTTTCCGGCGCAACTTCTATGCCAAGCCGCTCGAGAGCATTTACCATCTCCTTTGCGCTCACAGCAATGCCGAGCTTTTCAGACACATCTTCCGCGCGAATTACGATCGTCCGTTTAGTTTGCGGCGCGGGATATTCGTCGACAATTTCCCCGAATCGGGCATCGGGGCACAGCTCGGCAATCAACGCGGAAAATTCCTTCATGGCAACTGCCACGAGCTCCGGCGCCGGCTCGTTCTCGAAACGTTTTGAGGCATCGGTTCGAAGTTCGAGCCGGGTAGATGTCCTTCGGATAAGCGTGGGATCAAAGTGCGCCGCCTCTAAAATTAAATTTTGAGTTGTGTGGCCGACCGCGGCTCGCTTCCCGCCCTTAACGCCCGCAATGCCCAGCGGCCCCTCGTCATCTGCAACGAGAAGCGTATCACTATCGAGCGCCACTTCCCGATCATCAAGCGTGATAATCTTTTCTCCCTTCTTCGCACGCCGAATCATTATCCTTGTCTCCTGTTTCTTGTCGCTTGCCGCTACCTTCTCGGCATCAAACGCGTGAAGCGGCTGACCAATATCAAACATCACGAAATTGGCCGCATCCACAATGTTATTAATTGAGCGCTGACCAATCGCCTCCAGCCGCTCCCGAAGCCACCTCGGAGATTCAGCAACCAAAACACCCGACACGCGCCTTCCCATAAACCGCCGGCAATCTTTCTTGTCCTCTATGCGAATAGTGAGCGGTGCAAGCTTTTCCGAATCCGGAACGCGTTTCTGCGGCAATACAATCTCCGCGCCAAGCGCCGCCGCGAGCTCCCTCGCGATTCCCCTGTGACACAACGCGTAGTGCGCCCGGTCGGGAAGCACTTTTACATCTATCAGCGTGTCGTTTCCTTTTTTTTCAACGCTTTCTATTTCAAAAACAGCAAACGTCAAAATCTCTGCGACCTTCTCCGGCGACGGAAGTTTTTTCTTGAAATACGTTTGGAGCCACTCGTACGAAATAATCATACAGTTAAATCAAAATTGACCTACAAATCGCAGATCGCCGGAATAAAAAAGGCGGACGTCGGGAACCCCATATTTGACCATAACTAATCGATCGAGACCGGGGCCGAACGCGAACCCCGTGTACCCCTTGAGCCCTACCGCCGAAAACACATTCGGATGCACCATGCCCGCTCCCCCCATTTCGAGCCAACGGTTCCCCATTTTCACATCCACTTCCAAGGCTGGTTCGACAAATGGGAAAAAACTCGGACGAAATCGGATATCAATCTTATTACCAAGAAATTTTTGGAAAAAGAAAAGGAGAGTTCCCTTAAGCTGAGCCAGCGAAACATTCTTATCCACATACAATCCTTCCACCTGGAAAAACTCGGCCTCATGAGTCGCGTCCGTAGCTTCGTTCCTAAAAACTTTGCCGGGGGCAATGATTCTATAGGGCGGCTGTATGCCCGCCTTGAGTTGGGCTTCCATATACCGAACTTGAACCGGAGATGTATGCGTGCGGAGAAGATTTCCTGCATTCTTTGGTTTAAGCCAAAACGTGTCCTGCATATCCCGCGCAGGGTGATCCGGCGGAACATTCAGCGCATCGAAGTTATACCGCTCGCTCTCTATCTCCGGACCGAGAGCAATTTCAAAACCAAGATCGGCAAAAATCCCGCGTATTTCAAAAATAGCCCGTGAAATCGGGTGAATATGACCCTTATCTATTTCCGTGTTTTCTAATGTCATAAGTCCCTAGTCAAATGTTCTCACTATCCTACCGCGACACGAGCATCGCCGCAATAAATAAAAAGAGGGATGAGATTCACCCGAGTGAGCCGCACCCCCCCCCTAAACCCAGAACACATTTAACACTAATGTTCCACATTTTAGTATAGACGATTCGGAAATGCCGTCAATCCGTCACTTCTCGGCAACCTTCGATGCTCTCGCCTTGCCCACCCCGTAAAAAACCTCCGGTTGGTTCATCTCTTGATCGCGCAACTTCCAGGACGACTCGTTCAGGATGATCGCCACGAAAAATTCCATCATCTTCACCTGCATGAAACGCAATTCATCCGGTGTCTTTGAGAATCCATTAAGACGGAACATAAGTGAATCGCGCACAAATGGAAGAAAAAGGACATACACGGGCGAACGAACATTGTCTATTTCTCCAAGAAAAACGCACAGTAGCCTCATATATTTATCGAGACGACTCACGTCTTGAAACCCATCCATGTCTTGAAGATCGCCCTCAAACCGATGTACCAGATCCTGAAGCTCGTGAAGTTTTTCCTGACGCTCACACTCCCGTTTTTCTCCTTCGGTCATAACTTTCCTTTGGTTAAATTTTCAACAGTGCGCCTACAATCTATTCCAGCGAAAGCGAAGAGTCAAATCGGAAAAGTAATTGTCAGATTTCAAGCGAAGCCGTCCGAGTTTCCGGAGCTTGATAAAAATCGACGAGATGCGAGGCGCGGGGAAAGCGGCGAGGAAGACGTATTGTAGAATACGGCGACCGAGACGCACGGGCCCCGCAACGAAGCAGATCGCGATTTTTATCAGGCGGCCTCTAATCGAGCTTCATCAATCTTCCCTTCACCTTCACGATCGCGAACATCCTGTAAAAATACCAGAGGACAAGAACGAGAAATATCACATTGGTCACGATGGATAACGCAAAATCACGAATCGGAAAAACCCCGGTTGTGATAACCGAACGCATTCCCTCAAACACATATGTCGAAGGAAGGGCATACGCGATCGGCTGGACAAACGAAGGAAGAACCGACACCGGGTAAAACACCGCGCTAAAGGGCTGGAGCAAAAAGAGGAATCCGAAGGCCAGTACCTGCGCGGATGTTCCGTACCGCAAGATGATCGCGGTCGTGAAAAACCCTAAGGTCGAACCGAAAACCAAAAGGTTCAGCATGAATGGAACGAGATAAAAACCGAAAATGAAAATATTGAATTTATAGAAGAGCGCGGCAAGAACTCCCATCACCACGCCGGTCATAAGAATCCGGACAAACGCCAATATAACCGCCGAAGTCAAAAACTCGCTGATCCGGAGCGGCGTGACGAAAATATTCAGGAAATTTCTTTCCCACACGTCTTCCAAAAACGCGACCGACACGGACCTCTGCGACTGGGAAAGCAAATCCCAAAATATAACGGCTCCGAGAAGAACGGTAACAACGTTAAATCCCCCGACATTCAGCTTGCCAACATACATACTGATAAATCCCCACAGCAAAAGCTCCATGACCGGCCAATAGAGAATGTCCATAATACGCGGGAAACTCCGCTGATACAGATATAAATGCCGCATGAGCAATGCCTGTATTCTATGCAATTTCATTATTACGTTTTTTTATTATTTTCCGGGTCGCGGGCGATCGACAAAAAAACGTCATTCAAATCTTTATGCCCGTATTTTTTTACAAGCTCCGCGGGCGTGCCGTCATCCTTAAGTTTTCCGTTGCTGATAAAAATAACCCGCTCGCACAGTTCCTCCACTTCTTCCATGTTGTGCGACGTGTACAAAATACTTACTTTCCGCTCTTTTTGAATTCGCTTCAACATCAAGCGGGTTTTGTCCGCGATGTCGGGATCAAGCGACGAGGTCGGCTCATCGAGAAGCAACAGCTCCGGATCGTTCAAAAGCGCTTTCGTAAGATTGAGCCTCGTAAGTTGCCCGGTCGAAAGGCTGGATGTCATTTTCGGGAGCAAGTTTCTTATCTCAAAAAAATCAGCGAGGTCATTGATTTTCTTTTTTATATCCTTCACGCCATAGAGCCGCGCGAACGTCGCCAAATTTTCCCATACTTTCAAATTGCCCGGCAACGCGACATACGGAGAAGAAAAATTAATCCTTCCTAAAATTTCTTCTCGATGGTGCTTCATATCTTTCCCGAAAATCTTGATCGCCCCGGAAGTCGGCGTGATTAAATCCAAAAGCATTTGGATAGTCGTCGTTTTACCGGCTCCGTTCGGACCCAAAAGACCCGTAATCTGCCCCTCGTGTATTTGCATGGAGAGCCCATCAACCGCGGCAACTCCGTTGAACTTTTTTACAAGATTTTCCGTTTCGATAACTACCATACCCCGTAGAAAATAAAATATTTTTTGTAATTCTCGACTTAGATGTTGGATAAATATACCACAACTCAAGACATGTTGAAAAATATCTGAGAATAACCCATACTGCTCATCAGTATAAATCCACAAATGAAGGGGGGGTGAAAAGAAAGGTGAAGAAACTTCTCCTGATCGCGTTGCTTATTGCAATAGCAACGCTCTGCGGCTGTAGATGTCTAACACCTAGAGCTGCGAGATTCAATCATCATCCAAATTCCGATAGCGACAAGGACCGACAGGACCAACCGCGAAAAGGTATCGTCCTTTTATCCTACGAGTTCTAAGTCGAAAAAAATCGCGGACTTAAAAGCCTTCGCCGGAATTCCGTCGGAGGCTGTCTTTTGCCCAAACAACAATGCGTTCGCCCCTTATAGGAACGAACGCATAATCATTTCAACTCATCCTTTAGCGCTTAATAAGCTCGTGGAATTTTTTCTCCAGAACCGTTTTTACTGCGCCCGGGTTATCCGTGCATGCATAAATAACCTGGCACAGCCCATCCCCTCGAGTCTCAACCGCAAGGCCTCTATCGGTACGAGCGATCCTAATCAAACGCGATCCGTGCGATTGCGAGAAAGGCGAGGTGTTAACTTTTTTCACGTCAAAACAACGGAGTAGCACTCTGACAACGGGAACTGCGGCTTTTGTCACTTGAAAATGCCTGTTTAATGTCCCGCTATTACGATGGAACAATCTATGGCCTTTTGCCATATTTCTCACCTCCAATCTTTTTTCAATCCACTCCCTATAAACTACCACCACCGCTCCAATTTTGGAATACCCAGTAAACAATTATCAGATGTGTCAGGGGTGGGAATCGAACCCACAACCGGGCGCTTATGAAACGCCTGCTCCACCATTGAGCTACCCTGACATAGGTTTTGACGAACACGGAAAGCGCGGGACTACCCAGCCAATTCCTTTTTAAATTTATACATCACTCCGCATATTGTGCCAAGTGCGCCTGCGACACAAACTAAGAAAATCTGCGGTGTAATCCTTGAGATAGTTTCTCGCACCCATATTTTGAATCGCCGAAGATTCTGATGTACTATGAGCGAATGGAACCGGTGCGTACCGTCCAAGACATCGTTCGCCGCAAAATCTTCGCTAAACCGAACCGCGACGGATTTATAACGAGAAATATTAAAAACGCCGCTACGGCGGTTTTGAGATCACCAAGCGCAAGGATCCCTTTTTTAATCTGGTTCGCCCTCATGCTCGTCGAATCGGTTTTTGTGATAAAAAGCGCCGCGGAAATCATTCCACGTCCATCCGCGCCTCAATTATCCGCGGATGGGACAAAACCGAACGCGACTATGACTCTTCCCGAGGGATTAGCAATGGTACAAAACGTCGTAACACCTCCCGAACCCATTTCCGCTTTTCCTACTTCGAGTGCAACAAGTTCAAACGCAACGTCTACAATAGCGCCTGAAATAAAACCGGCGGGAGTATCGTCAACAACCTCCCGCGCGCTTCCTCCTAAGGCAACAAGTACGAAAGCAACGAGTACCGCAGCATCCAGCAAAAAACCAGCCGTCCAGCCAAGCAAACCAAAACCCGCGCAAATTCCGACTCCAGTTCCGACAACAGTTACCGCGAAGTCGCTCATCGACGCAACCACGCTTTCCACGATCGAACGGCGCGATGGGCCATACAAAATTATTCTCGCGACTAAAGTCGGCAACGACACGATACCGTGGGACTTGAGCAAAACCGATCTCACGATCAGCGGCGCGTCTATACCGAGTTTCTCAATTTCTTACTCCTGTAATCCCGCCCCAAACACGCCGGATTTTGACGCGCTCGACCAAAGCCCGATGTTTAACGTGCAAACCACGTACACGTGCACTATCGGACTCACTCCAAATTCCGGAAACAACCGGCAAACGCAATCCAAGCAATTTTCCTTCACGACCGGCGCCGGACAGCTCTTCGTCACGTCGCAATCATCTATGAGCACCATACTTAAAAGTAATCTAAACACTGGAGGGTTCATTTTCAGGAACGATGATACCGATCCCGTCACAGTCACCGGCATAGACGTCGATGTCTCATATAGAGGATTGGACACCATGGATGGCCCTCTGCTTTTGAGAGTCAAAGATACCGCCACCGATCTTCCGCTCGCTGAATATAATCTTGAAAATTTGGCGGCGGACCCCTCCGCTTCTTACGCGCACTCGGGTACAAACATCCACATTCCGTTCTCTTTCACGATAAACGCCGCGAGCCAGAAACTGCTCCGCATCAACGTTTTAGGGGTGCACAGGTTGAGCATCTACGGCGTTGATCCGACCGTTTCAATTACCCTCCACCGCGTGACAACAGATAAAAACGCGGACAAGGTAGTGTTAAGCGCCGCGAAAATTTCGTGGTCATGCATCGTTCCAATTGGGGCATACGATCCCAACGCGACAAGCGGCCCGTTTGCAACCGGCCAGGCATGCCAGCAATAAATCGCGGTGCTTTAATATATTATTTTTTTGACAACCGGCAATGTAGACATTATAATAGGGTGGCTATGGAAATCGCGGGGAGGAGTAACGGTTGCTCGACAGCCCCATAAGCTGTAGGTAGCGGGTTCAATTCCCGCCCCCGCAACAAATGAAGCTTGCAATTCTCGGCTTTGGGAGAGAAGGTAAATCAGTCCTTAATTTTTTGAGGAAATCAAAAACGCTCCGGGGCGACGAAATTTTCATTCTCGACAAAAATCCAAATATAAAAATCCCGAAAAGCGTTCACGCGATCACAGGAAAAAACTGCCTTAAGCATCTCCGCGGCATTGACGTCGTCTTCAGATCACCGGGCATTCCGTACAATCTCCCCGAACTGCAGCGCGCGAGAAAAACCGGCGTTTTATTCTCAAGTGCAACGAAACTATTCTTCGGCGCAATAAGTCATGAGTCAATAGTCAATAGTCATCTGTTAGTCATCGGCATCACGGGCACGAAAGGAAAAGGAACGACCGCCACCATCCTTTACAATATCCTTAAAAACGCCGGCGAGGACGTGTTCCTCGCGGGCAACATCGGCATACCCGCGCTTGATCTTATTCCGAAAATCGAGTCGCGAGTCACAAATCGCAAGTCAGTGGTTAAAAGTCACAAGTCGGTCTTTGTCATTTTGGAACTTTCCAGCTTCCAGCTCCAAGACTTGGAAGTTTCTCCCTCTATCGCCGTCGTCACCGATGTGTTTCCCGACCATCAAGACAGTCATAAAAATCTTGCCGAGTACTACAACGCGAAAACGCGCATTGCCCGCTACCAAAAAAAGACGGATTCAGTTTTTTTTATGGCGAATAACGCAATGAGCCGCCAAATCGCGTCAAAAAGCAAAGGACGAAAAATCGCCGTTGATGAAAAAACATTTTCGCTCTTTTCCGAAAAAGACCTAAAAATACGGGGTGACCACAATTTCAAAAACGCGGCGATGGCGGCAACGGTCGCCAAAAACCTAGGTGTTGCAACTCGCGTCATAGTCGAATCCGTAAAAAAGTTTGCGGGCACTGAACATCGGCTTGAATTCGTCCGAAGAATTGGCGGCGTGGAATTTTATAATGATTCCGCTTCAACAAATCCGCACACAACCGCAGCAGCAATTAGGGCATTTGCGACAAGCGACAAGCGACAAGTAAACGATAATCCTAAAAAACGTGGCGCATTAACCAATTCACTTATCTTGATTGCCGGGGGACAAGACAAAAACCTCGACTACGCTCCTCTCGCCCAAGCGTTGAAAAAATCAAACACAAAACTCGTCGTCCTTATGGGCGAAAATAGGAGTAAGATAGCGAGAACTATTAAGGGACAAACAACGAGGACCGAGGAACAAGGAATTAAAATAATGTTTGCAAAAAATCTGAAGGATGCGATCTCAAAATCTTATGAAGTTGCCCTGTCGCTTATCGCTAGTCACTTGTCGCCCGTTGTCATCTTCTCCCCCGGCGCCACAAGCTTCGACATGTTCAGAAACTACGCAGAACGAGGCAAAGAATTCAAAAAAACGATCGAAAATTTATAATTTTTGTCGTTCTCGCGGAGGCGGGAATCCAGACCCTTGCGCAGTTGACAAAAAGCACTAAATAGTGCTATAATTCCATCGTACTTTGATAACACAACGGGTTTTTAATGGCCGAGTAAGCCATTGATTTTTGCCCACCTAACGACTCAAATGGCTGAAATAGTTATGAATGCGACTATCACAGAAAAAGCGGCGTTGATTCCTGGTACCTCATTCACCGAGGCAGAAGACTATTGCCTCATCATGTTCCTGGACGACGTCCGAAAGAACAAATGCCGATGGCCAACGGAGGCGAGCACGCGCGCCGCCCACGGAGTAGTCTCCTATTGGGCAGCCGAGCTCGTCATCACAAGACCCGGAGCTCAAGGCACGGAAATTCTCCTCGCGCAATACGATGGCGGCATTGAGGAATTCAAAAACTGCTGGCACATCCCCGGCGGATACAACAATCCCGAAGATCAAGGAGAACCAGGAAGTTCGGTTTCATGCAATGGGTGGGGCATAAAAAGCATCCAGCCGGTCGTAAGCCGAATTGCCAAGCGAGAGCTTGGCATGGACGCTCGAGTAAGAAACATCCTCGATCTTTTCTGGTGGCAACGACGCGAAGAAAAATGGGAAGCAGAAAAAGGCCAGCATCCCTACGGCACCCCATTGTCGATCTACGTGCAATGCGAGCTGACTGGAGTTTTTTGCCCAACCGGAAAAATTCAATTCTTTCCGGTCATGCGACTCCCCAGCCCCATCGTAATTCCCCATCTCCAATTCATTGCGGAACACTTAGTACTCAAGGAAATCCTCAAAGAAAAAACTTAAAAAAATTATTCAACGATGCCTTCGAGCCCCAAGCTTGAAGGCATCACATTTTTACGAGAATAATTATCCACATTTTCACATGCTTGACCTTCTCTGCGCGATTTTATACACTTCAAAAAAGTAATCATGAACACTAAACCATCGTATCTTCTTTTACAGCTTCTTCTTAGAAACCAAACAAAGGTGAAGAATTTACTTGTGCCCACATCGCTAAACCCTAGACCCTAACCCCTGCACGATGTAGATACAAGCCAGCTCTTCACCCAAGGCTGGTATTTTTTTACGCGAGTACGTAAAAAAATAATTTAACTCGGGTGGTGCGCCTCCGGCACGCATAGCAGTTCATTCACAACACAAAAACGCCTATGAAAAAATCAGCAACGGTCTACACCTCCCGGCAATTACACAAACCGCACCGCCGCACCAACCACAACCACAGGCGACAGCCAAAAACACCTGCCCTGAAACAAAATCCAACAGAACTCGCCCGCGCCATTCGCGGCAGTGATAATGGCAGCAAACCAAAACCTCTACTGGCACCAACTCCTCCGCGACACTCCGACCCAATGCCAAAAGAAACAGCCCGGGAGGACACACAACGCCTTGCTGTGGCCTTCGGCAGACCCTATAGCACGCCATTCGATGCAATGATATCGGAAGAAGAACTCGCCGCCGAAATGGCCAAATACGAAGATGAAAGTTAAATAAAAATCGGAATTGCTCCGTCACAAAAAGCATCTCAAACACGAGGTGCTTTTTCATCCTCCTACTTATCAGAGAATTCCATCCGATTCTGCAACGGTGATAAATGACAAAAATATCTCCTTCCCGCGAAAATCCGATACCCTATAGGAAAGGTAAGAAGATTTATTCGCGCACGAAACACCTATTTGACAAACAATCCCGTAAAGCATAATATCAGGACATATGAATATAAATAAATCATTTTATTTCTCCTTTAGTTATTTTTGGTTTACACCCTCAACTTCGAGAGCTCGCCTTGCGCATGGTTAAATAAAACGAACAATACCCAAAACGAGCTCTCGAAACCGGGAGCTCGTTTTGTTTTGAGGCACAAAACAAAAAATAGATCCTCTACAACTTAAAACCGCAGACACGCTATGAAACGAAATAACAAAATAAACGGCAAAAAACGACAACTTCGCCATGGAGCACGCGTTCAACTCACGACCGAATTCAGGACAGGAGGCCAGCCAGCCCGAGTGTATCCGGCTGATTCCCTAGGAAGAATCATCCACCACGACCAGGAACACGAAAACAGTCGCGACATTAAAACAGTCGAGATGGAAAAACCTCCTGGCATTATCAACATTAATCGGATATTTCTCATACCCGTGTAAGTACGAACGTCCGAAAAATCGCGAAAGCCCTTAACACGAATGTGTCCGGGGCTTTTCAATTTCCCCAAGCGAGATATTGACGACAAAATCCTTGAGCGTTAGCATAAATTCATGCAGTACACACGATCCACAGCAATTATCGGCATTATTATTTACCAACCAAAAGGTGAAGATCTTGCTCGTGTCCGGATAGCAAACAGCATTTAGCCACATAGTCATACGCAATGTAGATACAAGCCAGCTCTTCACCCGAGGGAGCTGGCTTTTTGTGCTATGGCGCAAGGATAGAAAAAACGGGCAAGTTCTTTAACAATATATGAAAACAAAAATCGAATGGATGCACTACGGCGTAGGCCACGGAGAAGGGACAATCATCGTCGACACCAAAAAAAGTCCGGAAGCGGTGGCACGCTTTATTGTGGAGTTAAAACGCAAAAAATTCATGCTTCCGAACGGCTCGAAAATTCGTTTGTGGTGCGGCACCGAATACTTCGAGTTGCAAAAATTAAACTCAAGATTCACGCGCCAACGCGGAAGGCGAAAAATCAAACAACTCGTTTTTTCTGCGAAATGCGGCGACGATGGGCTTGTGCGGTTTATTTGGAAACGGAAAAATCCGAATGCAAGAAGCCGTTCAACGCGACGACTGATAGATTCAATCGATCTATGGAAACCCTAGCTACAACAGTCGCAAAAATAAAAAAGCCGCACGATTAAGTTCTGGCGGCTTTTCCTTTATGATAACCACCTATGCGCAACATTCCTTTCCTGAACCATAAGCGGAAACGAGCAGGAATCTGTGCGAGCGAGAAGCGAACACGCCGGGAGCCCGGGAGCTTCGACCAGGGCGGTGTGTTCGCGTCACGAGCGAACTACAGTTCCGCGAGGTGAAGCGGGCTCAGGAAAGGAATGTAAGCAAAAGTTGCCCGCGAAGCGTGTTTATTGATACAATTGAAACCAAAATGGCATCGCCAATAACAAAAGAAACAATACAGCATCTTGCGAAACTCGCCCGCCTCGAATTAACTCCTAACGAAGAGAAGCAGATGTTGGCCGATCTTTCAAAAATACTCGCTTATTTCGACGAGCTTCAGACGCTCGACACGTCACGCGTGAGACCAATGACGGGCGGAACAACTCTTAAAAACGTATTCCGGGAAGACACTGCCGCGGGCGAAACAAACCGAGGCGCGGGAGTAAACGCGTTCCCTGAATCGAAAGATGGCTTCCTTAAAATTCCGCCTGTATTCTCCGCCGAAGGCGGATCCCTGCCCGGCCGGCAGGCGGGCGCCTCCGGCGAAGAAACAACATGAATACATCTCTCCGAAATCTTACGATAAAAAGCTTCCACGACGGATTGGTGAAGAAAAAGTTTTCCGCACTCGAAATTGCGAAGGAATTTTTTAAACGCATTGCGTCGACAAATGAAGACATTGGAGCATATTTGAGTCTGAACGAAGAACGCGCGTTGAGCGATGCCGAAGCGCTCGACTTTGCGATCGGCGAAGGAGAAAAAATCGGCCTTCTCGCGGGAGTCCCTTTGGCCATCAAAGACAACATTTTAATCAAAGGCTTGCCGGCGACGGCTGCATCAAAAATTCTCGAGCACTATCGAGCAAGCTATGACGCGAGCGTAATTACGAAGCTTAAAAACGAGCGCGCCGTATTCCTCGGAAAAACCAACATGGACGAATTTGCCATGGGGTCATCAACCGAAAATTCGGCGTTCAAAATCGCGAAAAACCCCCACGACCGAACGCGAGTCCCGGGCGGCTCGTCGGGAGGTTCCGCGGTAGCAGTTGCTTCTAACCTTGCGGTTGCAGCACTTGGATCGGACACATTCGGCTCGATCAGAGAGCCATCCTCCTTCTGCGGCGTCGTGGGGCTCAAACCGACATACGGCGCGGTTTCCCGATCCGGCCTCATAGCTATGGCATCAAGCATGGATCAAATCGGACCGATTACAAAAACAGTAGAAGATGCGGCAATCCTCTTCCGCGCAATCGCTGGAAAAGATCGGCTCGACGCGACGAGCGTAGAAACGGAATCCGAAAATTTCGAAAACGCCCATCAAGACGAACTGCGCTCGCTTACCATCGGACTGCCGGAAGAATATTTCGTGGGAGGGTTAAGCAAGGAAGTATCGTCGGAAATTGACCAAGTGATAGAAAAGTTCAAGGCGTTAAAATTCGTTTTCAAAAAAATATCCCTGCCGCACACGAAATACGCAATCCCCACGTACTACCTGAGCATGCCGGCTGAAGTGAGCTCAAACTTAGCGCGATTCGACGGAATCCGATATGCAAGAAACTTGAAACTTTCCGCCGAAGGCGGATCGGCCTCTGGCGGAAAAACTGAAAACTTGAAACTTGAAGAAATATATCTCAAACAGCGCGGCGCGGGGTTTGGCCCGGAAGTAAAACGGAGAATTATTCTGGGAACTTTCGTGCTCTCTTCCGGCTACTACGACGCGTATTATGAAAAAGCTCAACGAGCGCGAGCTCTCATTAAACAAGACTTCGATGAGGCATTTGCGGATGTTGATGTCATCCTTTCTCCGGTCGCTCCAACTCCAGCCTTCAAAATCGGCGAGAAAATCGACGATCCGCTCGCGATGTATCTTTCGGATGTTTTCACGGGCCCGACGAACCTCGCCGGATTGCCTGCGATATCCATTCCAACAAAACCTTCTTCAATGCTCGCGCCAAAAGAACTTCCGGTCGGCTTCCAGCTCATAGGAAAACATTTCCGAGAAGCGGATATACTGGGCCTCGGACAGCTGTATGAGGAAATTAAATAGGCGCTCCGTTAACGGCGGAAACAACTACGTCTTTAGAGAGAGCGGTGTGAGTTCCAAAAATCTCAACGGCCTGCCCAACAAGCGGCTTGAGTACAGAATCAACTTTTGCGTCTTTTGAATTCTTGACAGCAACGCGCAGCCCATTTGCGGTCGTAAGGGCATATTGCCCTCTATCATCCATGGAAAGCGCGCCTTTCAAGGTAAATGTTCCTCCTTGGGGTAGTGGAAGGAAAAATGAAAGCTCCGAACGCAACTGGTTTGTCTCCTTCAGAGCGTCGGAAAGCTGTTTATCAACTTCCTGTTTTGACGCAGTAAGATTCGTGAGTTGAGTCGACACCCCAGACGCGGCAGTACGCATCGTTATACCCTCCGTGGTAAGAGTAACTACCTGATCTGCTAATTTTTTATTGTCGACATATAAGAAAACTGCGGCCGCGACAGACGCAAGCGCGACAATGACAACCACAACTTTAATGATCTTCGAAATGCCTCCTGAAATACCTTGCGATTTCTGACTTGAAAAACTTTCGGCGCCGACTTTCTTCAGAGAAGAAACACCGGCGGAAACTGCTGGGGTTTCGAAAACTTTTGCCTTTGATACATTAGCTGTTGCCGTAAAAGAAGCTCCATCCTTTCCGCTTCCTTTAAAAAGGTCTTTTAGGTTTAGTGGCTGGGACGAAGGGCCACTAGACTGCGCGCCGGTTCTGGAAACCGAAGTAGGAAAAGAAGTGGCAGTAGAAGTGGGCTTCATAATTTCCGGCGTATTCTTCTGCGCAGCGCTTGTTATGGAATCATTGACATCCTGCAGCGTCCACCCCGCCTCAACCAACGCATTCCTTATAACTTCTTCGCTCATCCCTAGCCCAAGTTGGGCTTTTGCGTACTCAACGATTTGTTGCTGTAGCATTATATAAAATTTTATATGATTTTTTAATGCGATCGACTCCTTTTATTATACACTATTTAATAATGCGCAATGCCCAGTCGTCATTCTTCTGTTTATACCCAAAAACTATTGGATGAAAAGCAGCTTTATAGCCAACCAATTCAAAAACGGCGGAGGTTAACGCGCGGAACGCTCTTCCCCATCGGCAAGCTGAGAATCGACATGGTCATTCAGAGCCGCTTCGCTGTTTCCCCACACGATAGCTGAAAACTCACCGCACTTGTCGTGCTTTTCGTTTATATTGGTGTACCTCCTAAAATAATGTTCGTCGCATGTGCCGCAGTAATATTTACAATTCATATTTATTTAAAAAAATTAATGGCAGCCGCAGGCAACCATTACACTAGTATACATCAGAAAAAAATCACGCAAGACAAAAACTGTGAATAAATACCAATTTATCCCTAAACCATAGTCATAAGAACTTATTTTACCGACGCACCTCTCCAACTTTTCACGCTATAATATGCCCCCAAGAAAAAAAGGAGCGCAAGAACTTGATTCAAGACAAAGAGAAGATTTTGAAAAGCGTACTGAACGTAGAAGTCCACGGCGTAATACTCAAACGTGCAGAATGCGATTATTCCGATCACCGCGTCCATAGCAAGCACCCAACGCTGGCGAGGATTCGTAAATCCCGCGAAAAATCCAACAAAAATAATAGTGAAGATAGAAAGAAATGCGTTTACGGGAAGCAAGTCATTAAAAATCGGCAATGCGACGATCATAAGCAGCGCCCCCGCGAGAAAGAAACGCCTGGCCGCGTCCCCATAATAATGGAGCAATACTCCGACCCTCCGAGGCTCTGTTCCTTTATTTTGGTCCATCTATTTTTTAATGTGTTTCCACAACCACACACCCAAAAGAACGAGATCAACTATCACCACCAGCCATGTGAGGAAACCGAGCGTTCCCGCTCCACCCGTCATGCCTCCATATCCATAATCCATCATGTTTTTATAATATTATTATTTTATATCGCCCTTTCTGCTATTGTACCACGTCGCCACACCCCATCAATCCAATAGTGGATTCAAACGTCAGATAGCACACTCTTCTCGTCATCATGCTTGTATTGTTTATCGTTCGACTTTTGACTTAAGCAATAAAAAGCAACCATCATCGGACGCCAAAAGAAAAACCGCTCACGACAGAGCGGTTTTTCTTTTGGCACAGTGGATGGGGAGTTGAACGTCGCTTCGCTCCCACGAACCCATCGGTTCGTGAACTCCGCCACGGGAAAACTACCGTTTTCCCGACCCCTTTCCCGTTCAAATCCCATCCACAAAATGTTTTAACCGCCCACAAGGGGCGGCTAAAACATTTGCGCGGTGGATGGGATTTGAACCCACGATCTCTGCCGTGACAGGGCAGCGCTTTAGACCAGCTAAGCTACCACCGCAAACGCGAATTGAGTATAGCGCACCTCTTTTTATTTTAAAAGTTGGCCTACCTACCCTCAAGCAAAGCAAACAAATCATTAAGCGCTAACTCGTCGCCGGGCACGAGATTGAGTAGCCCTGCTATTTCTCTGCGAGAAAAAAACTTACCGCCTTGACCCTCCTTAATCTCAATCTCATTCTCAAAATCATCCCCGACCTCCGCATAGAAAATATGTTTTTCATTCGGGGCAGTATCATAATAAATTCCAAAAAATGTACACAAAGGAAATTCGTAGACAAGCTCCTCTTTGACCTCACGTCTCATCGCTTGCTCGGGTGACTCTCCCTCTTCTATGCCGCCTCCCCAAAAACTCCACATATCTGGAAATTGCTTTGCAATTTTTGACCGCTGGGAAAGATAAACTTCAACGCCACCGCGAGTTCGACGGAAAGGAACGAAATTTGCTTTCCTCCTTTGGATTTTCATCATACGCCTAATATTTTCAAAA
>Ga0209542_10004613_pt1 | contig 28138 bp, 33 predicted proteins | sample RifCSPhighO2_01_FD_184028 | JGI IMG/M metagenome (GOLD analysis project Ga0209542, IMG submission 184028) | Soil microbial communities from Rifle, Colorado - Rifle CSP2_plank highO2_0.1 (SPAdes) (version 2) | ecosystem: Environmental > Terrestrial > Deep subsurface > Rock core/Sediment ...
CGTCAAACACGCGTCCTGTATGGACCGCAAATGTGTAGCCGACGAATTCTGGCGCAATCATGCTCGCGCGCGCCCACGTCTTGATAGAGCCAGCATTCGGTTTGCGGGCAATGACCTTTTTCATCAGCTTTTCGTCCACATAGGGACCCTTTTTGAGACTACGCGCCATAATGCATTTGAAAACCCGCATGTGCGGGAGTGGGCACAATGTAGCGGAAGCAGCCTCTAAAGTCAAATGATTTCAGGCAAAAATCGACCTCGTGTTGCGAGGTTCAGTATCTGTGGCGTAATCTCGACCTGCGCCGGATGGAGAAACGTGCTAAGGTTTCGCCAGCAATTTGCGGGAAACGGAGGACATCATGAGCGACGACGCTCAAGCATGGGCTCCGCTGGAGCCTGAAGATAGGGTGTTCGATATCTACGGCACTCAGTACGTGGTGACCGGTGGCAAGCTCGGCTACCGCGGAGCGAGCGTGCGCATGAACGGGGCAGGCTGGGAAAAGCAGCTCGGCGCGAGCGTCGCGCTCGACGACGACACCGTGCGTGCGTATTCACGGCAACGCCGGTTCACCCTCGGAAAGTATCTGCTCAAAACGTAAAGAGTCCGCGCAAGCGGACTCTTCGACTTTTACGCTGTCATTTTTTATTTACGTTTTCCAACTTTACGCCTGCTGACGATGAAAACGTTGCTGTATTTTTTGGGGCGCCTTGTCTTCTGACCCTTGCCTGCCGGTTTACCCCAGATGGTGCGCTGGCGCCGGTGTCCGCGGCCTTGGCGACCTTCACCGCCGCCGTGCGGGTGGTCGACAGGGTTCATCGCGGTGCCGCGCACTTTCGGTCTGCGGCCCATCCAACGGCTTCTGCCCGCCTTGCCGATATTGACGAGACGGTGTTCTTCGTTCGAAGCTTCGCCGACTGATGCCCATGCAGTACTGATGATTTTACGCACTTCCGTCGAAGGCAGCTTCACGTGCGTGTAGCCGCTATCCTGTGCGATGACTTCCGCATAATTGCCAGCGGAGCGCGCGAGCACTCCGCCTGCACCCGGCTTGAGCTCGACGCTATAGACGAAGGTGCCGACAGGGATGTTGCCGAGCTGGAGACGGTTCGCGGCTTTTATCGGCGCGTTCTCCGAGACGATAAAGGTGTCTCCGACTTGTACTTTCTGCGGGAGCACGACGTAGCGTTTTTCGCCGTCTTGGTATACCGCAAGACCGATGAACGCCGAGCGGAACGGATCGTATTCGATTGAGGCGACGCGCGCGGAGATATTCTTCTTGTTGAAAGAAAAATCGACATCGCGGAAACGCCGCTTATGTCCGCCGCCACGAAAACGCACTGTCGTTCGCCCGTGGGCATTCCTGCCCCCCGTCGAATTCGCTCCGTGCGTGAGCGCCTTGGTAGGCCTCTCCCCCGAGAGAAGCTTCTTGTACTCGATGCGCGTCATCCCACGCACCCCCGGCGAAGTTGGTTTTAGATGTTTCATGGTTAGTTTTTCTTAATGAGCAAAGCGAATTTAGAAATAACTTCCACCCTGTTAAATGCGGCTTCGCCGCTCCCGCCGATGGCGGGATTTAACAGGGTCACAAAATTGTAATTCACTCCGTTCATAACAATTTATGTGATAGTTATGGTCTCCCCTTTCTTGAGGTAAACGTATGCCTTCTTGCCACCGCTCTTGAAACCAACGCGACCTGAGCGGCGATTGTAGACGCTCTTGCGCGGTACCGTGACTATTCGGATGGCGCGCGGCGAGACGCTGTAGAGCGCCTGTACTGCCTGCCTGATGTCGCGCTTTGTGGCAGAAGGCGCCACATCGAAGGTGTAGACGGATGCGCCAGCAAGATCCGTCGCTTTTTCTGTAATGCGAGCGTGCAGAAGTACGTTCGCGAGCGAGCGCGAAGAGATATGTCCTACCCCTGCCGAAGCTGCCTCCTTTTTTCCTCCGAGAAAGGGTGCGCCTGCGGCGGACTTTTTTGTTTTTGAACCGAAGAGTGCCATATACGTTTATTGAGCGATTTTTCCGCCGAAGGCGGATCCGCCTTCGGCGGACTTTGCGGCCTTCTTTGCTGTCTTACGCGCGGCGCGCTTCGCGACCGTGGCGACCGACGCTTCCGGATTTTCGATAATGAGGAATTTGTATTTGAGTACGGAGACGGGATTGAGGTCAACGATTTTACCGACACCGACAGAGGTGATGTTGCGGAAGCTCTTCACGAGCGCATCGCGCGAGTCCGGCGTCGCGATGAATGCTGCGTTCTGCTTCGCCGAGAGCTTCTCGAACCCTTTGATGCCGCTGAACGCGGAGAGTGCCTTTTTTGCATCGGACGTCTTCGGGGCGCTAAAGGCAAAGGAGTCGACGAAGAGCACTTGGCCGTCCGCGAGTTTGCGCGAGAGTGCCATGCACAGTGCTTTCATCCGCATGTTCTTCGGGATGGCGCGTGCGTAATTCTTTTCTTTCCGCGGGCCATGGGTTACACCGCCGCCTATCCAAATCGGAGAGCGGATGGAGCCGTGGCGAGCGCGACCAGTTCCCTTCTGACGCCACGGTTTGATACCGCCGCCGCGTACCTCGCCGCGATTTTTTGTGTGCGCCACCGGTGTGCGTGCGTTGCTTTGCATCGAGGTGACGACCTGATGCATGAGCGCGTTGTTCCATTTCACGCCGAAAATGTTCTCGGGCAGTTCAATCTGCCCCGCTTTCTTCCCCTGTATGTCGTAGATATCTGTTTTCATACTTTCAAATTGAATCAGGTGCAATGTAGATTATTTTGTCCCGTGTACCTCGACAAGCGTCCCCGGCCGCCCCGGAATGGCGCCGGAAATCACGAGGGTGTTGGTCTCAGTATCGACCTGCAAAATGCGCAGGTTTCTCACCGTTACCCTGTCCCCGCCCATGCGTCCCGCCATGCGCATTCCTTTGATGACACGTCCGCCTGCGCGTCCGCCGCCGCCTATCGAACCCGGCGCGCGCTCTTTGTTCTTCTGACCGTGGCTGCGCGGTCCACCGCTAAAACCATGACGCTTCACCACACCCTGAAAACCCTTGCCTTTCGAGATGGCCGCAACTTCGACGATGTCCCCCGCCGCAAAAATCGAGATATCAATACTTGCACCTTTTTCGAGCGCGCTATCAGGTGCGTATTCGCGTAGATAACGAGGATACGGTTTGCCCTTTCCTCCAAAGGAGGATCCGCCTCCGGCGGACAAGTGTCCAAGGACTGGCTTGCTGAGGTTTTTTTCCTTGCGCTCTCCCGCGCCAACTTGGACAGCGCTGTAGCCGTCCACCTCGGTCGACTTGACCTGTGTCACGGTCATGGGCGCTGCGCTTACAAGCGTCGCCGGATGCGCGACACCGCTCTCGTCGAAGACCTGCGTCATGCGGCCTTTTGTTCCCAGAAAGAATTTCATAGTTTAAAAAAATGCGCCCGCTGAAGCGGGCATTTCTGCTCACCCCAGTGGTCCCATCTGGGGACGTGGCGTGGGGGCAGTATACGGAAGAATCTGCAAAATGCAAACGAGGAGCTTTGTCTAGAATTTCAGCTTGCGAGCAAAGAGGAGCGCGCCAAGTGATGCCGCGGCTGCGAGCGCGAGGAGGAGGATAGTCGTCCATGTGGGAGACGTTTCTGCCTGCGGCTCGGAAACGTTTTCAGGCGCTGGCTGTTCCGCAAACGAGAGGTCGGCTGCCGTCCAATTCTGCGCAGCAGCCTCACCTGTGAGCGCATCCACCAGCGCTTCAAAATCTGCGGGGGCTATCCCCGATGCACGCGGGTCTTTGAGGAGTTCCGCGCGCACCGCTTCGCGCAATCCGTCAGTCTCTGCGTGTGCCGTGTGCGACGCAAAGAGCATGAGTGTCACAAGCGCGAGCAGGCAGAGAGAAGATGTACGTCGTGTCACCATACCTTACTCCTCCACGAAATCAGGTATCACGTTGACTGTCTCCGTGGTCTCAGGGCGTGTGCCGTTCTGCGCGATGCACCAGAGCGTGTATGTGGTGCGCGTCTGTATGGCGCTCGATACGCGCGAACTCTCGAGCACGCCGGCACTCGCAGTGAAGTTCCAGAGACCTGTCGCATTCACTCCTGCGCCATCGTCGTTGGTACCGCGCACCGTGCAGGATGCAACGTTGCGTGCGAGCCAGCTGACGGTCGTCGTCTGCCCCTTTCGCACAAGCGATGGAGAGACACTGATAGAGACGCTTGGTGGCTGCGCACCCGTGTAGCACTGACGGGTATCCGGATTGCATCCGTAATCGCAGGGGTACGTTTCTGTGCGCGCCGTGCAGCTTGGACTTTCGTAGCGCGTGATGCGCAGATCGCGGTTGTTTTCGCCGACACATTGGTATAGGGGTGGCTGGCATTGGCTTCGGCACGCAGGGTCAGTCGCTGTCGCCGGACAACGACTATCGCAGGCCCGCGTCTCAAGCAATTCCCCTGTGCAGCTCTCACGACGGTACGTGCTTCCGACGCAGATGTTCCTGTCGGGGCATGCAATGCACGACGGGTGATTTGCGATGCGCCAAATCTCGTTGTTGTTTTGTGTACATCGGCGCACCATGCTCGTCCCCTCGCACTTGTCCGTATCGGGGCAGCTGCCTCCGCCGCCTCCACCGCGGTTGCAGGCGGGCGCATCTACGATGCGGCTCACTTCGACGCCCGTACGGTCGTTGCGCTTCACGAGGTCGCCAGATTCGCACTTGGAGGTGTACGTGTCATTCACGTTGTTACATTGCGGATGGTCGACAACGCGGGATACTTCCTGACCGTTGTCGTCATACCGCTCGACGAGATCACCCGCCTCGCAGTACGTCGTGGTGGGCCGTATGCACTCGCCGTTCTTATCAATGTATGGGGGCAGACATGTCGCTCTACACTGGCCATTCACAATCCTCTCGCCTTGCGCGCAGACGCGGACGGTCGCATCGCAAGATATCTGTGTATTGGGGACCGTAAGCGTAAACTCCGTCGTCGCAGAAAGTCCTTCGACGCGCTTCGACCCCGGTGATTGCACGGAGCCGACGGTCGGCAAGATGCGTACCGTGGTCGTGTCGCGAGAGGTGGTCCAGCGCAGTTGCGTCGCACCGCCGTACGTGACGACCGCGTCATCGGCGTTGATTGAACAATCGTTGTCCACGGGCACACAGGAGTTTCCCTGCTTCACGAAGCCGCTCTCGCACACCGATTCGCATTTTTGGGAATTCGGCGCGGTGCAGCTCTCCTCGAGCGTGATGGCTTTGTTGCTTGAGAGATTGGTGCCGGCGTTATTGCACATGCGTGCGTTCTCACGGAGATTGCCAGTGCATGTGAACTGCGACGGATCGCGGACACACCGGTCACCCCCACTTGCCCCGTCCCTCTTGTATCCCACGTCGCAGCGGTACTGGCATTTGCGCTCAGAGCATGCATTCACGAGTACGGTCGATGTGTCTCTCTCTAGATTGCGGTCGTCATTTGCACATAGCGACGCATTCGCGAACCCACCGCCAGTGCATTGCGGCAGTCGTACCTCGACGGTCTTCGCGCAGGAGAATCCGCTGCCGCTCGTGAGTGTGTAGACGGTGGTTTGCGTCGGGGCGACAGACCGCGAGCCGCTCTGCGGCACGGTCCCGATACTTGGGCTGATGGTGGCGATGAATTGACCGTGCGCGTCGGTTATTGTCCAACTGAGCGTTGTCGACTGACCCCGCACGATTGCAGAGTCGGAAGCGGTGAGAGCGCACGTGCAATCTCCGGGAGTAAGCGGGTGCGGATCTGATGGACACGAAGCAGGGACGATGGAGAGGCCCGAGGGTGACGCATCAGCAAAGTGCACCTCAGACGAAAGAAAGGCGCTGTCCTGCGAAGTGTCAGTCGCCCATAGAGCAAGCACCGCAAAAACGAGGAGTGCGGCGAGGCCGATACGTGTGCGCACATGCGGCAGGGCGCGACGATACATCTGTTTCATTGTACATCCTATAAGCCCCCTTCTGCCGCGCGAAGCTCTATCGTGTGCATATTGCTCTCAACCGCAGATTGAAAGACATCGAGCCCCTGCCCTGCTATGGCGGGATCGTTGCCGGGATACGCGACGAGCCACATCGTCTCCGTCACCTTCTGCACACTCTCATGCGCTTTCCGTATCACCACCAGCGCTTCTTGGACGCGGCCCGTCTCGAAGAGCGCGGTTGCGTACGTGTTGAGAAGCCACGGGTTGTCGGGAAAGGTGCCGAGCACTCTCTCAATCTGTGTCGCGGCTTCCGCCGCCCGACCGGCTTTGAGCAATACCCACGAGCGATCGGTAACGGCCGCCCAATTCTCCGGCTGAAATTCGAGAAAGTGTGCATAATCGTCTGCCGCGCCATCGTAATCACCCTCATACCCCTTGATGAGCGCGCGGACATAGTACGAATTTGGGGTGTCGTCGCCATAGAGCTCTATTTCTCTATCGATGTGCATCAAGGCCGTCGGAAAGTCGCCCTGCAGGAATTTGATGCGGGCGAGCTGGTGATTCACATGCGGGTAGGTGGGGTCTAGCTCGTACACTTTTTCGTAGTAGAACTGTGCGCGCTCTACGTCGTACGCATTTTTGTTCAAAGCAGAGAATGCCTCTTCCGCATAACGAGATGCTCGTTCTGCGGAAGGATCCGTGGCAAAACGCGCGTCTTGATAGAGGCGCGTAATTGCATTTTGAAAAACTATGGCACACAAAAATGCGCCCACAGCGACAACTGCGAGGACCTGCCGCAGGCTGTACGCTCCGATTCTCATGCTTCAAGCATCTCTCAGACTTTCGACGAATGCCTTGAACTCCGGGGAAAGCTGCATCATGTCGTACATGACCTGCGAGGTGAAGTCCCATGCGGGCTTCGAGGACTCGTGACGCATGAAAAGATGGAACGGGTTTGACCCAGGGCGAGGTTCTTGATTGGCTCGCTCCATCGCGATAAGGAGCTGCTCGCGGGCGGCGTCCGCCTCGCCGTCGATGTTCAAAAGGAAGTATGCGTAAAACATGTGCGCATACTGCTGGTACTTGAGCGTCGCGTCATTTTTGTGATTTTCCGCGAAGATGAAGAAATTTTCGAATTCTTTTCTGTACTCCGATTTGTATGGCTCTCCGAATGCGAGTCCGAGGCCGGCAATTTCCATCATGCGCCAAAATTGATACGCGGTGTACGGCTCTCCCGCAAGGTATTCGTCGAGCTCATTGCGCGTCTGCGCTCTTTCTATTTCTTTCTGCGCTTCACCTTCTGCCCGCTGCAGGTACTCTTCGGCGATACCTTTGTATTCTGCACGCTTCTCATCCGAAATCGACTTGTCCCATACTGTCTCCTCGACATACCACCTTGCTATGCGGACTGTGTTTCTCGGATTTGGGTAGAGCGTGTCGGCCCATTCGTGTAGATGGCGCGACGAGAGGTTCGGATCGTTCTCAGCTTTATACTGGCCGAACACCGGACCGTCGTAGAGGATGCCGAATACCTCCGGCGTTCTGCCGGAGCCGCAGTACAAGCTCGCGAGCGAGCTGAGGACGAGCCCTCGCGTGCGTGCATTCACTTCCGGATTGAGCACAATCTCTTTCAACTCCCGTATGTGCTGCAGTAAGTCCTCTGTTTCTTGTGAGAGTTCGAATTTCGCGACTCCCGTTCGCCACGTCGCAAGTGCGAGAGCATTTTTATCATCGGTTGCCTGTTGTATTGCCTCGTACTCTCGGAGCACGCGCTCATAATCTCCCGCCATAGTTGCTTCGGGGATGGATTGGAGCAGCTGCGCGGCTGTCGGTTTCGTACTAAAGAATGAAGACTTGTAGACTGCGTAGCCGATTCCGGCAGCGCACAAAAGGACGAGCGCGACGACCCACGGTTTCCACATTGAATTTCCCTGCTCTGAACCCATAATCGCTAGCTTCCTGTACTTCCCGTACCTCCTGTGCCGGGGGAGCTGCCAGCATCGGGCGCGTCCGCGTGCGCCGTATTTGCACCCGAAGCATCTTCACCGAACAATTGGGAGCCGCTGCGCGGCACAGAGCCGAAGAACGCGATGATAAAGCCGAGGACCGCGACAATCCCGTACAGCACGTAGCGAACGGTGCGTCGTGACGACTCTTGCATGTGCACCATCATGCGGGAATAATAGCACGTTTTGCCGACCCCACTTCGCCGAGGACCAAGCTGTGAATAACAGATTCTGTAATACCATCAATGTCGAGCAGCCGCTCAATCTGCTTGTCCTGCGTCCCACCCATTGCACAGCATCCAACACCGAGTGCCGTCGCCGCCAAATACACATTCTCACTCATGTGCCCCGCCTCGAGCAGTACGTAGCGGTATCCGCGCTCACCGTATTTCATCTGGTTGCGGCCAAAAACCGCGGTCATGATGATTGCGAATGACGCGCGCTCTACCCACGGATACACAAACATTTCGTCAATCTCTTTTTTCGAGAATGCTCGCTTCCATAAAACGTCTAGTGCGTGCTCTTTCACATTGTAGTGGTAAAGGCCAGCCGGAATATCTTTTCCTCCGACAAATACGATTGGATATATCTCGATGGGAAATCGAGCGCCTCCCGACGGGTACATGCGCCCCCACTCATGATTTTCTCCGTTTGAGATGCCGCATGAGTGAAATAGGAGTCCTGAGAGCGCCTTCAGGTCGACCGGTGTGCCTGCAAACGACCTCGTCGAAATCCTCTTTTTCAGTATATCGTCCAACGTCATCCCGAGCGCACGAGGCTTCTCGAGCTGGATCTTCGGGGAGCGCGCATATGATTTGTAGTAGGTCGTTTTCCATTCGTCCGGCCATGCGCTCGCATCTTGTGGGATATAAACACGCCCCTTGTCGTTCAAATCTTTTGAAGATGCGTGGAAGAGCGCCGAGAAATCAACATACATATCGGCATCGTACAACCGATCACACCGTCAGCAAATATCGCTTGGGGTATACTGCCGGCATGCTCCTCGAAGAAACGCTGCAGCACCAGCCTTTTCTCGCCTTTCCACCGTATATCAACCGCTCGAAAAGAGAGGCCCTCGCCGAGCTTGGCCGCCCGTGTTCAAGGTTCAAAAATCCTCTCGGTATTGAAGAGCGGCTCGGGCTTTTTCTCGCTGGAAAGATGTCAAATGTCGACCTCTTGGACAACGTGACACAGGTCATCGCGAGTGGTGTTCCACTCAATTGGCAAGCGATTTTGCGATATCTAGAAAAAAAGAACGTCGTCGTCTCGCCGAACTTCCGGTTCGCTAAGAGCAATAACGATCTTCCGAAGTTCTGGCAAATCGGGCTCGAGACAAACCGCGAACGTGACACGGACGGGCTCGATGTAAAAGGTGGTGGATTTTCGCACTCGCATTCTGTGGAAACTGCGATGTCGAAATCCGTCGGTGAGGCGCTCGAGCGGCATTTCCTCACGCTCTACCGAAACGAAAAGCTCCCACGCATGACGAGTACAGAAATGCGCGCCGCAGGTTCACCCGTACTCGATGTCTCGGAGCAGAGTACGTTCTTGCCATGGCAGGTGGAGGCGAATCCGCGCTTGCACGTCTCTCCTTCCTCTCCATTTTCGTGGGTGACTGCAGAGCGCATGGACGGGGGTGTCGTGCATGTGCCGGCACAGATGGTCTTTTGGAATTACGATTTCTCGCGCGATATGGAAGAGCCCGTATTGCTCAACACAACGACGAGTGGGGCGGGCGGTCACTTCACAAAAAAGGAAGCGGTACTCTCTGGATTGCTCGAACTCATCGAGCGTGACGGCTTTCTTATTTACTGGCTGAACGGCATCGCGCCGAATCGAATCGATGCGCGCTCCGCTCGAAATACCGAGTTGTTCAAGTTTCTCGCGGCTACAGAGCGATACGGTCTCGAGGCGCATTTTCTCGACATCACCTCGGACATCGGCATCCCTACCGCTCTGTGCGTCATAATCGACCCACGTGCCAACGATCCCGTGCTCGCAATGGGCGCGTCCGCGGGGATTGACGCCGAGGGAAATATGCTGCATGCGGGATACGAAGCGCTCGCAGTCTTGACCACATCCCTTCAACTTGAGCAGTTCCGACTCCCTAAGGAATACAAACCTTTTTCCGACAAGAAAATCGGGCGGAGCGAACGGCTCTCACTTTGGCGCGGCAAGGACATGCTTGAGCGGTTCGCCTTTTTTCTCCAAGGAAGGGCCGTGTCCATCGAGACGTTTGCGCGCACAATACAGGTGGACGATTCGGCGGAGGCGCATCTTGCGTACGTGCTCGGTAAGCTCAAAGAGAAAGGCGCTGGGTACGAAGTGTACGTCTACGAAGTGCAGCACGAGGTCCTCCGAGAGCTGGGTTATCACGTGGTAAAGACCATCGTTCCGCGTCTCATCCCTCTGTACCTGTTCGAGCACCTGCCAGCGCTTGGTGCGACGCGATTACGAGAAGCCGCGCGTACGCTCGGCTATACGCCAGCAGAACACTTCGTCCCGTGGCCTCATCCCTTCCCCTGACCACCCGCCGCTCGCCATCCGAGAGGGGCCGAGTATAATCGACATCACATGAATGCTGTATCGAATGCGCCGCTTCGCTCCTATATACACATAGTATCCATCGCACTCATCGTATTTGGGGGGGCGTACGCGCTCGGCTCTACTTCGGAGCGTCTCTACGCCTATTTCACCGCACCGCCATCGCCCGAAGCGCTGCTTTCGTGCCTCGAAGACCCTGCTACAACGTCCGCATGTCTCCACGAAACAATCCCGCAATTGCTTTCGTATATGTCCACCAAGACATTGCAGGCATATACGGTTGCGGAATCGACGCCGGCGCCGATACGCGACCGATGCCACGCTATCGGACATATCATCGGACAGGAAAATTTTAAAAAAGCGGGCGCTTTAGAAATCGCGCTTTCCGCGTGCTCAAATGCGTGTCGTGCGGCCTGCCTCCACGGTACGCTCGGCGCCGGCGTGCTCGCGGAACTCGGTGAGGAATACCCTGACGAGGACATCGCCCACGCGGACATCGCGACAATCGAAGAAATCGGATCGAAATATTGTGCCTCGAGTGCAGGACTTTGCCACGGCATCGGTCACATTCTCTACCTCGTGAAGGGAGAGGATCCACAAGGAATCGCGACATGTGCACGCGTATCGAGCGGTTATGCCCGAGAAGCCTGCTATCAGGGCGTCTACATGGAGCGCGCAGGGGAGATGACCGGCTGGACCGATGCGCTCTCCCCATTTCAAAGCGCGACCGGCACTGTGACAGCGAGTACCTTCTTCCCCTGCGAGAGCGCACCGATGCGCTACAGTCACGCGTGTTTTCACTTTGCCTCCGCATATGCGGCTACTGATGATTCTGCTCAGCGTAAAGACACCGCGCGGGAACAATGCACTGCACTTTCGGGAGAGCGACGTGCGTTCTGTTTCGAGGGATACGGTCTCCAATCATTCTCATACGGTACCCGCCTTGACGATGCACCTGCTTTGCACGCGCTCTGCGACGAATTGCCACTCTTTGAGGATCGAACATCGTGCACTATCGGCATCATCCCGCTCTTTCCCTTTCTGAAAGACGACCCGCTGCCATATTGCAGCGGCATTGAAGAAAAAAATCGCCGCGCTATCTGCTACTACAACGTGTTCCAGTTCGTTGGGCAGCTTTTTGAAGAGAGTTTGCTCGCGCGCTGTGGGGAAAATCCTGTCTGTGCGGAAAACTACCGCACCTTCCGCGACATCAAATCGGACTTGCCTGATTACCGCTTCGGACTCTTCGGGGACCGATGGGAGTGATTAGGTCCTCGGACGGCGTGCGCACTTCACCTGTTAAAAATCGATCTCCGCGACGCACTGGTCGCGGAGATATATTGTCGCGGGCCTCTACTTCCCGCAAACGCGACCGCAATAGGCAGTACGCTCGCGAGTAGCCCACCCCAGATTTCTCCAGTGACTCTCGCAGGTTTCGTATTTCCCGCCGACACATTCAGCGTTTGCGCTTCGAGCGGGTGTCGCCTTCTTCGCCGGCGCAGCGTGCGCCGCAAACGAGGAGAGGACAACGCCTGCGATGAGAGCCACGGCAAAGATGCGCATCAGGATAACTCCCTCTGAGCGAGCCCGCCGCGAGATTTCGCAGCGACCAGCTCCACGCATTATGAATCAACCGGAAGTCAATGTGAAGGGATGCCGGAGCGCCGACTGACGACATGACTCCGCATGAAATGGACGAGTATACTGGGCGCATGGACAGCAGCGAGCGCCTGAAGCGCCTCGAGAGAATCAAGCGCGCGATTGCTGAGCGTGCTTTTGTGCGCGGGACAGATGCGGAGATCGTGAGTAGAAGCGACGACACAAAAGAATCAAAGTGGCTTTTCGATCTCCGGAACATACTCTTCGATATAGACATTCTTGATGATGCTGCCGCCATTTTTTGGGATACATTTCACGGCTATCACGACGTACAAATCGGCTGTCTCGAATCTGGTGGAATTCCGCTCGCCACTGCTCTCGTGCTCCTATCCGCAAAACACGGCGGTCCGCGAAAACCAAACGGTTTTTTCATCCGCAAATCGAGAAAAAAGTCCGGGCTCATGAAAATGGTTGAGGGCGACGCCACCGACAACAGTCCCGTCGTGCTCGTGGATGACATCCTCAACAGCGGCCGAAGCTTTATCCGTCAAATTGAAGTGTTGAAAGAATCCGGCAAAACAGTTTCCGCTATCTGGGCCATCGTGCGTTTCCGAGATACCGAATACTACGAGTACTTCGCAAAAGAAGGCGTCGAGGTGCGCTCGGCGTTCGAGCTCAATGACTTCTCAGAGGCGCTCGGAGTGAACAATCTGCCCCGCAAAGATACTCCCTCCGCAAAACAGGCCTATAAAACGCTCTGGAGATTTAGTGCGCCCGCGCCAAGCTATTTTCACGTGGTGCCGAAATCGGAACCCGCGTTCGACGAGACACGTCTCTATGTCGGTTCCGACAGCGGAATCTTTCGCGCGCTTAGCCAAGCCGATGGTCGCGTCGAGTGGGAGTTCAAGACGGGTCTGCACCCACACGGCAAAGGAATCTTTTCTTCGCCCGCCCTCTACGGTGACATGGTGTATTTCGGCGCCTATGACGGCAACATCTACGCGCTCGATGTGACAAACGGCAAAAAACGCTGGGTGTCTTTCGAAGCAGACTGGGTCGGCTCGTCCCCCACCGTCGCGGATGATCTCGGGCTTGTATACATCGGGCTCGAGTTTGGCTTGTGGCGGAAGCGCGGCGGCATCATCGCGCTCGACGCATATTCCGGTGAGGCGAAGTGGCGTTACACTATGCCGAGCCTTACACACTCTTCGCCGCTCTACATCCGCGAGCACCGCGAGGTAATCATCGGTTCGAATGACGGTGCAGCTTATCTTTTCGATGCGCAAAGCGGCGTGCTGAAATGGAAGTACGAGAGCTACACGCCTTCCGGTCCCGCGCTCGACTCGGGTTTTTGCGACGGCGACATCAAAGCTTCCTTTGCATATGACAAGAAACGTGATCAGGTCATCTTTGGGAATATGCTCGGGGAGGTGCATTTTATCGATAGACGTCGCGGCATACGAAATGGTTTCTTCAAGACCGATTTCGGTGTGTATTCGACTCCCCTTGTCGTCGGCGAGAATGTCTTCGTGTCCTCACTCGATAAGCATCTATATTCAATCGATGCCAATGCGTACACCGAACAGTGGCGCTGGCACGGAAACGCTCGCATTTTCTCGACGCCTGTGCACATCGACGGCAGTCTCTATATCGGCACGAACGCTGGCAGACTCACAGAGATTGACCCGCAGACGGGCAAAGAGCGCTCTTACTTCACCGTGCCTGAACGAATCACAAATCGGGTCTTCCACAACGCGAAAACGGGACGATTTTTTCTAAGCACCTACGCCAACGAAATCTACTGCCTCGAGAAAATTATTTGATGTTCGTGAGCGGGTCGACAGCGATATGCAGAGAGGCTTCGGGCATTACAGACCCCATCCGTTGGCATTAAGAAAATCTTTAAACGGTGGGTAGAAATCTGCCATGCGCTTAAATCGCCCATAGCTGTACCAGCGTCCGTGCCCCTCTGTGCCGTTCGGACCGCTCCGCGCGGTTTGACGCACGAACGCAAGAAAGCCACCCTCGTGCGCCTCGGGATGCGCCGTCATGAGGTCGATCATCTCCTGCAGAGATCTCTGTACGTCATTCGCACGGTTTTCGCCTGCGACGGCGTTTACATACGTGGAGAAGGCGAAATCGGCGTATACGAGGCGCGTATCAAGGAGCGCTATCGTGTTGCCCGCGGTATTTTTTTGTGCCGCGACCTCAGAACGCACACGCTCGTATGCTTCCTGCATCGCAGTAAGGTACGCTGGGTCTGTGAGCGCGAGCGCCCCGTGGAGGAACTCTTGATAGTAATCGAATTGCGCTTGCCTTGTTTGCTTGTATACGATATCTACTTTCAACTCCTCGTCTATGATGCCGTTCATTTTCGCAATAGCGTCTTGCACTCCCGAGACAGCCTCGCGCATCTCTTCCTGCGAGAGAGTCTCGATGCCATCGTAATGCTTGAACAACTTCTCGGCGTGCCAAATGCCGACGCACGCATATGCGAGGAAGGTGGGGTATCGCGAAAGAGACTCCCCTGCCAAGTTCTTGAAAATGGAGTCCGTGACGCTCGCTGAATCGTAGAGTTCTGCGAAGGGTTCGCCTGTGAACACCCTCTCGATGACCTCGGGCTCCATCGCCGCCGTCATATACCCGATGAGACGATTTATGATAAATGCCTGACTTCGAGGGGATCCTGGCAGGTCACGTAGTTGCTGTTTCGCTAGATCCACAGCTTCAAGGTGCTTGTCCAGCTCGGCGGACCAAATATGTGCGTTGGCGAGAACGGTTATCGTTCGCTGCGCCTCTAGACTTGAAGTCGCATCGAGCAGAGCAAGTGCATACTCTGCGTTTTGCGCCGATGCCCCGAAGTCACCTTGGTACTGCAACTCGAGCGATCGTTCAATCGCCCCCTTGAGATTCGCGACATTCGCCTCTCTCGCACGCTCCCTCTGCCTCGTTGCGACTTCCGAACCGAGGTACACCGAAACGAGCACCAGAGTGACTACCAAGACTGCAGTGTATTCCCGCTTGCGCGCGGCCCATATGCGCACGCCTTCGGATACGTTGTTCTCGGGAGTGTCGTGCGTTTCCATACAATTCAGGGACAACCGTCGCTACCGCCATCACCGTCATCACCGCCGTCCCCCGTCGGCGCATCGGCATGTACGATAGGCGCGAACATGCTCGGGATATCCGTAGAATTGTGCGCGGGTGACGAGAAATTGACTACAAACGATGCAAGGAACGCAGCCGTGCACATGACAGAGTAACGGAGTATCTTTATCGACTTTTGTATCATACGCTATCTGTTTCGTAGTTGCGCAATATAGAAACTATATCGCACGAGAGTGTCCGCACAAGCGGCGAGTGGGGAAAAGTGTGGATGCAAGGGCGCGTCACCGCGGTGCTTCAGCGAAAAGCGGTTGCGCGCATGCGCAACTAGTGCATACTCAAACTATGAAAATCAAGCGACCGCTCCCCCGCTCGGCATATGAAAGGAACGCGGAGACGTACAAAATACTGGCGAACCCGAAGCGCCTCGAGATATTGAATCTTCTGCGGGAGCAGGAGATGGCGGTACAGGATCTCGTGAAAACATTGGGAATCTCGAAGGCAAATGTATCGCAGCACCTCGGCATACTGCGCAGAGAGCGACTCGTGACAGTTCGTCGCGACGGGTTGAATGCATACTACGCTATTGTGGATCCGCGCATCGTCGAACCGTGCCGGATTTTGTACAAGCTGTCACGAGCCGGATAAGGCGAGTCCCGACTTCTTTTTCCGTACCCGTAGCAAAAAAACCCGCTTACGAGCGGGCTTTTTTGAATTGGGATTCGTAAAAAATCTACATCATTTTGACATCTATCGACACTCCGGAAGGGAGGTCTATATTTGTCAGAGCTTCAATCACCTTGGGGACCGGATTCAAAATATCTATCATGCGCTTGTGGATGCGCATCTCGAACTGTTCACGCGAATCCTTGTCGATAAACGACGCGCGATTGACCGTGTATTTCTTGATATCGATGGGGAGCGGTACGGGGCCGATGATGGTCGCATTGTGACGTGACGCGACATCGATGATTTGCTTCACCGCGCGGTCGAGCACCCCGTGCTCGTATGCGCGCACGCGGATACGAAGGCGGTGTGTGCCCTCTGCAGACTTCTTCGCGCGTGATGTGCGCTTTTTTCCGCCGGAGGCGGATCCGCCTTTGGTGGACGCTGTACTTGTTTCTGCCATACCGTTTTGAAAGGAACGGGTGGAGTATGCACTATGGGCCGCCAAAACGCAATACGGATACAAAAAAGTTGCGGCCACCCGAAGATGGCCGCGAAACTGAAAACTGGGCTCGGCTTATAGGTGCCCCCATCGCCGCTTCATATACGCCCTCACGCCGAGACAGCCGGCGCACAGGAGCATCACGAGCGTGAATATCGAGATCACGATGATGTTCTCGAGCGAAAGCTGCGGGACCATGCCCGCCTGCCAACTCCAGAGCGCGGCGAGCAGGAGCGCTATCACCGGAAGTGCGCCGAAGACGAACGCGGCGAAGCCGAGCAGGTGATAGAAGATCGTTCGAATGAACTGAGCGACGCTAACCGAAGCGTTTGACATGGCATTCCTCCCGCCATTAAGCTGCGTATATTGTACCCTATATTCGGGTCGTCGTCAATATTATGCCGTCGCGATGCCGAAAGCGGTACCGATGCCGTAGGTGATCGCCATCGCGATAGCGCCACCTATTACCACTCGCGTCACTACCTTAGTGGGTGGGGCATCGCTCACCCGTGCGCTCAGGTATCCGGTGATAGCGAGCGCGATGATGACGCCGATAAAAGTCGCCGGTATATGCAGCGCCGGAGGTGAGATGATGATGGCAGCCAGCGGAATGAACGCACCGACAACAAATGAAAAGCCCGACGCGATGGCCGCATGCCACGGGTTGGTCAAATCGTGTGCATGGATGCCGAGCTCGGCTTCGACGTGTGCAGTAAACGCATCGTGCGCGGTGAGTTCTCTCGCGACCGTCTCGGCCGTCGGGCGTGCGAGCCCCTTCTTTTCGTATATGACCGTGAGCTCTTCGAGCTCTTCGGCCGGAGATTCGGCGAGTTCACGGCGCTCTTTTTCGAGGAGCGCTCTTTCTGTGTCGCGCTGGCTCGAGACCGACACGTATTCCCCCGCTGCCATTGAGAGTGCCCCTGCCGTCATGCCGGCGACGCCAGTGATGAGAATGAGTTTGATATCAGCGGTCGCGCCGGCGACGCCGACGATGAGCGCGGCAACCGAGACGATGCCGTCGTTGGCACCGAGGACTCCTGCGCGCAGCCAATTCTGCTGAGAGGTGAGCGAGCCAGTGTGCAGTTCGATGTGTGCGTTTGAAGGAAGTTTCATCTCGGACAGCGTACCATATGCGACTTTTCAAATGGCGCGAATCAGCGTATAACGTCAAAAGCAAGGGGGAGAGCAATGACAAACGAATTCCTTGACCAGATTGCGCTTGGCCTCATGGTCGCACACCTCGTAGCCCGCTTCGTATTTATGTGGATGATTCGCTTCTACGCGGCGAGACTTTGGTGGGACCTCCCGCCGGACTGGCTCAGCTTCGATCGGATAGTAGCGGAGGCGAACTGCTCACGCGTACTCGCGCGGAACGCGGTCTTCCTGCTCATCGTAAGCAACATTCTTGAGGTCCGCGGTGAAGTGTCCTTCGCCGACGCAAACGAAGCGGCGGCTTACTTCGACCTACTGTCGAGACTCAATCTCGGTTTCGTCGACATGTTCGAGTACCGAATCCGACGCCGACCACCGCGCCGAAGGCGCCGCAGGAAAGACCTGTGGCAAGCAAGAGAAGCATGGACACCCGTTCGGGTATAAAAAGGGCCGCGCAGAGACGAGATGTCTTCTGCGCGGTTTCACTTTTTCTCTCCCAGAGCAGTGCGGCCTTCCGTCAGGCATCGGGTTTGATGCGTTGCGGCAGACCTTTTTGCGAGAGATAAGCATTGGTGTAGGCGATGTTGCCAGTCACCTCGACCGCACCCGACGCCCACGCCGGCAGTACGTACGCGTGCGCCGCTTCCTCGCTGGGGAACTCAATCTCCATCATGACGAGCCCCTTCAGGTGCGCCTCGAACACGTCGATGACGTATTCGTACGTCGCACCGATATACGAGTGGCGGATTTTTTCCACCGGCGTTCCGACGGCCAGCCGGAAGAGCAGTGCGCTCATGTCCGCAGATTCGATTGGCAGCTCGCACTCTTCGTGCGCGAGCTCGCCTTGCCCTTTGGCCGTCAGGGTACAGGCGCCCTCTTCTTCGCGGATGCGCAAGGCGCCCTCAGGCGAGACGACGAGGTACCCCTGCCGGAGCCACGCGGTATGATCCAAGCGGTCAGGATGGTTATGCGCCGGCGCCTTGGGGAGCAAAAAACGTCTTTCGATCTCGAGCGGCATGGCGACACCTCTCTTGTGGGACTATTCCCGCACGCACTATGCCACGTGCCCTTCCCACGGCAAGCGTCATCCGACTCGAACCTTATTTGCTAATTCAGCCGTTCCTGCGCAGCTTCGAGGAACGCGATGTCGCGAGGGACGATGTAGGCGCTTCCCTCAAAATCGTTTGCTTCGCATGTTTTCATGACATCGAGCGCCTTATCAAACGGAAGCCACAGTGCCTCGAAACCATCGTCTATCTCATCCCCCACAAAATGTGGAGTGCCTTTCTCCCCTCTCACCGTCGCATAGTAACAATATGAAATTTGTTTGAGTTGGAACATTTTCCGATATTCGATTGTCATGCCCACTTCGTCGAGCACATCGATGTTGCACCCAATCTCCTCTTCGCACTCGCGCTGCAGAGCAATCAGTTTGTCTTCGTCGCCCTCGAGCCCGCCGCCGGGGAGTTTGTAGTAATTTTTCTTAGTGACATGCAAGAGTGCGATGAACCCCTCCGTATCACGAACGATGGCACGCGCGGCTTCGCGGACAGCGTAATGAGCCACCTCTTCCTCCGTTGCATGTTCCGGATTTATGAGCTGTATCAGGTCCACGCCTCACACAATATCATTCCCTTTTGCCGCGCGACGAACTATATGAGAGCGGCGCGGGTGATAGGGCCGAAATAGCCTGCGGCCGGCGTGATTCCCTTCGCAACTTGGAATCGAATGAGCGCTGCTCTCGTCGCGGGGCCGAAATACGTCGTCTCGCTCCCGAGTGAGCCTGCGCCACTTACGGCGACGGCGAAACCATGAGTATTGAGATAGATTTGCAACGCTTTCACATCGGCACCAGTTGAGCCGAGCCGTAAGTCACGCGTGTACGATGTTGGTGTCGTGCCCTGTAGCGCCGCGAGCTGTGCCTGCAGCACCTGTAGTTGTGCGAGGAGTGCTGCTATTTGCGTGTTTGTCGATGTGGTGAGTGGTGGTGTCGGTGCATTGCCGCCGACTAGATTCGCAATCGCAGGCGGGAGCGCTATCCCTTGGGATTGCGCCGCCGTGAATACGGAGCGGAAATTGGCGACGAGCGTCCCCGCGAGTGATGTGTCCGACGTGTTCGCCAAAATTTTCGTAAGAAACGCCATGCGTTCGGCGAGAGTAAATTCGAGCGTGAGTCGCGGAAACGGGTCCGTCGCGCCGTTGTTTCGTATTTCAAAATGCAGGTGCGGGGAGCCGCCGGAGGCGTTGCCGGTATTGCCCACGTAGCCGATGATGTCGCCGCGCGCGAGCACAGCGCCCACGACGGCACCCTCACCAAAGCGGGAGAGGTGCATGTACGCAAATGTTTCTCCGCCGGGACCCGCGGTGTATACATAATTCCCTTCCGAGCCTCCCGTACCTGCGCGGGTGACCACCGCCTGCGTGGGACTCACGATTGGCGTACCCTGCAGCGCCATGATATCGAGTCCTTCGTGGGTGCGCGTGCCACCGTCACGCGCGTCACCGAAATTGTGTGTGAGGTTGCTCTGAGCGACGCCAAAGAGTATCGGTATGGGTAGGCTCGCGACGGCGACCGATGGGAGCGCCTGTATCTTTTGCTGTATCTCGCTCGTACGGCCAAACCAGCCGCGCCATCCTTCATACTCCTGCGCAGAGACTGCGAGCGGTGCAAGAAAAAGAGCGCAGACGAGGAGTGCCGTAGAGAGGGCGTGAACTACTCGTATGGAGTGCTTCATCATGTGTACATAGTGAGACGGGTGGAAGAGCCGCGGCTTTCATCATGAATACTCAAACTTTTTCAATATCTTTCAATTGAGAATACGTACTCAGAAAAAAACGAAACGGCCGCGCGAACGCGGCCGTCTGAATTTCGTGTGCTGTGACGGATTTTAGACCGTCTGCTTGATGCGCAATCCGGCACCGTCCGGAAGAGCCGCGGAGAGCATGCCCTCCCAGTGATACGGATCTTTCACGGCGGACACGATCCATTCGATCTCGTCGCTCTCGACGTTGGCGAACGTGGCAAGTTTCAATTTGATGCTGCCCGTGCCGAAGAGGCGATCGATGAATGATTGGCTGACCGTGATGTCGGTCACGCGGTCAAACACTTGTTGCTGCCGCTCGACGCTCGCGGGGAATGCGTACGAGGTTCGCACGACCTTACCCCACTTGCCATCGCTGTTCTTGCGGAAGACGTTGACCGTACGGGCGGAATAGATGACCGTCCACGCTTGCACGAGAACGATGATGGCGGCGAGGATGGCGCAGAACCACCAGATGAAATGCATCAGCGGAATATTGCCGTCGACCGCCACCCAGCTACTGCGGACGCGCATGTTGCTCTTGTACTCCGCGAGTGTCTCGGCACCGACCGATGCATACGCGTCGAGGATGTAGGCTTCGGTGCGCAGTGCGGTGTAGGCGAGGATGAACGACCACATTATCGCCCAAAAATACTGCGACGCGTAGCCTTGCTGAGTGGAGCGCATCGTTAAAGTGTCTTCGTTCGGCATTGTGGTCCTCCTGACCAATCCGTTGATACTTGGTGTATTATACTAATATTGTTGGCATTCGTCAAGAATCATCCGGAGCTCCCCGCCCTCGCGCACCCGGTCTAGATTTGACAAATATACATTTTTATCCTACGGTACTGCGCAGAGGCGATGCACCGCATCGCAACGTCTGGGGGACGATATGGCTACGAGCTGGAAGGTAGTGGATCAAGAGGCGTACGCGGGGGTCGTGAGTAGTGCGCTTCGTATCGCTAGTGGTCTCGGCTTCGTGTGGCCCGATACGGCAAAGCTCATGGGGATTGCCGGCGATGTCGGTCAAAACCCCAAGTATTTGGAGCACAAGCTTCTATTCTCGCCGACTCAAGACTTCGAGCAGCGATGCGCGCTCATTGTCTCGCTGCCCGCAAAACTGAACGCCAAATTCGGCGAGGACAATGCGCCACACCACAAGTGGCTCGAAACGAAATACGACGAGCTCGGTGGCAACACCGTCAGGTCGGCGATGCTCTCGGGCGAGCTCTCGCAGCTCGTGAGCGTGCTCGCTCTCTTGGGGTGACTGAGTGGTGCGAGCTCGGTGACAATATGCACAAACGGGCCGCGGCAATTCTCGCCGCGGCCTCCTGATTTATATACGTACACCCTTTCGAAATTCTTCAGCCTGATAGAGACGCTTCTACCGGACCCTAATCGTGATCGACGCGACGAGCATCTCTGGCGCAAGACATCCCTCGGCGTTTTGCGGACAAAGACTGCGCGAGAGCTGCGCGGTGTACGTGCCGGGCAATCTGTACGTATGTGAGAGCGAACATTGATACGGGTACGACTCCGCACAGATTTTGTAGCGAGCGCTCTCTCCGTCGCCGAAATTTACGGAATACTGGGCAGGTTCAGTGAGCGATGAGCTGAAGCGGACAAGAAGCGGCGCATTGCCAGCTGTCGGGCTGGCATTAAATGTCTCGTCGCCGGTCGTGAAAATGTCATCGTCATTGCCATCATCGATGACATCTCCGTAGTTGCCCGAATCGACGCACAGCCCGAGAATGTTTTGCAGTCGCGAGAAGAAAATGGAGAGCCAGCCCCTCGATGAAGTATCCGGAAACGCCCCGAAGCACGCCGGCTCTACGGCAACACTCACGCGATCATCGACTATGACGTTTCTCCCTCCACCGAGCCACGAATCCACGTCGAAGATGTTAGAAATAAAACCACGGTTGCGCATGCCATCGTCGGTCCTCGTGACACCAAGCTGAACGATGCTCCCGAAATTGCCAAAGTTGCCCATCATGCCCCGCACTCCGTCACTCGATGTACCGAGGCATATGAATTCACAGCTGGGACCAGAGCGTTCTGCCCATGAGCCGTCGGGACAGAGCATGGCATCTTGCGGGCAGGCAGTCCCGCCGATGGGGTTGCTTCTCGAGGTGGGTACTGAAATGGGCATCAAGTAGCCGCCGCTATTGTACGAGTCGGACGGTTCGCCGTACATCGGCGAGTCAATGTAATACGTGCGCGGCGGTTCAGCCGGCTTGCCGGGGTACGGGGCAATCATCATAGTGCCGCCCGAACTACCGTTTACCGCGTTTGGTTCCACGGACCCTGTCCCCACCCCGCTGTCTCCCCCGATAATCACTGTCCGCTGGCCATGGGCGATGAGTGGTAGCGAGAAAAAGAGCACGATGATGCCGACCAGTAATACCGAGAATCTACGTGAGTGAGTATTCATATCTGAATCATAACCCCTCGCAGGGCTTGTGTAAGGAGACGTGTGTACACGCCGCGCATTACCGCCCGCCCCCCCTAACCCGATACGTCATTCTCACATTCTTAAGAATATGAGAATGATTGTCGTCTCAATATATAAAACAGAGACCGCCCGACATTGGAGCCGGTGCGGCTCCTCTGTCTGGGCGGTTGTGGGCCGCTAATGAATGAGGTCGGCGATGCTCGCGTGCGCCGCCCATCTCTTGTGGATGATGACGGGTTCGTCCGCCGGCGGCGATCCGGTGAGCACAAACACGCGGATGTTGCGGCGTGCGAGCTTGGGCGCGATCGACTTCGCGGTCGACAGGAACATGTTGGAGATGAAGACCAGCGCGCCGCCAGTCGCATTCCGCAAGTGCCCGTCCACCGCCGACACGTAATCGTCGACGACGACGGCGTCAAACTTGTTTTCCTTCCCTTCGCCTTGCCCGACCGTGATGTGGTTGAGCGATTCGGCGAGGTCTCGCGCCGATGTCATGTAACTCACTTTGCTCGCCAGAGCGCCGTCGCCCACAATGGCGACACGATATGGATACGACATGGCCATTTCTCCCTGATAGCGGTGCCCGAGTGGGCGTCCTGCGCGGGACTGTACAACGAATTTATTAATGCGTCAAATGCGGCTCAGGCCGTTTTCCTACAGCCCCCCCCAAAGTCTGCCGCTACAGATTTTGATTTATTTCTGATAGAGCTCGATGAGAATGCCGTCTGGGTCTTTGATGAATACATAGCGCCCGCCGAAATGAGCCGTGTCCATCTCTGTCTCGAATGCAACACGTTTCTCTCGCAATTTTTTCACGAGAGCGTCGAGGTCATCGGTTTCGAGGGCGAGATGTTTCGTTCCTACCGTTGAAATATCTCCTTTGAGCGTTTTTCTATAGTCAGGGAGTCCCGATTCGCCGCCCGCAAACAATTCTATCCATGCATTGCCGATTTTGAGCTGTGCGATTTCTAATCCGTGCTTCTCGTATTTATCAATGACATGTGCATCAAATATATCCGCGTACCAAGCGATTGATACACCAAGATTGCGAACCGTCAGCGCGACGTGATGAATGCGCATACGTCAGTAACCGAGTTTTATTGAAATGCCGGCGAAATCTATCTGCCGCCGTTCTTCGTCAAACTCGCGCGAGTCGAAACACCACGCTTCCTTCGGGAAGATTTTCACGAAATTCCACGTCGCGGTGGCGCCGAGATGCTCATCTACTCTGGATGTATAATCCGACCTTCTCGGCCCGCGACTATAGTAGTGTAGACATGCTTCTTCCACCTCGGCACGCTCCGTAAGCACTTTTGCGGTGCCTTTCAATTGCAATCCGAGCACTTCTCCATCGTCAAATCGGTCCGTCTTGAAAATCGCTACTGAGATGCGCGGGTCAGCTGCAAGATTGCGCATGTGCTTCGCCTGCGGCATAGATTTGAAATAAAGACACAGCTTGTCGTCGTAGCCGAATTGGACGGGACACGTCCAGCTGCCGTCCGATCCTACCGTCGAAATCGCCATAAATTCGGTCCGCTCGAGTGCTTCTTTCACTTTCACATCCCAATCCATGCGGTCAGACTATCATTCCCAGCCCCCAAATCCATCGCCAAGAAACTATTTCCGCGATGATATGATATATCATATCACTCGCTCTCTGAGCTAACTGCTCTCGGTGCAACTCTTCTCAAACCCATCGCCAAGAATTTCTTGCGGTTTTTATCCTTTTTCACCTCTTTTGTTCTACTGCTCGCTGCTTGGCGCGCGCGGAAGCCCTCGTACAGTTTCTTTTGCGCAAAACGCGCCATTGCAACGTACTCTTCTTTTGCCACGCCAGCAATCTTTGCGAGCTCTTCTATACCCATGGAAGTGGTCTTGCCGTCGTTATCATGCTTTGTCTTCGATCTATCCTCCGCTTCGAGCGGAGAAATAAGCATAATCGGCATCATCCTTGGCGCAAGATAACGATCCAGCATTTCGTCTCTCGCCGCCGCTTCGGCGATCCAGTCTCGTGAGGTGTCTGAGCTGATTGCAAAAGTAACTGTAATTCCTGCTTTTGTTCGCAGCTGTACCGTATCCTGCTCTTGGAACACGACCTTGTACGGCTCACCGCGTAGTAGTTCGAAAATCATAGAGACATTGTACCGCAACAGAAAGCCCGCCATTGCTGGCGGGTTTTCTGGTTACTGCGGAGGCAGTAGTTAGGCGTTTATCTTTGTGACAACGCCAGCTCCGACGGTCTTGCCGCCCTCGCGGATTGCAAAACGCATCTGCTCTTCCATGGCAATCGGTGCAACCAGCTTGACCTTGAAGGTCACGGTGTCGCCCGGCATCACCATCTCCACACCCTCTTTCAACGTCACTTCGCCGGTCACATCCGTCGTACGGATGTAAAACTGCGGCTTGTATCCGGTGAAGAACGGCGTGTGTCGGCCACCCTCTTCTTTAGTCAGGATGTACACTTCCGAATCAAATTCGGTGTGCGGCTTCACAGAGCCCGTCTTGCAGAGCACCTGACCGCGGTGCACATCTTCCTTCTTGGTACCGCGAAGGAGTACGCCCGCGTTGTCGCCTGCCTGACCTTCCTGCAAAGATTTGTTGAACATCTCGACGCCGGTCACGGTCGTCTTGGCCGTGTCTTTGATACCGACGATTTCGACCTCCTCGCCCACCTTGATGATGCCGCGTTCGATGCGGCCAGTGACCACGGTGCCGCGGCCCTCGATGGAGAAGACGTCTTCTATCGGCATGAGGAATGGCTTGTCGAGCTCGCGAACCGGCTGCGGGATGTATTCATCGAGCGCCTTTGCGAGTTCCATTACCTTGTCCGACCATTCGTTGCCCAGAGCCGGATTTTCGAGCGCCTTGAGGCCCGAACCGCGGATGACTGGTGTATTCTTGCCGTCGAATCCCTGCTTGTCGAGAAGATCGCGGACTTCCTCTTCGACGAGGTCGACGAGGTCTTTGTCGTCCACTTGGTCCACCTTGTTGAGGAAGACGATTATCTTCGGCACGCCTACCTGACGAGCGAGCAGGATGTGCTCACGAGTCTGGGGCATGACGCCGTCGGATGCGGCGACAACGAGGATGGCGCCGTCCATCTGAGCTGCGCCCGTAATCATGTTCTTGATGTAGTCGGCGTGACCCGGCGCGTCGACGTGTGCGTAGTGTCTGTTTGGTGTCTCGTACTCGGAGTGCGAGAGCGAGATGGTAATACCGCGCGCCTTTTCTTCCGGCGCCTTGTCGATGTCGTCGACGCCTTTCACTGTCGCCGAGTAACCGTTGCCGGCTTTCGAGAGGACGGTGAGAATCGCTGCGGTGAGCGTAGTCTTGCCGTGGTCGACGTGGCCGATGGTGCCGACGTTCACATGCGGCTTGCTTCGATTAAATTCTCCTGCCATATCTTCGATATCTTTTTAAACTAATATTCGGTTTTATTTCGACAATAAAACCTCATATGCCATCGTCGCTCGGACGTTGTGTGAGCAATGCCTCCCACGCCGTCCTCACTCGATGCCATAGTCGTCCCGACACAGTTTTAAAACCATATCGATCCGTATTTTTTAAGCCAACGCTTTTGGGTGCTCTGGTAGTTTCTCGCTTCCTTCTCCAACCGCTTGTATGTGGTTTGCTAGGCCACACGGTCGGGGGAGGCATCAGCCCGAGGCTGATCGGCCTTGGGCCGAAAAGAAATACGCACAGAGCGTGCGTCCGGATATACTAACAAAGTTCAAAAAAGGCGCAACCCCTCAGTACTGAGGGGTTGCGTGTCACTCCACATTCTTGACGCTTAGTACGACGTGACCGTGATGATCGACGCGCCGGTGACCGTGTATCCGCTTACCGTGTCCTTCACGGTGAACCGCGGGATAAACGTGCCAGCCCGAGTGTACGTGTGCGTGAAGTTGACGTCAGACGTGGACCCGCTCGGCGGAACGTTCTTCACCTCTTGCTGAGTGCTATCGTCCCAGTTGACCGTGTAGTTCAGGGGCGTGGTGCTCGCACTCGTCGATACATGGACCTTCCATGTGCCTGACTGATTGACTGAGAGCTGCGCGGGAGACTCGATGCTCGTAATCGAGATTGTCGCCGTCGCAGCGCCGACCACGACCGCGGCGGTCTTCGTGCCGCCACCACCCGTCTGGAAGCTGACTGTGTAGATGCCGGAGTTGCTGTAGGTATGGGTCTTGGTGACTTTCGTGACAACTTGGGTGCAGCTCCCACTCGAGGCGTTCTGGTTACTGTTGCTTCCATCACCCCACGTGAGTGTGTACGCGGAACACGGAGAACCGATGTCGAAGGTGGCAGTCACCGTGAGCGGCGCATTGCCGGTTTTCGGTGTGACATCGAATTCGGTCGCTGTGGGCACGCTGTTCACCGTCACTTTTGCAGTCGCCATGACCGGCGGCTCTGGCTGTGCGCACACGGGAGTGGCGAAGAAGCAGGCGACGTATCCACTCAGTGTCGCGGTAAATGTCCCCGCCTTTTCGTACTTGTGCGATGCGCTTACGATGCCGCGTCCATCACAGGTGCCGTCTGCGCAATCCGGTATCGCGACGCTGAGCGGGCTCGACGTCGAGCCGTCTCCGAAGTTGATGATGTACTGCGTGTACTTGCTTGGGTTGGCAATGCGTCCTGAGAGGGAAACCTGAAGCGGGACCGTACCGCCCGAGGGCGTCGCGGTGAGCGTGTCCCCGCTCGTGCTGTCAGTACTCACGGTGACACTCACGGTGTCCTCTTGCGAGCCGCCTTTCGTCAGCCGTGCGGTATAGGTGCCAGCATTTTGGTAGGTGTGTTCAAGTGAGCATTTCATCGGGTACGAAAGTGCACAGACGTTGAGTGCACTCGAGTTGCCGTCGCCGAAGTCGATGCGGTAGTTGCCCGCGTCCCTCAGTGTCGCGAGGAACGAGACTTTGAGCGGCGCTTTGCCCGATGAAGGCGTCGCGGTGATGTTGCCATCAACGATGACGACATTGTTATCCTTCAGCCATTCGCGAATTCGCGCAGCATAGTCATTGGCGGCGGCGAAGCTTGCCCTGTTGGCAGCGACATAGGCACGTCCTTCGTATATAGCCTGCCGGTTCGAATCTGCTTTCGCTTTATCTCCCATGTCCGGCACGAGTCCCTGCACCTTTGCAGATGCGGATTCCGCGCTCGCCTTTGCGCTCTGGATACTCCCGAGCATGAGCTCAAGATAGGTGCGCATCGTTGTAACATTTTTCCCCGCAGCAGCAGCCTTGTCGACACGCGCCTTCAGAGAATCGTGCGTGGTCGTGAGCTTATCTGCGGTATACCGCGCACTCTCTGCGGTGATGAGTACGTTGAGCTTCGGTATCACGAGTCCGCGCACGCGGTAATTCTGCGAGATGCCGTTGACGAGCGG
>Ga0209542_10004614_pt1 | contig 28138 bp, 29 predicted proteins | sample RifCSPhighO2_01_FD_184028 | JGI IMG/M metagenome (GOLD analysis project Ga0209542, IMG submission 184028) | Soil microbial communities from Rifle, Colorado - Rifle CSP2_plank highO2_0.1 (SPAdes) (version 2) | ecosystem: Environmental > Terrestrial > Deep subsurface > Rock core/Sediment ...
CTCTCCTTTTTGGGCTGGTAGTCCTCTTAGTTTTTTTAATTTTTCTTGCAGATTTTATCCAACATGTTCTGACTATGCCTTGGATGCCGTTTCCAAATATGGAGTTAAAAAAGGAATGTTAAAAACTATGAGTAGAATTTTAAGATGTAATCCATTAGCAAAATCAGGAATTGATCAAGCATAATAGTTGTCACTTATAAATTATGGGAACACTATATACTGAAATTTTATATCGTCCGCTGTTTAATGCAGTGGTTTTTCTTTATAACATTTTACCGGGAAGCGATTTTGGCTTGGCCATAATCGCTTTAACGGCTTTTATAAGAATAATATTTTTTCCGTTATCTATTCGAACAGTCAGGTCTCAAAAAGAGTTGAGTCAACTTAATCCTAAAACACAAGAAATTAAACAGAGACTTAAGGGTGACTCCGCGGCCCAATCAGCCGAAATCATGAAATTGTATAAAGATCACAATATAAATCCTTTAGCTGGATGTCTCCCAATTTTGATTCAGCTCCCAATTTTGATTGCACTTTATCAGGCTTTTATTGCAGGATTGAAGCCCGAAAATCTAGGCTTACTTTATGGGTTTATATCAAATCCAGGAGTAGTAAATAAAATATCATTAGGATTTTTAGATATAACTTCCAAAATGCCCTTTTTGGCAGTTTTTGCCGGAGGAGCTCAATTTTTACAGGCGTGGGTAACTAAGGCACAGAATCAAGGTTCAAATCTCAATAAAGAAATGGCGGCTCTAAACAGCCAAATGTTGTACTTTTTTCCTATTATGATAATAGTTATTGGTTGGAATTTACCTGCCGGTTTGGTATTATATTGGATAACAACTACCTTTTTTTCAATTTTAGAACAACTGTATATAAAACATCGTGGATAATACAATAGGACAAAATAGGGAAAGAATAATTGCAACGGTCAAAAAGATCATTGGTTTTATGAATCTTGATTGTCAGGTAGAGATACAGGAGGAAGGCGGGACTGAATCAAAAGCAACGGTTGTTTCCATATATACTCCCGATAACGTGAGGTTTATTATCGGTAAGAACGGGCAGAATCTTAAGGCTTTTGAGCATTTGGTTAGAGCCGTGGTTTCAAAAAATAGTGATAATCAGAATATTGTTGTAGATATTAATGATTACAAAAAATCACGGGCATCTTTTGTCGTGGATACGGCTAAACAAGCCGTGTCTAGGGTAAGGAATACCCAAAAAGCAGAGGTTCTTACTCCTATGTCGGCTTACGAAAGACGGATTGTTCACATGGAGCTGGCTTCCTACCCCGATGTGGTTACAGAGAGTGTCGGAGATGAACCACAAAGAAGTATAGTTATAAAACCGTATCCTTAATTTTATAGTTGACACACCCTCTCTATGCGTACGGAGGGAGACGCCTTCATCCCACGAAGACCGTATAAAACCCTGCTGGGTTTTTACTCTTTCTCGGCTACCCGCCTGTGAACGTTCTTCTTTGGGATAAAGCGTCTTCCTCTGCCGGTTGCTTTGGTGTTTAGATTATGATTGGCAATAGAGTGTCAAAGTAACCTGGTTTAGTTAAATAAAAAACAAAATCCGCCCAAAGGTCGGTTATTTATGTTTACAATTACGATTCACATCTTCAATCAAAACGCTACATTCCAACGGTTTTTTATTAGTTTCTCTATCTTTCCCACTTTTATATCTAACATATTGTGCATTAAGTAATTTAAGGTCTTTCTTTTCAAAAACGAGTAATAAAGAAACTTGCGGTAAATAATCATACTTAGTATGTATACCACCCTCGCCGACAGAGACGATCAGAAGATCATTTTCCGGATTTAAATACATCCGAGAAGTCTTGATCTAAATTCATATTTTGGATTTTTCCATTGGGATAGCCCACCCTTAGATATCTCCAAACGTCATTTAAGTCCATTCCGACACTTAACACTGAGTAGATTTTCTTTAGTTGATTACCAACCCTGCGGTCAGGTGGAGGAACAAAACTCTGAGCTTTGGCACTTTCAATCACTCCTAAAACAAGAAACAGGATCAATCTCAATATAAGCACTTTTTTCTCATAACTTGTCCTTTTAACGAACTACATGAAACTTAGTACAGAGTATTCATATTTAAGCCTCGTGTCAACAACAGGTCAACACAAATTTAAGCACAGCTCCATCGTTTTTATGTCACTTTGACGAAAAACATTGCCGTCAGGGTGGCTATGTCAAGGCGACGCCTTGACATAGCCAGAGTTTAAACTTCTATCGCTAATTATCACATATCACCAAACAACCGGCGGAGGTCGCATGCATAGAGGCCGTTCAGGCTCTGAAGAGCCTTCAGGCTCGATGAGTTGTGTGAACTATTCAGAAAAGCGATGGGGCGGAGCTATTTCTTAAGAACATATAACTTATTATCCAAGCTGTTGAGAATAATCACATAATCGTCTAAGCCGGAAAGGAAGAGTTCTTGCGTATTTATTCTGGAAGTTGGTGAAGAAAGAAGTTTTTTGGTTCCATCTAAGTTGATTTCATATATCTCATCTCCTGATGCCGAGGATTTAGGTACTCCGCAAATGACCGTCTTGTTGTCTATCCCCCAATCACATTTTGACGCTTCAGTCGCTACATTGAGAGATGTTTCGGATTCAGAATGGACGTCTTTATAAAACAAACCAATCCCCGACTCTACTTTTTGCGAAAATAATACCCGAGAGCCATCCCCCGACCATTTAACCTCAAGCCCAGCTCTTGAATCTAAGATTTTTTTAATCTCTCCGGCTTTAGATAAGCTATAGAGTTCAAATCCGTCCACAACTTCTGTCCTGAAAGCCAAGAGGTCATCCAGTGGCCAATAGATTTCGGTATTTTCCAACCGACTTGGTAATAATTTTTTGAAAGAACTGCCATTGGGTTGTGATAAGAATATTCCCTGTGAACCATCTTTGCTTCCAAAATAAGCTACTTGGCTTCCATCGGGAGAGAAGGACAGTGACTTGATTTCAGTTCCTAAGTCTGTGGAAGCTCTTGTCTTGTAGTTAAAGTATTTGTAATGATCCCCGTTGGGGTAAGAGAAAAGAGAGACAACCTCTTTTCTCGATGGTGCCCAAACTGTTTTTATTAAATTGGCTAAAAGAGTGTCGGAAACGGACTTCTCCCTCAAATCTTTTAAGGTAACCTCAAAAACCTTACCGGTCTCTTTTTCGTAATAAACAACACTATCTTTTTCTTTGGATAGGACTGGGGAAATGACACTTCTTTGGCTCAAAAGCCTCAAGGTTTCGGAATATCCTGCTTGTGGACTAGGGCTAGGGTCAATATCGCTGAATTTATCCAGAATATCTCCCGTTAATATCGAATCAGGATTTCTAAGGAAATCTTTCTGGCTGATTAAATATCCAGACAAGAAAGCTGTAAAAGATACGGATAGAACAGTTAGTGTGATTAGAAGATTTCGGTTCATATTGTTAGTTTACTATGTATTCTGTAATTCTGGAACCTGCTCGGCTATTTCTCCAGCAGTTTCGCGAGCATTCTGATATGATTTTTTCTCATCTTTGTAGCTCAAGTAAATACCCAGCAAAACCCATGGAAAAACCGCTACAAATGGGATAAGATTGGCTGCCCCTGCTGCTGCAAATTTAAACAGAGGGTTCCTTTTTACGAGACGAGAACTGATTCTAATACGAGCAGCAAAACGTTTGGCTCCAAAACGCCTTGCCAATTTAGCTGTTTGGAATGCTCGTCTTTCAATGTGAGCAAGATTGGTTGCAATTGTTTCAACCATTTCTTCCGCCTTCCCTACATAATCGTCAGCATTTTTTTGCTTAGTGTTTGTTAGCCAAAAAATTAAGAAAATTATAAACGTAAGAAACAATGCAACTGGTTTGCTAACTAATATCCCAACACCAACTAAGTCCAAAAAATCAGTACTTTCAGTTATTAATCCAAGCAAGGATACAATTCCATACTTAACATAAGAAGGGTGCCCATACTTGATGCCTTCGTTGTGGAAATCAATAAGTTGCTGTTCGGTTTGATAGCGTTCTTGATCTAGGGCTAGTTGGTCCGCATATGCTTCTTCATTTGTCGGCTCATTTTCAAAAGCTTCGGCCATTTGTTTGGAATTAGTTATTTGACGACTTATCCTCTTAATTTTGCCCACTCTTCTTTAGCCTTTTCTATTTCAAGGATTTGGCGAGGGTCGGAGGTGATTATTTGGTCTTCGGCGTAAGAAGCGACAACGCGGATGCCGATGTGGTTTTGTCCGAGGAAAAACAGCCCGAAGCCAACGCGAGCTTCCAACAAGTAATATTTCTCGGCATCGGTAAGGTTGAATGTTGTCTTGACTACTTCAATAGACGAGGGCGACTGCTTCATTAGAACTTGGATGGAAGAGTTGCTTAGGATTGTTTTTCCTTGCGGTGAAGCCAAAAAGTCGGGTATGTCCTGTGAGATTGTTGTAAGTCCAGCATAGTATTTTCTTGCCCTCTTGGCGATATTGGAAAGAAAGTTAGCTCCCAATTCATATTTCATAAGCCACCATGCTTCGTCAACAACGAGTATGCGTTTCTTCAATGTCCTTCTTATGGTTACCCACAGGTAATTCAAAATCAGATACATAGCTATGGGCCTTAATTCCTCTTCCATCTCTCTGATACTAAATGCAATAAGCTGATTATCTAACGACACATTGGTGGGCTTGTTTAAAAAACCGGAAAAAGTTCCTTCGGTGTATTTTTTTAGGCGAATTGCCATTGATTCCGCTCCGGTCAGTCCTTCAAGTATGCTCTCTAAATCAGAAAGCAAGGGGGGTGAGACCTTGGAGAAGTCCGATTCGGGAGTTATGTCTTTGATGGCATATGTCTGGATTAATGCCTCATCAAGTATGGCCGCTTCTTCGGGGGTTAATTCCCCAAGGATTAGCCGCAAAAGACCTGTCAGGTCCAGAATATGCGATTTGAAAACGTCAGCCGAGGACTCGTCCGGTTTTGGAACCGGCAAGTCAAACGGGTTAATGTGTTGGTCAGAATTGATGGAAATTTTTATTGAAGACCCGCCAATCGTGTCCGAGAGATATTTATACTCGTTTTCCGGATCAACAATCAAAACCTGGGTTCCGAATATTAAACTTCTTAATATTTCTAACTTGACCTCGTAGCTTTTCCCTCCGCCGCTTTTACCGAACACAACTGCGTTTGCATTTTCCAGATCAAATCTGTCAAAAAGAACCAAAGAGTTATTGTGGGTATTTATGCCGTAGAGAATTCCTGAACTGGAAGTCAGGTCAAAAGAAACAAACGGAAACAGAGAAGAAAGTGGCTCTGTGTTTAGAGAAGTGTGTACATTTAGCCGATCGTCATTAATGGGAAGAGTTGAGTTAAATCCCTCGCTCATTCTAAAGGTGGCCGGTTTAGGGAAAACCAACTGATATTCCAGGAGTCCTTTTATTTTATTTTCTGTCTCATCAAGTTCTTTAATGCTATTTTCATAAATTGTGATGTAGACCCCGAGTTCAAAGAATTTATCTGTCCCCTGCTGAAGTTTGTCTCTAAGCGTTTCTATGTCTTGAATGCCTGTTTCTAATATTGGATTGCGAACTTGTCCTTTAGAAGACTCTTCCATGGCTTGTGATTGAAGCCGTGCCAGCTGATCTCTTAACTGTTTTAATACTGTGGCCGTATTTTTGGGCAATACAAAAATAGAAATATCAAATACCCGGTCAAGATTTATTACCGGTGAAAACCAGTTAGTCTGGAGGTAGCGTGGATAGGTCGCAAGAAATATTGTTCGAGCATATTTATCCCCTATCTGGAAATAGTTTGGCGAAATACTGAAAGCTGATGGGGCGAACAGCTCATCTATGTTTTTATTCTGGTTGTTTTCCATGTTGCGTGATTACTTCAGGTCTAATGTTTTATCTTTCATATTTTTAAAATCACTCTTACTGGATGGGTTGTATAGTCCGTAAAAAAGATTCATCAAGTCGTCTCTTTCCAATGTTTTTGCCTTAAGTCCCATTCCAACCAAACCATCAAAAATTAACTCGGTTCTTTGCAGGAGTTGTCCTCTATAGGTCTCTAATTGTTCAGGCGTAAGCTCTTTAATAACTGCTGATGGTTTAAATATGCTTTTTAAACTCTGTGTTATTCCAGATTTTGACGGTGCTTCAAAAACATAGAATGGTATTACGATATAAAACTTTTTGGACATGATGTTGGAAAGATCGGAAAGCTCCCCAACAAATTTTGAATATTCCGCGGCCTGTATTTTTAACAGTTCGTTGGTAAGAGTATTCAAGGATTCGTCGATTAGTTTAAGATATCCGTCTATGTTTAATTTTCTGGAATGTATGACTATCTGAAGCGGGAAATCTATAGAATTCACGAAACGCTGAAAGTTTTGGAGGATGGCTATTTGTTCCCCTTCTGACCTTAACTCAAAATTAAGTGCCGAAACCTCAATCACGGCCCTTAAGGAGCCGTTTTTCAGCAAAACGATGTTATCAATGATATTTGCTACTTCTACTAGTTGTTTGGTTGATTGAGTCGCCATTTTAATCTGGATTGGTGAAGTCCTTATAGTTTTTTATTTCCTCATTTTTTTTAAATATATATTTCTTGGGACTTGTAAAGTAAGAAATGCTGTAGGAAGCATAGACTATTAGAGGAACACCTTCCATCCTCAAAAAAGCCAGAGCAAGGAAAATGCCGCCCAGGGGTATTGCAAAAACAAAGAACAGGACACCCTTTACTAACATATAAAGCAGGGACACAAAAGCAGCTCCACCTGCGATCCATAGAAATTGCTGGAGCGTAAAAGGTCCAACTATTTTGGTTTCCGTCTCAATAAATTGTGGCAGTTGAAAACGCATTTATAAATTAAGTATATCAGGTTTTTGGCCGAAAATACTGGGAGTAGTCAACAGGTGGTTGATTTTGCCGATAGTTATAGTATAGTTGAAACATGCTTAGCGAATATATAGAAAAACAATTTAAAAAAGCAAAATTTAAAGCCTTAAAAGACGGTTCTTATTTTGGTTCTGTTTCTGATTTTCCTGGAGCTTGGGCTAATAGAAAAACTTTGGCATTATGTAAGAAGGAGCTGCGGGAAGTCTTAGAAGAGTCGCCATTAGTGTAAAATTCTACTCTCTCCTCAAAATTTTCAAGAAGTCTTTCGTCGAGACTCCTGTCTGTTTTAAAATTGATTTTATAGTTTTAATAGCCAAATCTTTATTATGCATTGGCACCGTAACTTTCCTACTTTTGTTGACCATATGTTCTAAGTGAACATGACTTCCTATTTGTCTTACGACCCTAAAACCTAAACGAGTTAAGATAGGAATTAATTTGGCGGCTTTTATGGTTAGACCCATAAAATTATAAGTGAGCCGAAATGTCAGCTTTCTTTTTAAAAATTGGTCTTACTGCCGCTAACCCTTCTTGCAGTAAGCATTCACAATGTAACTCAATAGATTCTTTTGCCATTTTTTTTGCCTCTTCCAGAGTGTCGCCGCATGTCACTATGCCAGGCAATGCGGGAACCGTAACAGTATATCCCTTTTCCGGATAATTAGATTCAAACAGACAACCATACTCACCCATTTTACTTTTAATTCTTATAATTTTTCTTTTATTTTTCATACCTCAAAATATACCACATCTAAAAATTTATAACAAATTTAAAGTGTAAACGGCCCCACTATCTTGGTCTCTGTCTCAATAAATTGTGGCAATTGAAAACGCATAGATGTTCCTAATAATTATATCAAAGTTAGTAGCCGATAACTATGGGAATATGAACAAGTGAAAACTGCTATCTGCCCAGTAATTTCACGAACTCTTTGAGTGGAATTTTGGCTTGATTGAGAATTGATTTAAGAATCCTAGGTGGAACATCTTTGTTGTGCGCCGGGATGCTAACATTTTTTGTTGCATCAAAAATGTGTTTTAGCCTGATATGACTTCCTTTTTGTCGTATTACACGAAAGCCGATCTTCAATAGAACAGAAACTATGTCCCGCGCTCTTAATATTGGGATATAGCTCATGAAAATTTCGGCACAACTCCGCTCGGAACTGATTTCACAATTGACCCCTTTGAATTAACCAGTTTTTTGTTGTCGTCAATTACTATATGGCCCTCTTCTACCATGCATTCACAATGAAGTTCAATTACCTCCCGAGCCATTTTTTTGGCCTCATTGAGAGTTAATCCGAATGTTATCGCTCCTGGCAAGCTTGGCACAGTAACTAGATATGCACCATCTCTTGAATTCCACTCAAATTTGACCCTAAAAGTACCTTCTTTTGTTTTAAGAGTTAAATATTTTATTTTTCTTTTGAATACTTTAGTCACGTTATTATCATATCAATAGTTGACAAACCTCGTCAAGTTATTGATTAGATTACAGCTAAGCGTGAAAGGCCCCACTATTTTGGTCTCTGTCTCAATAAATTGTGGTAATTGAAAACGCATTTAACTTAAGTATAGCAAATTAGTCGTCAAAAATGGCTAAAGTAGTCAACATTGAGCTTGACTTTTTAGTGTTTTTAGTATATAATTATAGGCATAGGAGGCTGAACATGAAAGAACTGTTGGAGGCATTCAAGGCTCTTGAGCGGTTGGGCGCTTCATGGAAGGTGCGGCGGGTAACAAAGACTGCGCCTTATGACACTATTGAGTGCACTGCCCTTGTTCAAACAAAGGAAGGAGTGATGCGCGGATTGGTTGATGTAAAGCAGGGGCAGACCTACGGCCAAACCAAAGCCGAAGTTACCTGCTATCTTGACGGCAAATTGAATGACAAAGGTGAGTTTAAACACCTGAGTCATTCAAAAGTCAAAGCCGTAAAACTGTATGAGCACGAGAGTAATGTTCTTATGGGGTGCTCGGGGGGATTCTTTGGGGTCGGACAAATGCTCCGTCCTGAGGGTGTGGTGTTGATGGAGCACAAGCATCTTGTTGAGTTCGCTGAGCGGCTTATCGTTGTTCAGAATCAGCAAGATCAAGTTGTGGCATCGAGAAACTTTGCCACAGTTTGTGCTCGCAAGAGTGCTAACGAGACGAGAGCCAAAAAGGCCCTGTTCGGATGACAGGGCCTTCGTTTTATCTATTTCTCAAATCCACAACATTATTTCTATTTACTTCAGGATCTATTTTGAGATCGGGTTTATCTGGTATCTTAGGTGGTGGCTTGAGTGGTGTTTGAATGTTCGGTATTATTGGCGCCAAGATATCGTTGATAATTAAGTCAAGAATACTTTCAGTTTTTTCTAGTGGTAAACCTGTTTCGTTAACCATAAGACTGACTCCTTGAGTGACAGGAACTTCTCCTGTTGCAAGTTTTCTAACAACCAATGAGAGTGCTTCGGTATCAAATTCACCAAGCCCGAATCTGTCTCCAATTTTAATAATTTTTTCAGTAGTACTTTCTGATGTCAGTAAATCTTTTACTGTTTGGGGAAGGGAATTAAGAAGTTGAAGAAATTTAAAACGATTCTCTTCTTTCTCTATATCTTCTTGAGCGAAACAGGGGTTGAATTGTAGATATTGTTCATCAGATATCATGGTGTAGGTGGAGGTACCCCCCCCTTCTTTAAGTTGTCTATTTTCTCGTTGATTTTATCCCTTTTATCCGAAAGAGACCTAACTTCACCCTCTTTAGCGACTCGTTTTTTTTCTAGTTGAGTTATTACACTTTGAAGATTTGTATTAATGCTGGCGGTTGGAGGATTGAGTTTAATTTGATTTTCCATACCTTTGATTTGTTTTTCAATTGTATCTAAGTCAATTCTAGCCTGATCAATTTGGGGTACCAAATCCTGCTCACTCTTTCTAAAGGCGGTGATTTTGGGTAAATTTTGTTTTCTTCTTGCAAGTTTGGCCATAGCTTCCAGTGTTCTTTGAGTACTACCTGAGGACTGAGGTATTAGAGTTGCAAGTTTTTTCGGGTTTTTGCCTAGTGTGTTATTCATGGCATCTAAAATTTTATCGTCGTCAGTCGGCAGTTCGCCGCGTCTCTTCCTCTCCTTAATTCCCTCAAGCATGGTTCTAAATGTCGGATCATTCATAAATTCAAGAATTTGATCGTTGTTCATTTTTCCGAACGCTTTTTCCATTTCTTTATCCACCGCGCTGGCTCCCTCTATTCCCATTCTAATTCTTGTTTTAGCAACCGCAAGGAGATTCTTTTTGATACCTTTATCAAGAAAATCTTTAACATCAGCATCATTAACAAATTGTTTTGCCAGGCTTTCAATTTCTGATTCATCCAGCTTATCTTTTTCTATCATGGCCATTGCATTCTTTTTGAATAGCTCCACGTTATTTTTAAAGACTGTCCAGCTAGAAAGCTTTTGACGTGTGACTGTGTCTAATTTATTACTGTCAATGCTACTCATAATTTTGTTGGCAAGTTCGCTCCTTTCTCCACCAGCCATTCTGTGGGTTTCTTGTATTCTATCAAAACTAAGAAACTCTTTGTCGCCAAGTTCAACAAGCCGGCTTCTGGCTGCCAACATCTGTTCTCTGCTGCCACCAGCAGCAAGTCGTCTTAGTTCGGCCACGTTGTTGGCAAATGGTTTCTGTTTTTCTTTTTCTATTTCTACGCCTTTTTCAAGAGCACCTTTTACTCCAAATTGTCTGGCTCGTCTGGCTGTCTCCAAATCAAGAGCTCTTTGTCCACCGAAAATAGCTTGGCCAAATTTTGTAGGTAAACCTTCTTTTTGAACCTGTTCAATTTTTTGTTGTGCTGCCCCTCCTATCGCTGTTAATCCCAATCTTCTTGACGCAACACCTCGCGACCATTTGGCAATTCCAACCACTCCGGTTCCGGAGAACATGGACGCCTTCATTGCCACTATTGTTCCACCGATTAGGAATATTCCCGCCATGATATACATGAACAATATTTGAAAAGTAAAAGGAACTCCTTCGCCTATATTTTGATTTTTAACTTGTTTGGCGATTGCGTTCATTACGACGTCTTGCTGTCCCAAGAAATAAAGGCCGAAATAAAGAAAAAATAGGAAAATCGGAAGAAACATATTCCAGCCGATAAAAGTTTTCCACCATTTACTGAACGTCCCTTGCCCTGACGGAAAAATATTCAAAATCCAGGCGATCGGTGAAACCACTAGTAAAGCCCACAAGATAGGTATTCTGATGAATGCGAAAATAACTGCCGTCAAAAGACTAAACAAAAATGTTGCTCCTAAGACCACGGCAAATGTCAACGATATTAAAGACTTGAAGACTCCTTGTTCTACGGCCTGGGCGTATTCTGTGGTGCTTGTAAGTTTGGGAATTAGGAGAGAGGGGTTAAGTTTTTGTCCCAATTGGTTGGAAATGTCCCCCATTGCTATCAAAAAAGTGTTGCTTAATACTTGTGTTCCTTGAATAACTAGAACTCCAATGACCAAACTGAAATTTATGAGGAGCGCTGTTAAAAGAAATCTTCCGAATAATGCTCGGGCATTATATTTTGCCGCTCCGGGTAAAACGTCAAAAATAGTTGCGAAAGCCATTAAGATAAGGGCAACAATAAAAAACATATTGGCGAAGTTTCTCATTATTTTCCAACTTTCATCTATAACCGCTATTCCACCGTCGGGATAAACCGGAATATTTATAACTGAATAAAGAATTCCCACCAATCCGGCGATACCATTTCCTACTAATGTGAACAGTAGGAATACGAAATAATTTGTTCCTTCAAGGATGCACTCGGTGATTGGATTTGAACTCAAAAAACTACACCCTTCTGCCTTAGCCGGATGCATTGGCAGTAAAATCAAAACAACCGCAAAAAGAATTGCAAAACAAAGTTTATTATTTTTTATTTTAAATCTACGCATGGATTTTATGGAATTGTGAATGTTTGAACTGGGGATTGTTCATATGTTAGACCATTTGGACCCTCGAAAACATAGCGGGCATAGTATCTATAAGTACCAGGGCCTGGGTAAGCTGCTCCACTGTTTTTTGAAAAAGATGCAGATTTGGTACAAGGACGATAGTTGCAGACAGTTTTTGGATCACTTATGTCTTCAATCCAGACCTCTAGTTGCCCGCTTGGGCCAAACGGTTCGTGGTAAGCGGAAACATTGACTTGATAATCATAAAGACCATTACTAACTGGCGTTACAGTATGAGATAATGTCCATGTTCCTGTTGGTGGAGGGGGAGGAGGATTATTGTTAATATAAATTGATGATGCCGTATCGTTTCCGATTAGATTATTTCTTAAATCTGTGTCGCTGGAATTAAATGTTTCGCAAGTTTGATTAGTACTGCCACCAGCATCCGGGCACAAGACAGCTTGACCTCCTTGAGGGATAAAGATTGATGATGCTGTATCATTTCCGATTGAGTTATTGGACAGGTCACTGTCTGACGCGTTAAATTCTTCACAAAGACCAGCGTCTTCGTTGGGTGTATATCCTATAGCCTGGCACAGAGTTACAACTGATACGGGGGAGGGAGTTTTTTGGGGTGGTGGCCCAGTGGTTGGATTTACCAGCCAAGACCATGGTCCATGGTCAACACAGCTCACGCCCAAAAAGTCTCCAATTCGTCCCGGGGCACCCGCACCAGTTACAACATCATATACAGTACCGTCTGGGTCCCCCTCCCTACCCACAATGACCGTATCGTTTCTTAATCGTCCATTGTCTACTCTGCCTGCCTTTAGTCCGCCAGCTCTTAACTGAATAACAACAGCATCAAGAAACAGACCCAAGTCTTCGTCACTTGCCCGGGATCCTTCTTCAAGAGTAGTAGTGTTAACGACCGTAGCTATGGCCGAAGTCACATCTCCTTCATAAAGATTAGTCATTCCTTTTTCTTCACAGCTCAAACCAGATCCTGGGCCGGGTTCCGGTGTAGGCAGAGTGTTTGGATCTATTTCAATTTCTCCTGGAATTATATAGTTGCCTTCATTGGGGTCACTTAAATCAAGCATTCTGTTTAAAAGAATATCAACAGCCGAGGCAATCACTTCATTTAACTCGTCAACATTTGCTATCCAGCCCAATTCTTGATTAATTGTTGCCTCCGCTCCAGTTCGCAAGATACTTCCTGGAGTTTTTATTTCCTTATAGGCCAAACACTTGCCATTAGAATCTTTTATTTCACAACTATCACTTGCTGACTTTCCTCTTGTTGAGGTAAATCCCTGACCGGCGATAGCTTCGTTTGCGTCGGCTGTTTCTTCTAAGTTCCTTTGCTTAGCCACTTCGCCTAGTGCCCCAAACAGAGATCCATAAAAATTATTTTGTGGTTCAAGCAAGCGGGAAAATGCTGCCCAACCGCCATTTCCGGCAAAATCTTTTTGATAGTTGGCCAGATTAAAATTTGAAGGCATAGTACAACTAGCTCGGAGTTGGTAGGGGTCTAAATTTCCAATTCTAGTTTGGATATTTGGAGGTAGAGATATTTTATTTATTACTCCAAAAACGCCCTTAATGTCCTTATCAATGTAATCACATAATTTAGTGTTAGATAGTATTGCTCTGAAGACATTTTCGCCTCTGTATTGAGCATCGGCTTGGAAATTTCTCCAATTTCTAACGAATGCTGGCCCGCCATTTCTACCACCACCACGCACCACTGATAGAACCTGGCTGATCATTTTGTTAAGAATTTCTCGGCCGGCACACCGAGCTATTGTATCCAATGCAAATTCCTTACTTTTATATTGAGCGATGGCCGTACTATCATTAACAGGAACATCTTCTGCTAATTTTGTAATAAATTTTAGACCTAATCCTTTTAATTTTTCAAGACCCTTGTTAAGTAATATGGATAGTTCAGCGCTAGCATAAGCACCGGCAACTCCGGATCCAGAGCAAGAGGTAAATTTTGTAACGGAATTCAAAACACTTGCCCGGACTGGTAATACCAAGAGTGAGAAAACAATGACCGACAAGATTATAGTAGAGGTTATCTTTTTAAACATATTTAAAATACAGTATCTACAGTACTCAACTCTTCGGTTTTAATTTTTTCCACGTAGGCTTCAACCAAATCTGGAAAAGTTTCCCAAAGAGAAACAAGGCGGGTCAGAGCCGCGGTGGCTTTTATTGGATCGTCTTCACCGAGGTGTATGGCCTGATTTATTTGAATTAAACTACCAACTAATCTCATAAAAACAAGATGATTTTGTTTCCAATTATTAGGCACATTGATATTTAGCAAATCGTTAAAAGTTTTACTGTATTGAGTATTGGAGGCGCTAAATTCGGTGAGAAGATCTTTATTCCCAAAACCGGAAGAATCGATGATTTCAAGATTTTTTGTTAGATTTTTTATTTCAGAGATATAGACGATTGAAAACTCTTCAAATATTGGAGAGAAAGCTCTTAGATATAATTCTTGAGAATTCTTGTCAGAGTTAGTGATTTTTAGATTTATATTGCTTAAATCCACCTCCATATCCTTTTTTGCATCATCAGCAATAATGTCAGCAAGGGCGTTTAGGGATTTATCATAATTCGGACTATCTGATTTTAAAGAGCCCTCATATAGACCAGCCAAAGTCAAAGAGGATAATTTTTGAGTTAGATTAGCATCGGTGGGAAGAAAGTCATCTGGTCCTGGAATCAAAGGGTCATGTCCGGACGCAACTTCTTCACCGTCTAAATAACCGTCACCGTCAGTGTCAGGATTTTGAAAGTCTGTATTCCAATAGGATTCTTCACGATTTGTTAGGCCATCTTTGTCTACGTCCTGATCTACAGCTTCAAGAACAATGCTTTTCAGTGGTTTTAAAAAGGTGGAGGATGAGCTTCCAAAAGAGTTAAAAAAAGTTAAAACTGAAAACACGGCAATCAATGCCAAAAAACCAACAAATACTTTGATTTTGTTCGTCATTTCTATGCCTTAATTATAGCATCTATAAACTAATTGAGACTGTTGATAGTGAGCCTACTACCAGAGAGAGGTGCCTATTTTTTTTATTATTGAACCGGAACCAGTTTTAACACAGGAGTTACCTGAATATTGCATGCACGGGGCGTTACCAGAAGAAGTTCCCAAAACCCAGGGACTACTACGATACACCTGATAAAATAGGTATATAATACTTCCAGGACCTAAAATAAAGGAACCTCCTCTTGGGGGGCCTATATAAAGAAGAAGATTAAAACTACAGGTACAGTATTGGACAGACAAAATTTTCCCCCCGAAGGCGCCTTTTAGGGGGTTTGATATAACAAACGCCTGACTTGTTAAGGGATAAATCAAGCCAATAATGATAAGTATAGATAAAAACTTCATAGTTTTATTATAATCTATTGGCGATTTTTAGCCAATCCGATATGCCAAGTTCTTCGGGTCTTATCTCGGCAGGAATGTTTAATTTAGTAAAGTTTATATCTGGCAAAGTGTTTTTTAGTTGTTTCCTTTTGCCGGCGAATGCTTTTTTAGCCAGGAATAAAACTTTTTTGACAGATTCTGTGTTTGTTTTTGAATAAGGAGTTAATTTTATAATTGCTGAATCAACTTTGGGAATAGGTCGGAAGCTCCCCTTAGAAATGTACCCGACAATTTTAGGTTCAGAATAAAGTTGAACTGACAGTGCAAGGAGGTTCATGTCGGGTGGCTTCGCTACAATTCTTTTGGCTACCTCTTTCTGAACAGTAAGAACGATTAGTTTGGGATGAGCCATCCGCCAGTTGTTGGATTCAAAAATAACTTTTAGAAGATGAGAGGTAATATAATATGGAATATTGGCAACAATTTTGTAAGATGAATCATGTATCATGTAACTTGTAACATCAAGTTTTAAAACATCTCCTTCTGTGATTTCCACATTCGTATTATTGAACTTTTCTTGAAGTTCTTCAATCAGGCGGTGATCTTTTTCTATAGCAAAAACTCGGCTAGCCCTTTCCGAAAGTAGTTTAGTTAAATTTCCTGTTCCAGGACCAATCTCAAGAACGATATCATCCTTGTTCAGTTCTGCTGCTGATACTATTTTTTTCAGTACCCCGGCATTTATCAAGAAATTTTGTCCTAGGGATTTTTTTGGTTTTAAATTATGTAACATATAACATTTATCATGTAGCAACCTTCTTATTTTTCAAGTTTTTTATTGTCGCCCAAAGCATAGCCCCAATTTCTCCAGCTAAATTTTCTATATCTTTACAATCAACTTCTGTAACGTACCCTTCTTTTAGGGAGAAGTTAATTAAATATCGGCATTCTTTTAAAGAACCGTAGGAAATTTCAAGAAAATTTATTAAAACAAGGTTTCTATTTCTTGCAAAACCTTCTATATAATTAAGCATCACAGAAAGTGTGGCTCTTCTTATCTGAGATGTGGCACCGTATAATTCTTCCTTGGGGAATTTTTTGCTGGCTTTGTATACAAGGTGCACAAATTGATCTATTTTATTTTCTAAGTTTTTATGAAAAGTCTCCATATTTATTATTTTGTTACATGTTGCGTGTTACATGTTACATGGTTAGTACTCAATAACATCGTTGTCAAAATAGTTACTTTCAAACAGTGGTTGGATTGTTAGAACATCTTTGGGTATTTCGTATATAAAACGTGATGGTAGGTTGGTTTGGGTTGAGCCAAAAATACTGCGGTATTTGGCATGAGTTAGAATCAGTTGGTTCTTTGCTCTAGTAATAGCCACATAACAAAGCCGTCTTTCCTCCTCCAGTTCCAACGGTGCTAATGTGGCTCGGCTATGCGGGAAAAGACCTTCTTCCATTCCGGCGATAAAAACGACCGGAAATTCTAAACCCTTTGAAGAGTGAATTGTCATTAAAGTAATTCTGTCTGCAGATGCTTTCATTTTGTCCGTCTCCTGCAAAAGAGCTATTTCTTCCAAAAATTTTTCGATTCCCTCTTCACCTCTTAGCATATCATATTTTTTGGAAACGGTAAGAAGCTCTTTTATGTTTTCCATCCGGTCTTCAATGTTGTCATATATTTCTTTTTTAATCGCCAGACCTTTTAAGTATTCTTCATAGTTTGTTCTCTTGACCACATATTTTATGACTGAGGTTAAATTCTTGTCGTCTTTTCTTTCTGATAAGTCAGTCAGGAGGTTTTTAAACTCTGTTAATGACTTGGCCTGTTTGGTATCACCTTTTTCTTTGGCAAGAACTTTGACCGATTCAATCAAGTCCTTTTCTTTTAGTGCAACGATTTTGTTAAAAGTCGTTTCCCCTATTCCTCTTGTTGGAACATTGTAGATTCTTTCAAGACTTATCATGTCGGTCGGATTAACCATGAATTTTAGATAAGAAAGAATGTCTTTTATTTCTTTTCTTTCATAGAACCTGATTCCTCCTACGATTTGGTATGGAAATCCTCTGGTGATCAGGGCTTCTTCAATTGCTCTGGATTGGGCATGGGTACGATACAAAATTGTAAAATCCTGTATTTTATAACCGCCATTTTCCAAAAACTCATCCATTTTATCAATGATAAAGTCGGCTTCCGCCCTTTCATTCAGGGTTTCTCTGACGTGAATCTTTTCTCCTTTTGTGTTTTCTGTCCACAGTTCTTTGGGAACCTGTGATTGGTTGTTTGAAATTATGTTTTGGGCTGCGGTCAAGATGTTTTTAGTTGAGCGGTAATTTTGTTCAAGGAATACTACTTTTGCATCAGGATAATCTTTTTGGAAGTTAAGAATGTTTCTGATGTCGGCATCGCGGAAAGCATAAATTGATTGGGCGTCATCTCCTATCGCGAATATGTTTTTATTTTTGCTTGAGAGAAGTTTTACCAGAGTGTACTGGTCGTGGCTGGTGTCCTGATATTCGTCAACAAGGATGTATTTCCAAAAACTTTGGTATTTTTCCAGAATGTCAGGATTTTGTTTAAATATTTTTACGGTTAAAACAATTAAATCGTCAAAGTCCAGGCCGTTCATTTTTTTTAGTTCGGCTTGGTAGCCATTATAGACCCGCGAAACAATTTTTGTGAAAAATTCCGTCGGATTATAATTTTCTGGATAAATTAAGTCTGTTTTAAGTTTAGAAATTTTATTTAATACTAAACGCGGATTATATTTTTTAGAATCTATTTCCAAGTCGCCCATGACTCTCTTGGTCAAACTTAATTGGTCGTTAGAATCAAAAATTGAAAAGTTTGATTTGTATCCAAGAAGAGGAATTTCTCTTCTTAATATTCTTAAGCAAACCGAATGAAAGGTTCCTATCGTCGGCTGGGCCGACGCAATTTTCAATTTCTCCTGATTATATCGAGGATTCTCGACAAAGTCGGGACAATTTTCAATTTCCAATAACTTTTGGATTCGCTCTTTCATTTCATTAGCACTTTTGTTGGTAAAGGTAATGGCTAAGATGTTGTTGGGCCTTATCCCTTGAGAAATTAAGTAGGCCACTCTGTGGGTCAGACAACGGGTTTTGCCTGAACCCGGACCGGAGATAACCAAAACAGGGCCTTCAATGGCCCTTACCGCTTCTATCTGTTTATCGTTCAAATCGCTAAAAATTTTATCGTTCATAATATTTATTTGTGGTCACAAGTATTTTTCCTGACGGAAAAATCTCGCGACCCCAGCTCGCGGTTTTTGCCTTTCGCTCTTGCTCAAACAAAAACATCGCTCCGCTTTCCAAAAGCTGAAAATCTCAAGCAGTTGAGATTTTCTAACGCTTTGTGGACCCGGCGGTAATCGAAACCGCGTCCCGGCAATGCGAATGCCGTATATTGCCACTATACGACGGGCCCAAAGTTGACAAATCTTAATTATATTTTATGGTCAGGGCACTGGGATTTGAACCCAGAATCTCATCGACCCGAACGATGCGTGTTACCGTTACACTATGCCCTGAATGCTAAACATAGTATTTTTTCATTCTTTCTTTTTCCTCACTTTCAATGGCCCTTTCTATTTTTTCCAAAGATTTTTTTAATTCTTCAGGCGACTTTTTGTCCAGCTCGTGAATTTTTTGTTTTAGGTATTCTTTTGTATTTTTTTTCGGGTCGTCAATCACTTCAGCCAGAAGATAGTTTAAAATCAATCCTATCTTTGGCCCCGGCTTGGCATCAAGTTCTTTCATAACGTCTTCTCCGTTAATTTTGAGCATTTTTACCGATATTGGATCGTGTGAAACTTTATCTATGATGTACTTTAAATGCCTTAATTTATATGGAACAGCTTTGGGGGTGCCTGATCCGATTCTATCCGCTTCCCGGATTTTTATCAGATCATTTATGTTTTCCGGCCCAATGTTGACCAGTAAGCGTCTTACCGATGATTCGGTTACTTCATCAACGTTGTAGTAAAAAAGATGATAACGAACCAACTTTATTATTTTTTCGCTGATATCTTTGGGAAATTTTAATCTGTCCATTATCCCCGCTGTCATTTTAGCTCCAACCACGTCATGACCATAGAAAGTGGAATTTTTACCATCCCCTCTTTTTGTTTTGGGTTTACCAATATCGTGAAACAAAGAACCGAGTCTGACCTCTAAAGAATATTTTTTATCGGACGCATATTTTAATGCCAAAGTGTTGTGCTCCCAAACCGTGTATATGTGGTGTAAGTTTTGGCCGACTCCAACCCCTTCAAGCAATTCTGGAACAATGTGTTTGAGTAACCCCGTTTCATAAAGAAGCATTACCCCTCCGTACGCATTGTCGGAATTAATAATTTTAACAAACTCATCTCTGATTCTCTCTTTGGAAATTGTCACTAGCCAGTCTGCATTTTTACTTATAGCTTCTAGTGTCTTTTTTTCTATTTTAAAACCAAGAACCGTTGCGAACCTTGTCGCCCTTAGCAGTCTTAGCGAGTCTTCTCCAAATCTTTCTTCCGACCTCCCTATTGTTCTTATGGTTTTAGATTTTAAATCTTTTTGGCCATCAAATAAATCTGTAATTTTACCGTTTATGTCAATTGCCATTCCATTGATTGTAAAATCACGACGGGAAAGGTCATCTTCAAGTTTGTCGACAAATTTAATACTGTCCGGATGGCGTTTATCTGTATATTTACCTTCAATGCGGTATGGTGTGACTTCAATGAGAGCAAGTTCCGGTTTTTCTGAGCCGGTTTTAATTGCTACGGTCCCGAAAGTGTTTTCGTAAACATGGTCAGGAAACAGGTTTTGTATTTCTTCCGGTTTTGCGTTTGTGGTAATGTCCCAATCTTTAGGTTCTTTTTCCAACAACAAATCTCGGACACAACCTCCAACGGCATAGCCTTGAAATCCGGCGCTATTTAATTTTTCTATAATCTTACATACTTCTTTTGGCAGAGTCATTGTATCTTTATGCCCTTGCTAAGAGTCGAACTTAGATTTGAAATTTAGGAAATTCCCGTCCTATCCGTTGAACGACAAGGGCAAATTATTTGGTACCTTTTTAATTAAACACTGGATAATTTTAAAAATATTGCCACTTTTTCTTATCCTCAATCTGCAAATACCAAAAGGAGACCTTCCTGTTGTTCCACCATCATTTAAGCGCATTCTAATTTGATCAGAAGGACACCCCGTTATGTTTGACCAGTGATTTCTACAAGTTTTCTCATCCATTCCAGTAAAGTATCTTACGGTAACTATTAAATCCTTCCTCTTTGTTTCAAAAAGATTACTTAGAATCCGAATTACTAAGTCAAGCATTTCAGGGTTGGTATTTGTGAATGTGAATTCTTTTTTATTACCTTCAGCCCAGTATAACATTGCAAGCACACTTGCCCAATAACTCCTGTTTTGATCTGACAAAATACTTTCAGCTTCAGTCATAGCTTTCTCCCAAGCCTCCTCACTTCTTTTGTGACTCCCTCCTTGCTTAGAGCGCCATTTTTTGATATACTTTCGCTGGATCTTGATTCCTTGAATATAATGCCAAACAGTAGTTTTCGGTAGCGATAAAAGAGCCATTAATTCACTTATACTGTGCCCCGTTTTTCTTAATTCCTGAACTTTTTTGCTGGTTTCTATGGAGTGATGCATTAACAAAAGTATATCTGTTTTAAATAGAACAAGCAAATCATGCCTTGGCAGTTGCAGGTGTTCTAATGGGCCTGTAGTATAGCGGTAACACGTGATCATGGCATGATCAAGTCCGGGGTCCGACTCCCCGCAGGTCCACAAAATAAGGGTTGAATAAACCATTAATTTTCCTAGGAAATCCTGATACTAAAACTGCCCGAAAAGGCAGTTTTAGTATGTATGGTAAGGAGAGTTGAACACAGCAACTCTTTTAAAATCATAGTAAAAGTGTTAAAAATTGATTATGAGAATAGGAATAGTCGGCAGTATGCAATATACGGAAAAAATGATTGAAGCTCGTGACGAGCTTATTAAGCGCGGACATAACGCTTTTCTTACAAATCTTTCAGACCCTTTTGTTGGTAAGACCCATGAGGAAATAGAAAAAATAAAACTTTACCAAAAATATAATTTGGATGCCATAAGAGAATTTTGGAATTTAATGCAGGGAGCCGATGCTATACTAGTAATGAACTTGGATAAGAATAATATCCAATACTACATTGGCGGCAATACGTTAATGGAAATAGGATTTGCTCACGTTTTAAATCAAAAAATATTTTTATATAATCCCATCCCCGAAATACCATATTATAAATCAGAAATTGAGGCAGTTAAGCCGATTATTATAAATGGTGATTTAGAAAAAATTAAATAGTTATCTGACCATAAACTCGCGAGAGTAATTGCATATTTTTTACTAAAACTCCGCTACTTGCTATGTTTTTGATGTATTCAAACATCGTCAATGGAGCTCCACCAATAAAAACTGCCCAAATTGGGCAGTTTTTATTTTGAAAATAAACTTATATTGCTTGCAGTTCTCTTAGGGTTTTTTCGTAGAGGCCAACAGCTCTTTTGGCTTCAGTATAGCGAAGGAAATAGTTAATGTCGTGAACCAGGCGATTTCTTATTTTGTGGGCTTCCCAAAGGCCTTGAAGAGTTGTCAGTTGGCCTGGTTGTATGTTCATCAGTATATCCCCCATTGTATCTCCTGGGAATCCTGCTCCTCTTAATAATTCATCAACCAATTTGTCGGCTTCTATAACAGCGAATTTCCATTCGGCTTCACGTGTAGAATTAATGTGTTTTTCAACTTCTTCCCAACGGAGACTAAGGCCCGATGTTGCCGGTTGAGGAGGTAGAATTTCTTTAATTAAACTCATTGGATTTGTTCCTGTCAGTTTCCTTATTTTTATTATTGTTATCACAAAGAGAACCCCAAGGATAATGGTCGCAAAACCTAGGATAATTTTTGGAATAGTCCAAAGAGAGCTTTGTGGTCCGATATATTCATAAACCTGACCAAGTGAGTAATTGAATAAGTCGCCAACCGTACTTTGCACCAAATTGTCGTTATAAATAGGCATGAATGATTTTAGGAGTTATTTTAGAGCTTGTTCGAGTTGGTAGGATACCCTCAAAAGAGTCTCTTCGTCAAACGACTTACCGATTATCTGAAAACCGATGGGCATACCGCTTGTTGCCCCGTTTCCACAGGGAATTGATATGCCTGGCAGACCGGTTAAGTTTACCGGAACTGTGTAGATATCTTCTAAATACAAAGATAAAGGATCAGATACTTTTTCTCCCAGTTTAAAGGCTGAGTGAGGTGCTGTCGGACCGACTATAACATTAACCTTTTTGAAAGCTTCATCAAAATCTTTTTTTATTAAAGATCGCACCTTTTGAGCTTTTAAATAATAAGCATCGTAATAACCGGATGACAAGGCATATGCACCAAGCATTATTCTTCGTTTGGGTTCGGCTCCAAATCCTTCCGAACGTGACTCAAGATAAGTGTCTAGTAGGTTTTTGGCATTTTTTGAAGAGTGACCGTATCTTATTCCATCGAACCTAGACAGGTTAGACGAGACTTCACAAGGTACAATTATGTAGTAAACAGCCAAAGCATATTCAAAGTTGGGTAAATTTATTTCAATGATTTTAGCTCCAAGGTTTTCAAGTTTAGAAATGGTTGATTTTATTTTTTCTTCTACTTCTCGATCCAATCCTTCCCCGAAGAATTCTTTTGGGACACCAACTCTTAAACCCCGAATATCTTTGTCTAGGTTTTTAGTAAAATCGGGAATTGAACTCGGTACTGTGGTAGAATCAAAAACATCTTGTCCTGAGATGGAACTTAAAACCAAGGCTGAATCATAAACATTTTTGGTTAAAGGACCTATTTGATCTAAAGAAGGCGCCATAGCTATGAGTCCGTGTCTGGATACTCTGCCATATGTTGGTTTTAGTCCTACAACGCCACACATGCTTGCCGGTTGGCGGACGGAACCTCCTGTGTCAGAACCAAGGGCAAAAACACAAAGGTCTGCAGCAACAGCAGAAGCGGAACCACCAGAAGAACCACCCGGAACACGAGTTAAGTCGTGAGGGTTTTTTGTGGGACCAAAAGCAGAGTTTTCAGTGGAGGTTCCCATGGCGAATTCATCCAGATTGGTTTTGCCTAAAAAGTTTACTCCTGCCTTGCGGAGTTTTTTTATAGCCGTAGCATCATAAGCGGAGACATAGTTTTCTAAAATCTTAGAACCGGCAGTGGCGATAGTCCCTTCAATGAGCATGTTGTCTTTGATTGCGCAGGGTATGCCAAATAAAGGTGCCCTTTGTTTGGAAAAATTTGTGATATAATATTGTTCATTTGTTTGGGATTGTTGATCGAAAATTGACAAATAAGCGTTTAGTTTTTTGTTGTCCTTCTTAATTTTGTCGGAGTAAGTCTTGAATATTTCTTCAGATGTAAAATGGCCTTTGGCAAGGCCGTCTCGGACATCTTTGATTGTGAATCCCATTTCCATATTTACGTATTAATACGATCGTGGTAGGATGTAAATCCTATTTTCTTATTTTTACTTGCGGAACAACACCGACTTGACTTTAATAAATCGATTTTGTTGGTGGGGCGCTTGTCCGATAAGCCTCTCATTTAAGTTTTCATCCATCTTAAACTCCCCTCTTGGTTCATCACTACGGAAAGAATCCACCAACCTCGTTGTCTGATATAGTGGTTCAACTTTATCGGTATTAACTTCGTTCAGCTTATCAATGTATTCCAAAATTGAAGAGAGGTCTTTTTTGAGACTTTTTTCTTCTTTAGCACTTATTTTTATCCTCGCCAATCCGGCGATATGTTTTACTTCTTTATCAGTTAACATCTATAAAAACTATCATAATTTTGGTGGGGATTCACTATTGACTTTTTGTGTAAAAAAACGTATAATTACAATATAGTTAGAGTACCTTAAATGCTTGCTTGCTTGCGAGGCAGTCATAGCTATCAGACACTGATGCCATGTTGGTATTTGATAGCTATGACTGCCATTCCGGTATGTCTAGCTCGGTAACATTTCAGAAATGAGGAACCACCATGGAAAATGGAACCACCTCGTCGGAGCTCATACCTGGTTGGTATCGTCAGTTGTGGCTCGATGTTTTGAGTCAACTGCCGAAGCCGGAGGAGATCTCACAGGAGGTCTCGGAAGGTTGGCATGACAATCGTGCCACGCTTCGGAAGGGTCTGCTCGAATTACTCGTTCCGTCGGTGAAAGCGGTGGCCATCGCAGCCAAGGGACTACTCAAGTATCTTCGCGATGTGCCACTTGGCTCCGTCGGCCGTTTCGTTGCGGCCGAAAAGTTCACGAAGGAGAACCCTCTCGTGAAGTTCTGGGGTTTTGGCACAAACTTTACGACTAACTTCGGCAACCGGGTCGAGAAGAATGTCGCGGCAGTGATCATCGCGGTCAGTCGTCTCGAACGGCGGGCCAAAGACCCGGAGATCACCAACGAACTGGTCGGTGGTGAGACCAAGCGTGTATTCAGGATCAGCCTGGCTCATTTCTACCAGATGATTGAAACGCAAGGTCAGGGTCAGACAGAAGGTCCACTCCTCGTTAATGGATACGCGAACATTGCGTATATCGAGGACGTGTATAACTGGGCCGTGGACGCGGACTGGGTTGCCGGCCGCGGCTGGGACGTCAACGCGAGTCCCGTCGACTACCCGATTCCATGGTACGACGAGGGCCAGGTCCTGTCTCGTAAGTCATCCTAGGGATTGGGTTTTTTGGAATCTTGGTCCTTGGATCGCTGGGGTCGATTGGAGTAATACTCTGGTCGACCTCTTTTTAATTTCAAAACTTGTGATAGTATGTTTTTGGATATTAGGCGAATCTGCCGGCGTTCAAGGATTCCGGCGGCCGAAATCTAGGCGCGCATCATGGTTGCTCTTAGAGCCTTAAAAATGAAGATACTTGGTGCAGAATGCTATGCGGTTAAATACTGTGAATACGATACAGTCCCAAGAGTTCGCCAGCCGGCGAATCAAAGGACAGTGTACTGGGAGGCGTTTTGCACATAGTCTGGGCCGTGAACGCGAACTGGAATGCCGGCCGCGGCTGGAACGTCAACGCGAATCCCGTCGACAACCCGAATCCATGGAACGACGAGAACCAGGTCCTGTCTCGAGACTCTCTTCATTCTCATGCCTCACTTATCGTGAGGCATGAGTTTGTTTCAGCCATCCGCCAAGCATTCTGCCGATTTCAGCAAGATGTTCGGAGAGCGAAATATATTTTTTATCATTGAGTGTCCCGACTTCCCACGCAATCTGCAGAAAAAACTTCAGCACGTCGAATTCATTCGATGCTTTTGTGAGATATATTTCTTTGCGGTCCCGAGTTTTGTGGCTAGCAATAAAAATATTTCGTATTGTTTCTATAAATTGGGCGTCTATGCTTGATCCCAGGCTGTATCGTGTTAACTTATCAAAATGAGACCAATAGCTATGCCAGAGCTTGTAAGCAATGACCAACTTCTGAAGAATCGGCAAAGTAGCGTTGGGGGGGGGGCTAGAGGAGCCGGGTTTAAAATGTTGGGTCATAGTTTTGAAGAAATAATTTCAACCGAGAATTTGCTTAAATCTTGGCGAGAATTTCTGAAGGGTAAACGGAAACGAGAAGATGTTCAAGTCTTTGCCCTGAATTTAATGGACAATATTATTAATCTTCATGAAGACTTGAGCAATCATACCTACAATCATGGGCCATATCAAGCTTTTCGCATTAATGATCCAAAGCCACGGCAGATTCACAAATCGTCAGTTCAGGACCGATTACTTCACCATGCAGTGCATCGGATTTTGTATCCGTTTTTTGACCGTAAGTTTATTTTTGATTCGTACTCATGCCGCCTAGGTAAAGGAACTTACAGGGCTATTAATAGATTTAGAAGTTTTGCCTATAAGGCCTCGCGGAATCATACCAAGACATGTTGGGTTTTAAAGTGTGATATTCGTAAGTTTTTTGAAAATATTAATCACGACATCCTTTTTTCTATTTTGCAACATAGAATTTCAGATCGTGAGACTATGCTGCTTCTGGAAAATATTATCCGAAGTTTTTCATCAGCACCTGGTCGAGGTTTGCCGTTAGGCAATCTGACATCCCAACTTTTGATAAATATTTACATGAATGAGTTTGATCAGATTGTAAAACATTACTTTAAAATAAAATATTATATTAGGTATGCCGATGACTTTGTGATTCTTTTGCGTGACAAGAGTGTGCTTGAGGAATTGTTGCCGAAGCTTGGATGTTTTTTAAACGAGTGGCTGTCTTTGGAATTGCATCCCGACAAGATTTTCATAAAAACCTTTGCTTCCGGCGTTGACTTTTTGGGTTGGGTACATTTTCCTAATCATCGCGTGTTGCGAACTACAACAAAGCGACGGATGATAAAACGCATTCAAGAACGCAAAGAAAGCGAGGCCATCCTTCATTCATATCGAGGTTTGTTGAGCCATGGGAACACAAGAAGATTGCAAAAATTTATTTCAGAATAATTTGAATTTTTATTGCCAATCGCCACCTACTACTTAATCAACCAACGGGGGTAAACACTTTTTAAAAATTAGTAAACTTTTTAAAAAGGCGTCTCCCTCCGTACGCATAGAGGCCGTTCAGGACATTCGTCTCTGAGAGACCTCAGTCTCGACGAGCTCGATGAGTTGTGTGAATTATTCTTTAATTATTTTCAAAAATTCTTTCTCGTCCAATATTTTAACCCCCAACTTTTGAGCTTGATCATATTTTGAACCAGGTTCTGAACCGGCTACAAGATAGCTTGTATCTTTACTGACCGATGATGAAACTTTACCGCCAAGAGAGCGGATTTTTGCTCCGACTTCTTCTCGGCTCATGGATTCAAGTGTGCCGGTGATGACAAAAGTCTTGCCAAAAAATTTACCCTTAACCACTCCTTTGTCGGCGATAATTTTTAATCCTGCCCGTTCAAACTTTTTTAATATTTTTTTGTGGTATGGACGCTTGAACCACTCGGATATGCTATGAGCCACAACCGGACCGATATCTTTAACGGCAGTGAGTTCTTCTTCTGATGCTTGGACAATCTTATCAAGATTATGAAAATGTTGGACCAAGACACGAGCGGTCTCCTCTCCTACATGCATGATACCGAGGGCATAGATGAATCGCGCGAACGGAACTTCTCTGCAGTCATCAATAGCTTTAACAACATTCGCGCTTGATACTTCGGCAAATCGGTCAAGATTTTGGAGGTCTTCTGCTTTGAGGGTAAATAAATCAGCATAGTCTTGGATAAGACCAGCATCCATGAGGGCATCAATTATTTTTGGTCCGACGCCGTCAATATTCATGGCATTGCGGGAGCAGAAATGGTAAATAGTGATTCGCTGTCGGGCTGGGCAATCTATGTTTGGACAATAGGATGCAACTTGCCCAGGGTCCTTTTTAATTGGTGTATTACAGACAGGACATTTTGTCGGAAGCTGGAAATTTTTTTCTTTGCCGGTTCGGAATTCAGTTAAAACATTTATAATATCAGGTATAACATCTCCGGCCCGTCCGACTACGACAGTGTCTCCAATTTTTACATCGAGACGTTTAATTTCATCAATGTTATGGAGAGTTGCCCTACTGATGGTAGTACCTCCAATTGAGATTGGTTTAAGGTGAGCTACCGGAGTTAGGACACCGGTCCGGCCGACTTGAACTTGTATGTCTTCAATAATTGTTTGGGCGGATTTGGGCGAGAATTTGAATGCGATTGCACCTCGAGGCGATTTGCCGATGACACCTGCTCGTTGGTAGACCT
>Ga0209542_10004615_pt1 | contig 28138 bp, 26 predicted proteins | sample RifCSPhighO2_01_FD_184028 | JGI IMG/M metagenome (GOLD analysis project Ga0209542, IMG submission 184028) | Soil microbial communities from Rifle, Colorado - Rifle CSP2_plank highO2_0.1 (SPAdes) (version 2) | ecosystem: Environmental > Terrestrial > Deep subsurface > Rock core/Sediment ...
GGTTGGGGGGAGGAATGCCGAGCCGTCCGAGCGTGGAAGCCCCGCCGCACCGCCCGAATACTTGGAGGGCGGAACCGAGCAGAAATTTCCCTTTCCTTTTTTGAATTTTTTTCAAGGGGCGCGCGCAAAAGAAAAATTGTAAGGGAAAATTTCTGCGAGGTTGCCGCCGGAGCGATAGCGGAGGCGGGCGGCGGGGCGGTCAGTTCCGTTCAAAAAATGTTCGAGCAGAGTTGTATAATTCCACAGAAAAATGCGATTACCGAAAGAAGTGCAATTGATTCTCACTACCCTCAAAGAAGGGGGTTTTGAAGCATACGCTGTCGGCGGATGTGTGCGTGATCTTGTCCTGAGCGAAGTCGAAGGATTGCCTTATTTGCCAAAGGATTGGGACGTTACCACAAATGCTCCGCCCGAAAAAATTCAGGAACTTTTTCCCAATAACGTCTACGAGAATACCTTCGGCACTGTCGCCATTAAAACCGACTCAGAGGATTCATCGCTTACCCTTATTGAAGTTACACCATACCGTATTGAAGGAAAGTACACCGATAAGCGCCATCCGGACAATGTAAAATTCGCGGACAAACTTGAGGATGACCTATCGCGCCGGGACTTCACCGTCAATGCTCTTGCTCTGAATGAAGTCGAAGGGATGATAACTATTATTGATTCCTTTAATGGCCAAGAAGATCTCAAGAAAAAAATAATCCGTGCTGTCGGTAATGCCGAACAGAGATTTGAAGAAGACGCCCTGCGTCTACTTCGGGCCATCCGTTTTGCCGCCGTATTGGATTTTCAAATTGAACCGAAAACCAAAAATGCCATCATAAAAAATGCCGAGTGGTTACGGGCTATTTCCAAAGAACGCATCCGTGATGAATTTATAAAAATTATTGAATCCAATCATGCCTACGAAGGAGTATTGCTTTTGGAAGAAACAGGTCTGATGCAATATGTCCTGCCCGAACTTAGAGAGGGAATCGGGGTAGACCAAAATCTTCATCACATTTATACCGTTTGGGAACACTGTACTCGAGCCCTAAAATATACGGTTGAAAAAGAATACGCTCTCGCTGTTCGTTTGGGCGCGTTATTCCATGATATCGGTAAGCCCCGTTCCAAGCGTGGCGAAACCCACGAAAATTCCACATTTTACGGACATGAAGTCATCGGCGCCCGAATGGTTGCCGAAATTATGAACCGACTTAAATTTCCAAAAGACATTGGCGATAAGATTGTAAAACTGGTTCGTTATCACATGTTTTATTATAACGTTGACGAAGTTACCGAGTCATCAGTTCGTCGACTTCTGGTCAATGTTGGCCAAGAAAATGTAGAGGACTTGTTAAAAATCCGGGAAGCCGATCGGATTGGTTCGGGACGTCCAAAAGCCATTCCTTACAAACTTCGCCACTTGAAATACATTATTGATAAGGTTTCCCATGATCCAATCTCGGTCAAAATGCTCAAGGTCAATGGCGAAGATGTAATGAAAGAACTTGCTTCGGGACCTGGTCCTAAGGTAGGATTGGTCTTGAATTGCTTGCTGGCCGAGGTCTTAGATGATCCATCCCATAACACAAAGGAGTATCTGATGAAACGAATTCATGAATTAGATAAGCAGTCGGCGGAAGAATTAAAGAAGGCCTTAGAAAAAATTGAGAAAGCTCAAGAAGAAGAAGAAAAGGAGAGAGCGAAAAAATATTACGTCTAATCTAGATAAAACCCTGTAAATCTGATAAAATGGGAAATAAAACGGGCTATGGTGTAGCAGTAGCACGCATCGTTCGGGTCGATGTAGCTCCGATGCAATTTCGGATAGCCCGACCATATTGTAGGAATATTCAGAATATGTTAATGTATCTGTAACAAAAACTATTACAATAAAACTATGAGAAATATCATTAACATTTCATTACCAAAAGAATTGACCAGAAGTGTTGAGAGAGGAGTAAAGAAGGGTCGTTTTGCGAGTACCAGTGAATATATTAGACACCTTATTCGGACTTATGAACTGGCCGAAGAAATTCAAGTATCAAGAAAAGAAATTGAGGATGGAAAAGGAAAAGTCCTTCGTTCTCTTCGGGATCTTAGATAATGAGAGGGGATGAAGATTATTTACTCTCCGACATTCAGAAAAAAATATAAAAAATTATCTCCCGAAATTAAATTACTCGCCGAAAAGAAAGAGATAATATTTCGCAAAGATCCCTTTGGTAAGAGTTTGGGGACCCACAAACTTCACGGACAATTTAAGGACTCATGGGCTTTCTCCATCAACCGAGAATATAGAATAGTTTTTGATTTTTACACTAAAGATGTAGTTTGGTTCAATACAGTAGGTACCCACGAGGAAGTTTATAGATAAGGGGCCTGTCGTAAAGTGGTATTATACGGCATTCGCATTGCCGGGTCGGGAGTCCGATTCTCCCCAGGTCCACCAAGATGTCACAAGAAATTACAAAACCAAAAGAAACATTATCGGAACGAATTGAAAGAAAATTTCTAGAACTTAAAAACCTAGAGGGGGTTCAATATGCTTTTAATCTAATTCGCAAAGGATTAGCAATAAAATACCCTGAATTATCAAATAAGTTTCCGGAAGTACTTCCATATCATGGGGAACCTCATGCTGAAGACGTATTGCATGAGGCAGTCCTTTTTGCCTTAAGTGAAAACGTAACGGACCCAAGAGAATTAGAGCTCTTATCCCTTGCTGCCACATTTCATGATTCAGGATTTATAAAAGAATACGATAAAAATGAACCACTAGGAGCATCGCTAGCATTAGAGTACATGAGACAATCTCTACATTATACAGAAACTGAAATACAGAGAGTATCTGATATAATTCTTAGTACCGAGGTTGAATTTGATCCAGATTTTAGACAGATGATTCGTAATCGAGACGATATATTACAAAGAATTATAGCCGATGCTGATGTAAGTAATTTTGGTCGCGGAGATTTTGACGAAAAGGCAGAAAATGTATTTCAGGAATTAATGGGAGTTGGGCGTATCCAATTCGATACTCCAGAAACTAGAGATTTCTTCAACAGGTTTAGAGAGAAAATGATTCGTACCCATACTTGGAACACTAAAAGTGCGCACCAATTAAGAGACGAGCAAAAGAAAAAGAACCTTCAATTTTTATCTGACAGGATTAATAAAGACCAATAGCCATGCACCTGGTTCTCTCCGGGTCCACCCTTATGAAAATAACCACTGAAAGGCGGTTCTTTTCATGGTTTTCGGCGTTTTATGGTACAGTATTAGCGCATGCCCGCCCAAAATAATATCCTCAAAGGTCTTAACGAAAAACAGCAGGAAGCCGTCAAAACGATTGATGGGGCTGTTTTAGTTATTAGTGGTCCCGGATCAGGGAAGACAAAGTGTTTAACTCACCGAGTTGCTTGGATGATTTCTAAAGGTATTGATCCCGCAAATATCCTAGCAATAACTTTCACAAATAAAGCGTCGGGGGAGATGAAAGCCCGGATTCAGAAACTACTAGGAACCAGAAACTCGCCCGCCCTCGGCAAGCCGAAGGCGAGGCCGGGGAAACTAGAAACTTCTCCGATGCCGACAATCGGAACTTTCCATTCCTTAGGACTTAGGATTCTGCGAAAAGAAATTCACATTTTGGGTTACAATCCCAATTTTAATATCTGCGATTCGGATGAACAACTTTCTCTCATGAAAAGAATCATGGGTAATCTGGAAATAGACCCTAAGCGTTACAATCCCCGAAGCATGTTGAGTAAAATTTCAAAACTAAAAACAGCGTTAATCTGGCCGGATGATTATGAACCCCATGAATTCATGGAAAAACTAATTGCCAAACTTTATGGCCATTACCAGAACGGGTTGAAAGAAATGAATGCCTTAGATTTTGATGACCTGATTGTCTTAACAGTAAAAATATTCAAAGAAAATCCAAAAATTCTCGCTAAATACCAGGAATGGTGGCGATATATCATGGTGGACGAGTATCAGGACACCAGTCATGACCAATACCAATTCGTTCAGCTCTTAGCCAACAAATACAAAAACATTTTTGCCATCGGTGATGACGCCCAATCAATCTATGCTTTTCGCGAAGCGGATATTCGTAATATTCTCAATTTCCAGAAGGACTATCCTAAGGCACAAATAATTATGCTTGAACAAAATTATCGCTCCACTCAAAATATTCTCGCCGCCGCCCAGAACATTATTTCCAACAACAAAAACCAATTTCCAAAAACACTCTGGACCGATAACGCAATGGGGGAGAAGATTCTCGTTAAAGAAACTCTCAATGAACGAACCGAGGCCAATTTTATTGTTTCTCAAATCGTTAAATATATGCGCCAAGGTCATGGTTTAAATTCTTTTACGGTTCTTTACCGTACCCACGCCCAATCCCGTTCAATGGAAGAAGCGCTCATCAGCCACGGTTTACCGTACCAAATAGTTGGTGGCCTGAAATTCTATGACCGCCGAGAAATTAAAGACATTATGGCCTACTTGAAATTAATCCATAATCCCGCCGATATTTTAAGCTTGGAACGCATCTACAATGTTCCGGCCCGAGGTATCGGTGATACAACCTACCAAAAAATTATTGGCATCGGTAAAAAAGATCTCTTTGAAAGTTTGGCGGAATTAATAGAAAAACCCGCCCGACCGGGCGACTCCGGTCGGTCGGGCGGGGAGGGAGAAACAAAAAAGGGGACGGCCTTAAAAAACTTCCACAAACTTCTGACCGAACTTCGTGAATTCGCCCAAAGCCACACCCTGACTAAAACATTAAAACACATAGTTGAGGCGATTGGTTATGAGTCATATATCCGCGCCCAGGCCCTCGCCAAAGGCGCTAAAGCGGAAGAGGTTGAGTCACGCATTGAAAATATAGCCGAATTATTTACGGTCGCTAAAGGTTATGACGTCCTTGATCCTGAAGCGGGACGCAGTAAATTTCTGGAAGAAATTGCCCTTCTTCAACAAGCCGATTCCATCAAAGACAATGCCATCCGAATTACTTTGATGACCATGCATTCCTCCAAAGGTCTTGAGTTTCCGATTGTATTTATTATCGGCATGGAGGAAGGACTGTTCCCGCATGCACGAACACTCTACGCTCCTCATGAGATGGAAGAAGAACGCCGTCTCTGTTATGTTGGTATTACTCGAGCCAAAGAACGACTGATTTTAACCCACGCCAAATACCGCAACATTTTCGGTACAACTGAAGTCAATCTGCCATCCAGATTTTTGAATGAGATGTCGCAGGATTTATTGGACTGCCAATTTTCTGATCCAACGAGTGACTACGAGGAAACAATTGAATACTAACTATAAATTATGTTACATGATTTAAAAGCTAAAAAGTCACTGGGCCAAAACTTCCTTATAAACGAGGGAGTTGTGGCTAAGATTGTTGAGGTGGCAGAATTAACTGCCAAAGACACCGTGCTTGAAGTTGGACCGGGAACCGGAAATCTCACTCACGCTATTGTCGCCACCGGTGCTCGAGTACTTGCCATTGAAAAAGACCATCGCCTTATTGAGGACCTCAATGCGGAATTCAGTCCAAATCAGATTGAAATAATTGAAGGAGATGTCTTGGAATTCAGACCAAATGAGCATGGCCTCATTGAAGGGGAATATAAAATTGTCGCGAATCTGCCGTATTACATCACCTCGCATTTTATCAGAACGGTTTTTGAGTCCGCCAACTGGCCCCAACCATCATCAATAATTTTGATGGTCCAAAAAGAAGTCGCTAAAAGAATTATGGCAAAACCGCCCGAAATGAATCTTTTGGCTCTTTCGGTTCAATATTATGCAACACCGGAAATTATTACTTACGTCAGTCGGGGAAGTTTTCGTCCCATACCAGAAGTGGACTCGGCGGTGATTAAACTCACACCCCGAACCGAATATCCACTCACCGCCGAAAAAGAAACCCTATTTTTTTCAATCATTAAATCCGCCTTCGGCGGAAAAAGAAAACAATTAATTAATACACTACCGACCATTATTGGCAAAAACAAACAGGGGACTGCTGAACTTCTGAATCAAATTGGATTGAGCCCCCAGACCCGCCCTGAGACAGTGGATATGACCCACTGGCTCATTCTGGTTAATAGCTTATAATACCGTATGCGTTACTGTCTCAAAATATTTGCCTGTGTTGTAGTTTTATCTTTCTCGGTGCCTTCATGGGCAGGAGCTTTTTCATTGAACACTCCCTTCGGAGGAAAGATTATCACTTCAATCCCATGCACATGTAGTGTTGGCTCTTGGGTTACGGTGGCATTTCCACGACCAGGAAGCTTTATATATACTCCGGGCCTTTCTCAAATATATAGGAACTATCAACTTTTTAGACCAGGACCATGGGCCCTTGGCATTGCAAGCGGATTTGGTACCTGTATGGTCGGCGCACCACCGTACTGTGTTTCTATAGGATCTGGCCCAATTATCAGAAAAGTTGGCACCTCTTTCTAGGGTCCGAAAGTATCCACATCTTGTGCCCAGTTTATGCACCTGAAGGGTGCTATACTTATATTAGGTGAAAACCACCAGTTTTTGCGTAAAAAATATCATGCCGAACAAAATTAAGGTTATCCTAATTCTAGTGGCCATTGTCGCCGTATTTTCGGTTTATAAACTGACGCAATATGTCCATAAGATAGCGAATGAAAGTTCCACTTATCAAGATGGTTCTGCTTTGGCGAACTCTGACAATGATTCCGACCAAGATGGTCTAACTAATCGCGAAGAATCATATTGGAATACCGATTTTCAAAATCCTGATACTGATGGAGACGGATTTCTGGATGGGGAAGAGGTAGCTTCGGGTCATGACCCATCAAAACCTGGCCCAGATGACGCTATTGTAAGTGCTAAAAATCTGACAGAAAAATCCAGTGCTCTTCTGGTATCCGGCCTAGCTGAAGGTTCTCTCAAGGTCTCCAGTATCAAGTTTGACAAATCAATTGATTCCGTTGTAGATGATCTTTTTTATCAATCAACCATCAATTATCAAAAAACAACCCTAAATAACCTTGTCACCGAACCTATTGTAACAATTGGTTCAGACCAAAAATCTGTCCAAGAATATCTTAAAAAAATGAATTCTGTCTTAGCATTATTTTGGTTAGATGACCTGAAGGGATTTATAAATGTTCTTAATATTTTTCAAGAATTAGATAAAACCCAAAACTATAAAGATCCTAAATTTAAGGATTCCATAGACAATGAGGTCGCTAGATTTGAAAACCAAATAAAACAGCTGGAGACCATCCCGACGCCTTCTAATTGGATTGATGTTCATGGTCAACTGGTGTTAAAAATGCAAAGCATGGCGAAAAATTATCTTCTTTTTAAAAACATAGGGGATGACCCCATGCAGGGAACTATATCCTATATCACCTTGAGCAGAGAGTTTACTGAAGATTTACCGGCCTTATTAAACCTCTATGTCTTAAAGAAATAAGATGAACAAGATCACAAAAATATCTTTGTCTGTTTTATTAATATTCTTTCTTTTAATTCCTTCTGTTTTGGTCCCTCGGCCAGCCAAATCCGCCCCAGCCGTGGTAAACATTGCCAACTGTGTTGGGGCAGGTCTTTTAGCTAACTACCTTACAGGATTAATCCCCGGTACGGGGAGTCTATCAGAAGTACCGGTATCTGAAGGAAATTTAAGGAACAAGGAGGGCACGCTGGACATCGCCGCCCGTTGTACTGCCAGACAACTCTTTGATGGAAGCATATCGGGAATGTTGGATATTGTCCGAACCGGAGGTAGAGATGGAGCCGCTGCCTATGTAAAAGATTGGAGAAATTTTCAAGCCAATGCCGAATATAGGGGTGAGGATATTTTCAGGGCAATACTTTCAAATACTAAACTATGTAATTATATTGACAGAGATATTAAGGGCTTCTTTGGAGTAACCAGCAAAATAACTTTGCCTCCTAAAACTCAAACTAGAATTGGCAATCTTGACCCTTATCAATTGCGGGCCACCTGCACTATGCCCCAAAACTTTAGTATCACGAGATATCAGAAAGATTTTGCGGGCAATGGCGGTTGGGATGCCTGGTCTCGTATGTTGGAACCCCAGAATAATTACTACGGGGCTTTGTTGGGGGCTTTGGACGAAGTAGCCAAACAAAGAGCATTGGAAAGTTCTGCTGATATTAATGAGGCAATTTCTGGTGAAGGATACACCGCAAGGAGAAAGGCCTGCGAAACAACTGGCAACGGCGCCCGTTGCGTTGTTTTAGGAACAGTACTTACTCCGGGATCAACTTTATCTGGAACAGTTAAATCCACCTTCCAAAGTGAATTGGACTGGCTTGCCAACAGTGATGAGTTAAACGAGGTTATCGCTTCGCTTATTGAAAGATTTGTTAACCGATTATTGAATATAGAAGCACCGGATTCAGACCAAACATACAGTCCCGATCCGACCTTACCGCCAACACCTCCACCAGCACCGGGAGCAACTTGTCCCGTTCCTACCACGCCGGCTACTCTTTGCGCCAGTGTTGATAGTAACACGGTGCTTGGTATTTTAAATAATTATCCTCCTTCAGATGCTGGTATCACGGAAGCCATCGTGGAAGTGCAGGGAATATATCCGGAGGCCTATGTCATTCCTCATAATACTGGAACTATGGTTTTAGATAAAATTGATTTTGGGGGAGGGATGATAGTTGATGTCATCATCGGTGCTGGGGGAGCCAACCCAAGTTGGGGATGGTTGGTTGAGTGTCAATGCGGGGGATAAAATCTAAATCTGGCTCCAAAAATTTAATATACACCCCCGACATGTATGCAACTTAAACAAAGGCAAAAAATTATCAGCACAGTAACTCTTCTGGCATTTTTGTCTTTCTTTTTGCCTACTTATTTCATCCATGCTTGTGTTTTGGGATGGGACCCAATAGGTACTTGTATCCTTGAGGGGTCTTTTAGTTTTGCCTCTATGATATTCGGATTAATTGGTAACTTAACGGCTATTGTTGCCAAGGGTCTCAATTATGCAATATTCGTCCGCCCAGGGGGCAACATTCTTATTGTGGATACGACATGGAAAATTCTTCGGGATTTTTCCAACATGATTTTTATTGTTCTCCTTATTTATATGGCCTTTGCCACGATTTTTGACCAGGGTAAATATAGATTTGAAAGTATGATTGTCCGATTCTTAATTGTTGCTGTTTTAATTAATTTCAGTTTAGTTATCGGCAACTTTATTATTGATTTCTGCCAGGTCTTGACCAATATTTTTCTGGGTAGTATTGGTAACCTCGGCGACCGACTTGGTACATTTATGAATCCTGTTGTACTATTTCCTGACATAACCAAGATTGCTACAGCTGATGCAACGACCGGAGGGTTGATCTCAATTGTCTTTGCTATTATCCTTTCTTTAATATTTCTATTCAGCATATTGGTCGCACTGGTCTTTGCAATTGTTCGCACCCCAATTATTTGGGCGCTTCTTATTGTTTCGCCTCTGGCTTGGATGAGTTACATTTTACCTAGCTCTGGGGGTTGGTGGAAAAAATGGTGGAATCAATTTTTTGGCTGGAACTTGTTCCTGCCTGTCTATCTTTTTTTCATATATCTCGGCCTAATTTTCTTAAGCAAGCGTGATGAGATTATGGGAGCTGTAATCCAAGCTAATAAAACAGCAGGCGCAACCAATCCGACCGATGTTCCACTCCTTGCAGGTCTAACAAATTCGCTTTCTTTTAATCATTTATTTTTCTATCTTTTTACCGCCTTCGTTATGGTCGGCGGCACTTGGGCAGCCAAAGAAACCACCTCCCTCATGGGCACCGGTTTTGATAAGGGCCTCGGCTGGAGCAAGGGTTTTGTCAAGAGATTACCCATATTCGGGAAGGGTCGTTCCTTGGATTCATATGAATATGCAAGTAAGCAAAAATTTGGACAATTCCAAAAAGAAGGTTTTCAGAATCAATATCTCAATAAAATATATGGCGGCCAGGCCGGCGTAGATAGGGCACGGGCAAGTGCTTCTGGACAATGGCCATTTAGAAATCAGAAACAGTTCGCGGAAAATGCAAAAACGGCCTATACAAAAGCAGAAAATGATTATAGTACCGGCAAAATGGATATTGAACAACTCCGACAGAAAGCTCGTAACAATTCCGCGAGTAATGCTGAGGGTTATGCTTACAGAAAACTCTTAGTGGAAAAAGGTGGTATGGATGGAGATATGTATAAGCAAACCTTGTTGCAACTAAAAGGAAGTCCGTATGCTGTCAACGACTTCGTTAAGGCAGCCAAAGAAAAGAAATTTGCCGGTATACGCAACCTAAAAGATGTTGCTCTTGACGACTCACTAAACGATTCCAGTTTTGTTGCCAGTCGACGAGAAATGCTTCAATATATTGCAAGTGACGCAAAGATGGCTGGAGGTATGAAAGAAGATGATACCAGTAAAGCCATTAGGGTTCTTGGCGGAAAAGATTCCCCGGAATCAAAGAAGTTTTTGGATGATTTAACCAAAGTAAGACCAGATCTGGTATTTAAATTCAAACAAGATCCTACACGTGGAGTCATTGTTGATCTATACGAAAAAGATAAGGACGGCAACCCCAAAGTTACGACCGAAGATGAATACTGGACTAAAGCCGTTAGAACCGAAGCAAAAAACCTGATTGATATGCCGAAAGATGTTTGGAATAATCTCAAATTCCAAAACGCTTTGCAACTCAGATTTAATGAACTAAAAGCCAACAAACAACGAAGAAACCTAAAAGACAACCTGGAAAAGCTTTTGGTTGAAAAAGGAGAATCTAGAACTGGACAATTAGATGACAAGAATCGGGCAGACAAGTTAGATATATTGGATAAAATCACTCCATCTATTGTCGGAGAACCAGATGATAATGAAGGGGAGGGGCAAAACCAAAACACGGAACCAACCACACCAGCTCCAGACGAGGGAGAAAAAACCACAGAAACAGGAGGAGGCACGGCAAAAACCGTAAGTTATCTGAAGACAATGGGAATAAACAGAAGCAATGTAATTGATTTACGTACAGCTGACCTGAAAAATAAAACGGGGGATGAATAAGAATATCTTATGCGCTTTCAACTACCACAATTCATTGAGACGGAGATAAAGATTATCGGACCGTTTACGATTAAGCAATTCCTGTGGGTAGCAGCGGGAACGGTTTTTTTGTTCTTGGACTTCAGTTTATTTTCAGGAATTATCGCCATTGTTATCGCTGTACCGATTGCGGGTATAGCCGGAGCATTTGCTTTTGCGAGAATAGACAATATGCCTCTCCTTAACTATTTCGCAAACATGCTTTTCTTCTCCTTTGGTTCAAAGAAATATATCTACACTGACGAAACAGACAAACAAGTATCAATTTCCAATAAACAATGACCAATAAATTTTTCAATGTTACAATGAATCAATTGGTACATTTACTGAAAATTGTAAATTGGTAAATTGTAAATTGTTGTATGGCTACCAAATCAACCAAAGAACTTGTTTCAATCGCAGATATTAAAGATAGTATTATCTTACTTAAAAACGGATCCCTGCGAGCAATAATTGAGGTCTCGGCGGTTAATTTTGAATTGCGTTCCGGAGAAGAACAAACCGGCATTCTCCAAAACTTTCAGCGTTTTTTAAATTCAATTGATTTCCCGCTTCAGATGATTACAAATTCGCGTCAATTAAACATGGACGAATACCTCAAAACTATTGACGCTGTCGCCGATTCAGCCACCAATGAACTCCTTAAAATTCAAGCCATTGAGTACAGTAAATTCGTTAAAGAATTGCTTGAGCTTTCAAATATTATGACCAAACATTTTTATGTTGTTTTGCCGTTTTACGTTTATGAAACACCCTCAAAATCAGGAATATTTGAAAGTGTTAAGAGTTTATTAGGATCAGCGAAGACGGTTCAGCAGATCAAACCCGAACAACTTGAAACATACCGAACTCAATTGATGCAACGGGCAGAATTAATTCTTGATGGTTTAATTGGTATTGGTTTGAAAGCCCGCCTCATGGAAGGTCAAGAAATTAATAATCTATATTACGGTCTTTATAATCCAGGAGAAAAAACAACGATAAGTCCACCAGATAGAATAGCAACCTAGTTAATATTATGGCTGAACCGATAACACAATCACAACCCCAGACCCTTCCTGAAACGCTTGCCCCGGCGGCGATGTCGATTTCTTCAAACTCTATTCAAATTGGGCCTAAATTTGCCCGAACAATTTTTTTAGCCACTTACCCTCGTTACCTGAACACAAATTGGCTTTCGCCAATTATTAATCTGGACCGCGCCTTTGATTTGGCAATATTTGTGCATCCCAAAAGTACGGCCACAATTTTAAAACAACTTCGCGACAAACTTGCTAGGTTACAAGCCCAAGCCATGGAAGAAGCATCAAAAGGCAAGGTCCGCGACCCTATTCTAGAAACAGCCATGGCCGATATTGAAGTTCTGCGTGATAAACTTCAGCAGGGGACGGATAAATTTTTTGAACTTGGCGTCTATATCACGATTTATGAAAATAGTGTTAAAGAACTCAACGACACCGAAATAAAAATTAAGGGATTATTGGAATATCAGTTGATTTTTGCCAAGCCGGCGACATTCCGAATGATGGAGGGTTTTAATTCCACCCTCCCGACGGACGACGACCAACTTAATGTCCACACCTCGCTTAATACTGAACCTTTATCATCTTTGTTTCCATTTACTTCCTTTGATTTAACATCCAACTCGGGCATATTGTATGGCATCAACACCCACAATAATTCACTTGTTCTGTTTGACCGATTCAAGCTTGAGAATTACAACTCGGTTGTTTTTGGTAAATCCGGTGGAGGGAAAAGTTATACTATTAAACTTGAGATTCTTCGTAGTTTAATTTTTGGCACCCAGGTCTTAATTATTGACCCTGAAGATGAATACAAATATCTGGCTGATACTGTTGGCGGTTCGCCCGTAAAAATTTCCATCAATTCCGACCAACACATCAATCCGTTTGACCTGCCGGCGCCCAAGGAGGGGGAGTTTGGTGCCGATATCTTTCGCTCACACATTCTTGACCTTGCCGGCTTGATGAAATTGATTTTAGGGGCCATTACCCCCGAAGAATCGGCTATTCTTGACGAGGCCCTTATTCAGACATACGCCATCAAAGATATTACCCCGGAAGTGGACTTCACGAAATTACCCCCACCAGTTCTAGGCGATCTTCAAAGCATCCTTGAAGGATTAGTTGGTGCCGAATCAATGGCGACTCGTCTCAAAAAATACACTTCGGGAACATTTGCTGGATTTTTGAATCAACCAACCAACGTTCCTCTTGATAATCAAATGGTTGTTTTTGGTATCCGTGACATGGAAGAAGAACTTAGACCGATTGCGATGTATCTGATTTTGAACTTTATTTGGGTCAAGGTTCGTCGCGATATCAGACAACGTATTATTTTAGTTGATGAGGCCTGGGTCTTATTGAAATACGAAGTTGGTGCCAATTTCTTATCAAACATCGCCAAACGTTGCCGTAAATATTTCACCGGCCTAACAACTATTTCCCAAGATATTCCGGAATTCCTCGCCAGTCCCCAAGGAAAAACAATTCTCACCAACTCTTCAATTCAAATTCTTATGAAGCAATCTCCGGCGGCGATTGATATCATCCAACAAACATTCAATCTCACTGATGCCGAAAAGTTTTATATTCTAGAGGCCCGCGTCGGCTTTGGTTTATTCTTTTTGGGTCAAAACCATATCGGCATTCGGATTGTCGCTTCTTACGCCGAAGACCAGATTATTACCTCCGATCCCCGCCAAATTCTTGAGATAGAAAAAGCCAAAGAAGAATGGGCCCAGATACAAAAGTAATGATCAATTTTCAGTTTTCAGTTTTCAATTTACAATAAATTTTTCAATTATTCATTGATCAATTGGTAAATTAATGAAGATTGATAAATGGTAAATTTTAAAAATGGATGACGAGGATATTATAAAATTAAATCTTGATCAGGAGCGTCAGGCCTATCAGACACGTATGGAAGCAGAGCAGGAGGAACGAGAACCCGATACGACTGGACCAGAAAAAATTGGTCTACTGCTTTTCCTGCCACTTTTGTTTATTTGTGTCATTGGAGATTTGATTGATATTTTTACAGTTGGAACTATCGGTTGGGTTGTTGGATTATTTATTGATGCCATTCTTCTAATAGCCACCGGCTTAAGCAGGGCTGGAAGAAAACAATTTAAAAGAATATTAATCGGTGCGGCGGCGGATTCATTCCCATTAGTCGCTTTTCTTCCTTTCAGAAGTATCTTCCTTGTTTGGGCATTCATAAAATCACGAAATGAAAAAGCGCAATACCTTGCAGAAATGGCGGAAAAGATTGAAAATATAAACAGTAGAGGCGGAAAAGAAAAAATAGCGGCATAATATGGCAAGTCAAAAACAACTCATAATTCTTATTATTATCACGGCCTCGCTAACTTCTTTTTTGGCGGGATATTTATTAACCCAGTCACCAAAAAATGCCGCTACCTTAATTCAGGAGCAACGGGGGGCCCTGATTGACCGCTTCAGTGGGATTGATAACGACTCTACTCCCACTCCATTGCCACCAGGACTCCTCCAGGCCACCACTGATTCAGCTCTTGCCACCACCAACGCCCCCGATAGTAACACTGTCTTGTATTATCATCCCGACAACGGTTTTGTTTCCAAGATTGATCTTGAAACACGAAACAATACTCTCATATCTACCACTCAATTAAAGGGGCTCACAAACGTTGTCTGGTCACCAAACAAAAATCGTGTCATTACGGTTTCCCGAAGTTCAACCGGTCCTGTTTATAAATATTTTGATTATACTAGTCACCAAAATGGATTCTTGGGTAACAATATTAAAGACGCTGTTTTTTCACCAAACAACCAACGAGTTGCCATCGTTCGTTCGGCGGGGGGAGATAGTGCCATTGAAATTACTGACTTTGAGGGTAAAAATTCTAAAACGGTCTTAAAGACCCGTCTTAATAATATCCGCCTCTTTTGGCCAAGCGAAAATATAATTTCTTTTATCGCCAACGATAATGATCCGGGATTGCAGTCATTTTACACTGTTTCTGAGGATGGTGATCTACGTCAACTTGTGGGAAGAAAGGATGGGCTGGCTGTAAAATGGTCGCCCGACGGGACGAGCTTTTTATATTCAACCCGAGAAGATGGACACTTGATATTACGGGTCTTTGATACTGTTTCTAAAGAATTCCAAGTCCTTCCAGTTCAAACATCAACCAACACCTGTGCTTGGCTTCTAAACCAAACTTCAGTCATCTGCGCCGTTGAAACCGCCGGTCAGACCTCAATCAATCAAATAACCATTGCCGACCTTTCTGTAAATATATTATTCTCCAACTTAATTATCTCCCCCAAAGAGGTATTTATGTCTCATTTAGAAGATTTTCTCATCATTATTAACGCCAGTGACCAAAGTATCTGGGCAATCAAACTCGCTCAGTAATTTTTCTTGTTACCATTCCTCGTCCGCCGGACCCCTTCGAAACCCGCCCGACTGCCTGAAGCATTCAGGCGGGCGCGGTCTGCTCGGAGCAGGATTAAAAGAACCGTCTTTGCAAAGACGGTTCTTTTAATTAACCTTGGCTCCTGCGAGAGCTTTTCGAGAGAGGTCCGGTCTCCCTCGGAACTTGGGATGCTCATTGTTAATAAACATTACCTGAATCGTGGTTTTGTGGGACTGAAGTTTACTTACCATGGAGGGTCTATAAATGAAAACCCCCGGCTGCAACCGGGGGGGAGCGTTTTGACGCAGGTATGGTATGGATGCACCACGCCATATGCAGTTCCTGCCGCCGGGCCTGCTCCATTGATGCCCGGTCTCACGATACTAGCTTACCTTTTAAGTATACTCTCATTAACCAATAATGTCAATAGGTATAAAAACGGCTTAAAATAAGGATTTTTATAGACGCTCCTTGGTATTAAAAAATAGGCGAAGTAATTGTTGGTTTAATCTCAATCTGCACGATTGGTTGCTAGCTCAGCATTTTTGATGCTATTTTCCTGGGAAACCAGCCCGAGGATGTCGGGAACGGGTGATCCGCCAGCTGGCGGAGAAGCCGCATGGCCCGACAGGAGTTGCTTCGGCTGGTCAGGAAAATTAAACAACAAATGCTAGAGCTAGCCCGAGCGGAAGCTGAGATTAAACCAACAATTATGAACGATAGGGCTTTACGACGATGCGACGTTGGGGTTCTTGACCAATGCTCTCGGTGGTGACATCCGAGACCGAGGCGAGCTCCATGTGGACGATACGGCGCTCGTAGGGAGACATCGGGGTAAGAGCTTCGGGACGTTGAGTATTACGAACACGCATAACTGCTTCTTTCGCTAACGTGGCGACGTGAGTCGCTCTAGATTTTTTATAATCATTTACATCAACAAATAGGGTTAAATTCTCGCCCTGTTTCAAAAACAAACTCCGGACAATGTGTTCTAATGCCTGAAGATTTTGACCATTCTTACCAATAAGAAACTTGGCATCCTCAGGCGCTGAAATAGAAGCAAAGACAACATCTTTGTCGCCAGTTTTTTCTTCTCTAATAGAAACCTCGCATTCCACGTTCATGGGCGCAATAATCCGTTTAATGGTTTCAGTGATGTTATTCTTTTGTTCTGTGGTGATATTCATCCCGTTAGAAATGTAACAGACCATCCACCGTCTTAGGGTGGTGGCTGGTTACAATCATTTTTATATTATTGATTTTCATATATATACCCGTAGGGTTCATTTCTAACGGGATTATTTAGATTTTTGCAGATAAAACTGTTCTCCAATAGAGAAAAGTGTCGTGGTTATCCAGTATAATATCAGACCGGCCTGAATATTCCAACCAATAATTACAATCATAACCGGAAAAAAATAAAGCATCTGGGTGTTAAGAGCTGCCATTTGAGGATTGGCGCCACCGGCCTTCATATAAGTCATACTTTGCTTTGCTTGGAAAAACTGTAAAACGCCAGCTAAAACGGCCAAAAAAATGTTCCGACCAGAAATATTTATGAAACCAAGAAAGAGGGGATTAATGGATCCTGGATTTTGCACAAAAGAATAAAGCAACGAAAAACTTTGTGGGTCTAAACCGGCAATAAAAACCTGATAAAGAGCGATGAGAATCGGGAGCTGTATCAATAGTGGTAAACAACCGGCAATTGGATTAATGTTATGTTCTTTATAGAGTTGCATCATCGCTGCTCCTTGAGCGGCCTGATCGTGTTTATGTTTTTCTTTGATTGCTTGGATGTGGGGATTAATTGCATTTAAAGCCCTTTGGGAACGCTGGGCCTTGATAGAAAGAGGGAAGAAGAGGAAACGGATGATAACAGTTAAAGCAATAATACTAAGACCCAGATCGTGGCCAGGCATAAAATTAGAAAGAAAAACCAACGCATTAAAAAGCGGTGTGTAAAGAATGACCTTAAAAAATGCGAAAATAGAACTCATCCCGTTAGAAATTTTACTGACCGTCCACCGCTTTGTAATGGTGGCTATAACTAGTAATTTTAATTAATAATTTATTTTGATATTCCCGTAGGGTTAATTTCTAACGGGACTCATTATGGATAATCAACGCCTCCTGAGGCAAATGGATTACAACGAATAATACGAATTAACGCCTTCCAAGAACCCTTTATAGTCCCGTACTTAAGGACGGCGAGCTCAGCATATTCAGAACAGGAAGGATGATATTTACAGGTTGTGTAAGTAAATCCTGGTACCTGAGCCGAACGAAACCACAATGTTGTCCGGCGATATAAACGAATAAGGGATAGAATTGGATTCATCCCGTTAGAAGTAGCCCCGCCGAGGTCCTCCGGACTCGCGCCTTTGGCGCGAGCGTGACTTCTAACGGGATTCATATTAATCTGGCCCGACGCAAAACAGCAACAAAATCGTCCCGAACAATAGATGTATCTATTGGGATTTTTTTCGTCACCACTACTACGTTATCGCATGATGGCATATTGAGCAAGTGTTCAGAATTAATAACGTCCGCCAGTAGTCGCCGAACCTTGTTTCTTAGGACCGCCCTAGGGGCAAATTTGGTAGTAATAATAAAACCGAATCGTGGATAACCACGAGAAGACACCAATGTTTTTATAAACAAAAAAGAACCATTTAAGGCCCTTCCTTTTTTAAAAACAATCTCAAAGTCCTTTTTGTTTTTTAGACGATTCTTAGTGGGAAGAGCCATGTGATAAACCTAAACGGTCAGACCCTTGCGACCCTTGCGACGACGACGAGCCAAGACAGTCCGACCGTTCTTGGTGTGCATTCTAGATAAAAAGCCGTGCTTTCTTTTGTGTTTAGCTTTTTTTGGATTGTATGTTAAAGCAAGTGATTTAGACATTAGTGAACTAATTAATTTACACAAGTATAGCCAAAAACAGGCGTGGGGTCAACCCCGCCGTTGAAACACTGCATTTTTATAGTTCAAAATTTTTTTAATAACTTAAAAAATGTTTTTGACAATAAATCAATAAATAACGTCTGCCCCACAGTGTTTCAACGGCGGGGTCAATATTTACTATTTTTTTACACTTGCTATACCTAATAAAGGATAACCGTGAACTAAGGATACTTATAAACAGTATATCCACTGACAGGCATTCCATAAAAATTTTATTCAGTATAATGAACGAGTAATTATATCCTCAAACCAATGACAAACGAAGAATTATGGAAAGCGGTACTTGGTGAAATGGAGCTATCGCTTACTCGAGCGAACTTCATTACCTGGTTCAAGAACACTACCATAGTTGCTCGTGATCATAGCTCTATTATTGTAAGTGTCCCGAATGGATTCATAAAAGAGTGGCTTGAAAATAAGTTCAATAAAAAAATTCTTCAGTCCATTCATGGTTTAACACCAGAGATACGGGAAATAAAATACTCTATTGGTAAACCGAGAACAGAATTTGTGCGACAAGACATATCCCGTATTATTTTAGAGAAGGAACTAGGAGAGAAAACAAATATTGCCCCAACTGATGCTGATGTTGACAATCTCACAAACCTAAATAAACGCTATTCTTTTGAATCGTTTGTGTCCGGTTCAAGTAACGATATGGCTCACGCAGCGTGTTTAGCGGTAACAAAAAACTTGGGCAAGATTTATAACCCTCTGTTTATCTATGGAAATGTTGGTTTAGGTAAGACCCATCTTATTCAGGCGATTGGTAATAAAATCGCGGAGAACAAAGATAAAAAAGTTCTTTATCTTCAAGCGGAACGATTTACAGCTCAGATTGTTGAGGCGATTATGAACAGAACTATTGAAGATTTAAAAAGTCAGTACCAAAAGGTTGATTTACTTATTCTTGATGATGTTCAGTTTATTGCCGGCAAAGTAAAGGCCCAGGAAATTATCTTCGCCACGTTTAATGAGTTGTACGGGAGAAATAAACAAATAGTCCTTTCCTCAGATCGACCTCCGGCGGCTATCCCCACACTGGAAGAACGTCTTCGTTCACGTTTTGAAGGAGGGATGATTGCTGATGTTGGGGTACCAGATCTAGAAACCCGTTTGGCTATTCTAAAACAGAAGTTGGTCGGGAAAAATGTGGATTTAAATGAAGAAACATTGTCTTATATCGCCACCCATATGCAGAAAAATATTCGAGAATTAGAGGGTGCTCTTAATAGAGTAGTAGCTTTTACTCAAATCTATAATAAGATTCCGGACATTAAAGAGGTTAAAAATATTTTAAATACCTACCTTAGTACGCCCTATAAAAAAACTTCGCCCCAAATAATATTAAAAGCTGTGGCTGATTTTTATAATATTTCTGCTACTGATTTAATAAAAAGAAGTCGCAAAAAAGAAGTCGTTTGGCCCCGACAAGTTGCTATGTTTTTATTGCGTGATGAAACAAAGCTTTCTTTTCCTGAAATAGGTCAAAAACTTGGAGGAAGAGATCATTCTACAGTTATTCATGCTTGTGAAAAAATAAGAACGGAATCAACTATTAATGAATCCCTTAAACAAGAGCTGACCTTAATTAAAGAGCGTGTTTATAATTCTTTTGATAAGTAGTGGATAAGTTATTTATAAATATGTATAAAAAATATTTATAAATAAAATATTTAAAACTATCCATTAGTATTCCAGTTATTAATCACATTTTTAAAAACAAAAAAATTGATTATAATATTGAATAAATAATAACTTTTATCACTAGATTAAAAAGTTATTAACATATCCACCGTCTTAAGAGTAATAAAAAGTAAAAAATAATATTTTAAATATTTATTAATTATGAAAATAATTGTCAACCAAAAAAATCTTAAAAAAGCAGTAGGGCTAGTAGAAAAAGTTGTCTCAAAAAATTTATCCCTTCCGATATTGGGAAATATATTAATCAAGACCGAAAACGGTCGACTTAGGTTATCGGCGACAAATTTAGAATTAGGAGTAAATGCTTTAATTGGTGTCAAAATAGAGGAAGTTGGTGAGATTACGGTTCCTGCCCGAATTTTCTCCGATTTTATAAATGCCGTTCAAGATGAAAAAATAACCCTTGTAACCAAAAATAATATTCTAACTATTAATTCCGAACATTATAAAACAAGTATTCTTGGTTTTGATTCAAAAGATTTTCCGATTATTCCAAAAATAAAATCGGAGACAATTGTTTCAATACCAGCCAATGTTCTTAAGGGCTCTCTTATTAAGGTTTTGGATTCAATGGCGGTATCAGAGACCCGTCCCGAGTTAGCGGGTATTTTAATACAAATAAAAGAAAACCAGTGTGTTTTTGTTTCTACAGATGTGTTTCGTTTATCGGAAGTGACAATCCCAGTTTCCGCTTCTAGTCCAGTGTCTATTATTGTTCCAAGAAATACTGTTGCTGAAATTGTGCGGATGTGTAGTGATATTGAAGGTGATATTCAAATTAAATATACAGATAATCAGGTGGCTTTTATAGCCGATGATACCGAACTTATATCTCGAGTGGTAGACGGCACATATCCACCATACAAAAACATAATTCCTGAAAAATTTATATCCCGAGTATTAATAAAACGCACTGAATTTGAAAACAGTACTCGTCTTGCCGGACTTTTTGCTTCAAGTATTTCGGATGTAAAAATTACTTGTTCTGAAGACAAACTTACAATTACCGCAAAAAATAGTGAAAAAGGAGATATTGAAACCGACATACCAGCTGTTCTAAAAAACGAACCGTTTGATTTACTATTAAACTACAGGTATCTTCTTGATGGACTCAAAAATATATCAGACAATGAAGTAATTATGGAGTTTACCGGAGCCGGTAGTCCGTTAGTGATACGTCCCGGTAGCGATAAGTCCTTTATTTATCTCATAATGCCTCTTCGAAATTAATGTTTAGAAATATTCAAGATCGCTTTGTGCGACGGCTAGAAAATATTAAAAACAAAAACCAAACCCAAATAGAGCTGGATAAAAATATCCGCTCTTTTTTGATTAAAGAGTTTGGTCCGATCGGGGAGTCACTTAGTTTTAAGGCCTCTCAAGAAAATAAAAAAATTTACATTCGCTTTCAGAACAAAACTGTTTCCAATGAAGTTGTTTTACGAAGCGGAAAACTTAGAGAGTCACTACGGACCCATGACCATAAAATAGAAACTATCAATATTGATTAATTTATCAAATAAACTAATAACCACCATCTACTGATGGGGTTTCGGGGGTGGGGGGTAAATAAACCCCATATGTTTGAATAACCGGCCAATCCCAATTTGTGAATTGAGGGTCACTACTTGGATTTGATGGAAAAGATCCTAATGGATTACTTCGGTCTACGTAATAAAGAATTTCATGATATTGGGCTGGTCCACCATCTGATAGTGTATAGGTAAAATTACCATTAAGCATTATTTTTGAAGATGTGACCGGTTCTGGTTGAGGGAACGATTCACGGGGGAACGTTGCCAATGCTTGGGCCATAAATTCATGCCACATTGGTCCTGCTGCACTGATACCGGCACCAGCCGCAGTCATTGATTTATTATCATTGTTGCCCGTCCAAACCACCGTTGAAATTGAAGGACTAAAACCAACAACCCAACCGTCTTTATTGTCTTGGGTAGTTCCGGTTTTTGCCCCGACTTCGTAGCCAGGAAAATAAAGTGAGTTATTAAAACCAAAGACCGGCGCCCGGGCCAGATTATCTGAAAGGATATTGTCCATCAATCTGGTTGTTTGTGTGTCTAAAACACGTTGAGGTTGATCCTGGGCCTCTTCAAGAACATTACCGGCTCCATCCTCAATTCTTTGGATAATACGCCACTGATTGCGGATACCATCATTTGCAAAGACACCATAAGCTGAAGCCATATCAATAGGTCTTACTTCGGCGCCACCAAGCACAAGGGAGAGGCCATAACGATTGGGCTCAGTTAAGGTTGTAATACCCATTTGTTGAGCTAAACTGATAGTTTCCGGAATACCAGCGAGGTAGAGGGTTTTAACAGAGGGAATATTTAATGATTGATTAAGCGCTTGACGAAGATTGACTGGTCCACGGAAGAGGCCGTCGTAATTTCTCGGGTGATAACAAGCGAGTCCATACTGATCGGTCAGTTGATTTCCATCAGGAGAACAGTTGGGATTGAATTCTGTTTTGAAATCAAACAGGACAGTTGAGTCAGGGTAACCTTTTTGGAAAACAACAGCATAAGCAAATGGTTTAAAAGAAGAGCCCGGCTGACGTTTAGCGGTGGTGACATTAAAATTACCTTGATTGGCAACATCAAAATAATTACTTGAACCAACAAGAGCAAGGACATCACCATTTTTAGGGCTTACCGCTACCAAGGCCGCATTAGAGGCCCTGTATTTGGTCTTATTGATATTGGAATATTTTGTGACGGCAGATTCGGCATATTCTTGGAGAGTGGCATCAAGAGTGGTGGTTACATTAAAGCCACCACTTTCAATAGCCCCTTCCCCATATTTATTAGCCAAATATTCTTTCACCATAATTACAAAATGTGGAGCCGTAATGTTTTCGGTACTTGAATGAAATTCCGGTTTTTCAGAAACTGCTTGGTCATAATCAGCAACAGAGATAAAACCAAGCTTCTTCATGTTGTTTAGGATATTGTTTTTACGGGTGATAAGATCTTCAACGTGGTTACCATAAGGGGAGTAATAACTTGGGGCCTGGGGTAAAGCGGCTAAGATGGCCGATTCACTTAAACTTAATTCAGACGCATTTTTATTAAAGAACGCTTTTGCCGCCGCTTCAATACCATAAGCATTTGAGCCATAGGGAATTTGGTTTAAATACATCCAAAAAATCTGGTCTTTAGAAAATCTGCGTTCAAGTTCAATTGATAAAACCAATTCTCTAACTTTTCGTAGGATCGTCTTTTCTCCCCCAAGAAGGGTTTGTTTGACTAATTGTTGAGTAATGGTTGAGCCACCCTGAGACAAACTAAGAGTGGTGATATCGTTAAGGAATGAACGAATAATACCCCTTACATCAAATCCGCCATGAGTGTAAAAACTACTATCTTCGGCGGCCAAGGTGGCGTTCTTTAAGTTAACAGGAATTTGTTCCCAAGGAATAATTGTTCTTTTTTCTTCGCCATGGATATCATAAAGGAGCACTTTGCCGGTGCGGTCGTAAATTTTAGTTGATTCGCTTATTTTACGATCGGCGATAGAGTTGGGGTCGGGGATTGTGCTTTGGATATAGATTAATAAACCAAAAAGTAAAATGGCGCCAATAACAATAACCCAAATAATAAACATTACTATTTGTTTAAAATTTGGCTTTCTATTTTTTGAACTCCTAAATATTCTACCAATAATGGGTAACATAGATATTATAATGCCACAAAAACGCCATATTTACAACGGTGACATTTAAATATATGATGGAATAATTATGTTTGGAATCTCAAAACAAAAACTTATAACTGATGAAGTATTAATTAACCAAGCCCTTGAAAGACGTCTCGAAAATAACGGCGTTTTTCCCAACAAAGAGGAGGCGATTAAACTATTAAAATCAAAACCACTCAAGGTTTATTTGGGCATTGATCCCACTGGACCAGATATTCACCTTGGGCACAGTATTCCACTTCTTTTCCTTAGGCAACTTTATGATCTTGGCCATATCCCTGTAATTGTTATTGGCGATTTTACGGCACGAATCGGCGATCCAACTGATAAAGATTCAGCGCGCAAACCATTAACCACTGAACAGATTAAAGAAAATTTTAAGAATTATCTAGATCAAATTTACAAAATATTACCCAAAGGTTCCTTTGAGGTGCGTTATAACAGTGATTGGCTTGATAAACTTTCATTTAAGGATGTTGTTCAATTAGCAGGTCACGTTACAGTTCAACAGATGATTCAAAGGGATATGTTTCAGGAACGGCTTAAAAATGAAAAACCAATTGGACTCCATGAATTTTTATACCCCTTAATGCAGGGCTACGATTCGGTGGCCATGGAAATTGATGGTGAGGTGGGTGGTAATGACCAAGTATTTAACATGTTGGTCGGTCGCGATTTAGAGAAAAAACTAATCAAGAAAGATAAACTCGTTTTTGCTACCCGACTTTTGATTAATTCTGATTCGGGCAAAAAAATGAGTAAATCAGAAGGAGAGCTAATTTCCTTATCCGACAGTCCTCAAGAAATGCGCCGGAAAGTGTTGATGGTTGACGATTCTATGGTTGAGACCATGTTTAAGCTTTGTACTAAAAAACCCCAAGATTGGATTGAAGAAAACAAAAATAACTCACCCCGCGAATTGAAAGAAGAATTGTCGGACGCGATTGTCGACATGTATCATGGCGAAGATGGTGTTATTGAATCTCGACAAGCAATACCATCGGCTACCTATGGCGTAAACACGTCTATTGTGGAATGGGCCACCAAGGAACTCTCTAGGTCAAAATCAGAAATAAAAAATTTACTAGATCAAGGGGCATTTGAAATAAATGGTCAAATAGTAAAAGATTGGAACTATAAAATAAAATATGGAGACAGAATAATAGTGGGCAAGGGAAAGATTTTCGAAATTGGTTAAACCAAAATCGGTCGTGAGACCGATTTTGGTTTAATACTTAATTGTATCCTAGATCATCATCGTCATCGTCGTCTTCATCATCATCTCCATCAAGGTCATCATTTTTATCTTCATCATCCTTATTCTCATCTTCGTCTGTATCTCCGTCGCCTTGTTTTTTATTTGGATCTGTTTCCTCGTTATCAGTAATTTCAGTGATCAATCCGTCCTCCTCCTTAAATGGTTCAATAGACAAACACTGGTAAGTCATGATGACTTAAAATATCTTCTTTATAATGATCGGTTCCGGTCTGGGAGTCCGACCATTTGTAAACAAGACCGTTATTATTAAGAAAGTATATTATGAGCAGAACAAATTGCAATAGCTAGGGCATCAACGGCGTCATCAGGTTTAATCGGTTCTTTGGTACCTAACAACATTTGAACCATTCGTTGGACTTGATTTTTGTCGGCTCGGCCGTAAGCGCTGATGTTTTGCTTCACTTGCAGGGGAGTGAATTCATGAATAGGAAGATTGTGCTTAGCGAGAGTTAACATTATGACCCCCCGCATCTCACTCACAGCCATAATTGTCTTTTGGTTTTTAAAAAAGAACAATTTTTCAATTCCGGCCACTTCGGGTTTGTATTTCTTAATGATTACTGAAAGTTGTTTTTCGGCTTCTTTAAAATTAACAAGCTTATCTTTATTACTCGTGGCTAAAATACCGTAGGCAATACAGAACATTTTGTTTCGGTCGCTTTGGATCACACCATAACCGATTCTGGTTGTGCCTGGATCTATGCCCAAAGAAATCATATGGATAAAAGGACCTGAAGGGTTTGCCCTTGTCACCCAGTAGCGGAAGGAGGCTCATGGCGGCGCTTGAGCCGACATGAGGAAACCGACGGGACTGGTTTCAGGGGTCTGGGTGAAAGGGTAAACCCTCAGGTCCTAATTAACATTACTTATTACATCATCAACATCGTCTTGGTCATCTAGGGCTTCAAAGAGAGTGTCCAACTGTGACTGCTCTTTTTCGTTGATGGTTGCGGGAACATTAAGCATCCAACTGATACTTCCTGGTTGGACCATTTTAGAATTGTGGTCGGTCAGCACCTTTCTTATTTCTGTTATGGTGCGATTTGAGTTATCAGTGACGGCCTTGATACGTAGAGCGACTCCACCGGGCCCGATGGCCTCAACTACAACTTCTTGAAGCTGGGTCGCTGATTTGTCAGAAACTTTTTTAACAGCCCTATCAATATTATCTTTGGGCATATTTTCGGCTCGGGCCTGTTCAATGGCATTGGCAAGCGCGGTATTTGTTTTTGGGTCACTGCCGTTTCGGGCGGCGAGAGTAATATTTTTAGAAAGTTTAGAAAACAACTGGCCCCGTTTCTGGTCAGTGATTCCTTTTTTGTGCTTTATACTGCTCCATTTTGAATGCCCAGACATTAGATAGTATTTAGGATTTAGGATTTAGAAATTAGTAATTAGAAATTTACAAACCTAGACCCTCGCTTTTTGGTTGCTTGAGTCCAATATGTTTGTAGCCAAATGGGGTAAGGACTCTACCTTTGGATGTTCTAGCAAGTAATCCTAATTGCATCAAGTACGGTTCATAGACATCTTCTACTGTGGCTTCTTCTTCGGAAATAGCGGCGGCGATTGTTTTAAGACCAACCGGTCCGCCAGCAAACTTTTCCGCGATAGTTAAGAGTATCTTCCGATCAGTGTCTTCAAGGCCCTTGTCGTCAACCTCAAGCATCTTCAGGCACTCTTGGGCAAGGACCGGTGTAAGGATGGCCGTGTCGCTCATTTGAGCGAAGTCACGGACACGTTTCAATAACCGGTTGGCAACTCGAGGCGTATATCTAGAAGCAACTGCGATAGCTCGAATGGCTTCCGTTTCTGCTTGGACACCTAGTAATTTTGCCGATCGGGCGATAATTTTTGATATTTCGGTCTCATCATAAAAATCCAGGCGGAAACTAACTCCGAAACGAGAACGGAAAGGAGCCGAAAGAAGAGAGATTTTGGTGGTGGCAGCAATAAGGGTAAAGCGGGGGAGTCCAATCTGAAGGGTCTTGGCGCTGTTGCCTTTACCGATGACAATATCAAGATTGAAGTTTTCCATGGCTGGATAGATAACTTCCTCAACGCTTTTATTGAGACGGTGAACTTCATCAATAAATAAGACATCACCGTCTTGAAGGCCAGTGAGAATTGAGCCGACATCGCCGGCCTTTTCCAGAGCGGTACCGGAAGTAATTTTAATTGAGGTACCCAGTTCTTTGGCAATAAGATAAGAGAGAGTGGTTTTACCCAAACCAGATGGACCATGAAGGAGTAGGTGTTCAATGGGTTCGTTACGTTTTTTAGCCGCGCCAATCATGACCTTAAGGTTGGCTTTTATTTTTTCTTGTCCGATATACTCGTCAAAGGTCTTGGGACGGAGAGCTTGGTCAAGTAATTGGTCGTCCAAAACGACTGCCGGGGTAGTTATTGGGGGCTTGACATTCATGATTATTTAGATTAGAATATATCTGTACAGTCCTGTCAAAGGACCTCTTTAATCTGTAGGCAATTGGACTGCTCCTTAAACGTGGTGGTCCAATCGGGATATTATCGTGATGGGCGACTCGGCCTCGGCTGGGTCTACCCTCTGACCTATCTTGTCCTATTTCCTTATGGAAACAGGTATTTGCCTACAGATTGAAAAGGTTCTTTTGTTTTAACTGGTCGACCGCACTGCTGTGACCTTCGGCCACTGAAGCAGGCTCTTGGCCGATTCCTTCGTTGAAAGCTCCGCTTGTTCCTCGCTGTACCACCAGTACAGCTCGTCGCAATGCTCGCTTTCGTCTCGAACTCGTCCAAGTCGACTGCGTTAATGCGAACAAACCAGCAACTGTTACGTATCACAGAAATACTTTTAAACCCAGTAGTGGAGGGGGACCCGCGAAGCGGGGGAACCGACGGGACTGGTTCCCCGGG